>Ga0307515_10002278_pt1 | contig 42025 bp, 24 predicted proteins | sample 17_EM_MG_FD_194513 | JGI IMG/M metagenome (GOLD analysis project Ga0307515, IMG submission 194513) | Populus trichocarpa ectomycorrhiza microbial communities from riparian zone in the Pacific Northwest, United States - 17_EM | ecosystem: Host-associated > Plants > Roots > Unclassified | place... | reverse complement strand
TCGGCCCACGGAACCAACCCGGCCAGCGCGCAGATGGCTGGCCTGCAGGTGGTAGTGACGAAGTGCGATGCCGATGGCAACGTCGATCTCACCGACCTGAAGGCCAAATGTGAAAAACACAGCGCGCAACTCGCGTGCGTGATGATCACCTACCCCTCCACCTACGGCGTGTTCGAGACGCGGGTGAAAGAGCTGTGCGCGCTGGTCCACCAGCATGGCGGGCGCGTCTATGTCGATGGCGCCAACATGAACGCGCTGGTCGGCGTGGCCGCGCCGGGCGAGTTCGGCGGCGACGTGAGCCACCTCAACCTGCACAAAACCTTCTGCATCCCGCACGGCGGCGGCGGCCCCGGTGTCGGGCCGGTGTGCGTGGTGGCCGACCTCGTGCCTTACCTGCCGGCGCACCGCTCGGCAGGCATCGGAACCGACAAACAAGTCGGCGCCGTCAGCGCCGCGCCGCTGGGCAACGCCGCGGTGCTGCCCATCAGCTGGATGTACGTCCGCATGATGGGCGCCGACGGCCTGAAGGCGGCCACCGAAACCGCCATCCTCAGCGCCAACTACATCGCGGCCCGCCTGGCCGATCACTACGACATCCACTACAGCGGCAACATCGCCGGCGTGAAGGGCGGCGGCGTGGCGCACGAGTGCATCCTCGACCTGCGGCCGTTGAAAGACAGCTCAGGCATCAGCGCCGAAGACGTCGCCAAGCGCTTGATCGACTACGGCTTTCATGCGCCGACGCTGAGCTTTCCGGTGGCCGGCACGCTGATGGTGGAGCCGACCGAGAGCGAGCCGCTGAGTGAGATCGACCGCTTCTGCGACGCGATGATCGCCATCCGCGCAGAGATCGCGCGCGTCGAACAAGGCGCCTGGCCACGCGAAGACAACCCACTGAAGGCCGCGCCGCACACCACCGCTGCGCTGCTCACGGCCGACTGGCCACACGCCTACTCGCGCGAAGAAGCGGCCTACCCGCTCAAGAGCCTGCGCCAGCAGAAATACTGGTCACCGGTAGGCCGTGTGGACAACGTCTACGGCGATCGCAACCTGTTCTGCAGCTGCGTGCCGATCGGTGCCTACGAAGACTGATTGCCTTTGACGCCCTTGGCCATCTGCAGCAGCTCCTGCAGCAGGTTGCCGATTTCTTCCTGGGTGTCGACGACGAAGCGCGCGCTGCTCGGTGGGCCATCGCGGCCTACCTTCAGCGTGAGCCAACTAGCCGGCACGCGTTCGAACACCGGCTCGTCGTTGATGTCGTCGCCGGCGAAGAGCGCTGACTCGGCGCCCGCGCGCCCCACCAGCGACATCACCGCGTCGGCCTTGTCGGCAGCGTCGTCGGGCGCGATGTTCATCACGCACTTGCCCTGAAAGAGGTGCAGCCCGGCTTGCTCGCCGGCCAGCATGTCGTCGATGCAGCGCTGCGCCGCCACCATGTCGGGCGCCAGGCGGTAGTGCAAGGCCAGCGAGTACCGCTTGTCTTCCAGCTCGATGCCCAGCAGCGACAGCACGCCCTTGTTGCGCGAGAGCTTGCGGCGCACCTCGTTCAGGCGATCGATCGAACCGGTGGGCAAGGCGCCGGCCGGGTCTTCCGCGCCGTGGTTTCCGAGGATGTAGCGCGGCTGGAACGGCAGCCGCGCCGTGACGTCGGCCACCGAACGGCCGGTGACGATGGCCACAGGCACCAGGCTCGCCAGCTCCGCAAGCAGCGGTGCCCACAGCGCCGGCACACGCGCGTCGTCGGGGTGTTCCACTATGGGTGCGAGGGTGCCGTCGAAGTCGAACGCCAACAGCGGCTTTCGTTGCATCACCGCGACCAACGCACTCTGGCCCGCGGCGGAAAAGAGAGGCGTTATCTTGTTCATCTCAGTCTGCCTGATGGAGTTGAACGCGTGCCTCCACGCGCCTGCGCAGGCGCAGGCGTGCGGCATGCGCGAGCATGCGGCCGGCCCAGCGGAACACGTTGAACTCGCGCACCGTCATGCGCAGGTTGGCCATGCGCTCGCGCTGCTCGGCGGGCGGCATGTTGATGCCGCGGTAGAGCGCGTCGGCCGTTTCCTCGACGTGGTACGGGTTGACGATCAGCGCCTCGCCCAGCTCGCGCGCGGCGCCGGCAAAACGGCTCAGCACCAGCACGCCCTGCTCGTCGTCGCGTGCGGCCACGAACTCCTTGCAGACGAGGTTCATCCCGTCGTGCAGGCTGGTCACCACGCACACGTCGGCCGCGCGATACAGCTCGTTCAGCGCGTGGTGGTCGTGGTGTTTGGCCAGCAGATGCACCGGCTGGTAGCCCTCGCGGCCGAAGCGGTCGTTGATGCGTTGCGTGACCTGGTGGATGCGATCCTGGAACACGCGGTACTCATCGAGCGACGAACGCGTGGGCGCCGCAATCTGCACGAAGCAGAATGAGCCGACGAGATCGGGGTGCCGATCGAGCAAGTGCTCCACCGCATGCAAGCGCTCGAGAATGCCCTTGGTGTAGTCGAACCGATCGACACCGATGGCGAGCTTCATCTTCGGCGTGAGGCCCAGGCGGCTGAACACACGCTCGCGGCATTCGGCCACGGTCAGCCAGCTGCGCGTTTCCTCCGCACTCGGCCACGCGATCGAGATCGGGTAGCTCTCGATCAGCGTCTCATCGGCCTGGTACGAGATGGTCGAGTGCTCGTGCTCGATGCGCGCCTCGAGATTGCGGTCCACCGTCTCGATGAAGTTCTTGCAGTGAAAGCGCGTGTGGAAGCCGAGGATGTTGCTGCCCAGCATGCCCTGCAGCAACTCTTGCCGCCACGGGCAGATGCTGAACGACTCGGGGTTGGGCCAGGGGATGTGCCAGAAGGTGATGATGGTCGCGCGCGGCAGCTGGGCTCGCACCATGGCCGGCAGCAGCGCGAAGTGATAGTCCTGCACCAGCACGATCGGGTCTTCGCCACGTGCTTCGGCCACCACCGCATCGGCAAAGCGCTGGTTGATCTCGCGATAGCGCTTCCAGTCGGACTCACGAAACACCGGGCGCACGTGCGCCACGTGGCACAGCGGCCAGAGGCCTTCGTTGGCGAAGCCGTAGTAGTAGCCCTTCTCTTCTTCGGGCGTGATCCAGATGCGACGCAGCAGGTACTCGGCATGGCCGGGCGGCACGCTGACGCGGTCGTGCGAGTCGACCACGCTTCGGTCGGCATCGCCGCTGCCGTGGGCGATCCAGGTGCCCGAGCAGGCGCGCATCACCGGCTCCACCGCCGTCACGAGGCCGCTGGCCGGCTGCTCGACCACCACCCCGTTCGGCGTGTTCTTGTGGATGTAGGGCTCGCGGTTGGAGACCACGATGACCTGGTCACCCCGCAATTGCGACTGCAACAATGACCGCAATCGGTCAGGATTCCATTCCTCTTCGGAGCCCAGCGCACGGCGGTATTGGTCTTCGAGATCGCGCAGACGCGAGCGCAGATCGGCCGCCAACGGTGCCAGCTCGGGCGGTGCTTCGTAGGCCATCGGCCGCAGCAAACCTTCCCCGCGCAAGATGCCCCGCACGCCCTTCACCCAGCCGTGCCAGCTCACCTGCGCCACGATCATCGTGATGAGCGCCATCGCCAAACCGATCACGCCGATGAGGATGATCAGGTACTGCCGCGTGTCCTGGCTGCGCCGGTCGATGAAGCTCAGGTCGTGCAAAAGAATCAGGTTGCCGATGTGCCGCCCCTGGCTGTCCACGGGGTAGAGGCCTACCTGGATGGCCCCGCCGGAGACGTGCAGCAAGGGGTCTCGCGCCTCGGCAATCTGCTGGGCTTCCTTGCATTCCAGCGTCTTGGGGAAGCCGGTCGTGTGCTGCATCAGCTGGCCTTCTTCGCTGCACAGGCCGATGGCCACCAGACGCTCGTCTTGCACGGCACGGTTGAGCAGCGCCTGGATGCGGCTGTCACGCCCTTGCTGCAGGGCGTCGTCGATCGACTCGGTGAGCGCATTGGCCACCAGCGAACCGCGCATGTTGAGATCTCGCGCAAACCAGCGCAAAGTGAGCCGGTCCATCAAGGGCAGCGCAATGTAGGCAGCGGCCGTCAGCGTAAGCAACAGCGGCACCAAAAATCGCAGCTGCAGACGCAGCGTTTTCAATGAAAATAAATCGCTCAGCAGAACATCCCTCCGAATTTTGTTCAGAACTTAGTTCACAGAATGCAATTCCTATTCCCATGAAAAAAACCGCATCGCTCGAACTCGGCGCCATCGGCAACTGCGGCATCAGCGCACTGGTCGACAAAGTCGGCCGCATCGTCTGGTGTTGCATGCCCCGGTTCGACAGCGACCCGGTATTCCATGCACTGCTCAACTCAGCCGACGGCGTGCCCGACGCCGGCAGCTTCGCCATCGAGATCGAGAACTTCTCGCACAGCGAGCAAGCCTACGACCCTTGTACAGCCATTCTGCGAACGCGGCTGTTCAGCACCGACGGTACCTCGATCGAGATCACCGACTTCGCGCCGCGCTTCTTCAACCGCGACCGCATCTTTCGTCCTGCGCAGATCGTACGCCGGGTTCGCGTGCTGCAGGGCACCCCGCGCATCCGCGTTTCCGTGCAGCCGCTCGGGCGCTGGGGCGCGACAACGCCCACACTCACGCACGGCAGCAACCACGTGCGTTTCGTCGGACCCGACCAGACCTTCCGCCTGACGACGAACGCACCCATCACCTACCTCGACAAGCAAAGCTGGTTCGCGCTGCACACGCCCATCAGCCTGCTGTTCGGGCCCGACGAAACACTGGCCGGCGGCATCGAAGAAACTGCACGCGATTTCGAGGAGCAGACCTCGCTGTACTGGCGCACATGGACGCGCCGCCTCGCGTTGCCGCTCGAATGGCAAGACGCGGTGATCCGTGCGGCGATCACGCTCAAGCTGTGCCAGTTCGAAGACACCGGCGCCATCATCGCCGCCATGACCACCAGCATCCCCGAGGCGCCGAACAGCCAGCGCAACTGGGACTACCGCTACTGCTGGCTGCGCGACGCCTTCTTCGTCGTGCGTGCGCTCAACAGCCTGTCTGAGGTGGGCACGATGGAAGACTACCTGCGCTGGCTGAACGATGTGATGCGCGGCGCGGGCGGTGGCCATGTGCAGCCGCTCTACGGCATCGGGCTCGAGCGCGAGCTGCCCGAGAGCGTGTTGACGCATCTCGCGGGCTACCGCGGCATGGGGCCGGTGCGCGTGGGCAACCAGGCGGCCGAACACTTCCAGCACGACGTGTACGGCAACATCGTGCTCGGTGCCGCACAGGCCTTCCACGACCACCGCCTCTTCAGGCGCGCCGATGCGAGCGACTTCGTGCTGCTCGAGAGCATGGGCGAGCAGGCCTGGCTGCTGCACAACCAGCCCGATGCGGGCATGTGGGAGCTGCGCACACGCTCGCGCATCCACACCTCGTCGTCGCTGATGTGCTGGGCCGCCTGCGACCGGCTCGCCAAGATCGCCCGCACGCTGGGCAGTGCCGATCGTGCAGACTTCTGGGGCCAGCGCGCCACCACCATCCGCGACACCATCCTCGCCAACGCGTGGAGCGACCAGCGCAAGGCCTTCGTCGAGAGCTTCGGCGGCAAGGACCTCGACGCCAGCGTGCTGCTGATGGCCGAGGTGGGCTTCATCGACCCGCGCGACCCGCGTTTCGTCAGCACCGTCGAAGCGCTCGAAGCCTCGCTGTGCGATGGCCCCTTCATGCGCCGCTACGAAGCGCCCGATGACTTCGGCCTGCCCGAGACGGCGTTCAACGTCTGCTCGTTCTGGCGCATCGACGCGCTCGCACGCATCGGCCGCACGGCCCAGGCGCGCGAGATCTTCGAAGCGCTGCTGGCCAGCCGCAACCACCTCGGCCTGCTCTCGGAAGACCTGCACACGAGCAGCGGCGAGCTGTGGGGCAATTTCCCGCAGACCTATTCGATGGTGGGCGTGATCAACGGCGCGGTGAGGTTGTCGGCGCCCTGGGATACCGTGGTTTGAGGTGCTTTGAGGTGGTTTGAGCCTGTCCTGACCCGGCTTCGGCAACCTGACCTCGCAGGTCATGGAACGCCCCCAGGCGCTGCGCTATGGTTCGGGCCATGCACACGCCACTCGCCTCCCCTGCACCCGGCTCTGCAACCCCTGTCGGCACGCTGTTGCGTGAATGGCGCCAGCGCCGGCGCCTGAGCCAGCTCGATCTGGCGCTCGATGCCGACATCTCCACTCGCCACCTGAGCTATGTCGAAACCGGCCGCGCCGCGCCCAGCCGCGCGATGGTGCTGCACCTGGCCGAGCAGCTCGAGGTGCCGCTGCGCGAGCGCAACACGCTGCTGACGGCCGCCGGCTACGCGCCGATCTACCGCGAGCGAGGCCTCGACGACCCGGCCCTGCAGGCCGCACGGGAGGCGGTGGAACTGGTGCTGCGTGCGCACGAGCCCAACCCCGCGCTGGCGGTCGATCGCCACTGGAACCTGATCTCGCACAACCAGCCCGTTCTGCTTCTGTTGCAAGGCGTGCCGCCCCAGCTGCTGGAGCCGCCGCTGAACGTGCTGCGCCTGAGCCTGCATCCCAGCGGCTTGGCGCCGAAGATCGTCAACCTGGCGGCCTGGCGCAACCACCTCTTCGAGCGCTTGCGCCACCAGATCGCCGTCAGCGCCGACCCGGTGCTGGCCGCCCTGCTCGAAGAGCTGCAGAGCTACCCGGCACCTGCTGACACCGAACCGCACGATGTCTTCGACGCCAGCGCCGTGGCGGTGCCGCTGCAGATGCGCACGGCGGCCGGCGTGCTGTCGTTCATCAGCACGATCACCGTGTTCGGCACGCCGGTCGATATCACCTTGTCGGAGCTGGCGGTCGAGACCTTTTTCCCCGCCGACGCGGCCACGGCGCAGGCACTGCGTCACATGAGTGACGGACAGGCGGCACAGCTTCAGCCATAACCCCAGACAACGACATTGGAGACGAGCATGACCATTGCCCACAAGATTTGCCCACTGTGCGAAGCCTGCTGCGGACTCGACGTGCAGATCGAGAGCGGCAAGGTCATCGCCATCCGTGGCCAGAAGACCGACGTTTTCAGCGCCGGCTACCTCTGCCCCAAGGGCGTGGCGCTGAAAGACCTGCACGAAGACCCCGACCGCCTGCGCACGCCGCTGATCAAGCGCAACGGCGAGTTCGTCGAAGCCAGCTGGGACGAAGCCTTCGCCGAGATCGAGCGCCGGCTCACCGCCGTGCGCACGCAGCACGGCGCGAATGCGGTGGCCGTCTCGGCCGGCAACCCGTCGGGGCACAAGTTCGGGTTGATCCTGTATTTCGGCCGCCTGCTAAAAGCACTCGGCACGCGCAACGTGTTCTCGGCCTCCACGCTCGACCAGATGCCCAAGCAGCTGAGCAGCGGGCTGATGTTCGGCGCCTGGCTGTCGATCCCGGTGCCCGACATCGAGCGCTGCGACCACCTGCTGATCCTCGGTGCCAACCCGATGGCCAGCAACGGCAGCCTGTGGACCGTGCCGGACTTTCGCGGCAAGGCCAAGGCCATGCGCGAGCGTGGCGGCAAGATCATCGTGGTCGACCCGCGGCGCAACGAGACGGCCGACATCGCCGACCGCCATGTGCCCATCCGCCCCGGTGGGGACGCCTTCCTGCTACTCGGCATGGTGAACACGCTGTTCGCCGAAGGGCTGGTGCGCCTGGGCCGCATCGGCGAGCACGTGGCCGGCGTGGCCGAGGTGCAGGCCGCGGTGCTGCCATTCACGCCCGAGGCGGTGGCCGCCCGCTGCGGCATCGATGCGCAGACCATTCGCAGCCTCGCGCGCGAACTGGCCGCGGCCGAACGCGCTGCGGTCTACGGCCGCCTGGGCACCTGCACGCAGGAATACGGCTCGCTGAGCAGCTGGCTGATCGACGTGCTGAACGTGCTCACAGGCCACCTCGACGAACCGGGCTGCGCGATGTTCCCCAAGTCGCCGGCGTTCTCGGCCAACACCGAAGGCGCACCCGGCATCGGCCGCGGCGTCGTCACCGGCCGGCACCGCTCGCGCGTGAGCGGCGCGCCTGAAGTCTTCGGTGAGTTGCCCACCGGCTGCCTCGCCGAAGAGATCGAAACCCCGGGCGATGGGCAGGTGAAGGCCTTCATCACGATCGCCAGCAACCCGGTGATGTCGTCCCCCAACGGCGCGCGTCTCGCGGCGGCGCTCGACCAGCTCGACTTCATGCTGAGCCTGGACATCTACCTCAACGAGACCACGCGGCACGCCGACGTCATCCTGCCCGGCCTCTCGCCGCTGGAAGACACGCACTACGACGTGGCCCTGCCACAGCTCGCCTACCGCAACGCCGCGCGCTACAGCCCCGCGGCGCTGCCAGCGCCGGCCGGCCACCCGCGCGAATGGGAAACCATGGTGCGGCTGATCGCCATCGCGCAGGGCAAGGGCTCGAAGGTCGACGCGCAAGCCTTCGACACCGAGCTCCTGCAAGCCGAGCTGCAACGCCAGTTCGGCGAACAGGCGGATGCGGTGATGGCCGCCGTTTCGCGCCACACCGGCCCCGAGCGCCGCCTCGACCTCGCGCTGCGCATGGGCGCCTACGGCGACGCGTTTGGCAAGAACCCCGGCGGCCTGACGCTCGCGAAGCTGATTGACTCACCCGACGGCATCGACCTCGGCCCGCTGAAGCCGCGCGTTCCCGAGATGCTGCGCACGCCCTCCGGCAAGATCGAGCTGGCTCCGCCTACGTTGATCGACGATGTGAAACGTGCCGCCACGGCGCTGCAGCAACCGGCGCCCGAGATGGTGATCGTGGGGCGACGCCAGGTGCGCTCGAACAACAGCTGGATGCACAACCTGCCCACATTGGCGAAAGGCCCGTTCCGCTGCACGGCGCTGGTGAACCCGGCAGATGCGCAGCGCCTGGGCCTGACCGAGGGGGCGCTTGCCCGCATTGCACGCGGCAGCGGCAGGCACATCGAAGCCCAAGTGGAGATCAGCGACGAGATCATGCAAGGGGTCATCAGCCTGCCGCATGGCTGGGGCCATGCATTGCCCGGCGCACGCCTGTCGGTGGCGGCCGAGAGGCCGGGGGCGAACCTGAACGATGTGCTCGACGAGGGTCTGCGCGACCCGCTGTCGGGCAATGCCGTGCTCGGCGGCGTGGCGGTTCAAGTCACCGCGGTGGCGTAACCGGCATCAGCGCCCGACTTCGGAGAACTGGGCGGCGTTGTCGCGCAACCAGTCGCGCGACAACGCGTCGTCTTGCTGGCGAGGGTGGAAGTCGGCCTTGAAATACGCACGCCACGGCTTGTAGGCGCAACGCACCAGGCCGTGCTTGCCGAAGAGGTGGCTGGCGGCACTGCGCCAGGTGCTGAAGCGGAACAGGTCGCCGTCATGCCAGAGGTTGCGCGCGGTCTGGCGCAGCACGTCGGTCAGGAACAGCATCGTCACGCGGCGAAACCATTTCACCCGCCAGGCGTGGTTGCCGCCCAGCGCCTGGTAGATGTCGAAGGCCGTGCTGCGGTGCTCCGACTCTTCGGACGAATGCCACATCCACATCGTGCGCAAACGCGGCTCGGCACCATCGAGTGCTTCGGGGTGACCCAGCATCCATTCGGCGAGGATGGCGGTGAAGTGCTCGGTGGCTGCCGTCACCGCCACCACGTGTCGCGCATCGACCTGGTCGAACAACGGCGTGCGGCGTGTGATGCGCGCTCCCCAGGTGTTCGGGTAGCCGAGCGTCTGTAGGTGCCCGTTGAAGAGCGAATGGATGCGGCGGTGAGTGGCTTCCTGGCCGATGAAGCCCTGCACCTCGGCGGCATAGCGCTCGCGCTGGTCTTCAGGCAACTGCGTCATGCCCGCACGCAGCGAGTCGATGAAGAACTGCTCGCCCACCGGGAAGCTCATCGACAGGGCATTGAACAGGGCGCTGCGGAACGCATCGCCACCCGCCCAACGGCGCGGAACCGGGGTTTCGAGGTCGATCAGCAAGCGGCGTACGACGAGCTCGGTCATGTCTTGTTCTCCGGGGCAAGCAACTTGGTACTCACAAGTACCAGTGAGGCTCAATGTGCCAAGGCAATGTGGTACTGTCAAGTACCGTTTTAGTTCCTGCCCGGACTTTTCGCATGCCTGCCCCGATCGACAACCAGAATGAACATCGCCGTCGCCTGCTCGACGCCATGGCCGATGCCGTGGCGCACAAGGGCTATGCCGACACCACCATCGCCGACCTGGCAGCCGGCGCCCGAGTGTCGCGGCGGACCTTCTACGAGCACTTCAGCAGCAAGGAGGAGTGCCTGATCGCACTCTACGAAGCTGCGAGCCGCCAGGCGCTCGGGGTGCTGCGCGGCGCCATCGACCCGGCGCATGACCCTCTCACCCAGGCCGAGCATGCGCTGCGTGCCTACCTCGCCACCATGGCCAGCAACCCGGTGCTGCTGAAGACCTTGTTCATCGCCATCCTGGGGCTGGGCAACGCCGGCTTGCAAGCGCGCAGGCGCGTGAATCAGCACCTGGCCGACCTGATCCTGGAGCTGATCAACCGGCCCGGCGAGAAGAAGCGCAAGCCGCTCCCGCCGGCCCTGGCGATGAGCATCGTCGGCGGCATCAACGAACTGGTGCTGGAGATGATCGAGCAAGACCGCATCGGTGAACTCACCTCGCTCACCGACACCACGGCCCTGTTCGTGCGCGCGGTGGTCGACGGCACCAGGTAACTGCGCCGATCAGGCCGACGCGGCCACGAGCTCAGACGTCGAGCGTGAAGACGAGCGCCGCGCGGCGCTCGGGCTCGCCGTGCCCCGCCAGCACCTTGATCCATGCGGGGCTGTTGGCCTCGCGCGCGGGCGTCAGGCCCTGGGTCATCACCGCCACTTCTTCGGACGAGGCGTCGATGTCGTTCACGTGAACGAACTGGCTGTCGTAGAGCTTGGCCACCATCGCACCATCGGACTCGATCAGCACGAGGTACTTGACGGGCGTCTTGTGCATGGCGGCTCCTGGCTCCTGGCGTGCCGTCAATCGGCCCAGCGGCGTGCGTTGTGGAACATCTGCATCCACGGACTGTGCGCGCTCTTGTCGCCCGACGTCCAGCTCATCAGCACGTTGCGGAACACGCGCTCGGAGTGCGGCATCAGCACGGTGAAGCGGCCATCGGGCGTGGTGACCGAGGTGAGGCCTTCCGGGCTGCCGTTCGGGTTGAACGGATACGCCTCGGTGGCGGCCCCGGTGTTGTCGACGAAGCGCATCGCGCGGTGCACGGCTTTGGCATCGCCGCGCTGCGAAAAATCGGCGAAGCCTTCTCCGTGCGCCACGGCGATCGGGAGGCGGCTGCCCGCCATGCCCTTGAAGAAGATCGACGGGCTCTCGAGCACCTCGACCAGGCTCAAACGCGCTTCGAACTGCTCGCTCTTGTTGCGCACGAACTTCGGCCAGGCCTGCGCGCCGGGAATGATGGGTGACAGCGCCGCCATCATCTGGCAGCCGTTGCACACGCCCAGCGCAAACGTGTCCTTGCGCTGGAAGAAGGCGGCGAACTGGTCAGCCAGCACCGGGTTGAACATCACCGAGCGGGCCCAGCCCTCGCCGGCACCGAGCGTGTCGCCGTAGCTGAAGCCGCCGCAGGCAACGAAGCCCTGGAACTGGTCAAGCCGTGCGCGGCCGGTCTGCAGGTCGCTCATGTGCACGTCGAAGGTGTCGAAGCCGGCCTGGTCCATCGAATAGCTCATCTCGATGTGGCTGTTGACGCCCTGCTCGCGCAGGATGGCGAGCTTGGGGCGGGTGGTCTTGATGGCCGGCGCCTCGGGCACAAAGCTCAGGTGAACATGCAGGCCCGGGTCGTCGGCACGGCCGGCGGCTTCGTGCTCCGCATCGGCGCAGACCGGGTTGTCGCGCAGTTTGGCGATGCGCCAGCTCACGTCGTCCCAGGCCTGATGCAGGTCACGCAACGGTGCGCTGAATACGGCCTTGGCATCGCGCCAGATTTCCATCACACCCCGGTCGTTGGGCTTGCCGATGAAGTGGCTGTGCTTGCTGAGGCCGTGCTCGCGCAAGACCTGCATCACCTCGTTGCGCACGGCCGTGGGCACCTGGATCACGGCACCCAGCTCTTCGTTGAACAGCGCACGCAGCGTCAGCTCCTGGCGGCGCCCGCTCACTTGGGCGGCCCAGTTCTTGGAGTCGCCGAATTCGGCGCGGCTGTCGCTAATGCCGTCGCCTTCGGTGACCAGCATGTCGATGTTGAGGCTCACGCCCAGGTGGCCGGCGAAGGCCATCTCGCACGCGGCCGCCCACAGGCCACCGTCGCTGCGGTCGTGGTAGGCCAGCAGCATGCCTTCGCTGCGCAGTTGGTTGATCGCGTTGACCAGCGCCTTCAGCTGCGCCGGTTCATCGAGGTCGGGGACGGCGTCGCCGAACTGGTTCAGCACCTGCGCGAGCATCGAGCCGGCCATGCGGTTCTTGCCGTTGCCGAGGTCGATGAGGATCAGCGTGGTGTCGCCGGCTTGCAACTGCGGCGTGAGCGTGGGGCGCACATCGGCGATCGTCGCGAAGGCGGTGACGATCAGGCTCACCGGCGCGGTGACCTGCTTGGCCGTGCTGTCTTCGCTCCAGCGTGTGCGCATCGAGAGGCTGTCCTTGCCGACGGGCACACTGATGCCCAACGCCGGGCACAGCTCCATGCCCACGGCTTTCACCGTGTCGTAGAGCGCGGCATCTTCACCGGGCTCGCCGCAAGCCGCCATCCAGTTGCAGCTCAGCTTGACGCGTGGCAGCTCGAACGGCGCGGCCAGCAGGTTGGTGATGGCTTCGGCGACCGCCATGCGCCCCGACGCCGGTGCGTCGAGCGCAGCCAGCGGCGTGCGCTCGCCCATGCTCATCGCTTCACCGCGAAAACCGCTGTAGTCGGCCAGCGTCACGGCCACGTCGGCCACAGGCACCTGCCACGGGCCGACCATCTGGTCGCGGCTGTTGAGGCCGCCGACCGTGCGATCACCGATGGTGATGAGGAAACGCTTGCTGGCCACCGTCGGGTGACGCAGCACGTCGAAGGCGACCTTGTCGAGCGACACGTCATCCAGGTTCAGCGGCGCGAACTGGCGCTCGATGCGCTTCACGTCGCGGTGCATCTTGGGCGGCTTGCCGAGCAGCACCTCCATCGGCATGTGGATGGCCTGTTCGCCTCCCGGGCCGTCTTCCAGCACCAGCTCCTTCTCGCCGGTGGTGACGCCGACCACCGCGAACGGGCAGCGCTCGCGCTCGCACATCGCCTTGAAGATCGGCAGCGCTTCGGGCGACACCGCCATCACGTAGCGCTCCTGGCTTTCGTTGCACCAGATTTCCTTGGGCGCCAGGCCGGTTTCTTCCAGTGGTACCTGACTCAGGTCGAACCGCGCACCGCGGCCCGCACCATCCACCAGCTCCGGGAAGGCGTTGGAGATGCCGCCCGCGCCCACGTCGTGTATGGCAAGGATTGGGTTCACATCGCCCAGCGCCCAGCAGTGGTTAATGACCTCTTGCGCACGGCGCTGGATCTCGGGGTTGCCTCGCTGCACCGAGTCGAAATCGAGTTCGGCTGCGTTGGCCCCTGCGGCCATCGAACTCGCGGCGCTGCCGCCCATGCCGATGCGCATGCCGGGGCCGCCCAGCTGGATCAGCAGCGTGCCGGCGAGGAACTCGATCTTCGTGGTCTGCGATTCCGAGATCGAACCCAGTCCACCCGCAATCATGATCGGCTTGTGGTAACCGCGGCGTTGCGCGTTTTCACCGGCGCCCACGGTCTGCTCATAGACGCGGAAATACCCGCCCAGGTTCGGCCGCCCGAACTCGTTGTTGAACGCGGCACCACCCAGCGGCCCCTCGGTCATGATCTGCAAGGGGCTGGCGATGTGCTCCGGCTTGCCATAGGGCGACTGCTCCCACGGCTCGCTGGTGCCCGGCAGATGCAGGTTCGAGACCGTGAAGCCGGTCAGGCCCGCCTTGGGCTTGGAGCCGCGGCCGGTTGCGCCTTCGTCGCGGATCTCACCACCCGCACCGGTGGAGGCACCGGGAAACGGAGAGATGGCCGTCGGGTGGTTGTGCGTTTCCACCTTCATCAGCACATGCACCGTCTCGTTTCGGGCCGTGTACTGCGGTGCGTTGGTGTAGCCCTGCGGGAGCCAGCGCTCGATCGCGCCGCCTTCCATCACCGAGGCGTTGTCGCTGTAGGCGATGACGGTGTGCTGGGGCGCCAGCGTGTGCGTGTTGCGGATCATCTGGAACATCGAGCGTTCCTGCGGCGCACCGTCGATGGTGAACTGCGCGTTGAAGATTTTGTGGCGGCAGTGTTCGCTGTTGGCCTGCGCGAACATCATCAGTTCGACGTCGGTCGGGTTGCGCTTCAGCGCGGTAAAGGCGGTGACGAGGTAGTCGATCTCGTCGTCGCTCAAGGCGAGGCCGAATTCGGTGTTGGCCGATTCCAGCGCCGCCTTGCCACGACCCAGCACGTCCACATGCGCCATGGCCTTGCCGGGCTGCTCGTCGAACAGGTGAGACGCGTTTTCGCGCGTCAGCAGCACGCTCTCGGTCATGCGGTCGTGCAGCAGCGCGGCGGCAGCTTGCAGCTCTTCACCGGTCAGCGCCTTGGTAGCGCCCAGCAGGCCGCTCTTCAGACTCAGGCGGAATTCGGTGACCCGCTCCACCCGCTTGATCGCCAGGCCGCAGTTGTGGGCGATGTCGGTGGCCTTGGAGGCCCAGGGCGACACGGTGCCCAGCCGCGGCGCCACGACGATCAGTGCCCCCTCGCTCGGGCCGGCATAGGCATCGCCGTAACGCAGCAGCGCCTCGACCTTGCTCGCGCCCTCGGCGGCCAGCGGTTTGTCGCTCCAGACCCAGTGCACGTGCCGTGCGTGGACGCCGGTGATGCGGGAACTGACCGCCTGGAGCCTCGGCAGCAAGGCCTGGGCGCGGAAAGCGGACAAGGCGTTACCGCCCTCGAAGTGCAGCAAATGCTTGGGTATGGAAGTCACGCTGAGGCTCGGTGCGGGGTGTGTGGCCCGCCCAGGTGTAGGGCTGGCCAATGGAAGCCGGCATTTTACGGGCCGAGTGACATAATTACGGGCTATGACGATCACGATCAAAACCGCCGCCGATGTCGAGGGCATGCGCATCGCCGGCCGGCTTGCCTCTGAAGTGCTGGACATGCTCACGCCGCACGTGAAGGCGGGTGTCAGCACCGAAGAGCTCGATCGCCTGGCGCACGAGCATATCGTGAACGTGCAAGGCGCCATCCCGGCGCCGCTGCACTACCAGCCGCCGGGCTACACGCCCTACCCAAAATCCATCTGCACCTCGATCAACCATCAGGTGTGCCACGGCATCCCGAACGACCGGCCGCTGAAGAACGGCGACATCGTCAACATCGACGTCACCGTCATCAAGGACGGCTGGCACGGCGACACCAGCCGCATGTTCATCGTCGGCGAAGGCTCCATTGCCGCCAAGCGCCTGTGCGCATTCACCTATGACGCCATGTGGAAGGGCATCATGAAGGTGAAGCCGGGTGCCCGCCTGGGCGACATCGGCCATGCCATCCAGACCTTTGCCGAGAACGCTGGTTTCTCGATCGTGCGCGAGTTCTGCGGCCACGGCATCGGCAAGAAGTTTCACGAAGAGCCCCAGGTGCTGCACTATGGCCGCCCGGGCACGCTCGAAGAACTGGTGCAGGGCATGGTGTTCACCATCGAACCCATGATCAACGCCGGCAAGCGCGACATCCGCGAAGCCGGCGATGGTTGGACGATCGTCACCCGCGATCGCTCCCTCTCAGCGCAATGGGAGCACACCGTGCTGGTCACCGAAACAGGCTACGAGGTGTTGACGCTGTCGGCCGGCAGCCCGCCGCCGCCGGCTTTCGTCACCGCAGCGGCGACTGCTACCGCCTGACAACCGTTTGAGGGAGCCGCCCATGGCGGTCGTGGCCGAATCCACCAGAGTGCCCACGGGCGCTCGCAGCATCAGCGAGCAGCGCGCGCAGTTCCGCGAGGGCAAGGCGGCGCTGATGACGCATTTTCGCGAATCGCGTGCCACGGCACCGGCCGCCACGCGGCTGGTGCGCGCTCTAGCACGCCACGTCGACCAGACGCTGCTCGAGCTGTGGGAACACGCGATGATGCCGCCCGGCGCCGCGCTGGTGGCAGTCGGCGGCTACGGCCGGGCCGAGCTGTATCCGCATTCCGACGTCGACGTGCTGGTGATGCTGCCACCCGGCGATGAGCTCGCCACGGCCCGTCTCGCGGGCTCGTCGAACGACGCGCTGAAGTCATCGGTCGAGGGTTTCATCACCGCGTGCTGGGACATCGGCCTCGAGATCGGCTCCAGCGTGCGCACCGTCGATGAATGCATCGCCGAAAGCGAGAACGACGTGACGGTGCAGACCGCGCTGCTCGAATCGCGCTATCTGTGCGGCTCCAAGCGCGTGTTCAATTCCTTCCGCCGGGCGCATGCCGCGGCGATGGACCCGAAGGCTTTTCTGCGCGCCAAGATGTTCGAGATGCATCAGCGCCATCTGAAGTACGAAGACACGCCCTACTCGCTGGAGCCCAACTGCAAAGAGAGCCCCGGCGGCCTGCGCGACCTGCAGGTGCTGATCTGGGTGGCGCGCGCTGCCGGCCTCGGCAAGAGCTGGACGGAGCTGTCTGCCAAGGGCCTGGTCACGCCGTTCGAGGTAAAGCAGCTGCAGCGCAACGAAGGCCTGTTGCGCCTGATCCGTGCGCGGCTGCACATGGTGGCCGGCCGTCGCGAAGACCGCCTGGTGTTCGACCTGCAGACGGCCGTGGCCGAAAGCTTCGGCTACAAGGCGCCCAAGGGCCAGCGCGTGTCTGAAGTGCTGATGCGGCGCTACTACTGGGCCGCCAAGGCGGTGGCGCAGCTCAACCAGATCCTGATGCTGAACATCGAGGAGCGCATCAACGGTTCGCAGAACGCACCGATGCGCCCGCTCAACGAGCGCTTCCTCGACCGCGCCGGCATGCTCGAAGTGGTCAGTGACGACCTGTACGAACGCGAGCCGCACGCCATTCTCGAAACCTTTCTGATCTACCAGCAGACCCCCGGCATCAAGGGCCTCTCGGCGCGCACGCTGCGGGCGCTCTACAACGCCCGCGAGGTGATGGACGGTGAGTTCCGCCGCGACCCGGTGAACCGCGGGATCTTCATGCAGATGCTGCAATCACCCGAGGGCCAGACGCATGCCTTCCGGCTGATGAACCAGACCAGCGTGCTGGGCCGTTACCTGTGGGTGTTCCGCCGCATCGTCGGGCAGATGCAGCACGACCTGTTCCACGTCTACACCGTCGACCAGCACATCCTGATGGTGCTGCGCAATGTGCGGCGCTTCTTCATCCCCGAGCATGCGCACGAGTACCCGTTCTGCTCGCAGCTCGCGTCGACCTTCGACGACCCCTGGGTGCTCTGCGTGGCCGCCCTCTTCCACGACGTGGCCAAGGGCCGCGGTGGCGACCATTCCGACCTGGGCGCCGTGGAGGTTCGCCGCTTCTCTCGCGATCACGGCATCGGCAAGGAAGACGCCTCGCTGATCGAGTTCCTGGTGAAGAGCCACCTGACGATGTCGCGCATCGCGCAGAAAGAAGACCTGAGCGACCCGGAGGTGATCGAGACCTTCGCCAAGCTGGTGGGCAATGAGCGGCGGTTGACCGCGCTCTACCTGCTCACGGTGGCCGACATCCGCGGCACCAGCCCCAAGGTCTGGAACGCCTGGAAGGGCAAGCTGCTCGAAGACCTGTACCGGTTGACCTTGCGTGCGCTCGGCGGCGCCCGGCCCAACATGGACGCCGAGATTGAGTCGCGCAAGCAAGAGGCGCGGCACACGCTGAACCTCTATTCGCTGCTGCCTGGCACCGAAGGCCCGCTGTGGAAGACGCTGGAGCTGAGCTACTTCGTGCGCCACGATGCGGGCGACATCGCCTGGCATGCGCGTTCGCTGTTCCGGCATGTCGACAGCACCGAACCCGTGGTGCGCGCGCGGCTGTCGTCGCTGGGCGAAGGCCTGCAGGTGCTGGTGTATGCCCCGGACAGGCCTGACCTCTTCGCCCGCATTTGCGGCTATTTCGACAGCGCCGGCTTCAACATTCTCGACGCCAAGATCCACACCACGCGCGCCGGTTATGCGCTCGACACCTTCCAGGTCATCAGCCCCAATCTCGACCAGCACTACCGCGACCTGATCTCGCTGGTGGAAACGCAGGCCACGCTCGCGCTGAAGGCGGAAGGCGCACTGCCCGAGCCCTCGCGCGGGCGCTTGTCGCGCCGCGTCAAATCCTTCCCGATCACGCCGCGCGTCACGCTGCGCCCCGATGAACGCGGCCAGCGCTGGCTACTCGGCGTGTCGACCAGCGACCGCTCCGGCCTGCTCTATTCCATCGCCCGCGTGCTCGCGCAGCACCACATCAACCTGCAGCTCGCCAAGATCACCACACTGGGCGAACGCGTGGAAGACACCTTCCTGATCGACGGCTCGGCCTTGCAGCAAAACCGGACGCAGATCGAGATCGAGACCGAGTTGCTGGACGCGATCTCGCCTTAACCAGGCCCTCGCAGGCCCTAGAATCCGGCGCCGTTCACTCTCCCAACCGCCGTGTCCGATCGCCTCGCCGTCCTGCCGCAATACCTCATGCCCAAGCAGGCGCTGACAGCGCTGGCCGGAAGGGTCGCTTCGGCCCAGGGTGGCGCGTTGACCACTCGCCTCATCCGTTGGTTCGTGAGCCGCTACGACGTCAACATGAGCGAGGCGGCCGACCCCGACATCGCCAGCTACCCCAGCTTCAACGCGTTCTTCACCCGGGCACTGAAGCCTGGCGCACGACCGCTGGCCTCGGCCGACCTGGTGTGCCCGGTAGATGGCGCCATCAGCCAGTTCGGTGCCATCGAGCGGGATCAGATCTTCCAGGCCAAGGGCCACCACTACTCGACGACGGCGTTGGTCGGCGGCGACGCCGAGCTGGCCGCGCGCTTCGAGAACGGCCACTTCGCAACGCTCTACCTGAGCCCGAAGGACTACCACCGCATCCACATGCCCTGCGACGGGCGCCTCACGCGGATGATTCACGTGCCCGGCGAGCTGTTCTCAGTGAACCCGACCACGGCGCGCGGTGTGCCGGGTCTGTTTGCGCGCAACGAGCGGGTGGTCTGCGTTTTCGAAGCGCCCCAAGGCCCTTTCGTGCTCGTGCTCGTGGGCGCAACGATCGTGGGCAGCATGGCGACGGTGTGGCACGGCGTGGTCAACCCGCCGCGGGTGAAGGCGGCGCGCGAGTGGCGCTATGACGATCACCCCGTATCGCTGAAGCAAGGCGACGAAATGGGCCGCTTTCTGCTGGGCTCGACCGTGGTGATGCTCTTCCCCAAGGCGCCTCTGCAGTTCAACCCCTCGTGGCAGCCGGCTGGCGCCATTCGCATGGGCGAATCGATGGCCCGCTACGCCTGAGCGAGGCTGAGCCGGTGGCGGCTCTCGAAGCGCTGCAGGCGGCCGCTGATCGGGTCGGTGAATTCCAGGGAACGCGCCAGCAGCTGCAAGGGCCGGCTGTAGTCGGGCTCCAGCGCGTAAGGCAGCAGCTTCGGGTAGATCGGGTCGTTGACGATGGGGATGCCCAGGGCGGCCATGTGCGCGCGAATCTGGTGGCGTTTGCCCGTCGTCGGACGCAGGTCGTACCGCCCCAACCCGCCGTTCGCCTCGATCAGCTCGATGCGCGTTTCGGCGTTCGGGCTGCCCTGCACTTCATGCATCGTCATGAATGAATCGCCCTCCTCCAGTCGACTGGCATGAATGAGCGGTAGCGTCAGGTCGGTTCGGACCGGGGCGATCGCTTCGTAGCGCTTGTCGACCGTGCGGTCGCGAAACAGTGCCTGGTACGAGCCACGCTTGTGCGGCTGCGTCGTGAACAGCACCAGGCCCGCCGTCTCGCGGTCGATGCGATGCACGGGCGCCAGGGTGTCGATCTGCAGCTTGCGCTTCAGGCGCACCAGCAGCGTTTCCTGCAGGTAGCGGCCCGAGGGCGTCACCGGCAGGAAGTGCGGTTTGTCGGCGACGACGATGAACTCGTCCTGGTACAGCACCGACTCGTCGAAGGGGATGCGCACTTCGTCCGGCAAGCTGCGGTAGTAGTACAGCCGCCGGTGCGGCACGAACCGCGCTTCCGGCCGCACCGATGCGCCCTGCTCATTGGTCACCTCGCCGCGCTGCATGCGAACGATCCATTCGTCTCGGGCGATGGCCGGGAAGCGCTGCACGAAGAAGTCGATCAGCGTCGCCCACGGCCCTTCGGGCAGCGACACGATGCTTCGGCCTACCCCCGGCGGCGCAAGCAGCTCAACGGGCTGCATCGAGGCGCCGGGCTCGTTGCAAACGCCATTCGCCGTCCGGCTCATCGGCGTAAACCTGCTCGGCGGTGGTCTCGGTTTCTTGCAGGCGGGTGTTCAGCGCAACGCGGTTGTCGAACACGAAGCACTCGCCTTGCCAGTCGAGATCGGCATCGGGCAGCGTCTGGAAGTAGTTGAGTATGCCGCCGTCAAGTTCGCGCACCTGCAGCCCCAGATCGCGCATCCACGCGCTGGTCTTTTCGCAGCGGATGCCGCCGGTGCAGTACATCGCCACCGTCTTGCCCGCGGCTTTCCATTCGTCGGCATGAGCCTGCACGTAGCGCGGGAAGTCGCGGAAGTTCGTGACGCCGGGGTCGACGGCGTTCTTGAACCGCCCCAGGCGGTATTCGAAGCTGTTGCGGTTGTCGAGCACGACCACGTCGTCCTGCGCGATCAGCTCTCGCCATTGCGCTGGGCTGACTCGGGTGTCGGCAGAAGTCCCACCGCCTTCCACGCCAACCGACACGATCTCGGGCTTGACGTGAACCTTGAGCCGCGCGAACGGCGGCGTCTTGCAGGCGCTGCGCTTGAAGGCGATGCCGACGAGGCACTCGTCTTCCTGCAAGGCAGACTCGAAGGCGTTCAGCGCATCGGCGCTGCCGGCGAGCACGCCGTTGATGCCCTCTTCGGCGACCAGCACGCTACCCAACAGGTCGCTGGCGAGCAAGCGCAAATGCGCCGCCACCGCGTGAGGGTCACGCAGTGCGACGAACTTGTAGAACGAGATGTGGAAAGTGGGTAGCGCCATGAAACTGAACAGTCATCCCGGCGGAGGCCGGGATCCACTGCAACGCGCTATTTTCCGCCAGGGCAGTCGCCCACGTGGATCCCGGCGTTCGCCGGGAAGACACGGCTTAACCCATGTGCAAACCGCCGTTCACAGAGAAATCGGCGCCGGTCGCAAAGCCCGATTCATCCGATGCCACCCACGCCACGATGGACGCGATGTCGTCCGGTGTGCCCAGGCGTTTGACCGGGATGCCGGCGACGATCTTGTCGAGCACGTCTTGGCGGATGGCCTTGACCATGTCGGTCGCGATGTAGCCAGGGCTGACGGTGTTGACCGTCACGCCCTTGTTGGCCACTTCTTGCGCCAGCGCCATCGTGAAGCCGTGCATGCCGGCCTTGGCGGCCGAGTAGTTGGTCTGGCCGAACTGGCCCTTCTCGCCGTTCACCGAGCTGATGTTGATGATGCGGCCCCAGCCCTTTTCCAGCATGTCGTCGATGACCTGCTTGGTCACGTTGAACAAGCTGGTGAGATTGGTCTCGATGACCGCGTCCCAGTCGGCGCGGCTCATCTTGCGGAACATGCCGTCGCGCGTGATGCCGGCGTTGTTGACCAGCACGTCGATCGATCCCAGCTCGGCCTTGGTCTTCTGGAAGGCGGAGACGGTGGAATCCCAGTCGCCCACATTGCCTACCGACGCGTGGAAGTCGTAGCCGAGCGCCTTCTGCTCGTCGAGCCACTTCTTGAAGTCGCGGCTCGGGCCGCAGCCTGCAATGACAGTAAAACCGTCTTTGTGCAGGCGCTGGCACATGGTGGTTCCGATGCCACCCATGCCGCCGGTGACGTACGCGATCTTCTTGCTCATTTTTTGTTCTCCTTGAGTTGGGTGTAGTGATGGCCTAGCGTCTCTCGCCGCGCAATCCCGGTCAACCGGGTTCCCCCCACACCGAGAAGAAAACGCCGGGCGGCCCCGAAGTTTTCTTGCTCCCCTCGGGGACGGCTGTCGCGAAGCGACAGCCTTAGGGCTTTATTTCAGCGCTCCACTGTCAGTGCAACGCCCATGCCACCGCCGATGCACAGGCTCGCGATACCCTTCTTGGCGTTGCGGCGCTGCATCTCGTGCAACAGCGTCACCAGGATGCGGCAACCCGACGCACCGATGGGGTGCCCAATGGCAATCGCACCACCGTTCACGTTCACTTTGCTGGTGTCCCAACCCATCTCGTTGTTGACTGCGCAGGCCTGCGAGGCAAAGGCCTCGTTGATCTCAAGCAGATCAAGATCGCCCGCCTTCCAGCCGGCGCGTTGCAGCGCCTTCTGCGAAGCTGGCACCGGGCCCATGCCCATGAAGGCCGGGTCGAGCGCCACGGTGGCGTAGCTCTTGATGCGCGCCAACGGCGTGAGACCCAGCTGGTCGGCCTTCTTGGCCGTCATCACCACCACGCCTGCCGCACCATCGTTCAAACCCGAAGCGTTGCCGGCCGTCACGCCGCCGGCCTTGTCGAAGGCCGGGCGCAGGCCTGCCAGGGCTTCGGCGTTGGTCTTGCGGTTGATGTATTCATCGGCCACAAAGACGATCGGGTCGCCCTTCTTCTGCGCGATGCTGAAGGGAACGATCTCGTCCTTGAACTTGCCGGCATCCTGCGCGGCGGCAGCCTTTTGCTGCGAGCCCAACGCCAGCGCGTCCTGCGCTTCGCGGCTGATGCTGTACTTCTTGGCCACGTTTTCGGCCGTGATGCCCATGTGGTACTGGTTGTACACATCGAGCAGGCCGTCGACGATCATCGAGTCGACCAGCTTCCAGTCGCCCATGCGCTGGCCGTCGCGCGAATTGGGCAGCACGTGGGGTGCCATGCTCATGCTCTCCTGGCCGCCGGCGATGATGATTTCAGAATCGCCGTCGCGAATGGCCTGTGCCGCCAGCATCACCGCCTTGAGGCCTGAGCCGCACACGGCGTTGATGGTCAGCGCCGGCACCGATTGCGGCAGCCCGCTCTTGATGACCGACTGGCGCGCCGGGTTTTGGCCCGAGGCCGCCGTCAGCACCTGGCCGAGGATGACCTCGTTGATCTGGTCGCTGGTGAGCTTGGCGCGCTTCAAGAGGTCAACAATGACCGCGGCGCCGAGGTCGGGGGCGGCCACTTTGGCCAGGGTTCCGCCGAACTTGCCTACGGCGGTACGGGCGGCTGCAACGATCACGATGTCGGTCATGTGGGTTCTCCTGTGAGTGGCTCGGATGTCAAGAATGTGTTCTCAGGTGCTGCCAGGGTCAAGCTTCTTCAAGCCTTCTGTTTGACGTAGCGGCCGGGCGCGGGTTCGGTCGGCTTGTATTGGCGGTTACCCGGTGTCTTGGGCGCGGCAATCTGCTTGCCTGCATGGGCCTTGAGCCAGGCGTCCCAGTCGGGCCACCAGCTGCCGGGCTGCTCGGTGGCCTTGTCGAACCAGGCCTGGGGCGTCGCGGGCAGCGCGGCCGTGGCACCGAGCCAGTGGTTGCGCTTCTTCTTGGCCGGCGGGTTGATCACGCCGGCGATGTGGCCCGAGGCACCCAGCACGAAGCGGCATTTGGCGCCCTTGAGCACCTGGGTGTTGCGGTAGGCGCCGTCCCACGGAACGATGTGGTCTTCCTTCGAGCCGTACACATAGGTCGGCGCGTCGATCTTTCCCAGGTCCACCTTCTCGCCGCAGACGGTCATCTTGCCCGGCTTGACGAGGTTGTTCTCGAGGTAGGTGTTGCGCAGGTACCAGCAGTACATCGGCCCCGGCAGGTTGGTGCTGTCGCTGTTCCAGTACAGCAGGTCGAAGGGCGGCGGCGTCTCGCCCTTGAGGTAGTTGCCGACCACGTAGTTCCACACCAGCTCGTTGGGGCGCAGCGCGCTGAAGGTCGACGCCAGCTCCTGGCCCTTGAGCAGATTGCCGCCGTTGGGGCTGTCGGGGCCGAGTGTCATCTCGCGCATCTGCACCATGGTTTCGTCGACGAAGAGGTCGAGCACACCGGTGTTGGTGAAGTCGAGAAAAGTGGTCAGCAGCGTCATGCTGGCGGCAGGCTTCTCGCCGCGGGCAGCCAGCACTGCGAGTGCCGTAGCGAGGATGGTGCCGCCCACGCAAAAGCCCAGCGTGTTGATGGTTTTGGCGCCGCTGATCTGCTGCACCACCTCGATGGCGCGAATGGCGGCGTCTTCGATGTAGTCGTCCCAGGTCAGCTGTGCCACGGTCTCATCGGCGTTGCGCCAGCTCACCACGAACACGCGGTGGCCTTGCGCCACGGCGTGCCGGATCAGCGAGTTCTCGGGTTGCAGGTCGAGGATGTAGTACTTGTTGATGCAAGGCGGCACCATCAGCAGCGGCCGCTCGAACACCGTTTTGGTGAGCGGCTTGTATTCGAGCAACTGGAACAGCTCGTTCTCGAACACCACGCTGCCTTCGGTGGTGGCCACGTTGCGGCCCACTTCGAAGACCGTTTCGTCGGTCTGCGACATATGGCCTTGCTGCAGGTCGTTCCACAGGTGCTGCACGCCCTGGGTGATGCTCTCGCCCTGCGTCTTCAGCGCAAGCTGCATCGCTTCGGGGTTGAGCGGCAGGTAGTTGCTCGGCGAGGCCGCAGCCACCCACTGCTGCACGGCGAAGCGCACTCGCTCGCGGGTCTTTTCTTCGCCTTGCACGCTGTCAGCCATCTTCGCCAGCGTGCGGGCGTTCAGCAGGTAGAGCTGCGCAGTGAAGGCCGACGCCGGGTTCTCCGTCCACGACGGGTTGGCGAAGCGCTTGTCGCTCAGCGCCACCGGCGCCGCGCCCGATGGGGTGCCGACCATGTTGTTCCACAACTCGGTGGCCTGCTTCACGTAGTCGCTCTGCAAGGCGTCGAGCGCAGGCAGCGGCACGCTCAGACTCGACAAGGATTTGACGAGTTCACCGACCGTGGCGCCATAGGCCTGGGCCGCTTCGGTGGTGGCGAGTGCCTCAATCGCCGATTTCGGCGTCGTTGTCTTGCTTTTCATATGTCTCCTGGCCAGCTTGCCGAACCTGTCTCGGGCGGACTGCCTCTAAAGTGTGCCTCTGCCATTCCACCATTGTCATGACTTAGCTCATGAGTCAGCAAAATGTATCTCGTCGCGATCGCCTGGATGTTCGTGGTCGTATTGATGTCTGCGGCCGAGGCCATGAGCCCGATCGGCAGTGTGCTGGGCGCGCTGGTCACACTCGTGCTTTATGGGGTGCTGCCCCTGTCTATCGTGCTCTACGTGATGGGCACGCCTTCGCGGCGCCGTGCGCGCCTGGCTGCTGAAAATCAAGCCGGCGCAGACGCGTCATCAGCACAGCCATCAGCGCAACCAGATGGCAGCGGCCATGCGGCCGGTGACGCCGTCGCGCCGGAACGAAAAGAACCGTGACCGGTTTTCCACCGTGCACCAGGTGCCGCCGCCCACGCTGCGAACGCCCGCTGCAGCCAGACGGTCGCGCGCCAGCAGCGGCAGGTTGGCCAGCCACTTGCCCGGCCGGAGCGGCCTGAACCGCAGCGGGTCAGCCAGCGCCGGCTCGACGCCGAAGCCTTCGAGCACATCGGCGCCCACCTCGAACGCATTCGGGCCGATGCAGGCGCCGAGCCAGCACTCAACCTGCGCCGGCCCGCAGGCCGCCGCTTCGCAGACGCTGTGCAATGTCGCCTCGGCCACGCCCCCCGCCAAGCCGCGCCAACCGGCGTGCGCCGCAGCCACTGCGCCCGGCGCAGCAAACAGGATGGGCAGGCAATCGGCCACTTGCACGATGCAGGCCATGCCACGCTCGGTGGTGATGCAGGCATCGGCTTCGGCTGTCGGCAAGGCCAGTTGCTCCTGCGTCAAGCGCAGCACGCGCGTGCCATGCACTTGCTTCATGAACACCGGCGCCGCACCGAGCGCTTGTTGAAACAGCTCGCGATGGTGCGCCACGCGTTGCGGGTCGTCGTTGACGGCAATGCCGAGGTTGAAACTGTCCCACGGTGCCGGGCTGGTGCCGCCGGCTCGCGTGCTCATCACGCTCGCCACGCCGGGCACGTTCCAGTCGGCTTGCAGCCAGTCAGCGTGCATCGGAGTCGGGGCAGGCACCGGGGTGCGCGTTGGCAAAGGCCGGCAGCGCCGAGCACTCGCCGAAGATGCGCATCACCTGGGGCACATGGTCAAGGCGGCATGAAAACCGCTGGGCGTTGAAGACCTGGGGCACCAGCACCGCATCGGCCAGCGTCGGCGCATCGCCGTGGCAGAAGCGGCCGGTGGCTGGGTGGCCTGCAAGCTGCCGCTCCACCGCTGCGAGCCCGTCTTCCACCCAGTGCCGCAGCCAGCGGGTCTTCTCGTCTTCGCTGACCTTCATCTCGTCGACCAGGTAGCGCAGCACGCGCAAGTTGTTGAGCGGGTGGATCTCACAGGCGATGTCGAGCGCGATTGCACGCACCCGCGCGCGACCCAAGGCATCGGCCGGCAACAACGGCGGCTGGGGGTGGGTTTCCTCCAGGTATTCGATGATGGCGAGCGACTGCGAAATGAGCGCGTCGCCATCCTTGAGCAGAGGCACCAGCCGCGTGGCGGACAAGTCGCTGAACGGCACCTGCACCTGCTCACCCTTGACCAGGTGAATGGGCCGGTAGTCGTACGGCAGGCCTTTCAACGCCAGTGCGATGCGCACCCGGTACGAAGCCGACGAGCGGAAGTAGCTGTACAGCTCCATCATGAAGACACGGGCCGAGCGCCGGGCCGCAATCGGCCAGAGGCCGATGGCCTTCGGCAGGCACGGGCAGTCCGCAGGGACTGCCCGTGTCCGGCCTCAGCTCGCCAAGCCGGCCCGCCGCCCCTCGGGGGACCGGCTGCAGTACTCTGCGGACGAGGGGCTGTCATCATCAGCCGCTAACGATCTTCACGCGCAGTGACCCCACGCCGTCGATCTCGGCATGCAGTAGGTCACCTTCGAGCACCGCTGCCACACCCTCGGGCGTGCCGCTGTAGATCAGGTCGCCGGGCTGCAGGTCCCACGCCATCGAGAGCTGCTCGATCACTTCGGGCACGCTCCAGATCAGCTTGCCGATCACGCTGTGCTGGCGCTTCGCGCCGTTCACGTCGAGCGAAATGCGCGTCGCGGCGTTGATGTAGCACTGCGCCGCCGGGCGGATCGCGCCGATCGGTGCCGATTGCTCGAAGCCCTTGCCCGCATCCCAGGGCCGGCCCTGCTTCTTGGCTTCGCCCTGGATGTCGCGGCGCGTCATGTCCAGGCCGACGGCGTAGCCGTACACATGGTCCATCGCGTCAGTGGCCTTGATGTTGCTGCCGCCCTTGCCGATGGCCACGACCAGCTCCACCTCGTGGTGCAAATCGCGCGTGAGGCTCGGGTAGCGCATCTGGCCGATCTGGTCTTCGGTCACCGGCAAGATGGCATCGGCCGGCTTCATGAAGAAGAAAGGCGGCTCGCGGCCGCTGTGGCCCATCTCGATGGCATGGTCGACATAGTTGCGACCCACGCAGTAGATGCGACGCACCGGGAACACCGCCCCGGGTTCGGCACCAACAACAGGCACCGCTGCGACGCGCGGAACAGGAACAACATAGCTCATCGAAAAACTCTCCATGGCAGGGGTCGGGGATGCGCTTGATGATGCCACGCAGCCACGCCGAACGCAGCGCCGGGATTTGCGAACATGGATTCGCATTGACGTGCATCCGCAGGCCCTAAACTGCCGCCCATGTTTCAGCCACGCAGCATCAAGCATTGCAGGGCCTGCGGGTCACCGGTGGTGTATTCAACGCCTGCAGATGACAACCGCGATCGTGCGACCTGCACCGTCTGCACGACCATTCACTACGAGAACCCGCTGAACGTGGTGGGCACCTTGCCGGTGTGGCAAGACAAGGTACTGCTGTGCCGCCGCAACATCGAGCCGCGCTACGGCTTCTGGACGCTGCCGGCCGGCTTCATGGAACTGGGCGAGACCACCGAGCAAGGCGCCGTCCGCGAAACGGTCGAAGAGGCCGGCGCGCGCATCGAGCTGCAAGGTCTCTACACCTTGCTGAACGTGGTCCGGGTCGGCCAGCTGCATTTGTTCTACCGGGCCCGCCTGCTCGACACCGATTTCGCGCCAGGCCCCGAGACCATCGAGGCCCAGCTGTTTGCCGAACACGAGATTCCCTGGGACGATCTCGCCTTCCGCACTGTGCGGGAGACCCTGAAACGCTTCTTCGAAGACCGGCAACAGGGTCAGTTCGGCCTGCATTGCGCCGATATTGGCTGAGCGGCCTCATTCCCGGACACCTGGAACATCCGCCTCGCACATGTCCAACCCTGTTCAAGCCACACCTGCCACACCAGCGGTTCCTCCAGCCGCAGCGACCGCCGCGACCACGCACCTGCGCGAGGACCTGATCAACCCCGACCCTTTGCTCGACTGCCTGGTCGAGGTGTGCCGCCTGCATGGCCAGGCCGCGTCGCGCGCCTCGCTGTCGGCCGGGCTGCCGCTGGGCAAGGACGGCAAGGTGGGTGGCAAGGCACTGCTCACGCTCGACCTCGCCGAGCGCGCTGCCGCGCGTGCAGGCATGTCTGCCAAGCTGCAGCGCCTGCCGCTCGCGCGTGTCGACAACGCTGCGTTGCCGGCCATCCTGATCCTGAAGGACAACCACGCCTGTGTGTTGATGGGTTGGGGTGATGACAAGAACGGCGCTGGCGCCAACGCCCGCGTGCTGCTGCCCGAAACGGCGCAGGCCTCGATCAGCCTGCCGCGCACCGAGCTCGAAGCCCGCTACACCGGCGTAGCGCTGTTCGTGCGGCCGCATTTCCGCTTCGACACACGCACGCCCGAAGTGCGCAGCGTCGCCGCCAAGCACTGGTTCTGGAGCGCCTTGCTGGAGCAGCGCTTCGTCTACCGCGACGTGCTGTGGGCCGCGCTGCTGATCAACTTCTTCGCGCTCGCCTTCCCGATGTTCAGCATGAACGTCTACGACCGCGTGGTGCCCAACAACGCCACCGAGACGCTGTGGGCGCTGTCGATCGGCGTCGTGATCATCATGTGCGCCGACGTGTTCATGCGCCAGCTCCGCAGCCACTTCGTCGACGAGGCCAGCGCGCGCATCGACGTGCAGATCTCGGCCACGCTGATGGAGAAGGTACTCGGCATGAAGCTCGAGAACCGGCCTGAGTCGGTGGGCTCGTTCGCCTCCAACCTGCGCGGCTTCGAGCAGGTGCGCGACTTCATCGCCTCGAGCACCGTCACCGCCTTGATCGATCTGCCCTTCGCGCTGATCTTCGTCATCGTGCTGGCGTGGATCTCGCCTTGGCTCGCCGTGCCCGTGGTGGTGGTGTTTGCCGTCATCCTGGTGATGGGCTACGTGCTGCAGTTCCGGTTGCACGAGCTGTCGCAGACCACCTACCAGGCTTCGGCGCAGCGCAACGCCACACTGATCGAAAGCCTGACGGGCATCGAGACCATCAAGTCGCTGGGTGCCGAGAGCGTGATCCAGGCCAAGTGGGAGCGGGCCAACGTGTTTCTCTCGCGCACCAGCGTGCGCATGCGGGCGCTGTCGTCGTCGGCCACCTACCTCACCGGCTGGCTCACGCAGGCAGTCACGGTGTCGATGATCGTGATCGGCGTCTACCTCATCGGCCAACGCGAGCTGACGATGGGGGCGCTGATCGCATCGAGCATGCTGGCCGGCCGCGCGCTCGGCCCGGCCGGGCAGATCGTCGGCCTGCTGATGCAGTACCAGGGCGCGCGCACGGCCATGGAGTCGCTCAACAAGATCATGGACAAGCCGGTCGAGCGGCCGCAGGGTGAAAACTTCATCCAGCGCCCGGTGCTGCGTGGCGACATCGAGTTCCGCAACGTCAAGTTCGCCTACCCCAACCGGCAGGATTCGGCACTCGATGGCCTGAGCTTCAAGATCAACGCCGGCGAGCGCGTGGCGCTGATCGGCAAGGTGGGGTCGGGCAAGTCGACCATCGAGCGGCTGATCATGGGCCTGTACCAGCCGACCGAGGGCGCGGTGCTGCTCGACGGCATCGACCTCCGCCAGCTCGACCCGGCCGACGTGCGGCGTAATCTCGGCTACGTGTCGCAGGACGTGACGCTCTTTTACGGCACGCTGCGCGAGAACATCACCTTCGGCCTGCCCTACGCCGACGATTCTGCGGTGGTGGCCGCCGCCGAACTGGCGAGCATGACGAGCTTCATCAACCGCCACCCGCGCGGCTTCGACATGCCGGTGGGCGAGCGCGGCGAATCGCTCTCGGGCGGCCAGCGCCAGGGCATCGGCCTCGCGCGAGCGGTGCTGCACAACGCGCCCATCCTGCTGCTGGACGAGCCGACGAGCGCGATGGACTTCTCCACCGAAGCGCAGATCACGCAGAACATCACCCACTTCGCGCACAACAAGACGGTGGTGCTGGTGACGCACCGCACCTCGCTGCTGGCGATGGTGACGCGGGTGATCGTGATCGACGGCGGCAAGATCGTCGCCGACGGCCCGCGCGATCGGATCATGGAAGCGCTTTCCACGGGCCGCATTGCGCGGGCAGCATGACTGCGTCTTCGATCAAGGCTGAGCACATGGGACGGTCTTTTCACCGCAAAGGCGCAAAGAACGCAAAGGTCGCCAAGGAATTCATTGCTTCCTTTGCGTTCTTTGCGCCTTGGCGCCTTTGCGTTGAAAAACGCGTGAGTCAACGCCATTCGGGACAAGCGCAATGAGCGAATCCAGCCAACCCGAAGGCCGCACGCACGGCATGCTGTTCGCGGCCGGGCGGCGCATTCTTGCGGGGCTTGAAAAAGTGCGCATGCTGATCGCGCCAGTGACCAACCGCTTGCTCGGCACAGGCGCCACCGATGCGCAGGCCAACCAGGCGGGCTTTCGCAGCTTCGAGCAAGAAGCCGAAGAGATGATGACGCGCAACCAGACGCAGCGCGCTCAGAAGATCGTGCGCGCGTCGGTGCTGATCCTGGTGCTGCTCATCGTGTGGGCGGGGCTCGCGCATGTGGACGAGGTGACGCGCGGCGATGGCAAGGTCATCCCGTCGCGGCAACTGCAGGTGCTGCAGTCGTTCGACGGTGGCGTGGTGTCGGAGATTCTGGTCAGAGAAGGCCAGGTGGTCGAGGCTGGCCAGTTGCTGCTCAAGATCGACGAGACGCGGGCCACCTCGGGTGTGCGTGAGAGTGCTGCTCAAGGCTTTGCACTGCGCGCGCGCCGGGCGCGGCTGAGCGCGCTGTCCGACGGTGCAGCCTTCCAGCCGCCGCCTGCAAGCGGCGACCCCGAAGAGGCCAACATCCTGCAAGGCGAGCTGGCGCTCTACCAGGCCAGGCAGAGCGAGCTCGCGACCATGCTGTCGATCAACGGCCAGCAGCTGCAGCAGCGCCAACAAGAGCTGGCCGAGATGCGCTCGCGCAAGACCTCGGCCGAGCGCGCACTCGACCTCGGCCAGCAGGAGCTGGCCAAGACAAAACCGCTGCTCGCCACCGGTGCGGTGAGCGAGGTCGACGTCCTGCGGCTGGAGCGCGAGATCTCGCGCAGCCGCGGTGACTCCGAGCAGGCCAGCGCCCAGATCGCCCGCGTGCAAGCGGCCATCGGCGAGGCGCAGCGCAAGATCCAGGAGACCGAAATCGCCTTTCGTAACGAAGCCCGCAAGGAGCTGGCCGAGGTGGTGGGCAAGCTCAACGCGCTGAACGAAGGCCAGGTCGCGCTGACCGACAAGGTGACCAAGTCGCAGGTGAAATCGCCGGTGCGCGGGCGCGTGCAGCGCCTGTTGGCCAACACGGTTGGCGGCGTGGTGCAGGCCGGCAAAGACATCGTCGAGATCGTGCCGCTCGACGACCAGCTGGTGATCGAAGCGCGCATGGCACCGAAAGACATCGCCTTCATCCGCCCCGACCAGAACGCCACCGTCAAGTTCACCGCCTACGACTTCTCCATCTACGGCGGGCTCGATGCCAAGGTGGAAAACATCAGCCCCGATACCATCGTCGACGAGCGCGGCAACGCCTTCTACCTGGTGCGGGTGCGTACCACGCACGCCAATTTCAGCGAGAAGCTGCCGATCATCCCGGGCATGACCGCCGAGGTGGACGTGCTCACCGGGCAGAAGACGGTGCTGACCTATCTGCTCAAGCCGGTGTTGAAGGTCAAGGCCTACGCCCTGCGGGAACGCTGACCTCCAGTCACCCGCCCTCTGCCTACTGGCAGCCTGCACGCATTCGCGAACCCAGCCGAACCGCTGTTCATGGCAAGTTGCCGCCGCTGCCCGAGGCGGCAACTTGGCACGCATCCACCATCTGTTTCCGACCGTTTCAAGCGGTGGCCTCCAAAACCGCGGCCTCAAGTTTCAGAAAAACCTGCCGATAGCAGTTTCTGGTGGACTCCGTTCCGCATTTTTCCGCCGCCAGCACCCAGGTCTTATTTCGCATCAAGCGAGGCCGTACGGTGACTCAGTTCACACAATGCCCGACGTGCAGATGACTTAAGGCGCCGCCTCTCCAGTATTCTCCCTTGGCATCCTGCGTGGTATTCCGACCAAGGTTTTCCGTATGCCAACCATTATTCAAACCGTCAACGGCAAAGTCACCGGACTTTGGGGTTCAGCCTTGCGTCGCACGCCCACCGGCAAGCTCATGGCCTTGAAGATGGGAGATGAAGTCAACAAGGGCGATGTGATCCTGACCACGCAGGACGGCATCGTGATGCTGACGCCGGAACACGATGCCCCGCGTGCCGCTGCCACACCGGCCGCCACCGACATCGATCGCGTGATTGCCGAGCTGAACCAGCCCGACGCCCTCACCGCCCCTGCCGCCGGCCTGAACGGCGGCGATGGCGGAGGCCTCACCCCCGGCCTGCGCGTGGGCCGCATCTCTGAAGAGGTGAGCTCGACCCAGTTCACCGAGACGGTCGACACCCAGCGCACGACCTTCGTCGAGCGCACCGCCGTCCCTGAAGACAAGCTCAACGCGACCAGCCCGGCACTGGCCAACTCCAGCGCCATCTCGGCCACCGAGGAAGGCGCACCCGTCGACTTGGGCCTGAAGCAGCCCACCGGCAGTGGCGCCATCGTCATCACGGTGAAAGACGTGCCGGCCATCGGCACCATCGTCAAGGCCGACGGTACCGTCGTCACGCCCGGCACCACGCTGCAGCCCTCCGACCTGCCCGGCCTGCACTACGTGCCGCCGGCCGACTACAACGGCACCGCACCGGTGGGTGACTTCAGCTACACCGTCACCAACGGCAGCAGCACGACCACGGGCACCACGACCATCGCGCTGTCGACCGTCAACGACCTGCCCGACGCCACCGCCGGCACCGCCACCGGTGCCGAAGACAGCACGCTGCCGATCTCGCTCGGCGGCAACGATTCAGATGGCTCCATCACCGGCGTTCGCATCACCAGCATTCCCGCCGGTGCCACCGTGCTGCTGGCCGACGGCACGACCGTCGTCACCGCCGGCCAGACGCTCACCCCCGCCCAGGCTGCCACGCTGCTGTACCAGCCGGCGCCCGATTTCAACGGCGGCGGCGCACTGAGCTTCGTCGTGATCGACAACGACGGGGGCGTCTCCACGCCCGCCACGCTGCAGATCAACGTCACCCCGGTCAACGACCCACCCCTCGGCCAGGCCGACCTCGCCACCACGCCCGAAGACACCGCGCTCAACGGCAACCTGCTGGCCAACGACACCGATGTCGACGGCCCGGCGCTCAGCATCACCCAATACAGCATCAACGGCGTGGCCCACGCGGCCGGCACGGCCACGGCCCTGCCTGGCATCGGCACGCTCCTGATCAACAGCGATGGCAGCTACGTCTTCACGCCGGCCGCCAACTACAACGGTCCGGTGCCGGCCACCACCTACACGGTGAGCGACGGCAGCGCCGCGTCCACCTCCACGCTGTCGATCAACGTCGGCGCGGTCAACGACGCCCCGGTCGCCATCGACGACGTGGCCTCCACCGCCATCAACACGCCGGTCACCATCGATGTGCGGGCCAACGACACCGATGCCGACGGCGACACCCTCACCGTCAGCAACCCGGTGCTGGCCAACCCCGCGCAAGGCACGGTCTCGCTCGACGCGAATGGCCAGTTCCTGTTCACCCCGGCGAACGACCTCACCGGGCCGGTCAGCATCACCTACACCGTCACCGACCCGTCGGGCGCGGCGGACACCGCCACCGTCACCATCAACGTCGGCAACAACACGCCGCCCACCGGCACCGACAGCACGCAGGCGCTGGCCGAAGACGGCTCGCACACGGTGCTGGTCGGCGACTTCGGCTTTGCCGACGCCGATTCAGGCCAGACCTTCGCCAACGTGCGCATCGACACGCTGCCCGCAGGCAGCCTGACGCTGAATGGCAGCCAAGTCGCCGCCGGCCAAGTGATCCCGGTCACCGAGATCGCCGCAGGCCACCTGGTGTTCACGCCGGCGGCCGATGCCAACGGCGCACCGCTCACCAACCTGAGCTTCTCGGTACAAGACAGCGCCGGTGCTTTCGACACCGCGCCCAACACGCTGAGCTTCAACGTGACACCGGTCAACGATGCACCGGTGGCCACGGCCGACGTGGTCAACACGCCGGAAGACTCGCCGATCAACTTCGACCCGCGCGCCAACGACACCGATGCCGACGGCCAGACGCTCGGCATCGTCTCGGTCAGTGGCCAGCCCATCGCCGTCGGCACGCCCGTCCTGCTGCCGCAAGGCACCGTCTCGCTCAACGCAGACGGCACCCTCACCTTCACCCCCGCGCCCAACTTCAACGGCCCGGTGAACGTGCCTTACACGGTGAGCGACGGCAGCGCGCAGTCCTCGTCGACCGTCACCATCAACGTGGCACCGGTCAACGATGCACCGGTCGCGAACGACGACACCGTCTCGACCCCGATCAACACGCCGGTGAGCATCGACGTGCGCGCCAACGACAGCGATGTCGATGGTGACCCGCTGACCCCGAGCAACCCCGTGCTGGCCAATCCGGCGCAGGGCACCGCCAGCTTCGATTCGAACGGCCAGCTCGTCTACACGCCGGCCGCCAACGTGACCGGCCCGGTCGTCATCACCTACACCGTGACCGACCCGTCGGGCGCGAGCACCCACGCCACCGTCACCGTGAACGTCGGCGCCAACACGCCGCCAGCCGGCGCCGATGGCACGCACACGATCAACGAAGACACCGCCTACACCCTGCAAGCCAGCGACTTCGGCTTCAGCGATGCCGACACCGGTCAAAGCTTCGCCGGCGTGCGCATCGACACACCGCCCGCCGCAGGCACGCTGGAACTCAACGGCACGCCGGTCGCCGCAGGCACCTTTGTCTCGGCCGCCGACATCGCCGCCGGCCACCTCGTCTTCACGCCTGCCCTCAATGGCAACGGCGCTGCCTATGCCGGCATCGGCTTCAGCGTGCAAGACAGCGCGGGTGCCTTCGACCCGGCTCCCAACACCATCAGCTTCAACGTCACGCCGGTCAACGATGCGCCGGTCGCGAACGACGACCTGGCTTCGACCGCGATCAACAACGCAGTGCTGATCGACGTCAAGGCCAACGACACCGACCCGGACGACACGGCTGCACAGCTGACCGTCTCCAACCCCACCATCGACCCGAGCAAGGGCACGGTCACCATCGACGCATCGGGCCAGCTGCTGTTTACCCCCGCCACCAACGTGAGCGGCCCGGTGACCATCACCTACACCGTCACCGACCCGTCGGGCGCGAGCGCCAACGCCACTGTCACCGTAAACGTCGGCACCAACACGCCGCCAGCGGGTGCCGACGGTACGCACACGATCAACGAAGACACCGCCTACACCCTGCAAGCCAGTGACTTCGGCTTCAGCGATGCCGACACCGGCCAAAGCTTCGCCGGCGTGCGCATCGACACACCGCCCGCCGCAGGCACGCTGGAACTCAACGGCACGCCGGTCGCCGCAGGCACCTTTGTCTCGGCCGCCGACATCGCCGCCGGCCACCTCGTCTTCACGCCTGCCCTCAATGGCAACGGCGCTGCCTATGCCGGCATCGGCTTCAGCGTGCAAGACAGCGCGGGTGCCTTCGACCCGGCCCCCAACACCATCAGCTTCAACGTCACGCCGGTCAACGATGCGCCGGTCGCGAACGACGACCTGGCTTCGACCGCGATCAACAACGCGGTGCTGATCGACGTCAAGGCCAACGACACCGACCCGGACGACACGGCTGCGCAGCTGACCGTCTCCAACCCCACCATCGACCCGAGCAAGGGCACCGTCACCGTCGACGCGTCAGGCCAGCTGCTGTTCACCCCGGCTACCAACGTGAGCGGACCGGTGACCATCACCTACACGCTGACCGACCCCTCGGGCCTCAGCGACACCGCCACGGTCACCGTCAACGTCGGCAGCAACACACCGCCGACCGGTGCCGACTCGGTGCACACCATCACCGAAGACACGAGCTACACCGTGTCAACCGCCGACTTCGGCTTCGCCGATGCCGACGCCGGCCAGACCTTGGCCGCAGTGCGCATCGACAGCCTGCCGCCCTACGGCCAGCTGCAACTCAACGGCAACCCGGTCGCCGCAGGCGCCGTGATCTCCGCCGCCGAAGTGGCCGCGGGCCATCTGCAAATGGTGCCCGGTCCCAACGAGAACGGCGCGCCTTACGGCAGCTTCACCTTCAGCGTGCAAGACAGCGCCGGCGGCTTCAGTGCGGCGCCCAACACGCTCACGCTCTATGTCGCGCCGGTCGACGACACACCGGTGGCTGCGGCCGACACAGTGGCCACGACCGAAGACAACGCGGTCACTTTCGACCCACGCCTCAACGACACCGACGTCGAGTTCCAAACGCTGACGATCACCCAGGTTGCAGGCCAACCCATTGCCGTCGGCACGCCCGTCGTGCTGCCGCAAGGCACGGTCTCGCTGAATGCAGACGGCACGCTGACCTTCACACCGGCGCCCGATTTCAACGGGCCAGTGAACTTCCCGTACACCGTGACCGACGGCACATCCACGTCCACGGCGAACGTCACGGTCAACGTGGCGCCGGTGAACGACGCGCCGGTGGGTCTCGGCGACACCGCCACCACCGCCGAAGACACGCCTGTCTCCGGCAACGTGCTCTCGAACGACACCGACACGGACGCCGGCAGCACGCTGTCGGTGACGCAGTTCAGCGTCAACGGCAACACCTTCGCTTCGGGCACCACCGCCACCATCGCAGGCGTCGGCTCGCTCGTCATCGACGCCGACGGCAGCTACACCTTCGCCCCGGCCGCCGACTACAACGGCACCGCACCGGTCGCCACCTACACGCTGAGTGATGGCGCCACCACGTCCACCGCCACGCTGACGATCAACGTGACGGCGGTGAACGACACGCCGGTGGGCGCCAGCGACACCGCAACAACAGCTGAAGACACGGCCCTCACCGGCAACGTGCTCACCAACGACAGCGATGTCGACACCGGCACGACACTGTTGGTGACGCAGTTCGTCGTCGGCGGCAACACCTTCGCCGCCGGCAACTCTGCCACGCTGAATGGCGTCGGCACGCTGCTCATCAACGCCGACGGCAGCTACACCTTCACGCCGGCCGCCAACTACAACGGCGCGGTGCCGGTGGCGACCTACACGCTGAGCGATGGCAACACCACGTCGACCGCCACGCTCACGCTCAACGTCACCCCGGTGAACGATGCGCCGGTGGCCAATGCAGACACCGTGAATGCGATCGAAGACCAGCCCGTCACCTTCGACCCGCGCGTCAACGACACCGACGTCGATGGCCCCGCGCTGACGATCACCGAGATCGCCGGCCAGCCCATCGCCATCGGCTCGCCCGTCACCCTGTCGCAAGGCACGGTCTCGCTGAACGCGGACGGCACGCTGACCTTCACACCGGCAGCCGACTTCAACGGCCCGGTTTCGATTCCATACACCGTCAGCGACGGCTCCACGCCGGCCACCTCGACCATCACCGTCAACGTCGCAGCCACGCCCGACGCGCCGGTGATCACCGGCCCGCTCACAGGCTCCGTCACCGAAGACGGCACGCTGACCAGCACCGGCACGCTCGCCGTCACCGACGCCGACGGCCCGGCCGAATCGAGCTTCGTCGCACAGAACGCCACGCCCGGCACCTACGGCAGCTTCACGCTGACCAGCACCGGCACCTGGACGTATTCGCTCAACAACGCTGCCGCCAATGTGCAGGCACTGGCCGGCGGCACCAGCGTCGACGAGACCTTCTCCATCACGACCGCTGATGGCAGCACGCGCAGCGTGGTCGTCACCGTCAACGGCACGAACGACGCCCCCGTGGCCGTGGCCGACACCGGCACCGCCACCGAAGACACGCCGCTGACCGGCAGCGTGCTCACCAACGACAGCGACGTCGACACCGGTAGCAGCCTCGCGGTGGCGCAGTTCGTCGTCAGCGGCACCACCTACAGCGCCGGCCAGACGGCAGCTCTGCCGCAGGGCGACCTGACGATCGGCGCCAACGGCAGCTACACCTTCACGCCCGCAGCCAACTACAACGGCGCCGTGCCGGTGGCCACCTACACGCTGAGCGACGGGACGACGACAAGCACCGCCACGCTCACGCTCGCAGTGACTGCGGTGAACGATGCCCCCGTCGCCCAGAACGACAGCGCCACGTTGAACGAAGACACCGTCAACAACGGCAACGTCACCACCAACGACAGCGATGCCGACGTCGATACGCTGACCGTCACGCAGTTCGTCATCAACGGCAACACCTATGCCGCCGGCCTCACCGCCACGCTGCCGCAAGGCACGCTGACCATCGCCGCCAACGGCGACTACACCTTCACACCCGCCGCCAACTACAACGGCCCGGTGCCAGTGGCCACCTACACGCTGAGCGACGGTCAGGTCGCCACCACCGCCACGCTGACGCTCAGCGTGACACCCGTGGCCGACGCGCCAGTGGCCAACGACGACACCGCCTCGACGGCCATCAACACGGCGATCACGGTCGACGTGCTCAACAACGACATCGATGCCGACGGCGACACACTGACCGTCAGCAACCCGGTGCTCGTGAACCCCGCGCAAGGCACGGTCAGCGTCGACGCGACCGGTCACCTCGTCTTCACACCGGCCAACAACTTCAGCGGCGCGGCGCAGATCCAGTACACCGTCACCGACCCGAGCGGCCTGAGCGACACCGCCACGCTGACGGTCAACGTCGGCACCAACACGGCGCCCACCGGCGCCGATGCCGCCCGCACGATCAACGAAGACACGTCGTACACCGTGCAGGCCAACGACTTCGGCTTTGCCGACACCGACGCCGGCCAGACACTCATCAACGTGCGCGTCGACGCCCTGCCCGCCGCCGGCACGCTGCTGCTCAACGGCAGCCCGGTCGTCGCCGGCCAGGTGATCTCGGTCGCCGAGATCAACGCCGGCCACCTGGTGTTCAGCCCGGCAGCCAACGCCAATGGCGCGAACTACGCCAGCTTCAACTTCAGCGTGCAAGACAGCGCTGGTGCCTTCGACACCGCGCCCAACACGCTCAGCTTCAACGTGACGCCGGTCAACGACGCGGCCGTCATTACCCCGGCTGTGGCCAACCTGACCGAGACCGACTCGGTGCTGACCACGAGCGGCACGGTGACCATCACCGACGTCGACAGCCCCACCGCCTTCGTTGCCCAGAACAATGTGGCGGGCTCGAACGGCTACGGCCACTTCTCGCTCGGCACAAACGGTGCGTGGACCTACACCACCGACACCGCTCACAACGAGTTCGTCGCCGGTCAGACCTACACCGACGCGCTCACCATCACCTCAGCCGACGGCACCACCAGCACCATCACCGTCAACATCCTCGGCACGAATGACGCAGCCGTCATCTCGCCGGCCACAGTCAACCTGACAGAAACCAACGCCGTGCTGAGCACCGGCGGCACGCTGACCGTCAGCGACGTCGACAGCCCCGCCGCCTTCATCGCACAGACCAACGTCGCCGGTTCGAACGGCTACGGCCACTTCACGTTCGGTACGAATGGCGTGTGGACCTACACCACAGACACTGCACACAACGAGTTCGCGGCCGGCACGACCTACACCGACACACTGACCGTCACTTCGTCCGACGGGACGAGCAGCGTCATCACCGTCAACATCGTCGGCACCAACGACGCCGCGGTCATCATCCCGGCCGTCGCCAACATCACTGAAACCGATGCGGTGCTCACGACGGGCGGCAACCTGCCCATCACCGATGTCGACAGCCCGCCCACCTTCGTCGCGCAGACCAACGTCGCCGGTTCGGGTGGCTATGGCCACTTCACCGTCGGCACCAACGGCGTCTGGACCTACACCACCGACACTGTTCACAACGAGTTCGTGGCAGGCACCACCTACACGGACACGCTGACGGTCACCTCGGCCGATGGCACGGCCAGCACCATCACCGTCAACATCCAAGGCACCAACGACGCGGCCGTCATCACGCCGGCCGCGGTCACCTTGACCGAAACCAACGCGGTGCTGAGCACCGGCGGCACCCTGGCCATCAGCGACGCCGACAGCCCGGCCACCTTCGCCGCGCAGACCAACGTCGCCGGTTCGAACGGCTACGGCCACTTCACGCTCGGCAGCAACGGCGCGTGGACCTACACCACTGACACGGCACACAACGAGTTCGTCGGCAGCACGACCTACACCGACACGCTCACCGTCACGTCGGCCGATGGGACGACGAGCACGATCACCGTCAACATCCTCGGCACGAACGACGCGGCTGTCATCATCCCGGCCAGCGTCAACCTGACCGAAACCAACGCGGTGCTGAACACCGGCGGCACACTCGCGATCAGCGACGTCGACAGCCCGGCGACCTTCATTGCCCAGACCAATGTCGCCGGCTCGGCGGGCTACGGCCACTTCACGCTCGGGACCAATGGCGCCTGGACGTACACCACCGATACCGCTCACAACGAGTTCGTGGCAGGCCAGACCTATACCGACACGCTGACCGTCACGTCGGCCGATGGCACCACGAGCACGATCACCGTCAACATCCTCGGTACGAACGACGCCGCCGTCATCACGCCGACCACCGTCAACCTGACCGAGACCGATGCCGTGCTGAGCACCGGCGGCACGCTCGCGATCACCGATGTGGACAACCCGGCCACCTTCGTGGCGCAGAACAACGTCGTCGGGTCGAACGGCTACGGCCACTTCACGCTCGGCACCGACGGCACGTGGGCCTACACCACCGACACGGCTCACAACGAGTTCGTCGGCGGCCAGACCTACACCGACGCCCTGACGGTCACCTCAGCCGACGGCACGACGAGCACCATCACCGTCAACATCCTCGGCACCAACGACGCTGCGGTCATCACCCCAAGCACGGTCAACCTGACCGAAACCGATGCCGTACTGACAACGAACGGCACCCTCGCGGTCACCGACGCCGACAGCCCGGCCACCTTCGTCGCCCAGAGCAACGTCGCCGGTTCCAACGGCTACGGTCAGTTCACGCTCGCGACGAACGGCACTTGGACTTACACAGCGAACACCGCCCACAACGAGTTCGTCGCCGGCACGACCTACACCGACACGCTGACCGTCACTTCAGCCGACGGCACCACCAGCACCATCACGGTCAACATCCTCGGTACCAACGACGCGGCCGTCATTACCCCGACCACGGTCAATCTGGTCGAGACCAACGCCGTCCTCAGCACCGGTGGCACGCTGGCCATCACCGACGTCGACAGCCCTGCCACCTTCGTCGCCCAAAGCAACGTTACCGGCTCCAACGGCTACGGTCAGTTCACGGTGGCCACCAACGGCACCTGGACGTACACCGCCAATACGGCTCACAACGAGTTCGTGGCCGGCACCACGTACACCGATCAGCTCACCGTCACGTCCGCCGACGGCACCACCAGCACCATCA
>Ga0307515_10002277_pt1 | contig 42026 bp, 30 predicted proteins | sample 17_EM_MG_FD_194513 | JGI IMG/M metagenome (GOLD analysis project Ga0307515, IMG submission 194513) | Populus trichocarpa ectomycorrhiza microbial communities from riparian zone in the Pacific Northwest, United States - 17_EM | ecosystem: Host-associated > Plants > Roots > Unclassified | place... | reverse complement strand
TAGTTATGTTTCCTATAATAGAAACAAGGCTAGATATCGCCTTTACGGTATTAACAGTAAGCCATTTTACCTATAATCCTACCTCTACCTATATAATGGCCGTAAGGCTTATCCTTTAATACCTAGCCGGTTTGTTTAATAGAGGAATTACCTATAAAGGCGATAAGAACCTAGACCTTATACTAATTAGCTTTAGTAATGCCGACTAGTGATAAAACAAAACTATAAAACGCTCTATATTAGGCTTTATATTTATATTAAATAGAGGACCAATTTTATAGAAATTAAAGCTATAAGTTACCGTTTTGCTATTAATATATTAATTGGAGTATATAGCTCTAACGGCAGTAGTAAAAAAGGCTACGTAGCTTTAACTTTTACTTACTAAACTAGGCGTACTAGACTAGAGCGAATAGTTTACTAAGATCCTAATTAAAACTAATAACTAAGCTGCGAAGGCGTTAGCTAAAAATCTAGTTTAGTATAATTAAATAAAGCACATTGATATCCAGTTTTACTACGTAAGAGATAAGATAAACAGTAGCAAGGTTAATCTTATACACATTACTTTAATTAATATAGCGGCTGACGGCCTTACTAAGCCTCTTACGAGTCCTTAGTTTTACGTCTTCCTTAAACACCTTTAGATGGTATAAGAACTTAATTAACTGCGCTAAACCTTAATAGGAAATCAGTACACAACTAGTAGATCCTTAGAAAGTACACTAAATAACGCCTTAAGGCCTTAAAACGAGCGATAGAACTTAACCTTAATCTATTAACCTACTACCTAAATCTAACGGCTACAATATTAGGGAGGGCTTATACTAGTAGGAAGGATAGATATTGTCGGTATCACCCGGGGGGTACTGCAATTGCAATAAGTAGTTCTGGTTCTTGGTTTATTTGTATCTTCCCATCGTCTACTAAAAGAGAAAGAAAGGGGTAGTAAAGGTCGGGCTATCTATCGGGCCGTAGGCAGTTAGGTAACCTACGCTACGCTATACGGCCCCTACCGCATACGCTCTACGCGTACTGTTATTTATAACCTCTACTTATATAGACACTGGCAACATTTATAAAAAGAAAGAAAAGAAGGTAAGAAAGTATAAAGGAGAAGTATATAGGTTAACAGGTGCTTAGGGCAGTAATCGCGGATGTTTTAGGTATTACGAATATTACGGATATTGTAGACGTTGCGGATATCGTTACGGATATTATAGATATCGCTACGGATATTGCGGATATTATAGTAGAAATAAGTAGGCGCGTATAAGGTGTTACCAAGGTGTCTATAGGGGAAAATAGGTAGAAGGGCTGATAACCTATCCGTCGTTAAAATAACAGTTAAGGAAGTCAATATCAATAGTAAGGTTCTCCTTATCGTTACTCCTTACTGTACTAGGTTCCGTACCACCAAGTTCTATATTACTAGTAAGGCCGTAAATAAAGGCATTATTGTTTATAGACGTAACTATATTCTTAGCGGTTTTAATTAGTATTGGCCTATTTAAAGTCATAAAGTACTTAACACCATAGTCGTTGTAGAAGAAATTACCGCTAGGAGTTAATGTATTAAATGCTATAGCCGTTATATCCTTATTAAAATCGTTATTAATATCATTATCCATAAGGTACTAGTGGACACGTCTTTTAAATCCTTCTCTTACTTTATTATGTTCTTTTTTAGTATACCTAGTTAATTAACAGTCTCCTTTCTTACACACAAAGCACGTCCTGGCGTTATTACTATAACGATTATTTAATGAACTTAGTCAAGACGTCAGTCGGTAATAGCAACGGTCAGTAAAGAATACGTCTATAGGCTATTCTATAGGCTATAAGAACACATTAGTAGGTTATCCTATAGTACCATTAATCTTTTTATAAGTAACGATTAATAATCGTAGGCTGTTTATAAGGCCAGTAAGTATAGCAGGTAGGTTTAAGCAAGCTGCCTAGCAAGTAGCGACGTCTTAACAAGCGACGATGAGCTTATTATGTAGGAAACCGTCGTTACGGAGGTTAGCGTTAAGACTATGCTATAAATAACAGAGGTCGTTAAGCAGTAGCTATAGGTAGCCCCCTATAGACCTGCCTTTATTTTTTATTATTACCGTCTTAAGGGTTATAGCGTTCTACTTTATTAAAACTCTACGCTTATATTCTAATCCTTTAAAGTAGTTACGTATAGCATTACAGATGCTATTAAAAGTGACATAGGTTGCCTTATTCTTATAGTAGAAATTAAAAGTAATACCACGTAGTATTATTAGAAAGGCTTTAATCTTTACTACTTATAGTATATCGACTCTATTATAAAGGTCGTTGAAAATCATAAGCTTGCGGTTAAAGTTATTATCCTCTTTACTGTATTTACTTTCCTCCATATACATCTTTACTAGGGTTGCTAAGTCTTTACCATAGTTGACAGCGGCTGTAACTTTTGTAGAAGGAGCTATGACGTTTATAGGGGGAGCTGTAACGTTCGTAGAGGGAGCCGTAACGTTTATAGAGGGAGCCGTAACGTTTGTAGGTAAGGGAGGCTCGGCCGTAGGGAGGTCATTTAAGACAGCTGGGGTTAGGGTAGGTAACGTTAAGGGGGTTAACAAACGTAATTTAAGACGGCGGTTAATAATATATAAATTAAAGGGTCCTTCATTGTTAATATATAGCTTAATCTCTTCATCTAACCATTCTATAGGGTCGTCCTCGTGGGCGATATCGTATAGTGCTTATGGTACTAACTTACTCTTTTTATTAAAGACCCATACTCTATTACGTCGGAGTAGTTACTTAAGTTCCTTAATTACGGACCTATAAGCGTCCTTAAATGTCTATACCTCAAAATTATTAAAGTCCTCTTAGTATAATTCCTATAAGCTTTTATCCTTAAAGTTATACTTAGTATACTCATTAATTTTAAAGTTAATATAGTTAGTGATATCTTTTGCGGTAGTCTTATTAGTTAGGGTAATCCCGTTACCCCAGTCCGGATGTTAAATTCCTATATTAAACATAATTAACTAGCGTAGATCGTGGTGTAGGTAGGGGTGCTGCTGACGCTACTAGGTGTACTAGCGCTTAGTAAAGAGGTTGTACTAGGTATTAATTTGCGTAATAGACGCGAACCGGACAAAGCCTTAGTAGGAGCTAGTTCTTTGAGTTCCCAGGGCCTTAGTAGGAAGGGTTCTCCTTAATAAACGCGACGAGATCAACGGGCCTTAGTAGGAGCGATCGCGTATTATTTCTCTTCATAATAACACCGGATTCTAATCTGTAATATCACTAATTAGTGTCGGTATTACCCGGGGGGTACTGCAATTGCAATAAGTAGTTCTAGTTCTTAGTTTATTTGTGTTTTCCCGTCGTCTACCAAAAGAGAAAGAAAGGGGTAGTAAAGGTCGGGCTATCTATCGGGCCGTAGGTAGTTAGGTAACCTACGCTACGCTATACGGCCCCTGCCGCATACGCTCTGCGCGTACTGTTGTTTATAACCTCTACTCGTATAGACAGATATATACTTTAAGAGAGATATAGGGTAAGGCTATAAGGCCTTTAAAGCTCTATAAGCAATATAAAATACCTATAGAAAGGTACTACTAAAAATTTAAGGGACACTTATAGAGTAGGCGCTATCTCTAAACGCTAGGGAGGGCGTAACACCTATTAGACACTTATTCCGCCTTAAAGGAGCTTTAATAACCCTTATTAAGCAATCCTACACCCCTATATATAGTGTATATAGTAGTATCGTTAACTAAGCTTAAGGGAGGGTATTAAAAAACAAGCCCGCAACGATATTACGTAATAAGACTTATAGGATAAAGCTTTTAGTAGGTATCTAACCAATTAAATAACTTTAACCGTGCGGTTAAAGTTCTATAAAATCTCTTTAACTACTTATATAGATAATAAGCAATATATAGAGTTTTAGCCCTATAACCTTAATCAATACCTATATTAAGACGTCTCGGTCACTACAGTGCAGTCCTATATTAAGACGTCTTAATCACTAGTATAGTCCTATATTAAGACGTCTTTTACTACAGTGCAGTTATATATTAAGGCGTCTTAGTTACTATAGTATAATCGTATATAGAGGCGTCTTAGTTACCGTAATGCAGTTATATATTAAGGCGTCTTAGTTACTATAGTAAAATAACTATTTAGATATTCTTATAAAGCCAATCTAAAGAATGCTAACCTTGTAGCTGTTCCAGCTAGTTAATAGCCTATCTCTCGTCTCTTACCGTACTGTCTTTTACGCGCTGTCTTATATCCTTAATTATCCTACAGCGACGGCTGTAGAACATAGCCTTGCCGTTAACCCGCTAGCGTGCCCCTAGCAGCAATTAAGAGCTTTAATTAATGGCCCACCTACTAGCCCTAAAGTCCACTTAGTCCAGAGCTAGAAGACTAAATTACCACCTTAAAGCATTTTATATTTCCTTAGCGGCGCCTATAGGTTAAGGATAAATAGGAGAGATAGTTAAGTATTAGCTTATACCTGCGCTAGTAGGGGCGATGCGGATATAATAGACGGCTAAGTAGGCGGTGCAGATATTATAAACGGCTAAGCGGGCAGTATAAATATTATAAATAGCCGAGCAGGCGGCGCGGATATAGTAAACGTTATAGTAGACGGCGCGGGCTCGCTTAAAGGTAGATATATAGACTCTATAGGCCCTATTTAGATACCTATCTTCCCTTACTAGATCTATATAGGTACGAATAATGCTAATAACCTTTCTATTTCGCTAAGGCGTTCTAAAATTATCTACACGCGTAATTAAACCCCCTTTATCTTAGAGATCGCAGCCTTATATCTTAGCTTAGCTACGGCCTTATAGGCGGGCTAGTATTTCCGCATTATTAGCTTATTTAGCATAACTACATTAGCTAGCGAGCTTTTTACCCGCGTGGCGAACCTCAGTACTTCTTATAGCTAAAGAGGGGGTCCTTTTATAGGGGGTAGAGCGGGAACTGCTTACGTAAGATTACTAAGTCCTATAATATGATTACCCTAAACGCATAGAGAAGGTATAGAAATTTTAAGCCTATAAGGTTAAGCCGTATAACCTTATTATTGGCCCTACTTAGGTAGTAGGCCTCTATATATTTTAGCTAGACATTAGTCTTAGGCCATATCTTTAAATAGAGGGCCTTCTCTGGCACCTCCTATACGTAGGGAAAAAGTAGCCCTTTTCTTCCTTTAGGAAGCCGGTAATTAACTATATAAATATATAGGGTAGGTAGCTAAGGTAGGCTCCTATTATCGCGTTTATATTCTAGCATCTAGCCTATTTAATTTAGGTCTCCTTAACGCCGCTAAGTTTAGTATACTAGATGCTCTGCTTACGGGCGCTATAGGTTTTCTCCTTTAAGTAAATTCCTACCCCCTAGAATATCTTTTTATTTTATTTAAACTATATATAATAGCTTAGCGGCCGTTACGGTACTTTAATACTACTAGGGAAGACGTATAGGTTATAGTAGTCCTCTAGCTACTAAAAGGATAGAAAGCTCTTAGCGCCGTCTTTACCCTAGCGGTTAAAGAAGTAGAAGGCTACTATAGAGAGGGGGTAGAAGATAGGGTTAACGTTCCGTATATAGCCTGTATACTTAACCTTACCGTACTAATTCTACTTCCTTTATATTATTAATATAATTATATATAGCGCTAACTCGTCTAGTTTAGGCCCTTTATTCTTTAGTTTAATAAGAATAAGGTTAGTAAGCTAAACGTCTTATCTACTTTTACTATAGGTAACGGTAGTATAGCCTAAGGAATGGGTTAGAAAACGGTAGCTATATAGACTAGGTAAGGTACATACAAACCTAATAAATGCTTGGCTATAGTTTAAAGGTAAGACTTAACTAAACCTAGTATTTTAAAGCCCGTCTCCTAGTACTAAGTAATCGCCTTTTTAAGCCCTTTAATGTTATAGCCGCTAGTAATTATAAATAGGCCTTAATTAATAAAGTTAACAGTGTGTCCAAGAGTTAGTGACGCTGTCAGCTTCGCTGCCAAGAGGCTGCTAATATAAGCAGTCAGCTAGCTGACTGCTTTATGACAGTTAGTTAGCTATAAGACTACAACTAGCTAACAGCTCGCTGTCTTGGCGGTAATATTTAGTGGTAAGCTAAAGCTTTTAGTAGAAGTTAAGGATATTTAGATAATCTGGTTGGTTAATTATACGCCAAGCAATAGGAAACCCATGGGAATCTCTCGCTTAGCCATAGTAAATAAAGTATTTTCCCTAATATCTCCATTGCGCGCCGAAACCCGTGCTAAAGCTTACCATTTTATTACCTATATAAAATGCAACGTATATTGCATTTTACGCGTCAGCTAGGCAGTAGAGCTTCTTTATCTGCTTCCTCCTCTACTTCTTTCTTATTTAATTTATAATTTACGCGTTATTTAACTCTAGTACCGTGTAGGGTTTGTAGATTAACTTCTTCCTCCCCCCTTCTAATTAACGATGATACCGAATTAGGTGACTAAGATTCTATATCGCAAGAGCCTCCTCTAACAAATCGGAACTATAGCTATATCTTTTCTATTAATTGGGACAATCTCTACCTAATAATATACGGTAAGCTTACTGGCAAATACAGATACCGGGTTATTAATAAGCGGTTACTATTAAGTAAAGCTCCTATATTACTAATATAGAAGTATAGAGCAGACCTTTTTTAGGATAGTCCTTTGGGCAAAAAGAGGCTCTAGCTGTGTAAGCTTTACTATCTAGCTTAAAGACTAGGTGCTTTACTTATAATTAACGGCAACAATTATATTAACGGCCATCTAAAGTTAAAGCATGACCTTATTATTAACCCTAAAAGTTATAGTAGTAGAATATAACTACTAAGCACAGAAGCTTCTACTTCCGCTAGTAGTTATAAACGCCAGCCGTTCTGGGCAGCTGGCTATATTTAAGCCTATATTAATTAGACAATTTTATAAGACATTACCTTCCGTTAAGCTATAAGTCCTTATATGCGCGCTCTGCTAACCTTTAACCGTCTTTAAATTTAGGACTGTCTTATAAAGGCGCCTATATTACTAAGCAATTGGATTAAAACCGCATTTAAACAGTAACGCGTTAATATTAAAGACCTCCTCCTTACTGCACTTAGTAAAATTAATCTTACCTATAATATCTAGATATCTATAAACGGAATATTACTACTTAGTATAGTAGCCCATTTCATTAATAAAGGTAGAAAGCTTTAATTAGTACTTTTAGGCCTTCTATAACTGCAAGGATTACACTTTACTAAAAAATATAGCAACGGCCCTAGCGTCAGTAATTTAAAAGTATTAATTTAATTATAAGCTTAGCTCCTTAATGGCCGATAACGCTAGTAATAATAATAAGCTCTATAACTACCTCTTATAAAGCCTATTAATAGCTAAAAAGGAATAGCTTCGATGCGTTTGCTATATTATTAACCTTATTATTAAGGCTTTAATATACAGCAAAGGCGTAAGCAAGCTTAAACGCTTAATAATCGGCGCGAGTAAGCACATTAAATTTGACCTTATGCGGCAGAGAGGCTCCGTAGGTAAGGTTTATAATATTATTAAATATATTATATAATTAATAAGACACTATAAGGACTTTACTAAGAACTAGGCTAAGGCCTGCGTTAAAGACGAGCTCTTTAATTAAGTAGAGCTTCTACTTATTAAGGACGGAGGCGTTTAGTGGAATTTAACCTACTTTATACTCCGCCGTGCCTACCTTCTTTATAAAGCAATTAATAAATATCTACTGGCTTAGAGGAAGCCCGCTAATAATAGCTACGATCTATTACAAGACGCGCTTACTAATAAAGACTGGCAGTAAGTAGAGCAGCTTATTAAGATCTTAAAGCCTTTTATATCAGCTACCAAGCGTATAAAAGGTAACACTAATAGTCCTAGTATTAAAGGCTTATATAGCGCTCTATAGGAGTTAATCACTAATATAGAGCTACTCTATTAAATCCTCTAGCAAACTTAGCAGAGCCTTAAGAATGAATGCAACTTCTTTCTTAAATTAGGCGTTAATATGGCTATCTAAAAGATTAATAAATATTTTAATAAAATAAAGGCCGAGAGCCCTTACTATTTTACCACAGTAATCTTTTATCCATCTCTTAAACGCGCCTACTTTCGTAATAAGTGGAAACGGTAGCCCTTATAGTAGAAGCACGTCGAGCGGTATATAGAGACTTTATTTAATAACTATATTAATAAGCAAGTAGATAAGGAAGATAAGGAACTAGCTGAGCTATAACGTAGAAAGGTTCCTTATAAATCTAATAATAATTTAGCTGATAAATATATATAGTCCTTAGTTATAGATAAGAGCTTTACTTCCTTAAAGCGCAATTAAAAGCGTATTAAGCTCGCTAGTAAGCTTAACTGCTACTACAACGCAGGCCTTAAGCTTATTAAGATCCGCTCTAACAATAGTAATAAGTAAAACAACGTCGTTTCTAATCCTTTTAACTAGTAGCTTAAAATCGGTTAAATCCTTTATCTAACGCTTACTAAGATTGCCCTTAATCTGTTCTCTATACTAGCAATAAGCTCTATATACAAATAAGCCTTTAGCTAAGCTAAAAGGATTGTTACTAATAAGCGTAATTAACTATCGGCCGACATAATTAAAGTAGATTAATATTAAAAATGGTAGTTAATTAAAGGCCTTTTATTAAGTAGTTTAATTAACTATATTAACTCTAATAAAGGTTTAACTATACCTTAGTTGACGAGCTTAGATATTAATCTTACTAGCTATAAGCCAACTACAGAGGCAGAAAAGCTAGCTTGGTAAGATACATTCAACGGAGCTTTATATTTAATTAAATCTGACATAAAAATAGAGCCTCCGGAGCCCTTACCAATGCCTTTTTTCTAACCTTACCACTAACGTCACCACCAAACGTTCTACCTTTTTAGCCCTCTATGGGTGCGCAGGACGAATTTAGCTATATTTAAATACTATATTGGGTGAATTGGGGGTGGATTTAATCGGGCAACGTTAATATTTGTATATAGAGAGGTGCTGCTAAAAATCCGCAATGAAACACTATAAAGTCTATATCAATTTCCTAATTGGGACAGCTAGCTGACAGCGTGACAGTCAGCGTACCTTACCTTGCAGTCAGCTGACAGCGAGCGGTCCAATTGACGCAGTCAGTCAGCTATAAAAGCTGAAGCTCGCAGCTAGCTGACTGTTGGACACACTGAAAGTTAATGCATTAAATCCGGTCCTTGTTACGGCGGACGCTGTCTAGTACTACTAAGAGCTTCGCCCCTTATAGCGGCTGTGAGGTCTTACCTTCCGACTACTACGCGTAAAGCTTAGTAATAGCGGAGACGTAGCTATTTACAACTAAGTATTGGACTATCTCGTTAAATAGGGCGTCTAAGGCCTCCTCATCACACATCTTCCCTTCCTCCTTTACAGCTTCCTCCCCTGTACCTACGGCTGCCCCTACGGCTAACTTCCCCTCTAGCTACCCTACTCGCTCAACTATCTTCTACCTCTTCTTCGCCCACTCACCATCTTTCCACATCTTTTTCTGTTTTAACTTCCGTTTTTAATAGCTAGCAGCCTATAATTCTTAGTTAACGACTTACTGCTCTAAAAATAGGTAAAGCTTATCTTCCGTTACCTGGGCGCCGTCTATATTACCTTTTAGTCTTACACACTAGTCTTCCCACTCTTTCTGCTTTGGCTCGTACGCCCTTATAGTATTCTTTAAGCGCTAGGCCTTATAAATATCGTATAGCCGTACCGTTTGGGCCTTAAATTCGTTCTAGAGGCTATAGGAGAAGGGGGAGGAGGAGGCTAGGGGGGCTTCCTTTGACTGCAAAGTAGACCATAGGGTAAGAAGATTCTTAAAAGACTCTATCTCCGTAAGAGGTTAGGGGGAAAACGCGTAAACGTGGCGCGGGTACAGGTAAATAAAGCCACTAAACGCGTAAATATTAATAGAAGAGGAGAAGAAGAGAGCTCTATATTATAGAATTAGAATTACAGCAGGCCGTTCTATATAAAACCAGAAGCCCCGCGCGAGCCAGGAGCCAGCGCGGGCATGAGAACAGGAAGAGGGTCAAAAAATGGATTGTTAAGGCGACGATGAGGTCGAAGGCGCGCGACGAGGTCCTCCATACTAACCCAGTACTAACCTAGGCCTCAAAAACGCGTCCAAAAAGTAGGGGCCACCACCAAAAGGGGGGGGTGATATTTGAACGATATGTCGCGGACCTTGGGGGGTCGTGCGTAACCCGAGGTTATGCCAACCCTAACCCAAATCTCCGATACCTATCACAATTTGGTGAGGGAGGGAAGTTTAGAATAGCTTCAAAATTGAGCTCCGAGCTCCGAATTCGATGTAGGCCGTGGCTCAAGCCCCGGCCACGTACTACACTGCTTTCTGCTAGCTCTACATACTAATTTAGCTGCAGACGAAGCGAAATTAGGTGTGTGGTGTTGCGCGCGCACCGGGGGGGGGACACCGAAGCTCGTATAGACTGTATGTATCATTTCCATCAGCCTACTCAGCGTCTAACAAGCCTTTACTAAGTAAGCCTAAGCTACTAAAGCTTCCGGAGCGCATAAAAATAGGACCTTAACTACCGCACGGCCTTATAGATCTAGAGCCTCTGTATAATAATTACGATTTAAAGCAGCGTCGCCGACGTTAAGCTAAATGGGCCCTCCTCTAGCCGCCTGTTTAATCGAAATCTCCCTTTAATAAGCCTCCTCCTCCTCCTTAGCCGCTTAAGCTTTAGAACCGACTAAATATAAAGGGTAGAAACACAAAGAAGGCAATATTTAAAGTTAGCTTCGTAGAGTCTTAAATTGGGCAGCGGTAGGAGCAGCGGCGGCAGGAGCAACGGGCTCCAGATAGGTAGGAGGATTAACACTAATCAGCGGATATTAGGTGGCGTACAGTAAATCAAACTATAAGGAAGTGGGTAAGGAAGGACCCTACTACTGCCTCTAGGGAGGCCATAGGTAACGGCACAGCCTCTACTGGTAGCTTAATTGACGTAGACGTCAGAGGAAGGTCCTTAGAGCTGCCTATAGATCGTCCCCTAGAGCCTCTAAAACACCAAACGTCTATACAAACGATTGACAAGAAAGCAGGAAGAAGGCAGCAACGAGAGGTTGCTACTTAACTAGAGGACCTTATAGAGTCGGTGGAGGAGCCAGTACGGGGCAGGAACCTATGGTCGCGCAGAGCCCGCAACCTTAAAAATACCTAGCTTATTAATTAATTAATTAATCGCCTATATATTGCCTTTTATTTGAAGCTTTAAATGCAAGATTTGAGCCTCTGGTGATAGAATTTATGATATTTTGGTGGGGGTGAACCAAACTTCCTAATTAGGAAGGTGCAAGAACTTTTGTTAGCGATATTCGTAGCAAATGCACAATGCTCGAGTTGCCCCCTTTATATTTCACTGCATGAACAACGTACCAAATCCAACCCAGGGAATAATGTAGTTACCCAAACCAACGTGCATTCCAGGAAGCTGAAAAAGACCACCATAACGCCATGTAAAACGCCGCAGCTCTGGTTAAACCGTCCGTTATCAGCATTTGTCCCCTTAAACGTCTACTGCTTAACGTCCATCCTATCACCATCTGTCCCCACCTCTCCCACCATACCCGCATTCCCCTCTCCTAAATGCTTCAAAAGCCAACTCCTCTTAAAATACGTATTGGGATGCAAAATCATATCCAGCTCTGTCGCACCCCATGTGCCATCATCCTTCACCTTCTTGATCTCCTTCTTGTGAGCCCACTCAAATACTCGATTGCATGCAATATGATACCTCTGCCTACCCACATCCTCTTTCACCTGTTTCAACAATTCCCTGTCATTTACGCCCGTGCGTTGGAGTAGCGATAACAAATTATCGGACTTGAAGGTGCGGTACGGACAACCTTGCGATTGACCAGGCTTAGGCAGCGGTTCTGTAAGTAATTTTTGACATGAATAGGGCGTATAGCCACGGCCGCGGCGGTTTGCATCGCCGCCGACATCGCCGTAGGCGTGCCGGATGTTATACTTGTGTTCTTTGGCGAACTTATCATCGGTCATCAGCTTAAAGGACTTTCTCCAGAAAACAATACACTCCTCTAAGCTAAGACCAATGCCTTTAAGGAAAAGGGTATACTGTAAACGGCCGTAATGCTTAAGGTGGGAGTTGGCGCGCAAATTGGAGTGTAGATTTTGCATGCAGAGTGGGAAGTGGTGGGAGATGGTATCGATTGAGGCGGCAGTTAGCGTGGAGAGGCCGTCGATATTGGCATCGGTGGAAGAGTAGGCAGCGTCTGGAGCTGTAAAAGACTGGGAGAGGTGGGCTAGAATTGGGCTAAGGCGGTCGTCTTCATCGAGGCGAGGGAGAGCACGAGCAGTCAGCTAGATTGTGAATCTCGTCAGCTTGCCCAGTCCGACGGAAGCTGAGAATCTCATATTTAGGGAGATCGGGTTCCGACATACCTCAAGTGCATCATCCAACCTCCTCGTGAACTCCGCTACAACCAGACTCATCTGCTCCCTTACCGGCACATAAGCTTTCCCCCTCTTCAACAACACCCTCCGTCCTTCTACTAGTTCTGGCACTCGTTCCCAGTCCACCTTGTACCATCCCTGATCTTCTCCCTTCTTTCCACCCGCAGCAGCCAGCTCCTGACTAAGCTCCCTCTTTTCGTCCTCTTCGACTTTCTCCCACTCCAACCCTAAACTATCCACAAACTGTTGTCGCTCCATCGAAGCTTCGTCCTTAAAACGCAATTTAAAGAGCATGGTTTCCAATCGCGAAAAGCGTCGCCTGAGGTCTTCAGTTGCAGAGAAGGCGAGGCGAAGGATAAAGTGGGAGTAGTGGTCTCTCTTCCGCTCTTCTTGCAGGGTAGACGAACGTGAAGAATTGGAGTGCAACGGGAGATATTTGTCAAGAATAGAGGTCATGTGTGTAGCTGTTTCTTCGGGGGTGCGATTGCGGAATGAGCAGGCCTCAAGCTCCGAGAGGACTTAACATAATTGTCAGCATCATTTCATTTTTCTCGAGGCTACTCTTCGATATGCAGTTGGAGAATCTCTTGGACGTTTCAGAATAGGGATGCATTGGACATTTTATCTTTACTCAAGAGTTTTACGCACCTTTCAGCCGGTTAATCGCCCAAACCTCGAACTCCTCTAGCGTTATCTCTGCTGTAGGAGGGATTTCATAAAAGTTGAGTGAGTGAACATAATCTTGCTCTTTGAATTGCGGTTTTGCGAATTGTGTCTTTTTGTGGTCAAGAGCGGCACGCCGCTTGGGATCAACTCGAGAGAAGTCCGACCGAATCATTGTCGCTGTAATCGGTGAAGAGCAGTTGTGGTGAGAGTTGTGGAGACGACGGCTGATTGTTGGTACTAAATTTGAAGTGGTATATGGGAAGACGCGTTGCTGCAGGGGTCGCGTTTTAGCGCGTATTCGGAATGCGTCCAAGGGTCGACTTCTTAGCGGGGTACAGGCACCGTTGTAGCTTCTTCTGGTACGTGCTTTATTTTAAGTACGTTTACTTCTATTTCCGACCATCTGTCTCTGCTCTTTGAACATCTATAAAAGATAGAAACCCCTAAATATGACTCGAGACTTTGTCAGCCCAGCAAATCACCCAAAGCATCTACATAAGCCATTGGCAATACCTCTTTTCCCTCGCCGAGAAAATCCTCTTTTTTGTTCACGCCTGTCAACACTGCTAGTGTCCCTCCTAGCTTCCCTTCTATTCCAAATTGTATATCCGTGTTAAGCCTATCACCGACCATACACGCCTTGCTCCGATCGAAATGGAACCTCCCTTCGATTGCATCCATCATCGCCTGACTCGGCTTGCCTAATGCTAGAGGGTCTTTCCCGAATGCCTTGACCAATCCTGCTCCAACTGAACCTGCGCCTGGGAATAGCGAGTGTGCTGTCGGGAGCGTGCTGTCGGTGTTCGTCGCCAGAAAAATGGCGCCGCGTTGGAGATACGCAAAGCCCATTGCGAGTTTAAGATAGTTGACGTGAAAATCTAGCCCACTAAGTACGATACCCACATCTGGATCTAGACTAGACCCATCTGCCATGGCCGTGAAATCCTCAGGTTCAATGTCGCGCCGCAAAGCCGGGTCTGTGCCTCCTACAAACTGAACCCCTTCAGAAGCGAGCTCCTGCTCAATACCAGATTCGCCAAGTACATAGACCTTGTTCTTAGGTGCGGGTAGCTTGAGGATGCGGGCGATATAAACGGCAGCACTATATGAGGAACCAAAGACCTCGTCCTAACGATATCAGCTCAAAGATCGCCTAACTCGTAGGTTAGAGATCTTCATGATTGCTCTCACGTACCACTTTACACGGAATACCCATCTTATCAAATTTCTTCTTATAGTCTGCTCGAGATTTGGTGCTGTTGTTGGTGACAAAGACGAGCTGCTTGCCTGAAGCTCCATATTAGTCAAATCTGTCAATCGGTCAAAAAGCGTGACACTCGAACCTTGACTCCTCAGCATCTCGATGGTTTCTGCAACCCTGGGGAAGAGGTGGTCTCCAGACCAGAGGACGCCTATCCTTCTCCATAATCAGCTCCTCGTCCTTATCACAGCTCTGTATACAGGGCTCGCCCGGAGTTTCTTTGGGTTGTTGGAGAGGATTGAAAATAAGTAAAAAATGGTCCCGTATATTAATATAGAATGAAGACGTACCATCGCAGTCGAATAGGAACACCTGTGAACAGGCTTGTCAGTGACACCTCCCACAAGACTTGAAGTACATACATCGAATTTGTCGAGAAATTCTTGAATGCCGGCCTTATCGCCGGTAAGGTATCTCGGCTGAGACATGTCTGCAAAGAACCACTCAGTTAATTGATTTCCTGTTGGTGAATGGAGAGTAAGGTTATAGGACTGTTGAGCGGGAGAAACGTTGGTGGGGCACTCGGCGATGACGATCTGCCGCGATGCGATCTTGTTAAGAAAATTGAGTGGGAGACATGGGGAACACTGAGCATTCTAGGATCTCCGCGTTTGAAAGCACCTTGCTGCATTTGGATGTTTAGTGCGCAAGGAAAGAGGAATTCATCATATTCGTCTCGATCATAAAAGCTATGGTCAAATCTATTTTAGAGTGCCTCCTGCTCCATGGCTGCTATCAAAATTTATAGCTTCAAGCGTTCTAGTCAATCGACCAGAATCTTTGCCTCCAATTCTTCAAAATTCTCGAAGAAGCTTTCAAACAAATTGATTGCATACTCGACATCATGCACTCCCCCCGTCTCACGAATGCTATGCATGCTAAGCTGTGGATTACCTAGATCTAAGGTTCTAGTACCCATGGCGGCCGACAGCATTGGACCTATTGTGCTTCCGCAGGAGGAATCATTGCGTACAACGAAGAGCTGCAGAGGCACACCATGGGTCGAGGACGAAATACTCGAAGATGCTTTCTTTGCGCGTCGAGCAGCCTCTTGCAGGAGCACAATTCCCGGAGAATTGGTGGCATATCGTGCGTTTGCGTTGATCTTGATAACAGTACCCTTGTTCATTTCCGGACGGTGTACGGACTCGGCCTTTGCGGGGTAGTTCGGGTGGACCGAGTGTGCCATGTCCGCTGAGATGAGGAAGGAGGTTGAAAGGGTTTGCTCATAGGTTGTTGAGTAGTCGGGCTCGAATTTGTCATACGATTTGTCGGACTCGGATTCAGAAGATGGGAGGACGGAGAGACGACGGATCACAGAAGGTAGGAGATTTGAGTGAGCCCCTTGGGCAGTCTGACTACCAATTTCCTCATGGTCGAAGAGAGCAATCAAACGAATGGTAGAGTCTTTATCCAAAGCCGAAGGTGGGGAAACTGAAGAAATGAGGCCTTCAACGCTGCAGAAGGACATCATCAGGTTGTCGAGACGAGCGGAGAAGATGAGCTCATTGTTGAGGCCTCCAATGACGGACTTTTGCGTATCATAAAGTACTATTTCAAAGTCCATAACTTCGGACGGTTCCACACCAGCTTCTTCTGCAATAATTTCTACAATGTATGAGTGATGGCGGTCCATTGGTGTCTGCAGAGGCTCAAATTGTCCGTCATCATTTTTCTTCTCTTCTGCCTTGTCCTTGCTTTCTTCCCCGGTCTTCCCTTGCCTATTCAGTTCAGCAGAGACCAGGCCCGCAATTGGGAAAAGTTGAGTCTCTTGGTTGAACTGGAAGTTCTCCCGGCGGTCCAGATGAATAGCCAAGGTCGGCACGCGGAGAATCGGCCTGTCCACTTTCACAAGGCGCTGCTCAATTGCTCCATCCGTCTTCACCATTACCCGCCCAGCTATGCTGAGATCCCGATCGAACCATGTGTGCCATAATCCTCCACCATATGTTTCCACACCCACTTGTATGAATCCATCACTTTGGCGTTTCGAGACTGGCTTAATTCGAAGACAGGGCGAGTCAGTGTGTGCACCGATCATGCCAATTGGGTTTCCTGGCTTCCATTTTTGTCCGATCGCAAAGGCGACAATGGATGACCCATTACGAGTGAGGTAGTACTTCCCGCCTGGATGCAGGCTGGATGACCATGAATCTCGTTCCTATCGGAGACTACCGTTAGCTTAAATTCCCAAACAAGTAGCTTATTCTACACCAAAAGAGAGGCTGTTTACTCCGCAAAATCCAGGCCAAACTCGTGACTAGATAAGGCTGAGGGGGCCAGGGCGAATCCTGCTAAGCGGCTGCTGCAGGTTGCGAGGGTTGATTGGGGGCCTCTCTGCACGATGGATTTCCACATTGCAACAAGATCAGTCTGAGCTGGAGGTCATCCTCCAGATTAGAGCGTTAAGATCACTCTGACATAAGCTTTCGAGTATTGCAGGTTGCTCGGGACGAGATAGATCGTACGAATTGAACAGCACCAACCTTAATCTGTTTGAAGCCCGCTTTCTCAAGTCTCAGTTTTGCCGATTTCACGGCATGAAAAGCTAATAGTGAATATCAACCTGTAGCCACCATGTCTCAAACACCCGATGCACACTTACGGGTGGGGGAAGCGTTCACAAAAGACAAGAAGTCCTCCGCACTCCTCGATGCCGGCTTAGGAGACATGGTTTGAAAGGCACGTGACCGGATGGCAGGATCAAAAACAATGCAGGACTTTGCTGGCGAGGTCTGCAGGATGTATGCCCGTGCGGATGGAGCCCTTAGCATAGGATAGGTCGCTGAGGTCTTCGAAAAGGTCTGGCTTGGGGAAATGTGGGTGCGAGTTGCAGGGTTCACTCGAACTCAAGCTTCGAACGGCGGACAGGGCGTCAAGCGAAAATTGGTTCGCTAGCGATGGCAGGCGCTGACCCACGGAGGACTTCCTGTTTCAAGCGCGTAAGGAACATCAAAACAAAGCCATGCCCATAACAGAAGAGACGTGACTTGAGCGCAAGGCGAATCCACTCTTTCGTTAGTCTCGTCAAACGCTCTTCAAAGCTCTTCACGCTCCAATTCACTATCCTTACCTTCTTCGCATCTCACATCCTCCTGCGTTGCTGTGGTTGCGAGCTCCTTGCCTCCTTCGACGACGCGGGCCTAGTGCGGCTCAAAGCGATTGACATCTGAAAAGACGGCCAAAACAACCACCATAATCCTGTCACGACCCGCCAAAGCTCCCCAACACCCGCCAACTCCGTCTGCGACGATCTGCAATGTGTCCGCAGACCGACTAAACAAAGAGCGTGGACGATTGTTGCGTGCGCCTGTGCCTGTCGCCGCCCGGTACGATTTGGTTCAAGGGGAGCTCTAATCACCACGGCGCATTCACTTTCACTACCACCTCTCACGCAGCACAATTCAAGCCAACCCCTACCGTTAAAGTCACTCTAATAGCTATTATCGCATATACTGTTCGCGATTTGTGCAATATATCTGGCCGTCTCCATACCCGAATCTCTCCCGATCGGACCCTGATAATCTCAACAAACACCATCGATTAATCTATTCATCATGCGGGACACTCAGCTTGACGTTGGCGTGCCCGTATCATCTACTGAGAGAGTCGCAGAGGAGCTGCGCACGCCTACCCTCATATCACCACCTGAATCGAAGACGCCGCCCACCGCGACACACAAGCGACATCAAAATGGTTTCGAACAAACTGGGCACGACAGAGGCTCCGAACCGGTAGATGCGACAGCTTTAAGTAGGGCTTTAGAACAATTTGAGCAAGCTGGACGACAGCGGGAAAGGACGCCGGGTGCAAGTCCCAGCAGAAAACGACAGCGAGTATATGGAGACAGGTTAGTGAACCGACGCAAAGGCTGCGTAGATAGCTGAATGCGACCTTTTAAGACACTAAAATGGTTACCAGAAGTACAGGGGCTAACAAGTTGTAACAGATTCATACCAAACCGATCCGGACAAGACTTACAGGCTAGCTTCACTCTGCTTCACGATGAAGGCTCGCCAGCAACGCCATCCCGTTCAGCAAGGAGAACGCCCCACAATGAACTTCACTTTCAGAGGAGTATGCCAATTTCCACAATACATAATATCTATTCCCTACTGACATTCTCAATTAGCTGAGGAAGCAAACCGAACATATTCGACGCTACTACGATCAGAGATGTTTGAATCATCAGTGCCCCAATCAATACCGCAAAACCTCTCTCCAACAGAACGAACCACTTTTCACGATCCTACCCGCTCACATACTCCGCCTACGAGGTCATCCGCCCTTCCTGCACCGACGTTAACACCCTCAACTCCACACAAAAACTTGTTTTCATACGCCTCCCCTCGACACAGCTACTCTGGCCATCCGACACCATCCCGCACTCCGCAGAGCAGGCATGGCCCAAATCTCAATGCGCGATCAGAGATATACAGTTTATCACCAGTCAAGTATAGCAGTCAAACGATGCTCCTAAGTCCACGAAAAACCCCTAGAGCGGTTGCAAAGGTACCTTATAAAGTACTGGATGCGCCAGATCTTGCAGATGATTTTTACTTAAATTTAGTGGACTGGGGTAGTCAGAATATATTAGGTGTAGGGTTGGGATCATGTGTTTACATGTGGAACTCAAGCTCTGGCCGTGTAACAAAACTGTGTGAATTGCCAGACGACACTGTCACAAGTGTCAACTGGATTCAGCGAGTGAGTGCTCCTGTTCTGAAGCAGTGAGACCAGCCATGACAGCCGGCTAACGGTCAATGCAGGGTTCTCACATCGCCATTGGAACACATAAGGGATTTGTACAGATATGGGATGCTCACTCCCAGCGCCGGTTACGGACGATGACAGGTCACACAGGCCGGGTTGGGGCCCTTGCATGGAATGAGCATATCCTCACCTCAGGGTCACGAGATCGGCTTATTTATCATCGCGATGTGCGGCAACCGGATCAATGGCTCCGAAAACTTGTTGGCCATAAGCAAGAGGTCTGCGGCCTGAAATGGAACTCTGACGATGGCCAGTTGGCAAGCGGTGGAAACGACAACAAACTCATGGTTTGGGAGAAGCTGAATTCTGAGCCTACCTTTAAATGGAGCGAGCATATTGCTGCCGTCAAAGCCATCTCATGGAGCCCTCATCAACGTGGTCTGCTTGCTAGCGGAGGAGGAACCGCGGATCGGACTATCAAGTTCTGGAACACTTTAATATCCCCTCACGGACCCTCATCCGCTTCTATTGCGGCCGCAGCTGCGGCAGCAGCAGCTTCAAACACGTCAAGCATACCACCATCTCCTTCAGCACCTGCAAATCTACTCAGTAGTCTGGACACTGGCAGCCAGGTGTGTAACTTGGCTTGGTCACGGAACAGCAATGAAATCGTCTCGACACACGGTTACAGCCAGAATCAGATTATTGTTTGGAAATACCCAAGCATGCAGCAGGTCGTTTCCTTGACTGGCCACACATATCGAGTGCTGTATCTAGCCATGAGCCCGGATGGTCAAGTAATTGTTACCGGTGCTGGTGATGAAACGCTTCGATTTTGGAATGCGTTTAAAAAGAAAGAGCGTGCTGGTGGTTTAGGAGGAATGGATGGCTGGGGAGTGATCCGGTGAGGCGAGGAAGTAGTTTTGGAATGTTTAAACTTGTGCAGGCCCGCCTCGAGCCTTCGCTCACTTCCGCTTCCTGAAACTTCATCAATCCGGAGAACGGATGAACCTACCAAGTCGAGCCCAATATTTAAGGCCTTCGACTCTTCGAATGTTATTACATTACTACCGTAGCTGAGAGCTGCGATGCTATCTTCTGGCGTTTTACTCTCGCTCTGGCGAGTCCTAGGCTTTCTTTGTACCGGCTTTATATCATGGCATGATGCATGGGGCATGGCGTTTGGGACTGGGGATACCTATGCTTCATCTTGTTGATGTTGCGTATATGATTGGGGATTGTCCTTTTGGCATCTTGGACGATGGAGCTGGACTGGAGGAGAGCGGGATCCACTGGTATCTAGCATTGTATGACTGGCATGAATTCACTTGAAGGTCTTGAAGATAACGATTGACGTTGATGCCTGACCGAGTGCGAGCCCGTCCCCATCCACTAACTCATGTGATGCGCAGCTAAGCTTATCTCGCGTTCAAAATCACCATCGTGAGGATGCTCATCGCATCGAATGTTGCTGCTAAGCCCAACAACAGATCATAGATACGACCTAAGGAGGGTACTAAAATAACTTCAACCTAACTCAATTTGGCCGGTTGTCTGCTGGTGACCTCAAAATTAAAACCATACTTCTCGGTATCTTGAACGACTACAAAACCTCTATTAAGAGTGCTTATACTGGCAAGAAAACAGAACCTCTACAAAGAATCTTATATGCAGCCCCTTAGAAACATAGATCATAGTAGTGCTTGGTTTTTTAGATGATTAATATATTCGGACGAAGGCGGCTGCGTTGATCTTGAATGTGAACCGGCGCCTTAAAAAAAGACTTTCAGCAGAATTCCATGCCGCAGCCCTACATTTTGATTTGCTAGGTTTGAGATGCTTTTGCAATTAGAAAGGCTAGGAATTGTCAGACTACATTAACAACTAGGACAGTTCGCATACGAAGGACACAATAGCTATAAAGCATTCGGAAGAGCTTCAAGCGTTTATCACGAGCATTTTATTAGATGTAAATGGCCGCACGGGGCAAGCTCGACGCTTCATCTGCTAGTGGAAGAGACCCATTGTTCTTTTCAAAAAATGAGGAGAAGATCCAAATCAAGTTTTCTCAACATGCGAAACTGTCCCAGCCTCGAACTCAGCCTGGTGTTTTTTGACACCATCCATGACAGCACCCTCCAAAGGCACGGCCGCATTTTCGCCATCAAATACCCTCGCAATCTCCTCGAGTGTGTAGCCGCGTATATCCGGGTAAAAGAAATAAATCGTGGCAGTGATGGTGATGAACAGCACAACGAAAAGGATATATATATAGTACTTCCAAGCAATCGCAGCCAGCGCAATAGGGTTGACGAAGATGTTAAAGAATACCGCAACTTGGGTGGCGAAGTGTACGAGCGCAACACCCCCGGCTCGCACCGCGTATTGCCATATCATATGAACCCAGGAGCAGGGTGAACGCGATGTCGTAGAAGGCGTAGAAGGCGTACGAAAATAGGATGACCGCGATGCCTACACCGCCATGTTTCGTAACTGCGAAGGACCCCGAGAGTTCAGTTACGACAATGTAGGAACATAGCATGCCAATTGATGAAGTAAGGAAGAGAGTTCTCCGCCCCACTTTGTCAACCACCAGCGCAGCGCAGACAGCAAAGAAGAGGATCCAGATCTGCAGGCAGCCGTTGATAAGAGTGATGTGAGTGACATTGGTGACACCGACCGACTTAAGGATGGGAGAGAGGTAGTAGCTGAAGAGGCCGACACCGTTCCATTGTGCAAAGACGCCTAAGGTGGTGGAGATGAAGGGACGCTTGCGATTGCCTTCAGTCGAAATCATGTCTCTCTAGCCAGTGCTGGCCTTCAGCTCGCGCTTAAGCTGTATGGAGCGTGTCATTCGTTCCATTTCAAATTCGACGAGCGAGAGGTTCTATCACCTCCGGCATGCATGCGGGCAACAATCTCATGCGCTTCCTCAGTCCGACCTTGGAAACCAGCCAACGAGACTCTAGGACCAGGAGAGTGCCCATCAGTTGTGCTGCGGGAACAGCTAGTTGAACTATCGAAGGAATTCTCCATCCCCAAGAGTCTGTATAAACCCGCGCGCCGAAACACACCATTCGCTTCGACGCTGGGGTAACCTTCACACCACAATCTCTGCCTATAGCTTCCAACATATCATCAGTTCGTCTTCGAGGCTATCAGCGTCTTCTTTTGTGAAATTGGAAAATCGTATCGAATATGTTCTAGATTGATTGACGAATACCGAGTTAGGACCAATGATATCCAGAGAATCCATAATAAGTTAGAAATCAGCGGAACAAACGCTGCGGTCACTTACCTCGCACACGAACATATTGAATCTTTCCACTTCACCAAATTCCTCTACTGCATCCATGAACGCAGATGCATACCGCCGCATGTACCCGACAAAGCATTTTGCGCGCGGTTTGCTTTGTGCTTCTGCAATTGCATCGATGTCGCACTAGCATGGAGCAAGCGGCTTTTCCACTAGCACGTATTTGTCGTTCTGCAACACCAGTATGGCGTGTGGGACACGAAAGGCATCCGAATTGCACACGATGACTACATAGACATTGGAGGAGCTGCACAGGTCCTCTGCTTTGGTTGTTGTTTGAACTTTGGTGTCAGTGACTCCTTTTTCGCAATAGTTGCGACTTTCGAGGGATACATCGCAGAGGTAAGTGATGGAGAATCAAGCGGAGAGGAGGTTCAGCGTAGGAATATGTGCAACTTGTGCAACTTCGCGGCATCCGATGATGCCTGCTCGAAGGACGGGAGACTCTGGAGGCGTTGTTGCCATGGCTTAAGGTTTGGGGAGCTATGGATGTAGTTCCCTTCTGCCGCTGTTCGCTTTATGTAGTAAGTATGATTTTGGGCTCCTCCTTTTCACCATATTTGAAATACTTTTGGATGGCTCAGGTGGCGGGCCCAAATTCCGGGGAAGAGTGGACATAGTTGTGGAGGCCGAATCCTTCAGTATCATGTGGTAGATAGGTTGCAATGACTCGTCGAGTGCGCTATCACTCCCAACTCCCCCAAGCACCAATACCAGAATGAACATGTGGAGAAGAGCCGATGTCCAACTGCCAAACTACCGATCGCTAACTTCAGGTCTAGAACGAGGGGAACGCCAAGATGGAAGCCGACCTCATGAACAGGAAAATGCATCCTCCTTTAGCGGAGTCGCAACTAACATTAGCTATCCAAGCCGCGATGGCAACGCGAGTCTACGGACGGACTCCGGAGATGGCTGCAACTATGAGAGTCAATACTCTCATTCTACTAACAATTTGCATAACGGAGATTCCTTAATTGCAGTCATTGCATGCCACCCAGGACCTGCAAACGAAACACCCTTTCTGGTCCAAGGAGCGGGAGCAATCCCTCGAAACGAGCCCAGATGGATTCACGATCTACTTCGACATACCCTCGCAAGCATGCGCTTGTTGCGTGCCAGACTTGTCAAATTAAGAAGACAAAGTGTGACAACCAACGTCCATCATGCACTACTTGTATTGGGCTTGGTGTGAGGTATTCGTACTCTGGTTTAACGACTAACTACTCATCGTTCGTTATCCAAATATCTTATCTAATAGTGTAGGCGATAGGCTGATATGTCCTAGTTTTGACGGAGCCAGTCTAGCAATTCTCGAGCGCGTTAACCATGCTGTCAGCCTACTTGAGGCGCAAGCCAAGCATATGCAACAACCAACGGAAAGGCCGGCTGTTACAGGTTAGACTCCTATGTCAATAACGTCCGCTCAGAAGCTGTGTTATTCGAATCCACCATTGAGGAAGCTATTCATAAGATTGAACTCCTGGAAGTGTCTGTAAATCATCAGAGTGCAGGCCAATGCATCCTAGACTGGCCAATACTTGGGCACAATCTTAGGAGAAAGGACCTAGATGCTGCAGTTTTTAATCCTACCATGACGAGCTACCATGACGAGCTACCATGGCGACCAATTATTAGGTAATACAGACTCGACCGAACCACAAGAGATTTTCGATATCCAGACCGCCTTACGGAGCACTTCTCATGGGGTAGATGAAGACAATGCACCCGAGCTGGTCAAGGCGTTTTTGGCCAATGTTCACATTAAGAATCCGATCCTTGATACTAGCGATTTGACAAAGTGGGCAAGGTTTATTGCGGAACATGGTTTTGAATGGACATCAAGGTCCTGCCTCCTTGTATGAGCCCCCCTTATGAACTGAATCAGAGAATCCCTCGAACCCCTATAGACATGAAGCATTTTATTGAATTTATGCAATTTGTAGCTTTGTATACTTCTTATTTTAGTCATACAGGTTTTTTACTGACTTTCTTAGCTTATTGCCTGCGCTCTGGGAGCGCTGTCGTCACCATTTCGGACCATCTCCCTTGGAGTTTATGCAGACCTGAATTTAGGGGCTACCAACAGTATTCGAGATACGCCAAACTACTCCACCGCAGAGGGTTACTATGTTTGCTGCCAGAAAAAGAATGGGACTTCTTGGCAATACTCTTACTGCGGCTCAATGCCTATTTCTGTCGGGAGTCTACTGGATGTATTCATTCCGGCCGCTCCGGGCGTGGACTTCTTTTACCCGAGCTCGTAGTGTTTTGCAAGTTTATATCATGGCAAAGTCGGACCAAACAGCTTTTCAGTTCCCTTCCATTAGAAGCCTAGAACACCGGCTATATTGGTCTTGCCTAAAATCTGTGAGGTATTATTCCTTTCACGCTACCCTAGGTTATATTTTAATTTTGAGGTTAGCGAGATCCGAGATCAACTCCCTCTTCCGCCTTCCGGGCTTGCTCGTCTAGATTATCCACTTTTCCCTACATTACCTGAAGCCAGTGCCTGTGCAGAGTCAGAGCAGGCTCAGGGATTACGCGAAAGTGCATTCCAGAAGAGTTAGCTCTATTACCTTGCTGAAATCTCAGGACGCCACATAGCCAATAGGATAGTAAACTCATTCTATCAGGTGGATCAGATCGCATGGCTATCCTCAGACTTAGACAGAATGGTGCGCATAGCTTCTGAATTAGAGTTGCAAGTGCAGCAATGGTAATAATTCTCCCACCCCCCCCCCCCCAATTTCAAAAATGCTAATTCGAGAGGCAGGGTTGAGCATATTCCAGAATCGGTGCGATGGAGAGAATCTGTAAATCAGTCAGATGAGCTTGCCTTTATGCTTGAGGGAAGAGTCTATTATCTGTATATGCTCCTCTACCGGCCATTTCTCTTCATCGCTATTCACTCAAGGGATGGGCCGATCGACCCCTTCATCCATCCCTTTGTCCAGAAGTGCTTGAAATATTGCTCCGAGCACACTTCCAGCCGAGTAAAAACTATCAAGCATCGCCATCATGGAACATGGTTTACGGCAAGGTCACTCCTTTCAGATGGATTAACAATCCTTGCGGTAGTCAAACGCATGAATATCGATGTGCCTCGCGACTGGCCTCAGCAGATACAGATCATTGTGTCTTATCTTTCTTACTAGGAAGCGGAGGTTCCAGATTTACTTAAAGCGAGGTTGGTTCTACAGCAGGTTTGGGATTTTATCGGCGGGAGTTTCAGATTGGAGGATTCCTAATCTCAGGCGAGCAGCCCCATGACATATTCTATATCAGGACTCGAGAATGTAAGAGGGGATCTTCAACCAGTTATCTAGCGCTTCCGACAACTATCCGCTTTATCCCTGCATGACTCGACACTTCCCGGTAGTTCTACCGCAGTATCGCCGGCCCCCGTGCGTGCACGAATGGAGTACCCCACTAAACTAACCCACGTTGGCCGTCATATTCCGTATACCATACAATAGGGTAGCTGCTTAATGGGAAGACCGGGTGGGCTGGGAAGCAGCTGAAAATTTCCGGGTTCAAAATCCTAATATTGTGTCAGAATCTGCAATTTTTGGTCATCTTCCCTAAGTCGACTTCGCTTCAACTACCTACCGACCATCTTGTTCACCAATCAGTCGCAGTGCTTAATAAATCTTTCATTTTCATACGCGCCAATTGCCTCACAATCATGAATACCTTCGATATCGGGGGGGTTCTAGCACAGCTAACTGTAGCCGAGAAAGTCGAGCTTCTCTCAGGTATGCACAACAAATAAACCAACTACCAACCGCCACAGCCCTAATCGAAACCACTAAACAGGTACCGATTTCTGGCATACGAAGTCTATCCCACGTCTCAGCATACCCGCACTCCGCATCACTGATGGACCCAACGGAGCACGGGGGACCAGATTCTTCAATGGTGTACCTGCTGCATGTTTGCCTTGCGGTACGGCAATGGGTGCAACTTGGGATATAGATCTCATGCGAACCGCCGGAGAGTTAATGGGTGATGAAGTTAAGGCAAAAGGAGGTCACGTACTTCTTGGCCCAACAGTCTATCCAACGTTCGCCATTAGGCGGGCGAGGCTTCGAAAGCTTCTCCGAGGATCCTACTTTATCAGGTAGCATGGCCTCCGCCATTGTCCAAGGAGTACAGTCTAAAGGTGTCGCCGCTACTGTCAAACACTATGTATATAACGACCAGGAACATGAGCGAATGGGTGTCAATGCTATTGTCACAGAGAGAGCGTTGCGAGAGATCTATCTGAAGCCTTTTCAAATTGTATAGCGAGAAGCTATGCCGAAAGCATACATGACTGCCTACAATAAGGTCAATGGTATACATGCAAGCGAGAACAGGAAACTGATCACTGACATCTTGCGGAATGAATGGGAGTTTGATGGCGTAGTTATGAGTGACTGGTAAGCACTTTCAAACTTCAGACCATTTCGAGATTGAAATTAAGCTGAAGCGTTGCTTGCTGATGTCCAACAGGTTTGGAGTATATTCTGCTGCAGAAGCTGTAAATGCGGGTCTAGATCTTGAAATGCCAGGACCACCACGCCTCCGTGGGAATCAGATCATGTATGCTCTCAACTCCAAAAAGCTTAGCATGCATGCCATCAACAATTGCGTAAGCAATGTCTTACAGCTAGTCAACCACTGCTGTAAATTAGGCGTCCCGGAAAAAGCGTCAGAAGGGACCATCAATACTCCTGAAACTGCAAGTTTGGTCAGACGGGTTGCGTCTTCTTCTATTGTCTTACTCAAGAATGAGGGTGATATCCTTCCCTTCAAGAAAGAGAAGCAGGTATGCTTCCAAAAGCGTGCGTATTGTGTCAAGATAGGGACTAACACGTACACCAGATTGCAGTCATTGGGCCCAATGCCAAATTCACGGCATATTCAGGTGGTGGTTCAGCTAATTTACGCCCGTACTACGCTATCACGCCTTATGATGCTATAAAAAAGCAATGCAAGAACGTTGAGTACGCGCTTGGCGCAACAGCGCAGAAAAATCTACCTGAATTGGGGAAACTACTCCGAACAGCAGATAGAAGACCGGGTTATAATATGAAGTTTTACAAGGAATCTCATACGAGCACCAATCGGACACTTCTCGATGAACTGCATGTGGACAATACTTCCATATTTCTTGCGGACTGGACCCACCCGCAAGTCGAAAACAATCTTTACTACGCTGATTTAGAGGGGACTCTCGCTCCTGAAGAAGATGGGATCTGGGATTTTGGGCTAGCCGTGCATGGGACCGCACAATTGTTCATTGATGGAGAGCTTGTAGTCGATAACCTTACTCATCAGCGTTCTGGAAATAGCTTCTTTGGCTCTGGAACAGTTGAGGAACGGGGCTCTATTGATCTCAAGGCAGGCAGAAGATATAACTTCTTGGTACGGTTCGGTTCCGCACCAACTTCGAATTACAAAATGCCATCCGGCGTTGCTCCACTACATGGCGGTGGATTGAACTTTGGCGGGTCTCCAAGGATTAATCCAAAAGCCGAAATTCAGAAGGCTGTAAAGCTTGTAAAGGAAGTGGACCAAGTTGTAATTTGTGCTGGATTGAATGTAAGCACCACAGTTCAAGGCCTCTAAAATCTTCATACAGTCGCTAACTAATGGGCCCACCTTGATGCAGTCCGAATTCGAATCCGAAGGTTTTGACCGTCCAGATATGGATCTCCCTGGTCACATTAATGAGTTGATTTTTGCCGTTGTCGCCGCAAATCCAAATACCGCCGTCGTACTGCAGTCTGGCACTCCAGTTACAATGCCTTGGATCGGCGAAGTCAAGGCAGTTTTGCAGGCATGGTTCGGTGGAAATGAGTGTGGCAACGCCATAGCAGACGTTCTCCTTGGCACTAAAAATCCCTCAGGAAAGCTTTCGCTCTCTATTCCAATTCGGTGTGAAGACAATCCCGCATTTCTTACCTTCCGGTCTGAGCGCGGCCGCGCGCTATACGGCGAAGACGTGTATGTCGGCTACCGATTCTATGAGAAGGTCAAGCGAGACGTGCTATTTCCTTTTGGTCACGGTCTATCATATACAGGTTTCGAAATGAAAAACTTACGAGTGCAAAAGAACGAGGAAGCGGACAAATTATCAATCTCAGTCGACGTGAAGAACACCGGAAAGATGGATGGCGAGCAAGTTGTGCAAGTCTACATCAGCCAGATGGCACCTTCGGTGCAAAGGCCTGTGAAGGAACTTAGAGGCTTTAAAAAGGTAATGGTTCCGGCCGGAAGTAGCGAGGGTGCGACGCTCACAGTTAGTCTGAAATATGCAACTTCTTGGTGGGACGAGGGAAGGGATATGTGGATTGCCGAGAAAGATGAATATCGCGTTTTAGTGGGTGACAGTAGTGCAAATACACCTTTAGAGGCAATATTCGAACTGGCGAAGTCGAGTTGGTGGTTGGGTGTGTAAGGGTCTTCCTAGGTCCAAGTTCTACCAACAGCAGTTCATGTGGGCTTCCCCGCCTTCCATAGCACGATATCTTCACTCAAATTAGACGGTGGGTGTTGTGAGACCAAGCTTAACACCATCCTAGTTCACCGGACATCTAAGCTAGCTTTCATTGAAGTCAATGAATGGATTGTTCTCCTGTTCCTGATATTAGTCATATAAACTTCGAAGTCGTCCAAGTTGCTCGAACCGTCCAACGCATTACTCACAAGCCTTCGGAACTCATCAAATTGAACTTCCACCTGTTCGTAACCGTCACTCCTGTAATTAGGTTTTACCCCTCCTACGATTAGTACGCAAGAGAAGGTACAGATCAACTTCACGATGACGCTGTTAGTTTCCACAGAATCAGACTCGATTCCATCGTCTGAGGATGGCGATGGAAACATTAGCCATTCCAGGTTGAAGGTCCAATTGCCATTTTCGATATTTTCTCCACCAGGTCATACACCATACCCATCCTGACTCCATGCTAAAGGCCGGTCCTTTTGGCAGCGCCAATTAGGACAATATAAAGCCTCAATTCCGGTCGACACTTCGAGCTAAAGTTTACCTTTAAGAACTAGAAAATGGTATCAGAACTATTTACATCCCCCATTACCTTTCCACTATTGCATTAATACAAGATACGCCACTCAAGTAAAGGACAAGTCAATCATAAAAATAACCATACCCTGACTTGATCTCCCAACTCCTTCTACTTTGAAATTTTGCAATTCAGTTATTTTCCCTCCTGTAACCACGCCAAACACTACCACTGCGGTCTCTACTGTCTGATTCCCTGGGCTAAGCGCATATACAAACTTTCCACTGGGGGCTAAATCAACCATTCCCGGATTACCATTGTGCGAATCGAACACCCAACCAAGTGTTCCAGTAGATGGTATGACCTCGACGAGACGATCAACCCCGACATCAGTTACGAAACCAGTTCCAATGACGGAAGAATATGTTGTCCAGCATATTGCCGCCTGGTTTGCAATTTTGAGGATGTTTGCGGTAGTGCCAGTGCCAGAGGGAGAAACAGAGAGAATAGCGGCACCGAAGGAGGCATCCGTTACGAGGATGTCGGATGATCCAGGAATATTTGTGACGCCGAAAAGTACTGCGGTTCCGGCCGGAGATGATTGTGTGCCGTGCATGCTGACTTTGCCACCCTTGACAGGGAAACTGGAGAAAAAGCCAATAGTGTTAACGGCCGGGTTGCCTTTCACTGTGGTTAGAAGCTGAGTGCCGTCTTCATTGAAAAAAGTTTGTGAAGCTGTGTTAGTGGGGCCGACCGGTGGAGTCGTTTGTCCGATGTCAAACTCCCGTAGCCCATCCATAGGGCTAAGACCATTATAAGAGTAAGTGGAGCAGGCGACTCCTGCCTTAGCGCCGCTGTTGGCTACGCAAACCGTGTTGTGGTATGGGTGAGTGGTGACAGAGACCGGGAATTCACCCAGAGTAGAGACCGGGTTTCCAATCGGTGTGAGTTTGGTCGCGTCACCCCGGAAGATAGAGAACAGGCTTAGCGTATTGGAGCCAGGGTTTACGGTGAATAGAAACTATTGAGACAATTCTAGTTAGTATATTCGGTATGTCCTTAATGTGGCTCATAATCGAGTAGGCGAGCTTAGAGAAGACGCAAAGCACCCATTTCTGATTGAAAACTCGTGAGATGAGGTATGTTCACTACTTACATTTCCAGCAATTGTCAAAGGTGATTGAGAGAAGAGCGAATCTGGCCCTGCAGGCATATTTGTGGCGCCAAATATTCCACTCTCACCAGCTCCCCCGGTTGGTGTGATTGATCCATCGCAAAGCGTTCCGTCTGAATTAATTTTCAATGCTACTACCGCATTTTGTGCATTATTTGAGATGAAGTAAGCGGCTTTTGCATTTCCTATATCATGATCTTTGCCGTAAGGGACAGCATTTGCTGTTAGGAGAAGTGAAAAGAGGATTGACAGCGCCTGAATTCTTTGGACCATCTGGCTAGATTCGGGGTACAAACGACAGTTGGGAGTTGTCTAGATACATAAATAGTATGACTGTGTCTTAGGAAAAAATAGCACAGAAGCACAAGCGCACGTACAGCCGTCCAACTTATATCCAGGGACCTGATTGTGGAGGGACTAAATCCCTCATTAAGCGTACCCCAATCTGTTCAGCCATGGTTTATCCGTCATTCTAATTAGGACGGTGCTGAATACCCATGCATAATGGCTGAGGGCTGGCGGCGAGGCGCGCTGAATGGTGGACATGGTTTGGAATGACAATATGTATGTCCATACAATACGAAGGGGTTCTGGGGCTGATTTAAGCTTTCTCGTCAGCTCCAGCAGCAGAACTAACAGTGGGTAGTATCTGATAGATTTGTATCCAAGTAAACTCGAGATTGCAGCATCCTCCACCTCACTTTGGTAGCTGGAGTAGAATAGTGGAATTATCAATATGCTCAGGGCGATACTTCTTTTTTTAACCCTTGGTTTTTCACCGTTATTGGTTTCCATTTTAATGTTCAAACATATTTGAGAAAGGCGTAGGAAGTAAAAATGAAACACGACTACACATAACCGGGTACGTTAAGGCGCAGTACGAGGCTTCCGCACACGCACGTTCTCAGCCAAAGAAACTAGAAGCTGGACTTGTATTTCAGGATCTATCGTGCCCTGCTTAACTTCTGGCTAATGGAACCAAAACAGGCAAATTATATGACGGAATCACGATTCTCCACGAGTGTACGCAAAATTCCGCTTATCTGTTAAGTCTACTCAACGTTATGGCCAAATCTAATTAAGACATGCTTTGGAGTGGTTTCAGCTATGCATAAAGGGATCTGCGTATTATTTAATTTATTCAGTTTTATATAGACAAAGACGAATAGGCTTTTTCGAGAAAGTAAAGGATCTGTATACAGTGGGCGGTTCCTGGGGTTTGCGGAACGAAGACTGTCAAGCTTTGGGGATCTCTCAGAAGTTAAAATTAAGCGAAGACTGTTCAGGCTAGTGATTATGGAATCGCTTAAATCGGCAATTTGAAGAACGGGCCAGTGCAGAGGCTGATGAAAGCAAACTAGATAACCTGCGTTTCATTTATCCCTAGCAAGAGCATCATATACCTTTTTTGCTTACGGGATAATAAGATGAACAAGTCTTACGGATCCTCCTGACACGCGTATGCGACATTAAGCTGACTAAAAGTTGCTTCTTGGGGACAAAGTTCCTTGCAGACATTTGATGTACTTTGTGCCTGCAATATTTTGTATAAGCTATGCCTATTAGACAAAGTGCCGGCATCTTTTTTTTGCATTATGTAATGGCAATAAGCTACATATTAGGAAGCGCTCCTTTCCAAAATTTTGCTCGTGTTTCTGTATATAAGCCATGTTGAGATAGTCTTGTTCAATTTTGTGAGTCTACTCCTGGGCAGGAAGCCTTCCGGACTCTTTTAGAAATATTAGATATATCCGACGCTAACTTTTAATGAGTTTGGGTCGGGTTCCATCCTCAGGCTTTAATGATAGGGTCTATAGGGAGTCACGTGTCTCACAGCGCACGGCTTGAAGTCTCTACATGAAGAACTTTAAGTAGCAACAATATTATCTAATTGAATTCGAATATGCTAGTTCTCGTTAATTAAAGCTACTATTGATTCATTTATTCTGATCTTATTTAACCGTTAAATCTCCTCCCTTAAAGCCTTAAATTTAGGCCGTTGCCGTTACTCCTCTCCGCCATCCGATATTTATCCCGTCTACTCCTTATAACAAATTCTTTTAAAGACGCTCCTACACACAGTACACGCTCTCATTCGCGTGTTCTTAATAGCGAAGGCTCGCAGACGCGTCGCCCCTCCATTACTATGGCCCCTACGCCCTCCGCCGCAGCCGTGGCTGTAGCTGAAAAGCGCCTATAGGATATTCACGAATAAGAGCTGAAAGACCGTAAGCAGGAGCGCGCTTATAAGGCGGCTTTAAACTAAGCTACCCTTAAAGCACTTACTGCTTCTATAGCTTAGGTAAAGTTAGCCACGGAAGAAATACACTAGGCTCGGCTTGCCGCTATTAAGAAGAACCCTACTATAATTAATACAGTAAAGACTAACTCCGGTAAGTCTTCTCTCCCTCCTACTATAAAGAGCCTAGACTTACTTCTTCCTGGGATTCTAGTCTCTAAAGTTGCCGTAATCTAAAAGGGTATATTTGTTCTAGAGAACCTTGCAAAGCTGTGTAATAACCCATCTAGAATTAACTCTAATTAGATAAAGTTAACGGCAGATAGAAGAGTTATTACCTCCAGTAAGGGCTCTAGAAAGGACTTCTTCTCTATAGGCATTTGGCTTAAGGGTTTTACTAACTATAGTATTATTGTTTAAACCCTCTAGGCCATATTAACCCCCTTAGCTATTATAATAGCAAAATTCCACTAAGCTATTATAGGTTTCTCTGCACAGTTTATCTGGAACAGCGTCCTTAATTTAGCTATAGTTATCTACTAAAGAGCTATAAGGCTTGGTTAAACTAACCCTACTAACTAGACTATTCCTATTAAACTATAAGCAGCTAACTATAACTTCGCCACCCTACGCCCGGCCCTATTATCCTCTTATAATGGTTCGTTATCTAAACGCCCTTAGGTAGACATATCTACCTTATCCCTACAGGGCCAGATATACGGTAATTGGAACGTATACTATCCGTGCTTTAAATTACCATACTCTTATTAATATCTTTACAAAGTATATAGAGGGAATTACGTTAAGAAAGACTATAAGGGGTCTCTATAACAATTTATACCCCCTCCACGCCCAAACTTAACGCCAAGATTTAAGGTATTTACCCTAGGGTATCCACTTTATACTTTGCCGTTACCATTAAACGCGCTAGCCTAGAGGGATAAGCTACTCCTATACCCTGGAGATCTTAGCCCCTTAATTAAGGGCATCCTAATATATGGCGCGCGGATTGGAGTTACTGCCTTACTGCTAGCATATATATATTCATATCCAACTCCCATCTAGTGCTAACCCTAGGGAAATTACTATAAAAATTGCTACTAATCTGCCTATCGGCTATATCACTATTTGTCTACCTAAAGCGATCTACTGCTCCCCTTTAGGACTTATACCTAAGCCGGATAGAACCTTCCGCCATATTTATAATCTCTCTTCGCCTAAGCCTTACTAAGGCCTTTCTGTTAACGCTACTATCCCAGAGGCCTACTCTACTCTTACCTATAGCACCGTAGACGACATTCTAGCGTTTATCCTTCTTACTAGAAGAAGAGCCGTTATCCTTAAACGCGATCTTAAAGACGCTTTTCGGAATATCCTGGTCGCTATTACCAACTAACGCCTACTAGGTTTTAAGTGGGAGAAGATAGTATATACTAAATACTGCCTCCTCTTTAGTCTAGCTACTGCGCCTTTTCTCTTTAACCTCTTTATAAAGGCCCTATATTAGGTCCTTAAACGCCACCTCTATCTAATTATTACTTTCTTTACACTAGTTTATTATCTAGATAACTTTATATTTATCTTACGCCCAGGTACTAGTGACGCGCCAGTAGTTCGCATGTATAACTTTATAATTACACTACTTAGTTTTCCTCCTAACGCCACTAAAGACTCCTATAGCATGGTATTAGACGTACTAGGTTATTAGATTAATACTAATACCTTCTTCCTATCCCTTAGCCTTGCTAAGTAGATAGCACTATAAGATCTACTTACCTCCTTTATCCTTAGGCCCTAAGTCTCTCTTAAATAGTACTAGTAACTTAGAGGTAGCCTTGCCTAGGCTATAAAAGTTATTTAGTTAGGGCGATCTTACTTAAGATCGCTATAGGACCTCGTTATAGCTTTCTCTCTTATAAATTGCCGCACTTTGCCTATCCCGCTAGCGGTAATCTCTAACCTAGCTTAGTAGAGTAAAGCCCTAGCGCTTTAAAATAGGGTTCGCTTCTTTTAAAAAGACGTTACTCGCCCCTAGATTTATCTCTTTATAGATGCCTTATTTAAATATAGTTACGCCAGCTTCTTCTATAGCTACCTAGGCCACTCCTCTACTAAGACCCATTCTATTCCTTGTAGTTAATGGCGCCCTTATACCTCCACACTGCTATAAGATAACCTCTTTACAGCATCTCCTGCCCCTAAGCACCTCTATGCCCACATTAATATACTTAAAGTACTCGCTATTACTAACGTATTTGTGAAATGGAGCCCTGCCTAGCAATATTTATCTATTTACGTCTATACAGACAATATAGTCGCCCTTATAGGCCTACAAAATACAGTGCTTAAAGGCCCTACTAATTTACTCCTCCAATAAATCTTAGTCTAGGCTACCGCATTTAACATCCAGTTACAATCTTCCTAGATTTTATCTAAAGATAATATACTAGCTAATACACTCTCCCGCTTTAACTAGGCTATAGTTAAAAATCTCTATCCTTAGATTAATCTCTCAGTGCTAACGGCTTATCTTTAGGCTCGCTTATTAACCTACTAGGCCCACCACCTGCTTTTATTACCCAATTGGGCCAATCTCACTTAGTTTTAAGCCTCTTATAGCACGGCATTAAGCCTAGCACCCGTAAGACGTACGCCTTAGGTACAAAGTCATAGGAGTTCTTCTGCGCCATAAGGGCTGTGGCGCCATACCTAGCCTAGTTACCTAATCTTATAGAATAGGTAGCATAGAGGATATATAGTAACAGTTCTCCGCATATAGGCAGGGTAGCTTTAAAAACCTTACGCTTATACCTCGCCGTAATTTACTCTATATACATTAACCGCATTCTCCTAGTTACAGTATTTAAGAATACGTCACTTCGTCGCATACTAAATAGGGCAACTTCTCTTAACCCTAACCCAAAAGAAGCCACCTTAAAGTTGCCAATCTTATATAGCATCCTCGCTCAGATCGCAACTAGCAGTAACTTAATCCTAGGGGTAAATACCAACGCCGCCTTCTGCCTCGCCTTTACAGGGTGCCTCTATATAGGCGAAATCTCCTATACCAACAAACAACGGTCTAAACCGTTATTTACTATAACCAAAGCTACTCACTCAGACGTATAGTTCAGCCCCTTTAGAGATTACCTTACCTTCCGTCTTAAACAAAGTAAGACCAATAAGAATAAGTAGGGCGTTTAAATTATAGTAGCCGCCATCTTTAACGCGGTTTGCCCTATAGTAGCACTATAAAGGCTTTTTCTTCTAGACCCCTAAGCTCCCTCTACGCTACTATTTACCGCATCTAGTAGTGCGGCATTCTCCGCCTTATACGCGCGGAAGATGCTTAAATTAAGGCTAAACCTTTATAGTATTCTAGCCGTACAGTATATAGGTCACAGCTTCCGCAGGGGCGCGGCCTAACACGCCCTAGACCACGGCTTCTCTAACGAAGAGGTCCAACGCTTAGGCCGCTAGACGTTAGATACTTTCCGCCTTTATTACTTAACCTTATAGGCTAACGCCTTTCGCCTTTTATAGAGGTTTTAACTGGGTACCTCACCAGCGTTCTCTTTAACTTAGCCTTATGTATAAAGCTAACACCTAAAATACATCTCTCTACATACATTTTTTCTCCCTATTTGGCTGCGGTTACGCTTCGCTCTCCTTAGACCATAGGCTTGCAAATTTAGGGCTATTTTTCCTACTTTTTATAGTAAAAACTGCTTACAAAAGCTGGAAAACAAGCCCGCCATTTATAGGCCCCTAAGCCGCAGCCACTAATTAAAAAATTGATAAAAAATGCACGTATTTAAAGAGATAGATAATAGGGTCTATAGGGAGTTACATATCTTACAGCACACGGCTTAAAGTCTCTATATAAAGAACTTTAAGCAGCAACAACATTATCTAATTAAATTCGAATATGCTAGTTCTCGTTAATTAAAGCTGCTGTTAATTCACCCGCCTACCCAAGCGTTCGCTTTTTCACCTTATATATACATATATAGCTCATGCCCTACTTCTTATAAGTACGCACTTTCGCTAGTTGGACCATGGGCTTGCAAATTCAGGGCTATTTTTCCTACTTTTTACAGTAAAAACTGCTTACAAAAGCTGGAAAACAAGCCCGCCATTTGCAGGCCCCTGAGCCGCAGCCACCAATCAAAAAATTGACAAAAAATGCACGTGTTTGAAGAGATAGAAGAGCTAAATATTAATGGAGCAAGGCTGTCTAGTCAATAAGGACATGGAGAGGTACGACAAATCAATGGAAATGTCAGTTGGCATTTACCTAATAGCTGCAACGTGTCTAGCCGCCGTTCACTGCTTTTGGGTTGGTGCAGACCTGCTACCGCATGCCAAAACCCTTTCGAGCAAGCGCTAACCATAGCTTAGCTTCCTCTGCGTGAGGTTGGGCTAGCCGTGGTGCTACTATTGGCGAGATTTTGCACCTCCAGGCCCATTAGGCCGCAAGGAATGCAGGCGCGATTGAGCAGATGAATTCCTGTCGGCCTTCAATAGTAATAGAGCGCCATCGGTCAAATTCGGAGTCGCCCTTTCTCGCTAGTGCTTGTTTAGTCATTGGAATCTTTTTATAGAGATCACCGCATATTGCTAAAAAGAGAGAAGTCTTAGCCGTCGAAACTACCTAATGTTACGATAGGCAACTCATGACAGCCTGAAGCCTGATTCAATGCAGTTCCGAAAGCCGATGGAAACTGAAATGCACAAATACGCGTATATTTAAAGCGTGCTCTGCATACAGAGCATAATCTTGAAAAATAGCTTTTTCTCAATGATCTGGTATCTCGAATGAAACCAATATAGAGTAACAGTAGGTTTGGAGATACTCGTTTGGAGATAATCACTGCTGAATATTACCGTAGAAAAGCTGAAAGTCGGCCGCAGTGGCCCACGATATGACGTGCGAGAGGTTGCCTTCGAGAATATTTCTCTAGCCTCTAAACCTAGTAATGATTCTTTACAATAGCTAGTTGCTAATTAGGCTTAGGTTCCCGAGATCCTCGTAGGATGAAACTAAGAGAAGTTTAGCCAAAATACGCCACATTGATGAGCAATCACCACCATAGAGGATCATCGTGGTCATTTTAAGCTTGTACAGTGTCATGAAAAGCCCTGCGTCAGCGATAATTACAAGGGGGCAACCTGTGCGGGCCACTCGCCCACCCTGCTAGCGCTGGCGTGGCTTTAGCCATATACAGCGTATTATAAATCTACAGAAGCCACCAGAAGAGCTAGAGTAGTATAAAATAACGGCAGGGGGGCCTTGTATCCTTATATTCTTGTATTCTTGTATTCTTGTATCTAAAAATACCAACTCTTGTTCGCCGGCGCGGCCACATCCACCAATACAATACCCTCGAGACCCCCTTCGAGATCCAGGCACCCGACTCTCGTACCATAAGCGTGATATTACCTACTCCTTAAACCGCCACGCCGGCTGGTCTTATAGCAGGATTAGCAGCTCTCTTGGCCTCTCTAAATATATAATTATAACCTTTTTAAAGAATAATACCTGGACCCCTTAAAAGCAGAGGGGAAGGAAGCCGAATCTTAATACTCTAACTTAACAGCGCCTTATTGCCCGGGCTAAGCTTAATCGCTCCCACCAAAAGAAGCCATTTAAAGAGATTGCATTCCTAGAGGGTGTTTCTACCTGCAAGCGATCCCTATACAAAGCATTTAAAAAGGAGGGCTACTTTCGCCGTATTGCTATAGAGAAGCCACTTATTACACCTAAATAATAAGAGGCTAGGCTAAAATGGGCCTATTCTTACCTTAAATGGACTCCTAAGATGTAGGCAGCAGTAATATGGACTAATAAGGCGTCCATTTAAACCGGTGGAGGCCAGATCTTTATTACTAGATACGCTAAGGAGAAGTATAATATTAATTATTATATCCCTAAATTTAGGGGCTACTCAAGCTGGATAATTTATAGTAGCATCTCCTATGGGAATAAGGGGCCTTTGGTTATTTTTAAAAAGGACTAGTTAATTAAGCTTAGGTATAAGAAGAAGACAATAAATGGCGACGTCGTACGTATATATGCCTAAATATTAAGGCTTTTGCATGGGAGTTATGGCAAACACTACGATACCAGCCTATTCTTATAGAGGATAATGTCTTAATTTACTTAGCAAAAGCAACCCGCTTAGCCTAGGAACAGAATAGCATGGTTATAATAGAATGGCTAGTAAATTCTCCAGGTTTAAACCCGATTAAGAATATTTAGAGGTTATTAAAGGGGAGAATATAACGTAGATTTCCTATAACAAAAAAGGAGGTTAGGAGGTACGCAGAGGAAGAATGGGAGAAGCTCGAACCCAAAGACTTTGAAAAGTATACGGGCAATATAAGGGAGCGCTGCTTGGCTGTAATTGCTGCAGATGGCGGCCCAACGAAATATTAGTTACTGAATAAGCACTGTTTTCATGTGGCGATGTGGTGATTGTAAGCACTAACAGGAAGCGCTTGCAGGGTGGGCGAGCGGCCCGCACAGGTTACCCCCTTGTATAAGAAACTGACTTTGACGTCATTAAAAACCTAAGCTTCCACCAGGGTGAGGCTTGTGGGTTAGTTAAGGCATAATTTGCTAATGAGGTTTGCACAATTAAACACAACCAAAATTAATTAAGAAAAGCCATAAATATAATAGCAGAGACCTTACTTTAGTCCTCTAGAATGAAGGTAATAATAAAAAAGGTCTTTGTTGCGGGTGTATAGATGGTAATTCAGATTTGCTGGGTGCGGCGAGACCGAACTCACAAACCTCACCCGGGTGCTTCGGAACACTTGCTAATGTGATTTGCAGGATGTGTTTTAATCTAAAACTCAGATCGCCCAATCGCTTAGCCAAGACGGTCGGATTGAGCCGGAAGATCCCTTATGATGCGCGACTTAATAGAGCGGCGACACTGGGCTGACGCTATCACTAAACACTTGTCAGGAAGAGTCCGGAAATGGTTCAAAGCTAGTAAATCTTTTATCTTCAACTAGCCAGCCAGCCACCTATTATCAGGATTTAGGTCTCGGAACCGGCCTCATGGATTATAGGATTTGGGGGCCTAAAATTTGAGCTGATGCAGGATTGATACAGCGATAGGGCCGTGAACCTGTGACGTAAGAGGATGAAGCCCTAGGATAGTACTCCAGGCAGGTAGACATATATCCACCTGTTACTATATTTTAGGACTCGAGATCAATACTGAAACAATCGACACAAGAAAGGATTTGCCAGCATCTTATATCGCAAAATATTACCAAAACAAAAATTGAGCTGTTTAAGAAACAAAAGATGGTCAGATGCATCCCTTCTGCGTATTCTGCAAGCATCCTTAGCTAAATTGTTAAATTCAGAAACGATACGGCGAATTTAATAGTTTCGAATGCATCGTTGCCCATTACAATGAAGAACTCTCCTGGTTAAAACCGCTCTCATCCGAAACTATTATTTATTCCAAAGGCGGGTAAGACCTTTGCATCTTCTACAAAACATGTCTGACACATGAACGAGCAATAGGAAACCTACCGAACGCCGAAGAATGGAAGGCAGTTAGGAGACTTCCTAACATTGGTAGAGAAGCGCACACCTACTTGCACCATCTAGTGAACCACTACGATTCTCTTGCAGACGTTACGCTTTTCGTTCAAGGCGATGCATATAACTCGGATGGGAGAACTCCTCCTCACACAACGCTGTCAGTAGCCGATATGAAGCGTAGAGCGATAGAAAGTAATACAGAGGGCTTCACGTCATTCACACCCGTTGTAATGGAGTTTAAAGATTGGGACGGCCTGCCATGGGAAACGGACCCAAAGTTCAAGTGGTGGCTTCACAAGAATGGAAAAACAATGCTTCGCGCCAAGATGAGTCCGGCCGAGTTCTGGAGTGAATATATTGGCGGCCCTCATCCGTCGTCTATATATTTTGCTTCGGGGGCTTTCTTCGCCGTCACTGCAGGCACGATACGAGCCCGACCAAAAGTCTTCTACGAGAAGCTTCTGGCGATTTTCACAAATGCGAACCATCCGAATCCTGAGTACGGACATTATATCGAGCGGCTGTGGGGTTCCGTCTTCCTGGATCGAATGGATGAAGAAAGCGATAGTGACGTGGAGGAGCACAGTCGAACAAGTCAGGATCTGGTGTCACGGACTGAGATTCTTAAGGAGATTGCGGCATCTTTGCCACCGCTTCCTATCCCTCAAGAGGAGTTTGCAAAGAAAAGGGAAGCCTGGATGAAGGCCGAAACAGCAGCATAAATGCATTTTCAGCAGCGCACGGCGCATTCCAATGTTCTGTTTTTGGCTCTTTTTAATATACCTTGGGCGGTTTCTAGTCAGCGTTTTTACGATTTACTTGAGCAAGTAAGCCATGCAAAGAGAAGGCTTATTGCTCTTGGAGGTACTTTGTTCAGCCGAATATGAATTTATATGGATAATGGCATTTCCATTAACTATGCGCAGTTTTCAGTGAACTTCCCCCTGGCGTAATGTTTAGTTACCCAAACGATCCTAATAGCACGGGCGTTCAAATTTACTTTGAAATGGTCCCAAGAAAATAATAGTAGAAAATTTTTTTGTTTATTTTTTTGAACAATGTATCAAGCTCTAGGAATCTGAGACATTGTCAAGCCGATTTTTTTTACTGTCTTTTCTCTTCAGTTTCACCCAGGTACGCTTGATGAGTGCGATGCTCGTGCGGGTGCTGGTAACACCACGCATGAGGGAAAGTGAATTAAACCGCCTCATTTTACCACGGATAACGGCCCTAACGCCATGACCCCGATGATACGGGCTGTTCATGAGAAAAGTAACCTGAAAACTTCAGTGAATCTATTTCCTAGAGTGGTTTTTGTAATTAGAGAGGCCTCCCCCTATATAACAATGTTCCGTATATTTTCACCGCACATGCAACCTTACCAAAAGGTAGCGCCACACTTCAAAACTTACGCATACCCATCTTACCATCAAAAACAATTGATTTTCCAACTTTTAAGACTTAATTCCTACTACCTAGCGAGCTAGAGGTGGATTTATTTGTTGTTTTACCCCCTTTCCCCCAACAGAAAATTCTTCTT
>Ga0307515_10002276_pt1 | contig 42044 bp, 35 predicted proteins | sample 17_EM_MG_FD_194513 | JGI IMG/M metagenome (GOLD analysis project Ga0307515, IMG submission 194513) | Populus trichocarpa ectomycorrhiza microbial communities from riparian zone in the Pacific Northwest, United States - 17_EM | ecosystem: Host-associated > Plants > Roots > Unclassified | place... | reverse complement strand
CTTGTAGAGCCTCTCTCCAGCCTTGATCAATATAATCCTAATTAGGAAATTAGTACATAACTAATATAATCAATATAATCAATCATAATCAGATGGTGTGATTTTATAATAATCAAAATCTATAGGCTGATTACGATTACGTTGATTATGTGCAACCCTGATATCTCCCGCAATGTGCTAAACCCTAAAACGCATCACTGATAGATTTCGACAGCTTCCTGTAATCGTCACCGCTCCTCATTATTCTCGATTCCTTAGACAAAGAATTTCCTCGTCCTGAGCCGCAACTTCCCCAGCGCCGTTAAACGAGAAGAGAGTGCTTCTGGACCAAACGCCAATTCCCAGGCGTTGGGGGCCCAACTTTTTTCATAGCATCACTCAGTACAATTAGCTTGAGTGCTCAAATAGCGGCAGCCAATGTTATTCCAAGTGTTGATTATGTCCATGGTCTCATTTGAGAAAAAATCCGTCTCTTCGTTGTACGAGGGCGTAAGGTCGATCACCACGTACTTGATGAGTGGCAGAACGGTTGGCGGTGGCAGCCAGAGGTACGCGGAGAGGGGTGAAAACTTATAAGTAACGTGAATGAAGATGGCATTATCACCCCACAAGACCTCTCTAATCTCCGGCGGAGGATGCCTCGATAGCAAGAGTGGAGGGAGCAGGATATCCGATAATGACTGGAAGTGCTTGTTTTTGACGGGTCCAGAGATAATAAGGTAGAATCGCCAGACTTTCATCCGAAGCTCCACGGGTAATTTCATCAAAAGATTAGGGGAAGTAGATTTGGGAGCTATCAACTTGTCGACAGACTTGATGATATTTTTCGCTGCTGTGCGGAAGGCGGCTTTGCATTGTTTTATTTGTCCATCCCGTGGCAAGGGTGCTGGCATTGAGCTAGATCTTCGAATCGTCTTGCAGGTGTCGATGGGGCTATCGGAAATCGTCGGGGCCGGACTTGAGAAGCGGTTGGACGTCTTATTCATGGTACAGGCGTTTCTTCGTTGTTTTGGGGAAGAGGAACTAGGAAACTGGAAAATTTCTAACGAGGTAAGAGCACAATAAACACAAGATATCTCCGGATCGAGTCCGCTGGTGAATGAAGATGCTCCATTCACATACCGATCTATAAAATACTAACATTACTACTCAAGGCGTCCACTTAGCAATCTTAGCTAAAGCTAAAATGTTAAAGAGTAATGACTCCAGTTCTATCACCGAGCATGAACACGGCGATGTAAAGAATACTCCATGAGGTGGAGGTCGCCATAGACGCCGAATGTATCTAAAACTCAATAACGTGGTCGTAAGAGCTCTTGTGAAAGCACATATATCCCTGGTTCAACAAGTTCTGAACTCCCTTTATCACTTATAGTGTTTCACACTCGCCCTGATCCGTGTCTTTTAACTCTCCCACAGTATAATATTGTCCTTCGGTTCACCGTCAATAATAAAGAGGTCGGTTCTTATCTATATATTCCTGGCCTCAACTAACCCCGTGAATTCTCTCATATTTGCAAGAGTCCGACGTAGATCAAAAATAAGCGTGAACTTGCGCAACCCCGTGAAACCCCACCGATCAAAGCTGAGAAGAATCTGCACGTGAGCTTTCGACTCCGGGTGATGCTTTGCACTGTTGCAGCATTGCAACGCCAGGCATCGAATGACTCCGCGGACCCCGAACGGGGGCATAACAGGAGAGAAACGGTCCAGATTCTAGGTGTCCTGACGAACCTGATGTCAATGACATTCATGCTATAGAATTTCTTGAACAAGCATGGATAGAGCAACTTCAATATTAGAAGTATATTCTGCTTATTGAACACATCGGAGGTGATCACGGATGGATACTCCATGATGTTTTCAAAGATTCGGAGCTTTAGCTCAAGAGGAAAGTCTGATAGTTTGAGGGAGCCTTTGGCCCGTTGTCGAAACATTGTAATGTCTTAAGTAAACATAAAGGTATCCATGGCAGGCGATTTCATATCGGATATATTGGTGTAGCTTGCAGATGGTGATGAATCTCAGCAAGTTTGAATGTCTGTTTCGTTTTAACAATAGTCTGCTCATATGGGAGAGGGTTCCAAAAACAGGCATGGACAGGAATACGGTAAGTTGCGAGAGATTCGGCGTAGTAATAATTTTGTGGAAAAGCTGCCGTAAGTACTGCTATAGCCTTTGCTGCTATAGGAAAGAATACGAAGTGGGTTGGAACCGGAGTCGTGGAGACATTGGAGTCTTATACTTTGACTCATAGCTCAATATATGGACGAAATTGGAGAAAGAGAAAATGATAGTTGACAAAAGAAATAAAGCCACCGAAGTATTCCTAGGCGCTCATGAAGAGCGGAAGGCGAGCTGGCGATCAGGGGCATGGCTACAGTATTTACGATCAGTATATTTCGGAAGTCGCGAGACGGGTTAACGGCATACAATTGTATTTGATGTTCGTTAAGGAGTCTGACAAGGTATAATTTTACAGTCGACGCTGCGTCCAAAATATGAGACAAAGGGGGTATTTCGGGCGACTTCTTGCCGTCATCGTTTCGAGTACCGGAAAATGCCACCTTCACCAACAAATCTCGCCAATCACCCCAATGCGCCCATTCTCTTGATAAACGTACACGCTCCAAGCAGGAAACGCCCGTAAGCAAGCAACTGCAACCGGGTCTCGAAACGGTCTAATCCAGGAACCCCAAAACTCCCGTAGTGCAGAAAATCCGACCCAAATATATTGACACCAATGGAAGTTGTGATCTGACGAATCGGGTATGAGTGAAACGCCTAAGGGACTTCTTTCTGGTTTTTATTCTCTTCCTCCTGGTTCTTTTCCTCCTCAGTCTTCTCAATGACATCTGCTCCCACTAGCTTAAAACCTTTTGCATCGACGACATGGTCCGCGCTATCTTCATGGTATTGGGCGTGTAACTGTGGCACGAAGTATTGCATGACGCTATCGGTTAGCGCCTTTAAGGGCAACTGTTTGTCTACCCAAAAGTGTCGTACAAAGACACCCTTGCATCCGCCACGATTCATCGCTTCTGGGGCTCCGTTCGCTTCCACGCAAGGTAGGACTTTGATATCTTCAGGCCTGTCGAAGTCATAGCGAATGTAGTTTCCGAAAGCGGCTTGCTCATGTGCCCAATCGAATTTCCATTTCGAACAGTTCTCGTAGCGGGTCTCCAACGGGCATTCGCCCCATGCCTTGTACATCTCTTGTGTGCGCTTACTCTGTTGTGCAATGACGAATCCGGTATTCACAAGCCGGTTTCCGCGGGAGTCGTAATTTTGTGGTTCATCGGGATCGATCGCCATCGCAACAAGGGTCTCGGCGGTGATATTCCAGTAGTTGAGAAGCCACTCCAGCGGAATGTGTGGGTAGTGGAACATGACGTCCGAGTCCATGAAAACGATGAAGTCGTGTGTCTTGAGAGCCTGTTTCATCATCGGCACTTTGACCCATGTTCCCCAGCGGTCTGGATAGTCAGGAGCGCGAATGAATTTATAATCATAGCCATGAATCATAGCTGTACAGTGTTAGCCGAATACTCCGGAAGCGTGATATTACTCCAGCCTTACCAAACATGTAGTGGCTTAGCATCCCCGCCGACAAAGGCCGCATATTATGCCACTCCAATTTTCCTTTGTTCATGAGTTGCCCAGGGCTATTCAATGGCCTGCTGTCAATGTCCAATATGAGCACCTTCTTCCCAAGGGGTTTGTTGAATCTCGGCTCCGCGGGCAGCTGATAGACGTCTCCATCTTCGTCTGTAAAGTTTCGCGCGGTTATAGGAAGAGCGATAGGCCTATAGAGTTCTCGAATTACAGTGATCATAGAAGAGGAAACGTTCGGAGGCGCATTTACTTCTGTGTATCTGTAGGTATGTTAGAAGGCCGCTTTCAGGCTTCCAGGACTAGTAGAGCCTTACGGCAAGGGTGCAAAGTGGCTCGAGAAGAGGGCAGTTTCGTAGGCGTAGTAGGTGAATGCGCAGAGCATAGGCACCATTGCGAAAAGCAATACGCGTCGCCATCTTCCTTGAGGGCTCAACTGATTTAGGTTAAAGCTGACAGCAGCCATGGTGTAGAAAGGAAGCCGCCGCAAAACGAGTGTTTAGGAAAGGTCGGGATTCGGATTGTCAGCTAGGTTACGCGTTGATGGGCACGTCTGGTCGCCCAGCACCCAGTACACGGCAACCTCTGAAGTCGAAGGGTGCAGGTGCAAGTGAGGGGCTGAATGAAAGGGATAGAAGAGAACCGTCTTTTCTGATCGGAAGCCACCTAGGGAGATGCACTATCTAAAGGCAAGTGGCGTTGGGGTGAAGCAGGCTTAGCTGAGCTGAGAGGTATTAATTACGGGGGCGCTGTTCAGAATGGCTGCATTACGCTGCTGACTGGGGGCGAGCGAGGTACAAAGCCAATCAAAGCCTCCTCGGCTTCGTTTAGCTCTCGTGTTAGGAAATTTCCCCCTTTACAAGGACGCATCTCGGGCCATTTCGGACACCAGCGCGATTGTCTTAGCAAAGGATCTCGAGCTTGTGCGTGACGCGGATCGCACGCGATTGTTACTTCGTCACCAGCACGCGTTTTATAGCTACTCATAGGCCTGCCTTTAACTTCTCAACCACCCCTCCCACGTCCTTCATCATACTACAACTTCCACCGATTCATACGGTTCCCAGCAAGCATCTCTTTCCATCATGCCTCCACGGACCTCAGGTCGAACCCGCAAACGAGCTCTTGATGTCGATACCACGAGTGGAGATGAGCACGGAGCTAAAGCAGCGAAGCTGGGAAAAACCTCCGATATACGTGGGTTCTTCAGATCAAAGTCTTCAGAGTCGGATGAAGCCGACCCGCAACCCAAGTCAGCCAAAAAGAAAACCGCTTCCTCTAATAAAGCTGCCAAACCTACGAAGAAAGCTGCAGACACCACCAAGAACTCCCAAAAGCAGTATAAAGCCGCTGTCACCTCTATCGACAAGGTTTCCAAGGAATTAGCACGCCGCATGAAGCCTAACCCGGGAATGTTTGGTGTCACATCGGATACCTATGCGAAAGCTATGGCGAGGTTCCTTCCGGATGTTGAGAGGCTGCTGGTGGATTCGCCGGAACATGCTTTCAACCTCTTAATGTATATTGGCGAGAAAGCGCACGCCGACCTTGATTATGGACCCAAGATGTGCGGATTTGGTGATACCGACGAGCCATACAAGAAAATGGATCAAGTTATGGTGCGGGTTATTGATAAGAGGGTTGAAGTGGATGGTGGAGATGTGGCCGAAAGTATGGAACGGGGCCATGGTGAAGGCAATGATTCTGAAGACGAACTGAAATCTTACATGGAAGAACTGGGAGGCAAGCACCCAAACAAGAGCGAACGGAATCGAATTAATAAGCTACGACAGAAGCAAGAGGCGGGAAAGATCCAGAGGGCTAAACTCAGAAGAGAAACGACAAAGGCCTGGGTGCCAAATGCATTGCGTGATTTGGTTGTGATGAGAGATTATTTGGACCAGTATGGAATTGGAGAGCATTACTTCCATCAAAGTATTGCTAAACTGGAGGAATTCAAGTCTCCGGGACAATTGACGGCGACCGTTGCCTAAACGTTTAGCAATATTCTCATGTTCTGCAAATTAAATCCCTCGCGGTGCAGATACTGGTTTGCCATCGAAAGCTTGAGGAGTCTAATTCTATTACTGTATTATTTCATGTTACTTTGCTAGATAATGGCGTTAGAATAGGGGCCCTATGGATTTTAAGTAGTTCGAAGGGAAAGCATATCTTTAGGCCCAGTTCGGTGAAGCGCTTACACCTCCGTATAGGCCTCATAGTGGCGTATAATTATTAGAGTTATCTTATTTTAGAATATCTTTAAATTATGGCTAAGAGGCCGTTCGGTTGCAACTTCATATTCGATATGGAGGTTCCATATTTAACCGATATGGCTCAAATCTGAATATGAGGTTGTTCGGTAGATCTGACGACTTTTGAATATGGAGCTCCTCCATATCGGTAAGCGCGTCAAATTTGCAAGCCATACCCTACGAGAATGTGGTCTGTGCGCGAACACCAGAATCAAAAGTACGCGTATGGTCATGGAGCCTTGGTCCTATTGATTCTATTGGCTGGCTCTTATCGATAACCGTAGGACCCATTTCATCGTACTAAGGGATCTGTATACAGTAGTTGAAATGAGGTTCTTGGCACCGTTTCAATATGTAGCCTTCGAGCCTCCGTTCCATATTCCATACTAATCTGGAGCTCTCGTATACGCGCCAAAGTGGCGACTTCTTGTAATATGGAGACTCCACATGCCTCAATCGCGATACTACCGTCGCATTTGCGAGTTTTATATGATATTATTATCTTATTAACTTTCGTAATCGCGATGAGCTTGTTTCTGGGGGCGTCGCGGGCGTCGCAGGCGTCGCTGTAGCTCTACTACGGCTCCTACAGGAGGCGGGCGAAGGTGTAGAACACGTTAATCGCAGAGAGGGCGTTGGCCGGGGAGGAGGCTCCATTACTACACCAAAGTAGGGGGTCGCGATAGAGGCCTGGTGGCAGAGGGGCTCACTCGAATCGCTCACCGACGTCAATTACGCATTGTGAGCCACGGTAGTAGCCGCCACTAATTACAAAACGGGCGAATGATACAGCCTGTACAGGCTCCAGTGTCCCCCCCCTGTGTGCGCGCAGCACACACACCTAATTTCGCTACGTCTGCAGGGTGTAGTATGTGGCCAGGGCTTGAGCCACGGCCCACCTCAAATTCGGAGCTCGGATTTGAAGCTGTTCTGAACTCCTCTCTCTCACCAAAAGTCGCGATGTTGCCTCCGGATCTTGGTGTTTTGCCTTAGTGCCTTCCTTAATATGGCTCCGCATATGGGCAACTAGTAGCACGCCTTTATTAAAATCCTTCTTATAGCTGGCGCTAGTAAGCGTGTATGCGCCCGTTATGCTAATTGCTCTCCTAAGTTAATTCAACGTATTTGGAGCTTATATTAATGAGAGAAAAAAGCTTTATAACACCACAATCCGGAATACATACCACGACTTTTGATGAGAGGAGTTCAGAATAGCTTTAAAATCAAGCTTGGAGCTCCGAATTCGAGGTGGACCGTGGCTCAAGCCCTGGCCACATACTACACCCTGCAGACGTAGCGAAATTAGGTGTGTGTGCTGCGCGCACACAGGGGGGGGGGACACTGGAGCCTGTACAGGCTGTATGGAGCCGATTTGCAACCGAACGTACCTTGACCTCTAACGGTAATTAAATAACTAAAATTTAATTTAATTTAATTACTTTTACTATTTAAGATAAGCTAAATATATGTATTATAGAAGTAGAATATAGTCTTAGGAATTTATGTGTTGGCCGGAAGAATCTTTTAGGTCGTGTGGGGGTAGTAAATGGCGCCTATACTGTGGGCGTAGACACCCATAAGTCCTTCATCGAACTGGGCCTTATTTTGTGCCCATCGATTTCAAGGTGCTTTAACTGCTGGTGTCGCGCCATCTAATCTACAACGGGAAGGACTATTTGCTCCACGAAACATTGCCGAAGTAGTTATGTATTGGTGTGGAAGGGCCGGTTAAATATCTTATATTCGTTGTGATAGAGATAGGAAAAGATACCAACGATAATACGGCGCTAATACGTAAGTCGTCAATGAACCATGCATGCAAACACTAAGGAAGCTCACGACGCTCATGCGGATCGTGACCTGGCAGCTCCTCTAGTGGTTTTGGTGGATCGTAGTGCTGTTGTTGCGGCACACTCACATATTGCTGTATATGCTGTGGCGAATATGGGTGATATGCCGCGCCTGGTTGCTGTCCATTGTATGGTTGATTTGTAGTCCGGTGGACGTGTTGATATAAGAGGTATCCGGCTAGTATGCCTAAGAAGAGCGCCGTAATGGCACCAATCACTATTCCTGCAATTGCCCCTCCGCCTAAACTCGACGAGCTGTTGGATTTTGAAGAGCCTTGCGAAGGGCTTTGCGAAGAGGGGGTAGAGGATGGGCTGGATGAGGAGCTGGTCGGCGTATATCCTGGAATCAAATTTCTCTCTACATTACAGCGAACCAGAGAAGCGGTTCCATTGAAGTTATCCGGACAGGTTGTGTACTGGGGGCAGCATGCATCGGGGCCTACAGCCATGTCAGTCAGACACTGGATCGTATTGGATGCGTTAGAAACCTACTCGTACTACACTTCACAGCGCCTGGTTGGCCGCATTGGCTCTGTAAATCCACGTAACAGTCGGTATGCCTGGGCAGATTTAGTGACTGCCTCTTAAAGAGGATCTTGTGACACAACGTACTCTGTGCAGCAGAAACCATATCCTAAAATTGTTACGCAGGCTGGTCGGCTGGCGCCGGGCATAATACCTGAAAAAGTTGGGTCAGACTCAAATCCGCAGTGCAAGCCTGTCATTTCCATAGTATCTTACAGCACAGCGTTTTCGACGGGCTACAGGTCTCCGAGTATCGTCCAGGAAAGGCATCGTTGCAAGCATCCCGTTTGTACAAGCCACTTTCGTATCCGAATCCGTATGATGAGTCCACTCCGTCATGACCGCCATGGCTTAGAGAACTGCGGGTATTGTAGGGCTGAGGTCGAGATTCAAAAAGCTTGTTGAGCTCTAACGTTGTGAGAAAGAGTAAGCTCGCAGTTGCAACGAGAACGATAAGCGGACGCCACGAAGGCCGGAAAAGACTCAATGTCATGGCTAGTAAAAGAAAGCAGGCATAGATTACAAGTGTATTCTGTGAAAGCCGGACAGAGAAATCGTCAAAAAATTATCGAAGGGAGATGCTGGATTATATCCAGAAGATTATTTCGTGGCTGAGGCTGTGACAAATTGAAGCTGGACAGAAACAGGACATTTACTCCATGATATATTGTATCACCCTAAAGCTTTGGGCTACAGAAGGTGGGTTGAAGGATTCGAATTTAGGTCAGGGGCAAGCCAGCACGAAACTGAGGCCACCGCCAAGGCCCTTCCATTGTTATGTCTGCAAGAATAAAAGCCCTCGGACGTCTTGCAAAACCGGCGTTCAGCTGTACGCTTAAAATAAACCACTCTGCTCCTTGTTGAAATCTTGGGAGTTGGTGGAATTTCCGGGGAAGCGGCCCCGGCAGGAGACGCATTGGATGCGAGAAAAAGACCGTTAGCTCTGCGACTACGCCTACCCGCATGCTTCCTGTAACAGCCCGCCGTTCTTATCATAGCCAAGAGACCAAGGCCAAGCCAGCGCGCGGAGATTGGATGGGAGGCTGATAGATTCTGCAATCCAGACGCTTTTCAGGCGTATTACAAGCAATCGAAACCTGCAGTTCGTAAGCTGCGCCCTGCACTGTGCCTTAAGGCCTAAGGGCTTCCTCAATGGCCCTTGGCTCTGGTAAGTCCTAGACGTCACTTCGGAAGTGTCTCAGAACGGTATGTGGAAAACAGTCGGTAGTTAAGCTTGAATATCTATTTTGAGGGCAAATAAACTCGGATGATAGCAAGGGGTTTTAGTTTGCACGGTGCACGGCTCATGGCGATCGTCCCTGCAGCCTTAACTCCGGGGAGCTCCGACTTCTTAGCGGCTCTTCCGAGCTTCGCCGTCTCTTCATTTCTTGTACACAGTTGTTCGTCATCTATTACAGATGCAACCTTGGGCAAGGCCTAAGGTTGTCGGCCTGCGTTCTGTAAACTATGGCTGTTCGTCGCTTGCCTGTTCGGTTACTTCTTCTCTCCAGTTTTGCGTTGTTCCTTCTCTACTTCTTCTACCTGTACAACCACAAGTCTGAGATAAGGAACTTGGGCTTTAATCACGAATCCAAGAAGACAGATCAGACTATTACTCCAGAGAAAGAATTAGTGGTGGCGAGCTTGGTTGGAGACGATATTTCATGGCTAGACGAATCCTTTTCGGACTGGAAAACGAATATTTATGTTGTCAACGACCCTAACACATCTTTGACGGTACCGAAGAATAAAGGCAGAGAGGCTATGGCATATCTGACGTATGCTCGGCACCGCCTATCTGTTTACCCATCTTCTAACAAAGTCTATTTAGGTACATCATCGATCGATACCATACTTTTCCAGGCGTTGCCGTATTTATACATAGTCTGCGCTACCAGTGGCATAACGAAGACCCTATGTATGGTATGTGAATAACTGCCACCCTAGTTATTTTGACCTAGGCAAGCAACTAATGGTACCATAGACGGCGTACCTGTTCTACGCTCTCTTCAACTAAATCACGTCCGAAAGCGCGGCTACGTCTCCCTCCGCTGCACCTGGGCTCTCGGATGTCCTGCAGAATTACACCCTCTGTCGCCATCTAAAGGTACGGACGATCGATCCCAGAATGAAGCCGCGTACTCCTCCGTCTTCCGCACATTATTTCCCAACGCTACCGTCCCCGAAGTAGTAGGAGCGCATTGTTCTTCACAATTCGCCGTTTCACGGGAACGCGTGCAGGAGCGGCCGAAGAGCGAATATGAGCGGATTAGGGATTGGTTATTGGAGACAGAACTGGCGGACCAGATTAGCGGGCGGGTGCTGGAATACTCGTGGCATAGTAAGCCATTCATACCCTTTTTTTATATGCTTTTTTTGGAGACTGACTTACCAATTCGCGAAGTCATCATGCAAATGCCTCCAGTCGATTGTCAGCCTGCCGGGCAATGTTTTTGCGAAACTTTTGGGTTGTGCAACCTCACATGCACGGAGAGTGGTTGCGATAAGAGATATAAGATTCCTCAGTTCTCCACGATACCACAGGGTTGGCCTGAGAAGGGACCGGGTGAGAACGGATGGCCTGCGCTCGGCTGGAGTGATTGATTTGCAGGACGGATGCAAAAAGCCAGTCTACCGTACACAATATTTCACATTAAGGACGCAAGACCTGCTAAAGATGGGAAGCACAAGGCGAATGCCCTTTGGCGCAAAATTTCCACCTCCGAATCTCTAGGACATTCACCAGGAAGGTTTTAAAGTTCAACCTCACATAGATGGAAACCCGTCCGACGTACTGGCAAAATAACGGGACATGAAAATTTCATGGGGCTGACCAAGCGAGAATTCGCCGAACTCAACGGTAGATATGACAGCCAAGGCTCGTCGGATCGAACGAGTTATAGATGCTCTGTACAGACCAAGATCGTTGTGCAGTAATTAGAAAGATAATTAGAATATATCCAACCTATTTTTATACAAATGTAACCAGATATAATTCCGTCTTCCTAGCTCTTGCTTTGCACACAAAGTGCTATTCCAGTAAGCACAAACGCCATACCTATCCAGGTGTCTATACTGAGTTAGCAATATTGCTCAAACTAGTTAACGAAGGATGTGAGTTGTACCTCTATTTATCACTTTCCCCTCCGCCCACCACTCCCCTAGCACCGTGAATAGGAAGGCTAAAGAGTTTGTGATTGGCACCGTAAGGCTCAATTCTATATCATCACTTCAATCAGTATGTTTCGATGCTAAAAGCCCACGATGCGCTGCTTGAGACAACCTCCTTATTCTCTTCCAAAAGATATGAAAAGCCACTCACCAGCCTGGCCGATCAACAAAAAAAACCACACACTCCCTGTGACATTACACAATAATGGTATTGCATACGCAGGCCTGCTCAACAGATCCACCACCGCCCAAAACACTCCCAATATCTTTCTCTTGACCCAGCTATTCCGTGGATCCGTGACCGACGGACGGGACTTCGGGGTATAATTCAAGGCAGCACGACGCATGAAGGGGGTTGTAAGGCCCCATGCAGCGCCGACTAGGAGGAAACCAAGGACCCAGCGGATGATGGAGGGTTGCGGAGGTGGGTGAGGCGCGTCCGGGTCCATTGGGAAAGGATAGAGGGTTTGACTGATCTGGAGCGGAGTCAAGGTAAAGAGGAAGTAAGATATAAATATGATTAGCAAGAAAAAGATGGAGCAGCGGAGAAATGAGCGCAATAGCTTCAGATAGAGCTCTAGCAGCTGAGGAGTTGAAGTTGTCGCTAATAGCGCACGGACGCTAGATATGGACTTCCAGAAGGGTGTTCACTCCCCCCAAACAAGGAGCGGTTTGTTTAGCGTCGGCATACAACATGCGTTTTGGATGAGCTTCTTGGGGCATTTAGCATGGAATATAGGGAGTAAAATGAGCTGTCGTGAAGAAAAGGGAAATTTCTCATAAAGTCTTCTATACAAGCTCTAAGCTGCCGCCTTTTCACTGCCTATACCAAGTGGAGCTAACACTCTTTGGAAGAGGTTTAAAACTCTTACGTATATCGTGTTAAATTATTTGAATGACCTTAATATTCATGTTATACCGCTGCGTGATGTTCTCATATTCTAAAACACCGAGAGCTTAAATCATCATGAACCACATTAAGCATTCGGACATTCCCAGAATCAGCCTTTTTACTACGTTATGCACATATTACCTTCAGAAACAGCCGCCCGAGATATCGAAGCTAAGGAATCGCTCGCACGGTGTTTACAATGTTTGAACTTTATTGTGCGGAATATATCATGATCTCTTATCAGATGGAGGGGAACTCATAGTGGGGTTTTGTAGCGACCCTACTCGTATCTCCGCCGTAAGCATACCTATCCGTGGCACATACATTCTAAATCGCCTTCCTTGATCCTCAACCTTCCCGTATCTTATAATGGACTCTCAAGAACTATTAGGGCTCACGCCAGAGCAGCTCTCCTTCTTCGATACCAATGGCTATCTCCTCATCCCCGATGCTCTCCGCGCAGACACGGTCTCTACCCTCCTCTCTGAGACTCACAACATGCTGAACGAATTCTCGCTAGACGACCACCCAATGACCAAATTCTCAACCGGCGAAGGCGAGAACGCACACGTAGGTGACGACTACTTTCTTACCAGCGGCGACAAGGTCAGGTTTTTCTTCGAGGAAGGTAAGCTTCCTCAGCATCCACCGCACCAACCCAAACTCCAAACCCAAACACCACCACCACCACCAGAGCTAACCAACTCCCGCAGATGCCTTCTCTAAAGACGGCGAGCTCCTGAAGCCCAAGAACCGCGCCATCAACAAAATCGGCCACTACCTACACCAGCTCTCCCCGCCCTTCCGCGCCGTCTCGTTCTCCGCCCGCAACGCCGCCATCGCGCGCTCCCTCGGCTTCGCCAACCCCCGCGTCCTGCAGAGCATGGTGATATGCAAGCAGCCGGAGATCGGCAGCGCGGTGCGGCCGCACCAGGACAGCACGTTTCTGTACACGGACCCACCGAGCGCCGTCGGCTGGTGGTATGCGCTCGAGGACGCGACGATCCAGAACGGGTGCCTGAGCTTCGCCAAGGGGAGCCATAAGAGGCAGCCCGTGAAGAAGCGGTTTGTGAGGAAGGATGGCGGGACTGGGTTTATAGAGAATGAAGGCAGCAGGTTTCCTGAGGAGTTGGAGACCCAGGACGCGAATGGAACAAATGGAGTGAATGGGAGCGGGCCGCACTCGCACGCTCAACTCAAGGACGGAACTGGAGCTCAAGAAGTAGAGGAGGAATATACTATTGGGGAGGTGAAAGCGGGTACACTAGTTCTAATACATGGGAACTTACTACATAAGAGCAAACGGAATACGAGTGGAAAGAGCAGGTTTATATATACATTTCATGTTATTGAGGGGGATAATAAGTACGATGAGCGGAATTGGCTACAGCCACCCAGCGAGGGATTCTCGAGGTTGTATATATAACGGGTCAGAGTGCTTAGCTGGTTGGAGAGAAAGTTTGTCAATATCGACCTTTATAGACGGTTTGGCAATCTAATGGATAAGTTGGTGATTAATATTTTTGAGATGTGATTTGATTAGCAGGAGCTATGGTCCTTTAATACTACTACGTCCTTTTAGGGGCATACCCATCCACCCCAGTCGCTCCGACCCATGCCAGGATCAGAATCACCCCCCGTCACCAACCTATCATGCGGCAACAACCGTAAATGCATCAACTGGAAACCTCAAACTTCTCCTTGTCATCATTCGACGATTCCGGCTTCCCCTTCAAAAACATGGCCTTGAAGTCCGCGTTGGACTTCGCAGGCCTTTTCTCGCCGTCTATACTCGCCTCCTTCCCACTGCCGCCTTCTGCAGCTCGTGGGCCACCGAATCCACCTCCACCTCTTTTGAAGCCTAAGCCGCCTTTGCCACCCCTCCGGCCGCTCCCTTGACTAGGTCTGCTAATAGGTCCTGCAGGTATCAAGGAGCTGGTCGCACTCGCCGCCCCTTTCTTTTTCGAAGCGATGAACTTTTCAACCTTCATGTCAGCTCCCATCTTCTTCATCTCTTCGGCAGTGCCGACGCTTATGTGTCGCCCCGGAGTGATCTCATGGCCGTCCAAAGCTAAACTCGCCTTTCCGACATCCTGGACATTTACGAACTCGAGAATAACCCCAGAATGCTCCGGCATTAGAATTATTTTCTTAAGTGGTCCGTACGGCTCCGCTAATGCTCTGATCCTTGCGTCATTGACAGTGTCGGGGATATTCATTAGGGCAATGGTGCGTTCGCGCTGATTAGGGGGGTTGTTGGTGGGGTTAGCTGTGCCGTTGGCACCGTCATGCAGTGTCGAGGGCTCAGGGGATGCGGATTGGATTATGGTGGTCGCATGACGCTTGGCGTTCCTATTGTGGGAGACGGAAACGCTAAGGATACGGGACTTGAACTCTTTCAGGTTCATTTCTGTAGCCGCAGCAGATGCTTCGTCCTGTCACGATTAGTTAGCATTAAATCTGCATGAGAGAATATGTTGAATTGCTTACCTTTGTCTTGAATACAACAAACGCCACGCCCTTACTCTGCCCTTTCATATTCTTTGGTATCCTCACTGTTTCCACGTTACCAAACTTCGAGAATAGCTCTTTGATTTCATCCTCCTTAGCATGCCAATCAACGTTAGCAACATAGACTTCCCTCCCTTCCTCTATTGCTCCTTCACGAGCCTTTTGAGCACCAGGGTCAGAAATTTTCGCGAGTAGGTGGAGTTTTCCTATTGCTTTGCCATCAAGTCGTGTTGCTGCCTGTGCCTCTTCGGGGGTTGTGAATTGCACGTAGCAGAAGCGGCGATGAGTGTTGAATTTTAATGAGGGGAAGCGGATGTCGATGATCTCTCCATAATCTTCAAAAAGCTTTCGAATATAAGCCTCGTCTGCTTCAGGTGGATAATTCGACACAAAGAGTGTTGCTCCAGCGCCAATCGTTATGTCAATCAAAGCGCCATCGAACGGTTTTGATTGTCTAGTCTGAGCGAAGAGAGCATCTTCAGGAGTCTCGAACTCAACAGTGGCCGTGATGCTATCCTGTTCTGGCTTCATCGACAGACTTTTAATTTTCCCACAATCTCGAAAGAATTGCCGTATTCGAATTTCAGTGGTATCAGACGGCAGTCCCTTGACGATAATACTAGTGTGTTCTCGGTCTCGCTTTGGCTGAGACATTACTGACGATGCTCGCTTGTCTTGCTGGACCACTGGATCTTCAACAGAATCAGCAACATTTAGCTTACTCTTCTTTGTAACCAATCCATTCGTATCAGACTCGGGGTCTCGCTTCCGCTTGCCACTTCCAGAAGCTTCCTCTCTGCCGATGCTAGGTCCGTCTTGCGGTATGTCTTGCTGCTGTTGCTGTTGCTGTTGCTGTGCGACTGCGGCTGCATTAACCGCTTCTTGTTGCCTCCTCTTTACAACCTGTGCACTAGCTCTTCTTGCCTCAATGATGGCAGTTCGAAGTTCTTGTACAGATTCGTGTTGTTCGCAGTGGTTTAGGAACATTTGGATAATTTGTTCAGGCCAGTCCATTGTCATCACCCTTTTAAGAGCTAGACGTAAGAGAGCGGTTGCCTCTTGAGGAGTACGGAGTTGAGTCCCAGCATTCGACTTCTCCTGGACAGCATGGTTGGACCACATGATCATTTCCCAGATGTAATACTGATACCAGAAGTCATAGCTGTCCCTCTGCTGAAAAATGAGGCCATTCCAGCACTCACGGGCTGCTTCGAGGTTTTCACTTTGAGTGAAGAACTTGATATGAATTCTTTCAAGGCGATACTGCGGGTCTCCTTGGTATTCCTTGCCATACTTCTTTTCTCCATTCTTCTTGACATGCTCAAGTGCCGAGCGAACGCCAACCTCAGCGATATCAGCATCATCTTCGGTAGCATATGCGTCGAAGGCTCTCCGGCGGAGGAAACCACACCATGCAACATAGACTTTAAGCAGCTCCTCCATACCACCAACATCGAGAAGGCCTGTTTGGGTTGCATTATGTTTTATTTTTTCAATCTCCTCGAAGTCGTTCGCCTCTGCCTCCAGAGTAAGAATGCGATGAGACCATAGATTTCCAGACCATGGGCAGTGTCGGTTGGCTCTTTCCAGTACCTGAAGTAGAGGCACACTAGGGTCTCGGTTTTCGATAAGAAACTCAACATGATCCTCCCAAAGTGAGGAATCAGTGGGAAATCGAAGTGTCGCACGCTCAAACAGAGCATTGATTTGGTAGAAGCTGAAAACTCCTTGTTTGCGGCGTTCCCAATCCAGATACTCAGCGAATGCGTACCACTCTGCATCCTTGTCACTAGCCTGTACAGCCTTGAGAATGTTCAGTTCGAATGGCTCCCGTAATGAGTATTGCTTTTTAGCTTGTTTCGCCCTCTGATTCACCTTCACCATGGTCTCCTCATAAGCCGCGTTGTCATAGGTTGAAATGAATGACGAAAACATCTGAAAGGTCTGATCCCAAGTCGCATGCGGTTTGACGAGCCTGCTCTCGAAAAGGGCCCTAATATTTCGGACCTTCTCAGGTGACGGCCATCTCATCTGATCTTGCATCATGATTTCTATGCATCGATCCCACACAAGGTTACTGTCGTTCATGCGGCCTTGGGTTGCAGCTATGCCACGATCCCACACGGCCATCATCTGTTCCCAGTTGAAGATTTCCTTCCCCATAATCTTATCCTCTTCAGACCATCTTTCCTGCGGATCGATTTCGAAAGCAGCAGTGAAGAGAAAATACATATAGTCGCCATAGAGACGCCATAGAGTAGCGCTGCATGGTTCATCCTGTGTAGCATTGCTGCAAAGCTCCATTATCGAAAGCCGGTCCTCCGTGGTTCGCGCCAGTAACTTCTCGTCCTCGATCCAGTATACCCATAGTTGCTCGCCAACCGGGTATATTTTGTCCATAGCACTGTAGGCTTGACGAAGATCAGGCAGCAGTTCGTAGGTGTATGGATCATTTACTGTCTCGGGAGATTCAGGTGGGTGCACGTGGTCGACGAAGCCCTTGTGGAGTAGAGTGACAAGGCGGAAGTGGGATTCATAATCGTACGAGTTTTCCATAAGGCTTTGGGCGAGTTCGGTAATAGTCTGGCAGTCTGCTTGATCAAGGGAGTTGGCAGTATAAATGCGCGGTTTCGGGGGTGCATCAGACATGGCGAGGTCCTTCGCTGAGCCTCCAGAAAGACTTCTTGGGATGTTTTGCAGACTGGGAAAGTATAAGTTGAGTTCAAATGCAGTAAATTAGAATTAGAAAAGTGAATGTTAGACTGACCTCACGGAAGGGCGTTGGCTCTGATAGACCTGGGGATCGCGCAAACCACTTGCGCTCTGTCTTGCTGCCTGTTGGTGGTGTTGCATAGAAGCAAGATCTAGATTACACAAGGCATTAGTAAACACCCAACCTGCCTTCATTATGAGTACCTACCTGCAAGAGCATCCATCCCGGGAGTAGATGTTTGACGATGTAACGAAGGGTGCGGAGGCGTCATCCGCGGTTCCTGCATGGATCCCAGTGAGCTTCTTGGATCTAGCGGAGGTGTGCCCGTCGGATTGTGCATAGCGCGTCCATTCGGTACGCTGACCACCCCTGGAGAGGGTATCGCTAAGCCCATTGATAGGTGAGTATGGTAGGCATTGTGTGGAAGTGTCGGGGTAGGGAGTTGGTCTTGGAGCTGCGGCGACGAGGTAATTTGCTGGCTGAGCGAAGACGACGCTCTCCTAGGTGGTGGTTGTCGCAGCGGTCTCTTGCTTGGTGACGGAAGAGGCGATTGCTGCGGCGGCGGAGTCTCTACTGTAGAGTCTTGAGGTGACAAAAGGGAGTTGATGTCCATCTTGCTGGGTGTTTGTGGAGCGTCTACTTGGCTAGAGCCTCACATAGATGTCAGAGAATGCAGCGCTCTACCGCAGAGCTTCGGAAATGTATATGGTGGATTGAGGCGGATGAGAGAATAGCTATGTAGGCATACCAACTGCTTTGAATACTAGCGCGTTAGTTACCAGGGTTGCGGTTAATGAAGCGATGACCCAGGGTGGTATTTGGGAGAAGTATTATATGATGCGGGAAAGTAAACTCCATGCAGTGAGGCTTGCAGGGCGGGATCTTTCGCTCGCCAATCGGCGCCAGCCAAGGGCCTAAAGTTAGGGCTGTTTCTGACCTGCGAACAGCAGCGAGCAAAGCCATGTCAAGCCATTTTTGAGATACTCTACCTACTTGGGATACATGCGTGCCGTCTCCAAGCTATGGCAACAAGAACTCAATACAGCCGTGCCTTCCAAGGTTCTTAAACTGACCTAACATCTAGCTACCTACATAGCGCTTAGAAGGTCACGTGATATATTAGCGTGCTTAGCGACGAGAAAGATTGAAGACTATACGACTAACACCTCATGTAGACATACAACATGACCGTTCGAATATCATCCAAGCGGCTGGCTCAATCAGGTAAGAAAGCACTCCATGCCATTGCAAACAGGACTAGACTAACAGCCCCCCAGCTGCCGCCCTCAATGGCCTCACCAAATCGTCTTCGGCCACCACCACTCCCCTCTCCCCCTACCTATGTCGGCGCACTGTCCTCGGCCTCTCCAAGTCTAAACAGCGCAGCCAAGCTCCAGCGGAAGACACAAGCAATCCTGTTCTCGAGGAATTTCTCAAAAAGAAGGCTCAACGCAGCGGTCCTGTGCCGCGCCCGACGATTGCCCAAGGCACCCTTCCACCATCCTCCATATTTGACGAATTACCCGTTGAGAAACCAAGAGGCGGGAGGGAGCAACTTGAACTAGAAGCTACTGCCGAGAAAAAGCCTGCCGCCGCTGACCGAAAGGTCTCCCTTGACAAAGAACTCATGGCCTCTAAATTGGACCCTGACCCGCGCGGCCGCCGGCGCTGGGAACGGAAGATGGTAATTCGTAGTATCCAACGGAGAGGCAGACTCACCAAGCCGCAATTGTTAAAACGCACCGAACGGGAGAGCTCGTGGAAATCTCCGTTCTTGCCAACCTCAGTGAAGAAACTTACGAAACTTGCAAATCAAATTGCTGGAAAGCCGATTGATGAGGCGATAGTGCAAATGCGATTTAGCAAGAAGAAGGTTGCGCAAGATGTACTGAAGACTCTTAACATTGCACGAGACAAGGCGATTGTCGAACGCGGTATGGGGTTGGGGAAGGCCGAGGGACGAATAGGGGCGCCAGTAGAGATCGAGCTCAGAGATGGAAAGAAAAAGATTGTTACTGATCGAACGAGCATATACGTAGATCAGGCGTGGGTGGGAAGAGGAAGTTATACTGGAGAGTTAGAGTACAGGGCTATGGGCAGAACTTATGTTCTAAAACATCCAACAACCAGTAAGTTGTATCCTACTTTCACATAATTTTACAATGATTCAAGGCTAACAATCTTCTAGGTATATCAATCCTGCTCAAGGAAGAGGCTACTCGCGTTAGAGAGTCCGAGGAGCGCAAAAAGAAGAGGAACAACAGGAAACTATGGGTTCAGCTTCCCGACCGACCAGTTACGGCTCAGCGACAGTACTGTCTGTGGTAATAGGGAAATTTTGCATCGGCTCATCTCACCAATCACACCTTCATACGAAGTTTAGACAAGCTTACAAGTTTCTGTACCCCGAAAGAAATATTTCGACATGTACACATGAATGTAGATTAAAGCGAGCTGTCAATAGGCATTGTAAAATATATCATTTACAATTCTCTTTCCAAGCTTCCTTGAGTATGCAACAAATCTTATGCCGGGTATTGAACCATTCATATCACATTTTTAAAACACAAAGGTACTTTTTCCAATATCTTTCCAAACGCCGTCGCTATGCATTAGTACAGCCAAACCATATAGGGATAGCCCAGACAACCACTTCAGTTCACCCCGCTATCAAGTCCCGGCCATCAGCATCTCCAGCATCCCCTGCGTTGACCCCGCTAGTTGCGAGACTTCCACATTGTCAAGAACTCGCTCACGTAGTCGCTCCACAAGCGTATCGATTTCCGCCGACTGGCCCAGCTGCTCGGAGTAAATGTCTAGCACCATCAAAGAGACATCTGAGGTGAGTCTAATTATGCGAGGGTCACCGATGGCTTTATTCAGCCACTTCAAGATTGGCTGAAGAGTTACCTCATCGCGGCCTTTCAATGCAGTTCGGAGTGCAGAACGGTGGCGAAGGGCTGTGAGGAGAGTGATTACTTCCTGACGATGAGTGGGTACCTGTAGGCGTGTTCAATTAGATGGTTAAGAATGCATCCATAATAGAACGGAAACGGAAACTTTTGTTCTTACCTTTGACTCCAACACCAAATCTAACGCCTTCTCATACTGGCCTTTTCTCAGAGCGCGCTCCCACTGTGACCCAGTCTTGATTTTTCCCCTGGCATTCCCATCAATCACAATATCTGCTCCTTCGCCTGTGTAATCTTTTCCGCGTGTCCTCTTCTCCCAGCCCCGCCCTCTCTTTTTACTCTGGCTCTTGTCATACTCTTCGATCCTTCCCTCTATCAAAGCCTGCATCTCCTTATCTCGTTCCCGTGCCTGCACCTTCTGTTGCCCAGACAGCCTTGTCTTAACGGACAGGAGCCCTGACTGCATGCCTATCACCAAATGTTTATCCTCCCTCGCAGATCCTGAGCTGATTACATTGAGTGAGAGTATCGGTGACGGGTATTTGAAACCGGCCACTACATTCCATGCGCTCGTCTCAAAAACTTTCACGTGCCCATCTAGCCCCCCACTCAGTAACCTTGTACCATTACCCGCTAACGCCAAGCTCGTCACCGTTTTCTGATGGTTCCTTAGTAACTGCACTGGCTTCGCAGCAATCAGGTCCAACACCGCAACCTGATTATCACTTGCTGCAAGTACTGTCGTGCCAGACGGCAGCGGCAGCACTGCTTCAACCGCCGCAGAGTGCTTGAAAACCATCACGGCTTTCCCTCCTACCCTTGGGTCCCATAGCCGCACCGTCTGATCGTAGCTACCACTCACAATCAGTCTTTCCGCCTGCCCAGACATGAAGCTACCACTCCGCACATAATCCTGATGACCAAGAAAAGTTGTAGTGCTAGTATCAGAAGGAAGGTCCCACAGCCGAACGGTTGTGTCGTCGCTCGTGCTCATCAAAGTCGTAAGCTCGGACGGGTGCCAATTCGTAACCCACACTGGCTGCTTGTGCTCCTTCCATGTCTTCAAAATTGCGCGCGAATTTATATCAAAGGCCTGAACCGCCCCGCTGTCGCCTCCAGCAACGAGAATTCGCCCATCGCGCCGGATGTTGCCAGAATGCGCTACGTCGTCCACATTGAACCGACTAATTGTCTTCAGGAGTTTCCGTGTGCGTGACGAGAATATCTGAACTCGGTTACCAGAAGTTACTGCAAAGGTTTCTGGGGGCGGAGCGGTGGTGAGTGCAGTCGATGGTGGTGGGAAAGAGATATGCGTTATGGGATTCGAATGCTGCGATGGGAGGAGGAGCTGGTTGGAGAAGGAATGCCAGTATTTCTGCTCAGGAGTGAGGGTCGCAGGCCCCGCGGGTAGCTTTATGGGCTGAAGGGGCTGAACTTCTGCTGCCATTGCTAGTTGCGGTTTTTCGGGAACTGCAATCGTCCAGATATTTTTCAAAGAGATGCCGAGGTTTCGCCGTCTACTATCTTTATAGTCCTCGCTAGAGAACTCCACCTCTTTATTAGCCGCTACTTTAGTTAAAATACCTGCCGCTTAAAGCGCCGCCTAAATAGCCGCGGTAATTTTAGCGTTTCTGATATTAGTAGACGCGTTAATAGGTGTAGTAGCGGCCTTATATTTAATCATAAGATTAACCTTCTAAGCCTTCCTTACGTACATTAACTATGCTTATTTTGTAAGGGATATTTTATCCCTTACTCGGGTGCCATCGCCCGAGGGCTGCTTAGGGCCTAGCTAGGCTTGGCACCTCCTTATAAGCATCTCAGGCTAGCAGCCCTCTTACTCTCCTCATCGGTTCGTCTCTGTATGAGGCTATGCCTATACTCTTTACCATATCGTCCTCTCTTCCATCGACTCTCCTGTGACTCGTGCTCGGCTTGCCTGCTCCCTACCGTACACCTGGGTAATATGCCTCATATATTCCCTCTACTTTACGCTATTCGTCTATATCGTTTACTTCTTTAAGTATCATAAGATCCTTTAGACTTAATAACGTAATAATAGTAGTTAATTAAATAGACTAGAAATAATAAAGGCCGTAATATTTATTAGCTTAATACGCATTTTAGGTAATAAACTCCTAGTATTTAAAGGCTCTAAATAGGATAGCTAGAACGTTACTAAAAATCTTTACAGTATCGGCGTATACGATTATATTTAAAATAAAGGTTTAAAGATCTTTAGGCTATTCTATAACAGTAGGTGTCGGTATAGGCGGTATAGGATTAATAAGGTCTACTTCTTTAGGCGCTTTAGAAGTATTCTTTATCGTATTCTTAGGTGCTTTAGCTCTCCTACTATGCGTTATAGCGTTAACTAAAATAGGAAATAATAGAGTCTTTAAATAGCTTCAAAAAATAAGCGACGGCGATATATTAGCATGGAGGATGAATGGCATTATACGCGAGTACAGAAAAAGTGTTTAAACAGGTGAGGATTCGGTAAATTTCTGTAGTTGATCATGGCTTCTGACATTTGATAGTCTTTTTCCGAAGCGATTGTATAATTCTTCGCTAGAGTTTTAGCTACGTCCACAATTCCTTCAACTAGATACTCCAATACAATAGTAATAACCTAACCAAAACTGCGTATCACAACCGCTGCCATCTGTACCTAGCACCTGATTCCATGTGTAGAGCTGAGTCGTGGTGATGCTATTCCTCTGCGCAAAGAGCTAGATCTTCTGTTAGCGGGACAGTAATTTAGATCAAGTAGAAGGCACTCACCGAACAGAAATCCCCATCTTGAGTCTGAGCAAATTTATTACAATTCGAAACGACGTTGTTATCCTGGATTGGCGATGGCAAGGGCACGGCGGATGTAGTGGTTGCAGGGAATGTGGGTGTGCTGCGGGTGACGGTGTTGTCAGTTGTGCCGACGCAGTAATAATAGTCTGTGAAGCAGAGAAGAGCGATACGTCAGCTTTGATTTTCTTCCAGAAAGGGGAGTGCAAGTTTAACATACCCAGCCAGAAGTTCTCCGAACAATCAGCCGAGATTGCAGGATTCCAGGCGTGGAACTGAGCGTCGGTAATGAAGAATTGGTCCTCGACGGAAGAGCATGAATCACCTAATTTGAGCATGTAGTAGTTATTGCAGTTTGACGGAATTCCCGAGAGCGTTGGACCTGGCGCTCCCGGAGGCGCGGTTGTTGTCGGAGCTGACACTGTGGTGGACGCACTTGTCGGGGGGATATAATCGGGCGTACGGACACAGTAGCGGTAGTTGAGCCAGAGGTTCGAACAATCGGACCCTACGGCAGGATTATAAGCGAAGAATTGGGCGATGGTCAGTTGGTTCTCATCCAAGATGGTTTGACATGTGTCTGGAGCTACGGCATCGTAGTATTGGGTGCAATTTGGCGCGGTGCCATCCTGAGTATAAAGTTAGCAACATAGGCGTATGAGAAGCAGCCGTTTGCATACTCGAAGTGGCAGTTCGACAATTGGGACTTGTTGATCTGGTCTGGTGTTCCCGGACCAGCGAGCACAGTAGCTCAAGCCAGCCTGAAATGTGCAATTTGGGAGGCTTGAATTCCCAAGGCCTTTGAGGGATTAGCAACTGACAGGCCTGATGGATTGAAACTTACTTGGGTTCCAGAAAGCAAGATCTACAGCCGTGACAAGATACAGATCTGCTACAAAGTCGCACACGGAGTTATAAGTCGTGATATTCAAAGCTTGCAGACTTTGATAATTGTCCCCATCAAAGTACGACACGCAATCAGAGCGTGTACCCTCTGCTAAATTTCTTGAATTATTGAAAGGCACGGGTACATAGGTTGCGGTCGGCAGTGTAGAGTAGACTTGGGTTCCTGTAATTGCGGTGACTGCAGCGGATGTGTAGCCCGGTCTTCCACTATATGTGTTAATATCTCCAACTGGGGCAACACAATAACTCTCCCCGGCAAACAGGTTAGTGCAGCTGCTCAAAGTAAGTATCCCAACGTATAGTCACTTTGTCTATAAGAACTCACTTTGAGTTTATAGCAGGGTTCAGAAAAATAAAGTCGTCCAGGCTGATCCCAAATTTGATAACGATGAGGTTGCAATAGTCACCCTGTTCCACGTGGTAGTACTGCCCGCACTTCGGGTTTGTTCCATCTGCAACATCTGTTGGTGCCGGAGCAACCGTGGTAGGAGTAATTGGAGCAAGTGTGGTAGATCCCGTGGGTGCGTTATATGGTTTTCCAGGAGCATTGATACATATCTCTGATCCATTAAGGTTATTGATGTTGTTACAGCCAGCATTAATCACCTAAATTAAGTTAGTTCTGAGAGATCTTAGGCAGACAGGGAGAAGCGACTCACTAGGTTCCATGCCTTCAGCTGAGGCACCGTCACATTGTTTGCTTGAGCAATAGCTGTACAGGTATCATTTTGCTTCACCGTGGTGGTTTTACAAGTATTAACCAGGCATAATGTCCCAGAAGTAGGAAAGTCGGCACAGTAGGCATTCAGATTATTATCCGTAAGGAGCCATCCAGTCCCGATCTGCTGTGACTTTGAGATTGAGTAGCATGTGTCGCCAGAGTTGATAGCATAAGTCTTCCCCACACATGTTGGCACAGGTGTCGGCACTTGGGCTGTTGTCGGGAACGTTGGTATTGTAGTCGTAGTGAGAGGCATGCCAGAAACTTTGCAGCTAGAAGTCTTCGAGGAATACACCGAAGCAAGCAGCGGGCCATCGTAATATGGAGATCCGGCTTGAAATCTTAGACTTTCGACGAAGCAAAGATCGCATGGCGAGGGCGGTGTGGTAACATTGACTTTCCCACCGGTGACTGGGTCTTTGCCTAAGGTACATTAGTCCAAAGCATTCGTGGGATTTTGGGAAGCATAGCTGAGAGAGTAGGGATCTGCATACCATCTGGATCTAAAGCTGCGGCTGCTTGAGCGGCAACAATATTACAATATCGTCCGGAGTCCATAAGGCAAGTGAGGTTGTATTGGTAGCGAATTGTGTCTGGGATTATAGCCAAAGGCATGAGGTAGTCGTCATATCCATTCCAACTTTGACCAGCACAAGCTGTGGTCACGTCCGCTTCGTACTTTGCTAGTGCTGCATCGCAATCTGAAGTGCATACTCTTTGCAAAGTTGTTTCGGGATAGTAATTGCCATACTGGAGGCCCATGACAGAGGGACTGCAGTTGACATCGCTGAGGAGAGCATTGGAGCAGCTCACGGTCAGATTGGTGGGAATGGTGGAATTATCGAAGAGTGGAGCTCCATAGGCGATAGAATAGATAGTAAAAGCAACAACTGAAAGAAAGTTTAAGGAAGACGAGCGACCAAAAGGACCGAAGAGTAACATCTTCAAAAGAGCGACAAGAAGGATTTGGAGGAACGACGACGGAGTGAGGACTGATTCTGAATGAAGGGGTGCATGTCGTTCTTGAAAATTAAGCAGAGCTCACTCAGGTATCCGAAGTGGGAAGTTCGCACACAACCAACAGGAGAGATCCATGCCACGTCCAAATTAAAATCCACAACAGGAAGACTAGTCTATCAGCCCAAGTAACACAAACTACAGTCAGATGGTCAGAATAAATCAATTGTATAAGCAAAATTCAGGAGAATATTGATTCTAAATCAACTAGGCTCTTCCGAGTGGGGAGTTGTTGCGGGAAAGAAGCCAAGCCTGGGCTCCAAAGCTTGACTATATTCCGCTGGCGCCATCACGTGGAGGTAGTTAAGCTGTTCCCCCATCTCCGACAGGTGCGTACTCAGCATTCGTAAGCATATTTCAGGGATGAGCTTGCAGTAATGTCGAATTTTAGGAAGGTGGGGTAGATTGCCACGCTGAGGTAAGCCGTTCCTGCAGTAGCGCCACATTTCTTCCTGGGGTTAGGTACTTGTTTATTTTAGTACCTGTTTATTAAACCACGATGGCTTTACACCAACAATTTGAGTCAGTTTGCTAACAATGTTAACCAGTGACTCGCCATTACCCTAGATTTTGCACTAATGATAGGGGCTGTCCCTATCTTTTGTACCGCTAGCTTGGTTGAGTGGTCAGCCACTGAGGCTTATTCATCTATTCCTAGGTCTAAACCCTGAGTTACCGCGGCACAGCAAACAACCCGCTCACACAATGCGGTACTTGATAGTCTTGGAACCTTGGCTGAAATGCAAGGAACCACGCAATATCCACTGCTGAGGATGGTCTCAGTCATACGCTCTCTGATACATATCTCTGATATCCTGAAATCCGCCCGCAAGTTGCTTCGATTTTGATCCTCCTCTTCTCTACACTCCTTATATAATTTCACCTCGCGCCTGAGTGAATGAGTGAGATCTGCGAAAATGTTTAGCAGCCAGCTCCAATGCCTTTCGTTTGCATACGTTGTTGCCCTTGTCATTCCTTACTTTCTTTTATTCCCACTTCCAGTTCATGCACATCCTAGAATATATGGTGCACCAAAAACGAATATACTACCGCGATCCGCCATCGGCCTGATTGAAGAGGATCTTATTTGTCACGCGTCGAATATCTCGTGAGTTTGGACTCTACACTCGCTTGAACCGCTTCTGATCCGGCTCTTAGGTTTTTCGATTACTCCGCGAAAAAGCGGGTGCCTGAGAATGCTCCAACCTGCGCATTGCCTCCGGCCCATCTCCTCCTTCGCCGAGATGAGGATTATAGCTGCTCCGAGTCAAAACCTTGTTCTAATGTATACTCAAAATTCCCATTGAGGTTTATTTGTCCCTTTTTGACTGTATAATAGGGAGCGTGCTGCCCGAAAGCGACCGGGTTCTGTAACTATGGACCAGAGGTTTGTTCAACCACAGCGTTCAAGTCAATAAGATAGCACACTAAAACCCAAATAGGCCTGCGGCACAAACGGCCAGTCCCCGAATGATGTTTGTTGGAGTAATTGCGACGCTCATGCCGAATGTGGCATCAACGCTAAAGTGCCTGGGACGAGATGCCCATTGAATGTCTGCTGTTCACAATATGGATTCTGTGGAATGACGGACGACTTCTGCATGAAAGGCCCTGATGCTACAACCGGTTGTCAGTCAGATTGCGACCAGCCTGGATCGGGTGGCTCGGGCGGTGATGTTCAATCTCGTGTCATTGGTTACTATGAGGCATGGGCCCACGACAGGGCTTGCAGTGGGATGGACTTCAACCAGATTCCCGTGTCTGCGCTGACTCATCTCTACTTTTCATTTGGATATATTACTCCTGGGGATTTCAATGTGGCGCCAATGGACGACCTATCGGTCTCTCTTTTCAGCGATCTCACCGCGATAAAGGCCCGAAACAGCGATCTGAAATGCATCGTAGGTGCCCTCCGAGCGCTGTTGGTAATTACTCTAAATTAATCCACTCAATACTAATATACAATTCTCTTCCACAGGTAGCACTTGGCGGCTGGACATTTAACGACAATGGCACTGCCACCCAACCAGTTTTCTCTGATATGGTATCGACTCAAGCAAATCGTCAGAAGTTCATCCAGAATCTATTCAGCTTCTTGAGGGAGTTCGCGTTTGATGGTGTGGATTTTGATTGGGTAAAAGTGACCGCCTTATAGTTGATCTGGTTAGGGCTGATCGAAAGAAAGGAATATCCAGGAGCTCCTGACCGCGGCGGGAATGCAAATGACGGTGCTAATTTTGCCGAATTTCTCAAAGAACTGCGAGATGCAATCGCACAGCAGCCAGTTCAATACATCGTTTCATTTACAGCACCCACAAGTTACTGGTATCTTCGAGGATTCGATTTGGCAGCAGTCCAATATGTTGATTTTGTCAACGTTATGAGCTACGAGTAAGTCAGAGCATGAACCTGTGTAACTCCTCCATTAAAACCTAGCAGCCTCCATGGTACTTGGGACTCAAACAACCCCATTGGGAACCACGTTCTCGCACACACCAATTTGACCGAAATCAAGCAGGCATTGGATTTAATGTGGCGCAATAATGTGGACCCAAAGAAGATTAATCTTGGGTTAGGTTTCTACGGCCGCTCTTTTCAACTGTCCGACCCTTCGTGTTGGCAACCGGGCTGCTTGTTTCTTGGAGGCGCATCCCCAGGGCCATGCACTGTAAACTCCGGCACCCTCTCGTACAGGGAGATTATGCAAGTTATAGAGCAGAACAAACTAACCCCATACTATGATCAGACTAACGCAGTGAAATACATTGTATGGAATAATGACCAATGGGTATCATACGACGACAAAGATACCTTTAAGGTGAGTTTAAGGGCACCATTTTTTGGGATTAAACTATGCAGGACATACGTTGACACATTAAAGCAAAAAATCGACTTCGCAAGCAGCCTCGGGCTAGGAGGTCTCCTCATTTGGTCCATCGATCAAGACACTGACGATCTCCAAGCACTCTCCGCCGTCCTAGCTCCTAAGCAACTGAATGTCTTTGCTGCCAAATCGGGCGATCAGAGCTATTGGCAAGATGCAACTGCGCAGGACTGTTACGTCACGGGATGCGGTGGATCGTGTAATCCCGGCTTTATAGGCGTGACTAAACAGCCTTGCGGTGGTGCTAAGGCGATTACTCGCCATTCGACGGAGCCTGACAGCACACTCTGCTGCCCCATCTCAAGTGTTCCGGACACTAGCAAGTGTACTTGGCGAGGCACGGCTTCTTCGTGTAACGGACAGTGCCACCCCGGTGAGGTTACTATGGAACTTAACAGGTGGGGCTCCGGGGACTACTGCGAAAGCGGTAACAAGGTCTACTGCTGCGAAGTTCCTGGGGCTAAAGATACCGGATGCTACTGGACAGGCACTGGGGGACAATGTAATTCCGGAGATGAGCTTATGGTGAGTATTGCGAAGCTGGTATTACTGACCGAGACTAATTTATTCTAGACTTTTGCTGGCACTTTTCTCTCAACTATCGCCGATATCGTCGGTATTTTCGGCGGCTTATTCGGGCAAGCTTTGGCCGATGTACTTGATCAGTATGACATGGATCACCAAAGATTACTCTGCTGCCCAGCGAATGAGGCTGCTAAGTGGAAGAACTGCGCTTGGCATGGTCAACCCGGAAACTGTGACGACGACCACTGTGACGTTGGCCATCAGGTACAGCTCGCCACCGATGCGTATGGTTTAGGTCAAAGCTGTGCGCCTCGTTTCGAAAGACAACGGGTATTCTGTTGTGATCCTGCGAAAGACGGCGAGCAGCTTTTTCCTCCTGTTCCGCTGGATCATCTTTTCCCTAATCCACCCAGTGGCGACGGTGTGGACACCGATTTCGAACTTCAAGTTGACAATACTTGGGGTACTGGATCAGCTCAGACAGGCGACACGGATCCGAATGATGCGTCGTTCGCGTTTGTTATCCTTACATCGCCAGAGGAATTGCAGGTTTCTCTAGACAAGCGAGATTCACCATGGGAGTTGTTCGAGTGTAACGATGCTGTAAGCGAAGGAGAGCATACGATTAAGATGATCTGCACAGATGACTCTGAAGAAGATAGCTCTGGCTGTGGAAAAATCCATCTCGGACATGGTGCACCAGGGACAATCTTGGAAATGCCCAAGGGCTGTGGGCCTGGCAAGTACGCAGTCGCCAAGTCATTAACCCCATCAAGTAACCAGAACCTTCCGAAGCATCTTGTAAAGAGATATCCTCACAATCCCACCGTGTACGACCTGACGTTTGACTACGATTTCAGACGAGTCCCGAGAGATTTAGGCGATACACAGATGCGAATCGATTTTAGCAATGAGGTAGGTTATTGGGACTCTGTCGTCGAAGCCGCAGCGGGGACAAAGAAAGCAAAACGATCTCTCGATGACTACGGACGAAACCACAAACGTTGGCTTGAGGATGAATGGCGAGACGATCTGCATCATGAAGGGCTTAGCAAGGAGGAGCTCCATAAAAGATGGTTCGGCAGTGACATTATCGACTGGATCAAGAGGCTCCTTTCCACAGGGGTGTCCCCTTCTCATACCCACAACCTGGATGAGACTTTCACAGCTATTCTGGTCCGGGAGGAATTCGAGTGCCCTGTAGGCGGCGTCACCGTTCGCGCGAATGTTCTCGCTCAAGCTCAAGGGCACGTGCAAGTTTCTACTACGTTTGGTCTGACTATTATTACAAAGTTGTCCTTGCCATTGGATCTTAGCCAGTCATATTTGTATTTCGCCAACAAAGGGAAGGTTGAGGCAATATTTACCATGGATGCGTTGGCGCAGGTTCAATACTCATCTGGAGACAAGGTATGTACGAGCTCTTAAGGATCGGAACATACTAAACTGTAGTGCAGGAACTCTTCTCACTCCCGATACCTGGAGCATCATTCTCCGTTCCAGGAATAGTGAAGGTCGGTCCTGTTTTCAGCCTCGTAGGGCTCCTCGAAGCCCAGGTAACCTTTGCTGGGCACTTGGAATCAAAAGTAGAGCTGGCCTCGTGGAATGTCCGGCAGACCTTCCCTGATCAGGGCGGTGATTATGTTCCTACGGAGATAGGCGATGCCCCAGATCATACTGGTACAGACAAGATTGGACAGCCGACTTTTGACTTCTCCGTCTCGGCCAAAGGAGATATCACCGCTCATCTCAAACCGACCTTTTCTTTCGGTATTAAATTTCAAGACACCTGGAACGTCGATCCCTGCCAGGTCCAACTGGTGGCAGATGGATATGTCCGGCTATATGCCGAAGCGCAGGTATCAAGCAGCAACCCCAATTGTCCGTTTACGTACGGTGTTGACGTGGGTGCTGATCTCTACGCACACGTTGATGCTCCATCAGGTATGGTTACATATTATTTGATTGAAATTTTTCAATGGCACGAGTCTAATAACGCCCATTAGTGTTCGGATGGAACCTCGGCGTGGACCGATTTGACATTGCGAAAGTACCGGCTGTACAAGTTATTCCAGGCAAATCTTGCCCAATAGAGCAGAATAGGTCACAAAGAAGGGCCTTGTCCCTCGATACAAGCTCCTCACCCTCTGACAATCTCTGGGCTCTTGAGAACTCAAACAATTACTCGGAATCTTATCGTTCGCTAGGCAAACGCGATGGTCAAACATACGGCCCAATATTTATTTTAAATATCCAGGAGCGATTCTGTCCCAAAGATCCAAAATCGGTCAAGACCACGTGCAATTTCGCCAGGGGCTTTGATGATTCTTACCTGGACAAATCTGATTCTTCAGCCAAGAGAGATCTTCTAATGGATTCTGCGTCATCTTACCAGGGGAACGATACTACCGATAACCCATTCGCGGTTCTGCATCATTGGGAGAAGCGCAACCCTAAAAAGATCAACTATTGCGCATCTGGATTCAATGGTATTGCTATATCCCCGGATTATTACTCCTCAGGAGAACAGATGAGGAGATACCCGGCTACTCCGGTGTATGGACCCCAGAATCCCGATGATTGTGAGCCATTCAATCACAATTGCTAAAAGACACCTTTTCTTAACTTATTCTCGCAGGTGCAAACATGAACTTCGTCCTGCAACAGGCTACGCCTACAGATACAAGCATTTATAGCACCGAGCATATTCTCGAGTTCCAAATGCTACCAAAGTTCTTCGATTACATGAATACAAGGTCAAACACGTGGCCAGATCCTTTAGACCCTTCCCCAACGGCACGTCAAGTAGGATTCTGTGAATATTTCTGGGTACGTATTTTTCGAAGTCGAAATCTACAATGCAGAGTGCTTCGCCAATGAATTATTAGTATTTTGCTCACTGTGTATTTTTAGCTCTGGTATTCCAATACGAACGTAAATTTCCCAGCCGGTACTCAGCCTGAGGCCGGATTAGGAACCCCATATTCGGCATTGATGCTTCAATTTCCGTCCAAGCAAGATTTCACAGCTGACTGGATGCTTCTGATCCAAACGGTAAATAGCGTAAAAGAGCGGGTATGTTCCCTTCCATGAAACTCCTGCATACGTATTCACAAGTGTTCCCTCTAGATGTGGAGCGGTGATGCTCTCCGAGCGGACAAGGTCATGGAAGACTTCATTGGTATCGGAGACCAAGGCGATGTTATGGACGCGTGCGCGGTCATCAAAAGTGTGGCATGGGCTCTACAATACCATGTTATCGTTAATACAATCCTCACCCGCCAAGTCTTGCGCATCCGGGATATGTTTAATTTGATTGACAACACGCTTTTACCTGGATTGAACATACAAGGAAGAAGACAGTACCAGACTATCGGTATTGGAGCCTTATGGCAGTCTTGGATGCACGATAGGGCTATTCTAGCGAAAACAAGGGCAGAAACCTTCACAACGGGTTATTTGAACGCCATTACGGCCTGGTATGATCCTATCAAGGATGATCCTACCGCGGGCGTACCAGCGAAGTTTGCGGAAACTTATACTAACCTTCAGCAATTGGTTGCTCAGCAGAACGGGGCTTGGACTCCGGGCTTTTAAGAATATGTGGCGTGTTGGAGATGATGGTGTGGCTGTGCTGCCTCGATGGACCTTAACCCGTCCGGGAGGAACGAGCAACTAAATGTAAATCTAGTAATATAGATTATCAAAGAATCCTCAGAGAGCGCGTTCCATTTCCTGAGTCATTGCTATCCAAAGAGCGCGTTGTAGAGAATCTCTCAGTGGTGCCGCTACTTACGATGTGACCCTGCCCTACGTAACTCTCTAAAGCTAGTACGGCTAGCAGGCAAACAAACATTTAAGTCCAGGGGTGCCATAATTGTATTAAGAGTCCTTTATTATGCTCTCGGCGAAGCATAAATTTCTCATAAGTAAAAGAGGGGTCACATGTTCTCGCTGACAGTAGTGATTGCCAGATCACTGACTAGGCGGAAAGCGGAATAAATATCGATTGCTCGGGAAGGTGGCCCGTGAACTGTCACGTGCACGTCGCCGAGCTCGAAACTGCCCAACTACCCCTACTAATAGTGCTTATATACTTTTAAAAAAACAAAGTGCGACTTATCTTATAAATCAGACGCTCCGTAGTAGAATTTCAGCCAAACTCAGTTAGATCAGCACATACTTGGTTACGGGGCGGGATACGTTTGTATTTTACTTCCTATCCCTTTCACCAATAATAACGTCCTATAAAGAGTGGTCCGTGCGCACCAATTAAATAAGGGCATTACCAGAGTCTTAAATAAGAGAGAGTGGTTCAGGCTCTGACAGTGGCTTTTTGCCACCTAATTTTTGGGAACAATATACTAAGTAGGCCGCATAAGATCTATGTCATTGGATATACCGTTGCACACCATTTTGGTGGTGTATTTAATCGTTACTTGACATGGGAAAATTCTTGACCGCGTGCACCCATAACCCGCTGGCGTCCTACCTTATCGATAAGATAATAGGTCCGTGTATGCATCACCAAAAGTCTTATCGATAACGTAGTACGTTAATCAGCGGGTTAAGGGATGTTGCCCTAGTAGTAACTAAAAGTTTTTTTTTAAAAAACCCCCCTTTTTATAAATTATAGCCTAGCTATCCCTTAACCCGCTGGTGTCTAGAGCTATTGATAGAGATTTGGACCATGCACGAGCACCAGAACACCAGAAACTCAATTTGGTTGCATGTAACGTGTCCCGCCTTTCGCCACATCAGCCAAACAGACAGCAGTACTGGCGAATCTATCGCGACTGTGGCGGGATCCAATATATGTACTCTTACATTGCAGCGTATATCGATCAATTTAACTCCCTAGATTAAATATATATACGCGTTTTCTATAGTAATTATCGAATATCACTAGCTTCAAATATCTGAGCACTGGTAATTGATCCCACAATTCTAGCCACCTGATTGGATAGTCCTTATCGATAACTTCTGGACGCAAAGCCTACAGGTTAAGAGATAATAGATATATCTATATCTTTTTAATATATTAGATTCTTTAAGTGATTATTATCCTCCGTATATAAATTTTAGCCTTGTAGAGTATTATTAAGGGACAAGATATAGTTTTATAGAGGAAGAGTTAAAATTTAAAATATTTTTTTCGCGATTTTATCCCTTCGCCTGGTAAAATGTGTCCTACGGTTATCGATAAGAGCCAGCCAATAGAATCAATGGGATCAAGGCTTCACAACCATACGCGTATTTTTGATTCTGGTGTTCGCGCACGGTCCAACTCTCGTAGGACGCTACCAGGCGAAGGGATAACTAATGGCCTATATCCAACCTTTTATATAATTTAGCTATAATTTAGCTAATCTGGAGTAAAAAGAGATAATGGAGGGCTTATACCTTGTATTATTTTTAATAATTAGACGATAGAAAGGTAGTAAGAATCCGGTGGTTGATTACTTCAAATCGTGTCCTTCGTGGACAATTCGTTGGTTGATAAGGAGCAGTGCAACGTCCGTCCGTGCGCCAACAATCCACGAAGGGTCTGATTTATGACGTTACTAGCCTACCACCTTAGAACCGTCCTAATTCATCGACACTGCTATGTCTCTAGCACTGGGGGCGCTTTCGCCCGAACTCATATCATTGATCGTCGCAAGTCTTGAAAGACCGCTAGCGCCGTATGCCACAATCTCGCGCTCCTTCCAGCCTGCAATCGAACATCTCACCTTCGGATCTCTCAGCATCAAATCCACCGAGATTGACACATTTGAGCGTCTCGTATCTGATCAACGTCGCGAGGCACTTTTCAGCCTTACATTTAACGTCGTCTTACCCGCTTACGACGACGACGCTCGGGATGACGTCGAGAGTCTAGCAGACGTAGCGGCCAATGATCAAGTTTTTGGGAATTCAATGAGCCGACTGTTCTCGATCTTGAAATCCTGGGAAGTTACTCCACCAAAGTCCGCGGTTGCGGATAAGTCAAGACCATTGACGCTTCATTTATACGCCTGGTCTCCAACCGATCCAGCTTACCGCGATCAGCATAAACTTTTTGAGCAGAAACTAGACGTGGTGCTAGGCATACGACCTGACATCTTCGAGAAACGCTATGAGAACTCTTTACTCTCATTTCCTGATGCACTGATTAACCTACCTTCTTTGACCAGGATTATAGCATTTTATGCCTATGGGCAGGGCAGCCGCAGGACCTTCGATGCTGGGTCGGTCGTGCGCATTGCAGCGTCATTGCCTCGTCTGGAAATTCTTGAAATGGAGTTGAAAGATTGGCTCTATGATTCTGAGCGCAGGCAGCAACAACGCAAAGGTAAAATCCCTGTGCATTGATATCAGTCTTCACTTTTCCGGCCTAACTGGTCACAGCTCTCGCTCAAGCATTTGCGCTACTACCTACAAGCAGCTTAAAGCGCCTCAAGCTACAACTTCCGTCGATGACTCTCATGGACTATGAATGCATTTCAACGATACCTTCTATGTCCGAATCAGCCGAGCTTTCAGATGAGCTAAGCAGCGCTCTCCACAATCTATCCAATGCACCGAAGCTCGAAGGGCTTGTAGTCGGCCCCGCATACTCTGGCTCTTCAACTTTATTCTGGCGACCCGATTCACCAATAAGCGCACATCCCTGGGCTAATTTGAAGCGAATCGATGTCTCATTCGCTCCACTGGCACCAGGAGGCGTGAGGCTGTTCGAGGCTTCCGAAACCATGGGATGGCATGATGAATTCAGTGACGAAGACAGCGCAACAGACTTGATTCCATTGCCCTCGGCCTTAGAACCATACTTTGTCGCCGCTTCCAAGTCCGCCGCCCATATGCCCCAGCTTCAGCACCTTCGTGTTGCGATTTGGAAGCCTTATTCTGTTACCACCCTGAGCTGGGAAATGGAGTTCGCAGCTGCTGGTATATCAAGCCGGTTCGATGATTGGGAGACCTATGCTCTAGGAGGCTCTACACCCCACTTCCAAGAGCAGAACCTCACCAGTATAGATTGCGTCTATTGGTGCGTGCATGGTATGGATTTTCCCGAAAGAGTTTGCAGCATCTGGAAAGAGAGGGGACTCGCGTCTAACGACCTCAGGGTCGTCGAGAGGAGGCGGAGTCCTCCGCAATCGGGGCTATTCAGTGTTTCCACTACGAATGATGATCTTCTCAGAATGCAGCAGGCTCTCCTAAGCAGTTAAGAGGGAGTCTATTGTGGACGTCGGATAAAGTGAGAGTCCTACGGACCAGATACCGGTGATCTTGTTAGATTAAAGTGGAGTGGATTTTGGGGTCAAATCTACTCTATGCGCTAAAAAGCTAGTGGAGCTCCAGGACTCCAATGCAGCTCTATATTAAATATATACTATAAACAGTAAGTCTTAGCAATAGATAGGTGTTTAAATAAATAAGGAAGATTTAATAAGGTTTATTAAATAAGGTTTGAATAGCTCAGTTTAATATAAAATCTTTTTTATTTTATCTTAATTACTAAAATATCTTTAATATTCTAAAAGGCAGTATATATGTTATACTATAATTTTTATTATTTAAATCTAGATTTCAGTGCCAAGATGTTAGTCTATATAACGCCGTAGTAACTAAATGCAGCTAAATTAGTGTGAGGTGACAGGCTCCGCATCACCCAGCCACGCGGGTGACAAAAAAACCAGCACTGCAAAGTAGTCATCTTCTTTACAGCTTAATAATATAACAACCATAGGAAGATATAAAATAAGAAAAATATAGGTTTAATATTTTAAGGTACTTTAACACCTTTATCTATTTAAAAATTAAAAAACTTGTGTTATTGTGGCTTAATAAATCCGTAGAGTTGATCGACTTTTGACGTTCCCCGTGATTTGTATGGTTTGCAGTGCCAGTTTTTTTGTCACCCGCGTGCCAGCCACGGCACAAACCCCAAAAGGTAAGCGAGTGACTGGCAAGATGCCAGGCACGGATGTGCGGAACAACATATATAGGCGAGGTGACTTCGTTACCTGACAATTAGTATATAGATTATTTAATTATAGTTAATACTTTATCTACTAGCTATATGCTTTTTTTACTACCTCTAGCCTTCAGTCTATACTATCGATTAAGCGTCGTATAAGGCCTTAATTAAGAGCTAACTATAAGGGATCTTTTAGCCCTTACTCGGGTGCACACCCGGGAGCTCTTAGGGGCTGTCTAGGGTCGCCATCTCGACGTATGTATGTATGTATGTATATTCTACTAGGAGGAAATCCAATCTACCACCTCGCTACGCGAGGTGGCGTCTCGCTGTCTCGACTTAGGTGGCCTTTCGCTGTTTTAACTTAGGTGGCCTTTATATAATAATCGCGTAATATAGATTTATATAATTAATTACGTGGTATATATTAATAATAGCTATTTACATTATTGTCGTCGTTGTCTTCTTTAAGCAACAGTACTAGCACTACTATTACCACTATTACTACTACCACCGCTACTGCTGCCGCTCCTGCTCCTGCTCCTACTTCTACTCCCACTGCTACTACTACTACCGCTACTACTACTACTGCTACTACTACTATATTACGAAAGCAAAACTTCTAAATATATAATATTGTCCGTTTTTATTTAATTTTAGGGAAGTAGTACTAAAATACTATTTACGGTAGTAACCTAAGATAGTATAATATAGAGCTAACTATATATAAAAACCGGCATCTATAAATTAACGCCTATAAAGCTAAAAGACTAACCCTATAACTTATTTACGGTTATCGCAAAAGATAAATAGATAGGAAACTACCGTTAATTAATAATAAACAACAGCTCGCCTTTTATAGAAGATAGTATAATTTATAGGATAATCCGTAGCTAATTAGTGAAGGTATTACTAGGAATATAGGCTTTAAGATAGCGGCGGCCTATCTGGGTAAGAACTATATAGGTACCGTTATAGAGGCCCTTTTTAGAATATAGGTTCCGTAAAAGAATTATTAGAGCGCTAATCTTAAGGTAAAGCTATACGGGAGGAAGGCTTATGGGGTTAAAGCTCTATAAAAGCTCTGGGGGGGAGGGTATTTTTAATATTTAAATTGTCCTATTTAATAGTATTTGTAGAGTAAAAAACGAACTTAGGGCTATTAAGTAAGTAGAGAATAGTATTATTAATAGCAGTAACGGTGTTATTACGGATAGTTAAAATAGCACGGCTATAGAATATATAGAGATTAGTATACGTCTACTGTAAAAGAGTAGGAGGGTAAATAAAGTTAATAAAAGGCTATAGACTAGTAAACTAGGCAATACTAATAGGCAACTAGATACGGCTAGTAAGAGTAGGGTTATAAGAAAGACTATAAACCCAGGTAGTAAAGCGCTAATTTAGCTTACTGTCTAAAACGCGTATATTTTAGCGTAGCAATAGAATATAGAGGGAAGGCTATAAAAAGGACTGCTGTAAGTAGGCCTCAATAACATTAGTATAGGTCCCCCGTTTTATAATAGGGAGAATCTAAGTAAAATTACTACTTAAAATAATGGGAACGCCGCTAAAAAGAGCCTAGGTATTAGAACGGACATCTATAAGCATATAGTGCACGGCTTTAAAGCAGTAACGGTACTATATTAGTACTTCGTCCTAAATTATAAGGGTAGTAGAGTGCAGTAACTGTGCTAGCTAGGAGTCTTTAGGCACGTTATATACGGATTCCTTATATAAATTAATAGGAATATAAAAATAGGAGTAGGTAGTTTAGCCGCTAAGTAGTAAAAGGGCAGCTATACTAAAAGAGGTAATATAGAATAATACGGCTATAGAAGCGGTAGTAGTAGCAAATATAGCGGTAAAGAAAGGTTTTACTAGTGCCTATAGGGCTATATAAAAAAAATAGGCGGTCTATAGATCTATATCTATAGCGGTAGTAACTATAGTAAAGTAGGCAGCCTAATTAGAATTTAGCTAGAAACGTAACTCTATAAAAAGGCGGCCTTTTTTAATAGTATTATAATTAAGCTCTACGGCAATAAGCGGGTTATTATCTATAAGGTCCTAGTAGTGCTATAGTAGAGGTAAAAAGTAATTTATAAAAGCTTTACTATAGTCTACAAGCACCTACTAGATAAGATATAGGCCGTAATCCAGATATATATCATTAATACTACCTAGAAGATTAGGCCGACGCTCTAAAACGCAAAGGAGATCGTTATAAAGAGACGGCTTAAATTTTACCTAAAGGGTAGAAGGGTTGCTTACAGGGCTATAGACTAAGGTAATTATAAAAAGAGATTATAGCTAGGCGCTAGTAGCAAATACGGATACTTTCTATAGGTAGTTAACCTACTTATTATTATTATTAAAAAGCCCTAAAGCTACGCAAGCGGCTTAAAAGGTTAAGTAAATAGTACCGGCGACAGTATAGAGGTACTTAAAAGAGGTAGCGCTAGAAATAACGGTAAGTAGTAGCTATAAATAATACTATTCGCTAATAATGGGGCTGCAGTAATATATACGGCTAATAACGGTATCTTTTAGGCGGACACGGCACTGCTACTAGCGTATTTTTACTATAAAGGTATATCTATAAGGGAAGTCCTAGTAAAGCATAGTACGACTATTTATATTTTTAGAGTTGTACCAAAACTAAGCGGTTAAAGTTAAATACGCCATTTTAAGGCGCTATTATAGGTCCTCTATAGACTTATCTAGCTAAAAATAAACGGGCTACTAGCCGGGAAGGTGTATAGTAAGCTATATTATAAGGGGGTATTCCTTATAAACTAGAAACTTAAATAGCCGCTAGATAGCCTCTATAAGGCCAATATATCTACTATAAAGGTACCTACTAATTTTATTATTATCGTCTAAGAGCTATATGGTTGTTTAGTTAGTCCCCTTATAAATATACTTATAGTTATACTTTACAGCCTATATAGAGGCGCAGACCTTAACGTTAATATAGGCCCTATACTTTACGCTAAAATGGGGATTATATAGTATAATCTAGTGGTTATTAAGGTTTATAATAGTACTATTACCGCCTAGTATACAGATAGGCTATAGCCGTAAATTATTATAGCGGTAATATTAAGGGTAACTATTGGTAATATAAGGTGATATTACGTATCTACAAGTTATAGGTAGTATAATAATTCTTATTCTATATTTCTCTTACTTAAGAAAGGGCGAGAAACTTAGGGCTCCTCGCCACGCTAGTGCCGCAATAACACGTGACAGCAACTTGCCTCACGTAACGGCAACTTGCCTCGCGTGATAGTAACTTGCCTATATTCCTAACACTAGCAACTCTTTTTTTATAGTTGCTATCTATATATATATACCGCTCGGCTAGCGTAATAAATATTAATTCTTTTTACTTACTATTACTATTATAATATAAGTCTCGCTGTTTTAAAATTTGCCTCTTAGCATATAGTACTTTCTTATTTAGGAGTTATAGGTAGATATCTTATTAGGAGGGCCGCTAAGGCGCTAGTAATAAGCGAGCTAATAGCAATTTTCTATTCTAGGGATAGAAAATCCTAATTAGCTAGTTTAAGTTAGGGTTTATAGAATATTATACTCCTACTTCCTTTTAACCTAACCTTTAACTTATATATATAGAGTATTTATATTAATAAACGTCTTTAGTGCCTTATTTAGGTTCGCCTTTATTATTATATCTACTAGGTTATCTTAGCTATTAATCTATTAAATCTTAAAAAGTTTTTAACACTTATAGGATTATTAAAGTGCTATAATATTAATTATAAGGCGCTTCTCCTTTATAGTATTAAGCTTAACTAAATACTTATAGAGGGAATATAAGTCGGTATATATAATTATAGGGATAGTAGGAAGTTCGAGTTAATCTATAATTATTTTTAGGGTAGTTCTAATTGTAATTGCTATATTAACTCCGCTAACTATTTTATATATCTCTAATACTAAAACGCTTTAAGTAATACGCTTACTTTTAGTTAAGCTCTAGTAGATAAGATTACTATAAATTATAAAGTTATTCTCTTTAATAGATTTATTTATAATAATAATCTTATATTCTAGCTAGGAGCTAAAATCTTTATTATTTATAAACGATCTATTAATAAATATAAAGAGCTTAGCGGTGGGAAGATTAATAGGTATATAGAGTAGTCCCTAATTAAGATGGTTTATTTACTAAAAAAGACGTTTATTTAGGGCAAGAATATTATCCTTAGTTAGTTTCTAATATTAGGTAGTAATAGAGAGATTAAATAAAGCCTTAGGTTAATAGATAAAAGTAATATATACTTTATAAGCGCGTTACTCTATATATCTTTACTTTAGAGAATTAATATTAATAACGTTAATCTTCTTGCCTTAACCCTTCTAGCGTAAAGTAATAGAATTTTTATTTAGGGCGAGGATATATTTATTAAAGAATAATAGTGTTATTAAATTAAGCTTTTCCTTTAGCTTTACTATAAGATTTGCCTTTACTAGCTTATCTTCTTTAAGAGCTAAGAACTAATCGTTTCCTAAAATAATTATATTATTAGTTTATATGCCAATAATTCTAAATAGAGTTCCTATAGTTATAATAAGGAAGTAGGGATTAAATATAGAAGTAGTTATTAAAAGCTTCTCTTTATAGTGCTTACTATAGGTAGCTTACTAGTAAGTTTCTACCTCTACGATTTTATATAATAGCTTAAGCATAACTATAATCGTATCTTTAGGATGCTGGTAGTGAATTAACTTTAGAAGGTATGTTAATATTAAGTG
>Ga0307515_10002275_pt1 | contig 42045 bp, 31 predicted proteins | sample 17_EM_MG_FD_194513 | JGI IMG/M metagenome (GOLD analysis project Ga0307515, IMG submission 194513) | Populus trichocarpa ectomycorrhiza microbial communities from riparian zone in the Pacific Northwest, United States - 17_EM | ecosystem: Host-associated > Plants > Roots > Unclassified | place... | reverse complement strand
CCGCCGGTGCCGCAACCGCCGGCGCCGCGGACATCGCGCGCCCACGACGCGACCGCCATACCGCCGGTGCCGGCCTACGCGCTGCCACCGCAGGCGCCTCCGCCGCAGGTGCCGCAGCCTCAGCAGCCGCCGGTGCCGCGGACGTCGCGCGCGCAGGACGCGACCGCCATCCCGCCAGCGCCGCCGTACGCGGCGCCGCCGCAGCCGCCGCAGCCGCCGCAGCCGCGGACGTCGCGCGCGCAGGATGCGGTCGTTGCTCCGCCCCCGGCGAGGCCGTCGCGCCCGTTCATGGCCGCCGCGCCCCCGACGCCGCCGCTGCGCTCCGCGCGGCCCGCGCTGCCGTTCGTGGGGTCGTCGCCCACGCCGCCGCGCGCCTCGCGCACCCAGGATGCGACGCCATCGCCGGTGCCACTCCCCCTCCGGCAGGCTCACGCCTCGGGGGGCATCGCCGCCGGAACTCCTCCGATCTCCTCCTCGCGCGAGCTCGAGGTCCTGCCGCGAACGCCGTTGCCGACCACGCCGGCGGCGCCGCCGCCTGCCCCGCAGGCCCGCGAGCTCGACGATCCGCTCCCGAAGATCTCGGAGCACGAGGGCGGCACCTTGACCGGGTTACCGCCGCCACCGCCGGTGCCATCGTCGCGCGAGCTCGTCGCGTTGCCTGGTGCGGCGCCCGCTGCGGGGCCCGCCGCGGCGCCCGCCGCGGCGCCTGAACCGTCCGGCCCCGCGGAGTCCCCGCCGGCGCCGCCGAAGAAGCAGAAGATCAAGTCTCGCGGCAAGGCGACCGCGAAGACCCGACCACAGCCCACACCCGCACCCGCACCCGCACCCGCACCCGCCCCGCCAGAGCCCGCCGCCGAGGTCGACACCGGCGCCACGCCGCGCCGGCGCCGCAACGTGGTGTGGCTGATCCTGCTGATGGTGGCGCTCGGCGCCGCGGCCACGGCCGCCGCCTACTTCTGGCCAGATCTATCGATAGGCTGGTAGCTAGTAGACCGCGTCGCCGACGAAGATCGTGCCGCGGGTCGAGCCCTCGGGGCCGACGAACTGCACGACGCGGCGCTGGTTCGCCGCGATCTCGATCATCTGGAACGGGCGCGTCATCGGCTGGCCATGGGTGTCATGGAACGAGCCGATCACCATGATCTGCCCCGGCCGATCCGCGGCGTTGACGAGGTAGGCCTGGACGACGATCTTGCCGCGGTCGTCGAAGGTGTGCAGATCGGCGATCCGCGCGCGCGGCGGATCGTCGGGGATCACCGCGCCGTGGACCTTGATGCGGGCAGCCGCCGCCGTCGGCCGGGCCACGCGCTCGCCGTCGACCAGCGCGAATGTCCGCGCCTCGTGCGCCGGGACCCACAGCGACTGCGCGCGCAGCTCGCCGACCCGGGTGCCCGCGGCATCGCGGAGCTCGCCGCCGAGCGTGACGTAGGCACCGTCGGGCGAGGCGTTCTCGGCGTCGACCAGGACGAAGCTCGCGGTGCTCGCGAACTTGCCGTCACCGACGACATCGGTGCGCAGCCGCGCGTCGGCCGACACGCGGATCTGATCGAGGTCGACGTTCCGCGCCGGCTTGCTGTGGCTACAGCCGGCGAGCGCGGCAGCGAGCACGAGGGCGACGGCACGACCCGGCATGTCCGACAGGTATCCCATGGGAATTCCCTCGGGCCAAGCTGACCCATGCCTCGCGCCGCCGTCCTCGATGGCGTGCCGAGCTTTCCAGGCTCCACACGCTGCATCGCCCCGTCGACGCCTTCCGGCGCCTCCGGCGCCCTCCGGAACGATGTCGTCAGGCGGCCGTGCGTCCCCCCGTCGGAGCCCGCAGCGGCCCCGGCTCGTGCATGCGCAGGACTGCTCGCACCTTGGGCGACAGCTCGACGGCGGCGTCGTTCGCTGCATCCCCCGACGTCTGGATCACCTTCAGCACCTGGGCGAGGGCGGTGGCGACCGTGGTGACCCGCTCCTCGGCCGTGGCGCGCCGATCGACGATGATCCGGTACTCGCCCTTCACGCGGCACAGCCCGCCGTGCACGACGCTGGTCTGGAGCGGCTCGTAGCTGACGCGGACCTTCAGCTGTTCCGCGGCGGTTTCGAGGAGCTCGAGGGCTACTTCAGGCTTCATGGCCAACCCACACTACCAAGATCGATCGCGAGCGCAACCTTTGTGTCCGCGAACCGGACGGAACCTCGTCGGGGGGATCGCTCGCGGCGCGGGGATCGGCACGCCCTGCGCACGGCGCGCTAGGTGATCGGAAGTATGACGCGAAACGCCGCACCGCCGAGATCGGATCGCCCGACGCAGATCTCGCCGCGATGCTGCTCGACGATGTTGCGGACGATCGGCAAGCCCAGCCCGGTGCCCTTGCCATCGGACTTGGTGGTGAAGAACGGCTCGAAGATCTTCTCGCGATCCTCGTCGGGGATCCCGGGGCCCGAGTCGGCGACCTCGAGCGCCACGGTCGACGCGCTGTCGGCCTGGGCGCGGACCACGACGCGCCCGCCGTTCTCGACGGCATGGACCGCGTTGGTGATCAGGTTGATCAGCACCTGCTCGAGCTGGCCACGGACCGCCCGGACCACCGGCAGCTCGGAATCGACCTCGATGCCCATGGTCACGCCGCCGCGCTCGACCAGGTGCTCGCAGATCGACACCGACTGGCGGACCACCGCGGACAGGTCGATCGGCTCGAGATCGCGCCCCGACGGCCGGGCGTACTGCACCAGGTCGCGCGAGAACCGCAGGATCCGCTGGGCGCTGGCGCCGATCCGGCGCAGCTTCTCGAGATCGGCGGCCTCGGCGCCCTGGACGTCGAGCTTGCGTACCAGGTACTCGGCGTACACCGTGATCGAGGTCAGCGGGTTGTTGAGCTCGTGGACCACGCCGGCCGCGAGCTCGCCGAGCGTGGCCAGCCGCTCGGCCCGGATGATCTGCTGCTGCAGCGCCTCGATCTGCGACATGTCCTGGCCGATCGCCACCACGGCCTCGATCGGCCCGCCGACCACGCCGACCCGGCCCACCGGCGCGATGCTCCACACCGTGCGCACGGTGCCCTGCCGGCGGGTCGGCAGCGCCACGGTCACCGCCGCGTGGTGCTGGCCGACCAGCGCGGCGGCGAACGCCGCGGTCAGGTACTGGCGCTGCTCGGGCATCAGGAAGTCGCGGACGTCGCGGCCGAGCACCTCGTCGCGGTCGAACCCGACCAGCTCGAGCAGCGCGCGGTTGCACGCCGTGATCCGCCAGCCACGGTCGATGCCGAGGATCAGCGCGTTGGCGTTCTCGAGCAGCCGGGCCTGGTAGTCGCGCAGCCCGAGCGCGTCGTCGGCCAGGCGCAGCGTGCGCAGCGCGATCGCCAGGTGGACCGCGAACGCGGCGACCCGGGGCTCGTCGATGGCGCGCGCGTCGGCGCTCGGCGCGTAGCCGATGTCGAGCACGCCGTAGAGCTCGCCGCCGGCAGCCAGCGGGATCGCGAACCCGGTGGCGATCCCGGTGAACGGTGAGTCCCAGCGGTCGCGGATGATCAGCCGGGCGCTGGCCGCGACCGCGGCCTTGAGCCGGGCGCCGGCGAGCTGGGCCTCGGTGATGGTGACCGGCTCGGTCAGCGAGGCCTGGCGCATCGGCGCGCCGCGCGCGTAGCCGTGCCCCGACTCGCCCGAGCGGATGTCGAGTACCCGCACGCACATCGCGCGGCCGGGGAGCAGCCGGCCCAGGATGTCGAGCGCGCGGCCGATCAGCGCGGTCTCGGACGCGGCGGCTCCCAGCTCGGCCGCGAGATCGCGCAGCGCGGCGAGCTCGGCCTCGGCGGTGGGCGGCGCGAACGTCATGCCTTGTCCTCGCGCTCGTCGAGATCGCGCAGGTCGGCGGCGCTCGGGGTCAGGGGCGGCATCGCCCCGGGCGGCGGGGCGACCGCGCGGAACTCGCCGGTGACCTCCTCGGGGGTGGTCAGCGAGATCGCCGGGTTGCTCTCGGGCGCCGCGCGCTCGAGATCGAGCATCCGCGCGCTGCCGACGTAGTCGGTGGTCTCGTACTTGGTGATCCGGCCGATCTTCTTGACGATGCCGGCCATGCGCTCGGCCTCGGACAGGATCACCGCGACCGAGCGCAGACACGTGGCATCGGACAGCTTCTGGCGCTCGATCAGCCCGGCGTAGCCCATGATCGACGTCAGCGGCTGGTTGAGCTCGTGCGCGGCGGCGCCGGCGAGCTCGGCGACCAGCGCCTGCTTCTCCGACAGCTGGAGCTTCTGCTGGGCGTCGAGCAGCCGCTGCTCCATGCGGATCCGCTCGCGCAGGTCGGTGAGGATGCCGACCGTGGCGACCTCGCGATCGCGCTCGTAGAGCGTCGACGCCGTCATGCTGATCGGCACGACCTCGCCGCTGGCGATCCGGACCTCGCGCCGGGTCTGCTCGAGCCGTCCGACCCCGCCGTACGACGTCGAGCGCAGCATCCGCATGATCTGCTGGGCGCCGCCGGGCTCGTACAGCTCCCACACCGGGATCTTGCCGATCACGTCGCGCGCGCGGAACCCGAACAGCCGCTCGGCGCCCTGGTTGAACAGGATGATCTGGCCCTGCAGGTCGGCGGCGATGATCGCGTCCACCGTCGAGTCGATCAGCCGCTCGAGGAACTCCTTGGTCGACCGCAGCTCGTGCTCGAGGCCGCGCTCGGCGGTGACGTCGCGGAACACCAGGATCACGGCGCCGGTCGCGGCCAGCACCGTCGAGGTCGACACGGAGACCCAGACCGACGCGCCCGCGGTGGTCGACAGCTGCAGATCGAACGCATCGACGTTGGCCCCGGCCAGCACGCGGGACACGGTATCCGAGATCTGGGAGCGGTGGTCCTTGCCGACCAGATCGACGAGCTCGCTGCCGACCAGGCCGTCGCGGCCGAACCCGGTCAGCCGCTCGGCCGCGCGGTTGACGAACAGGATCCGGCCGACGTCGTCGAGCACGACCACGCCGTCGGCGCCGGCCTCGAAGTGCTCCTTGAGCGAGTCGATGCCGCGCAGCCGGCGCTCGGCCTCGTAGCGCGCCCGCGAGATCCGGTGGGTCTGGTCGCGCAGGCTCTCGAGCACCGCGCCGTGGCGCAGGTGGGCGGCCGTGATGCTCGCGATCAGCTTGCCGAGCTCGGTGCCCTTGGACCCGACGTGCTGGATGCCGGGCGCGCGCTTGCGCAGCAGGATCGCGCCGAGCGCCCGGCCGCGCCACTGCACCGGGAACACCGCGATACCGCGGATCCCGCGCGTCGACAGCTGCTCGGAGATCGGCGCGGTCAGCGGATGGAACACCACGTCGTCGATCAGCAGCGGCGACAGCGTGCGGATCGCCTCGGCGATCTCGGGGTACTCGGCGATCGCCAGGGTGAAGCGCTGGCGCGGCGCGGCGTCGCTGGCCGCGATCACGAACCCGTGCTCGGAGCCCTCGACGTGGGCGACCAGCGACGCGCGATCGAAGCCGAGCACGTTGGCGGTGATCGTCAGCACGTGGGTCAGCGCCTCGGCGTCGTCGCCGTCGGCGGTCAGCACCTCGTTGATCCGCGCCAGGGTCTGCGCCGCGATCGCGTCCTTCTTGCCGAGCTTGCACAGGTTGCGGCAGCGCGCCGCGAGCAGCTGGGGCGCCACCGGGGCCCGGGCGACGTCGGTCGCACCGGCGGTCAGCGCCTCGGCCATCGCGGTCGGTGGGATCCCCGGCACCACGGCGAGGATCGGGACCTCGGCGAGTGCGGGAAAGTCGCGCGCCTCGGCCACCAGCTGGGCCGCCTCGCTCCCGACCATGATCAGCAGCGCCGGCAGCCCGGCCGCGATCGGCAGGTAGGTCTCCGCGGTCGCCGCGACCCCGCTCGCCGCGAGCTGCGCCACGACCTGCGCCCGTTCGGCCTCGCTACCGCCCAGCACGACGATCGATGCGGAGTCCACGCCGAGTCACCGTACCACGGCGTCGCAGCCTGGATGAGTTGACCGTGAGGTCGCCGGGCGTGCTCGAGCAGCCTCGGGGATACCCGTGCGCCAGGGCTCGATGCTCGGGGCGTACGATTCAACCACCGTCGAACAGGACCGCCGCCCCGCGGCTCGGTCGTCGGTCCTCCAGGGTGCGGCCGGCACGCTATCGATCCAGGTCGATGTGAGGTGTGCGGACAGGGCCCGCGGCCTCGAACGCGGCCAGCGCGGCCGCGAACACCCGCTTGACCGGCACGCCGTGCTGCCGCGCCGCCGCCGCGCACGCCTCGAACTCGGGCGCCGCGTTCCACACCGTGTCGCCGTCGGCCGCGACCTTGACCGGGATCGGGCCGTACGGCGTGGCGACCTCGCGGATCACGCGGGCCAGGACCGTGCGCTCGCGCGGCGCGAACCGCACGCCGATGGTCGTGGTCTCGCGCAGGATCGCGGCGGCGACCGCGCCGCGGACCTCGCCCGTGGCCAGCGCCGAGATCATCAGCGCCGGCCGGCCCTTCTTCATCGTGATCGGCGTCCACCACACGTCGAGCGCGCCCGCGGCGAACACCGCGTCGCTCGCCGGCCCGCACAGCTCCGGGCTCATGTCGTCGAGGTTGGCGTCGATCTGCCAGATCCGATCGCCGGATCCGGCGCCGAGCTCGGCGCCGGGCGCGACGGCGATCGCGATCGCGCGCAGCGCGTTGGCGCGGTCGGCGAGCTCGGCGTCGCCGGCGCCCCAGCCGATCGCGACCGGCCGGCCCACCGGCGCCGGGGTCCAGTGCGTGACCGTGGCGGCCAGGATCGCGGCTCCGGTCGGCGTGCACAGCTCGCGCGCGACGCCGCCGTCGGCCACGACGCCGCCGGCCTCGCGCAGGATCTCGAGCGCGGCCGGCGCCGGGACCGGCAGCACGCCGTGCGCACAGGTCAACGTGCCGTGGCCCATCGCGATGCTGGCGCAGGTCACCGCGCTGGGCCCGAGCCAGTCGAGCGCGGCGGCGGTGCCGACCACGTCGACCACCGAGTCGATCGCGCCGACCTCGTGGAACGCCACGTCGTCGACGGTCGAGCCGTGCATCCGGGCCTCGGCCCGCGCGATCCGGTCGAAGATGTCGAGCGCGCGCGACCGCGTGCCCGGCGTCAGCGCCGCGCCGGCGATGACCGCGCGGATCGCCGCGTAGTGATAGTGGCCGCGGTCGCCGTGATCGTGATCGTGCGCGTGGTCGCCGCCGTGGCTGTGCGCGTCGCCGTGACCACGGTCGTCGCCAGGTGCATGGTGGCCATGGTCGCCGTCGCCGCGCGCATCGCCGTGACCACGGCCGTCGCCAGGTGCACGGCGGCCAAGGTCGCCGCCGCCGCCGCGCGCATCGCTGTGGCTGTGATCGTGCGCGTGGTCGCCGTGGCTGTGCGCGTGGCCATGATCGTGCGCGTGGTCGCCGTGGTTGTGCGCGGCCTGTCCATGGCCGCGATCGTGCGCGTCGGGCGCCGCGGCGTGGCGGTGCGGCCGGGCGCCGGCGAGCTCGCCGCGCGTGTCGACCTTGACGTCGACCGCGGCGATGCCGTGCTTGAGCACGCGGGTCACCTGGAGCCGGTCGCGGCCGGCGCCGATCGCGTCAAGCGCGTCGCCGATCGCGCCGACCGGCACGCCGAGATCGATCAGCGCGCCCAGCATCATGTCGCCGGCGGCGCCGCTCGCACCGTCGACGTGGAGGTGCAACCCCTTCACGCGGTCCGGCGCCGTCATCGGCTCGCCGCCAGCCGCGCCATCCGCACCGCGGCGACCGCGGCGCCCACGCCGTTGTCGATGTTGACCACGGTGATGCCGAGCGCGCACGACGCCAGCATCGCGCCCAGCGCGACCAGCCCGTCGATCGATACGCCGTAGCCAACGCTGGTCGGCACGGCGACCAGCGGGCAGTCGATCAGGCCGCCCAGCACCGACGGCAGCGCCGCTTCCATCCCGGCCACGGCGATGACGACCTGCGCGCCGCGGATCGCGTCGAGCCGCGCGAGCAGCCGGTGCACGCCGGCGACCCCGACGTCGCTGACCCGCACCACCGGCGCGCCGAGGAACTCGGCGACCAGCGCCGCCTCCTCGGCCACCGGCAGATCGCTCGTCCCCGCGCACACCACCGCGATCGGCGCGGCGGCCGGGCGGACGCCGGGCGCGCCCAGCACGGCGATCCGCGCGAGCTCGTGGATCGCGACCTCGGGCAGGAGCGCGCGCAGCGCCGCGCCGCGGGCGGCGTCGATCCGCGTGGCGATCGCGCCGCCGGCCCGCCCGGCCAGCTCGCGCAGCGCGGCCGCGATCTGCTCGGCCGTCTTGCCCGCGCCGAACACGATCTCGGGGACGCCGGTGCGCAGCTCGCGGTGGTGGTCGATCAGCGTGGCACCGACGGCGTGCGCGACCTCGGCGTACGGCAGCTCGCCGAGCCGGCCGGCCGCGTCCGCCGGCGACAGCGCGCCGGCGCGCACCTGATCGAGCACCGCGAGCAACTGCTGCCGATCCACGGACGCTTCGTACCATGGTAAGCGAGCGTGTGGCGTTCACCCCTGGAATCACCTCGACCGCGACCGCCGGCCGGCTCTACGTGATCACCGGTCAGTCGCTGTACGTCGCGTACGCCGCCGGCGGCGGCGAGCCAACGATCCCGGTCGGCGCGGTCCCGCGCGACGCGCTCTACCTCGGCGAGCTCGCCGGCGAGCCGTGCTTCGCGCGCCTGCTCGGCGACGGCGAGACCCCGCCCGAGGGCTCGGATCCGATCGCGCTGCGCCAGCTGTTCGGCGCCCTGCCCGACGACGACTTCAGCGTCGCCGGCCGCGCGCTCGGGCTCACCGCGTGGGACCGCGACCACCGCCACTGCGGCCGGTGCGGCGCCGCGACCGAGCGCTCGCCGACCGAGCGGGTCCGGACCTGCGCGCGGTGCGGCCACGCCGCGTATCCCCGGCTGTCGCCGGCGATCATCGCGCTGGTCGAGCGCGACGGCCGCGCCCTGCTCGCCCGCAACGCGCGGTTCTCGCTGCCGTTCTTCAGCACGCTGGCCGGCTTCGTCGAGGTCGGCGAGACCCTCGAGGCCGCGGTCGCGCGCGAGATCCACGAGGAGGCCGGCATCGCCATCACCGACGTCCGGTATTTCGGTAGCCAGCCGTGGCCGTTCACCGGCTCGCTGATGATCGGCTTCACCGCGCGCTGGGCCGGCGGCGAGATCGTCGCCGACCCGACCGAGATCGCCGACGCCGACTGGTTCCCGCCCGACGAGCTGCCGCGGATCCCGCCCAAGCTCAGCATCGCGCGCGAGCTGATCGACGACTTCGTCCGCCGCCACGGCCAGACCCCACGCGACTAGCGTCGGCGCCGCCGACGGGTCACTTCAGGTGGGTCTCGAGGAACCGCGCCGCGCGGGCGCAGAACTCCACCAGGTTCTCGCGGTGCGCCAGCGAGTGGCCCTCGTTCGCCGCCACCATGTACTCGACCGGCACCTTGCGGCTGCGCAGCGCCTTGACCACCAGATCGGACTCGGTGCGCGGCACGCGCGGATCGTTGGCCCCGGCGTAGACGAACAGCGGATCGACGATCTTGTCGGCGTCGCGCATCGGCGAGATCGAGTCGAGGAACGCCGCGTCCTTGTCTGGATCGCCGAACTCGAGCAGGAAGATCTCGCGGATGAAGCCGCTGGTGGTCGCCATGAACGTCTTCATGTTGGCGACGCCGAACAGATCGACGCCCGCGCGCCACAGGCCGGGCATCCGGGTCAGCGCGATCAGGACGGTGTAGCCGCCGTAGCTGCCGCCGAACACCACGACGCGGTCCTTGTCCGCCCAGGGCTGCGACGCCGCCCACTTGCCGGTGGTCTCGATGTCCTTGAACGCGTCGAGCCGCGCGGGGCCGTTGTCGGCCGCCTCGTACGCCCGGCCAAACCCGCTCGAGCCGCGCACGTTGGGCTCGACCCAGGCGTAGCCCTGGCCGACGAAGAACCGGGTCTGCGACGACCAGCGGATCGCCGAGCTGCCCGCCGGCCCGCCGTGGTAGCTGACGATCACCGGCAGCTTCTTGCCCTTGCTGCCCGCCGGCAGGAACACGTTGACCGGGATCTTCTTGTGGTCGAACGCCTCGACCTCGACGATCGACGCCTCGATCGCCGGCAAGCCGTCGAGCTGCGGCCGCGACTCCTTGCGCAGCGCCGTCAGCTTGCCGGTGGCGACGTCGACCGCGTGGATATCGGTCGGCGCGCTCGGCGTCGACCAGCTCACCGTGAACCGCTTGCCGTCGTGCGAGAACCGGCCCAGGCTGCCGCTGCCCAGCGGCAGCGTCACGCTCGCCTTGGGCTTGAGCGTGGTCGCGTCGAGCACCCGGACGTCGCTGTGGTTGCCGGCGTTGATCGACAGCGCGACCGAGTTGCCCTGCTCCGCCACGTCGATCGCCCCGACATCCGCGCTCGCCGGCTTGGTCTCGACGTAGCGCGCGGTCTCCTTGCCGGTCGCGACGTCGATCGACACCACCAGGCCCTGCTCGGCGCCGCCGTCGGTCGCGATCAGCGCGCGCTTGCCATCGGCCGAGAACGCCGCGCTCGAGATCGTGACCTTGCCCTCCTTGGGCCAGATCGGCCGGGTCTTCCCGGTCGCGAGCTCGATCGCGATGATGTAGTTCTCTGCGCGCGACGGGTAGCGCTGGAACAGCCCCCACTTGCCGTCGCGGGTGACGTCGATCAGGAACCCCGGCTTGTCGTCGTGATAGATCTGCTTCTCCTCGCCGGGGGCCTTCGCCGAGGTCGTGTACACGCTGGTGCCGACGTCGGACATCGCCCGCGCGCTGTAGAAGATCGTGTCGGGCTTGCCGTCCGGGATCAGCGCGCTGTTGCGCTGGCGCCTGGTCCCCGGCGTCAGCTCGACCAGCCCGCTGCCGTCGAGGTTGACCCGGAAGTACGACCAGTTCTCGTCGGCGCCGTGATCGGACAGGAACACCAGCGACTTGCCGTCGGACGTGGCGACCGCGCCGGTCATGCGCTCGGTCGAGGTCAGCAGCCGCGTGGCCGGCGCATCGGGCTTGCCGGCGTCGGCGACGTACAGCTGCGGCAGGCCATCGCGGTTCGATGCGAACACGATGCGCTTGCCGTCGCGGGTGAACGACGGCTCGAAGTTGACGAACGCGTCGATCGCGGCGGACGCCGCCTTGGCGAGCTCGGCATCGCGCGCGGCATCGGCACCCGACGGCGTGTCGGGGTTCGCGTTGACCGGCGCCGGTGCCGGTGCCGGCGCTTGCGCGACCGGCTCGGGCCGCGCTGGCTCCGGTTGCGAGGCTGGCGGTTCCGGCACCGCAGGCGGTGGGGACCTGGTTGGCCCACCGCACGCGGCGGCAGCGACGACGACGGCGAGGATCGGTGTGCTCCGCATGGCCGGCACGATAGTCGCGACGCGGCGCGCGGTCCAGGCCCGACGGCCGCTCGGCGTCGCCGCGGGAGGTTCGGGCGGCTGGTTCGCCCGGGTCGCTCGCAGCGCTCAAGAGGTATCGAACATTCGTTCGACACCTCTTGTCGATCGGCTTGCCGGCATGCTGCCGGCTGCGCCTGTACGGCCGTGATCGCCGGCTCGAGGACTCGCCGGCTCAGTCCGCCGGCGGGGCTGGCGGGCCGGCAGCGATCGTCTTGATGCCGAACACGCCGCCGGTGTCGCCGCGCCTGATCTGCGCGAAGTTGCCGATCGGCGCCGAGTTGGCGATGAACGAAACCGTGAGCGCGGTGCCCCAGGCGAGGTTGGCGGCGGAATCGGGTGCGGTCCACGTCGCCTGGCCAAAGCCGGCGAACACCGTCCAATCATTGGCGGGGTCGCTGTCGCCGTCGCTGAACCTCAGGTCCTCGACGTTGACGAAGTTGTCGATCGGAATCGAGAACGAGCTCAGCTTCGGATCGAAGTCGTGGTTCATCAGCACGTAGACGTAGCGGAACCTGCCGTCGCCAAGATCGGTCGCGGTGGCCGCGACCTGCGCCGAGCCGGCCGCCGGATCCTGGAACGTGGCGTTGGCGCGGGTCTCCGTCTGTTGCGCGGGATCGACGAACGCGTCGAGGACCGAGCCCTGCTTGAACGCCGTGCCGAACGTGAACGACCAGGTGTTGCCGTTGCGGGTCGGCACGATCTTGCGCCAGCCCATGCTGTTGAAGATGTTGATATCGTCGCGGACCACGTACCAGCTGACGAAGTAGTAGTTGGCCCCTGCGACCGATAGCTCGGCGTCGCTCGCGGTCGCGCGGTGCATCAGCGTGGACTCGCCGCTACCGTTGTTGTCTTCGGAGCAGAACGGCGCCACCCGGTCGAAGTGCGACGCGGTGTTGGGCGCCGGGAAGTTGCAGTGCGCCCACGTGCCGGCGTGGGGCAGGATCTCCGAGCGCGGCGCGAGGTGCGTGCCGTTGGTGCCGACGCCGTAGACGTCCTCGCAGCCGAGGCCGAGCACGCTGCCGAGCGTGCACGAGCCGGGCGCGCAGTTCGAGTTGATGGTGAGGAACGCGTGCTTGACGTCGCTGTACCCGAGCGGCTCGAAGAAGCCGCCCACCTCGCGGAACAGCGCCCACACCAGGAACGGATGTTGATCGGTGTTGTACGGCGGGAACGTGCCCGAGAACCGCGACTGCCACGGGACGTTGGCGGTACCGACGTTCTTGAGCACGGCCGACGGCGTGATCACGACCTGGTCACCGAGCCGGGCCTGCTGCTGGACCGCGCTCATCCCGATCAGCGCGACGTCGACGCTGCCCGTCCAGTCGCCGCAGGCGGCGAGCGCGGCCGGGTCCTTCCCCACGGTCAGCGCCGACGACGCGACGCCGAGCGCCGGCGACGCGATCTTGGCGCGCAGCGCGAGCGTGCCGACGATGGTGCCGGCGAGGTACGGCGCGCCGAGCCGGGAGGCGAGCCGCGGCGTCACGGCCAGGTCGACGTTGAACACGTCGAGCGCACCTGAGGCATCGATCTGGTAGTGCGGCAGCGTGCCGAGCAGGAGCTTTTCGCCCGCCCCGGACACGACGTCGAACGTGCGCGGCTCGTCGCCGACGCGCAGCCCGAAGCCGACCATGCTGACCGCGCTCCGGCCGTACGTCAGCGTCGGTCCGCCGGTGTGCGAGATCCAGCCGCCCACGAAGTCCTTGAGGTGGCCATCGACGACATCGACCGCCATGCACTCCGACGCGCCGTCGAACGAGCTTGCCGGTCCGGGCAGGATCGACAGCTCGTGCTGCGGCGCTGCGCGGGTGGCACCCTCCGTCTGGACGGTCACGCCCAGCTCGGAGAGCACCTGCGGGTTGAACGCCACCGTCGTGACGACGCCGGTGAGCTTCGTCTGTTGCTCGCCGAGGTTGCAGACGGACGGCGCGGATGCAATCTCGGGACTACCCGAGTTGCATGCGGCCTGAAAAGACGCGAGCGAGGCGAAGATCGTCGCCGTGAGACCGGCGGTGCGCGTGGCGGGGCCAGCTGTCATGACACATCCTTGTGCAGGGGCTGCGGCTGCGCGCGGACTATATGGGGAACACCGGCCATGCGCCGGGACCTGCCACCTTCAGCGCATGTCGTGATGATGAGTCAGTGCATCGGCTGGCATCGCCGCGCGCGGCCGACATCCTGAATCCAGATGAATCCCCCTATTAGCATTGCTCATTACGTATTTTGACAGCGGAGAACATGGCATTGGTTGGGCCGACGTACGAGGTATACGCGGACTGACCTACAGCCGCCGCATCCTGCAGAAGTACAGCCATGAGCTGCGGTGCATCGTCGCCGAGGACAGCGCGAAGTCGTCGTTCGACGGGGTCGCCAGAGGGGCCTGGTTCGGGCATCAGGGCTGCGAGCATGGCGGTAAGGCCGGCGAGCTGCGCGCTACCGCAGCCGACCCAGCCGACTCGCGCAGGTCACGGGCCGGGCGCCATGGTCACAGGCCCCGGCAGATCGCAAGCCCCATTCTCCTCCATCAAAAAATCAAATCTCCGAGGGGGACTGGTTCGGGCATCAGGGCTGTGAGCATGGCGGTAAGGCCGGTGAGCTGCGCGCTACGCAGCCGACCCAGCCGACTCGCGCAGGTCACGGGCCGGCGCCATGGTCACAGGCCACCCGGCGATCTTCCGGACCGTTCGTCGATAGCCTGCCCGGCAGATCGCAACCCCATCCTCCTCCATCAAAAAATCAAAATCTCCGAGGGGGGAACTGGTTCGGGCATCAGGGCTGTGAGCATGGCGGTAAGGCCGGTGAGCTGCGCGCTGCCGCAGCCGATCCAGCCGACTCGCGCAGGTCACGGGCCGGCGCCATGGTCACAGGCCGGTCCGCGATCTGCGAACGCTCGTCGTCGCCGCTTCGGATCCGTGTACGGCGCAAGCCCGCGATGGATCCCGCGAGACATCGCGCAGGTTCAACGCGGGAGCTCAGCGAACCCGAGGGTTCGCAGATCGCTGACCTCGTTGTGATTCGTGATGACCAACCTCACGCGGCGAACAAGTCACCTTCAGCGCGAGGTTGCTCACACGAATCACAACGCTAACGCCCGCATGTACGCTCCTGGCCGGAATTGAATTTTTCCATTCGTACGGACTGGTAAACATCGGCATGACGCCTACGCTCGCTCCTGAAGATCTTCTGTCTCGCACCCGCCCTCGCGAGCCATGTGCGCGGAGAGCCGCGAGACCATGTTCTCGCTCAGGGTGAGCGCAGCGCTGGCCTGGTTCGCGGTCTTCGTGACCAGGGTGTAGAGCCGGGCGAAGATCCGGCGCAGGCGTGCCGATGATGCCGAGGGCAGCTCGGTGACCGCCTCGCCGGCGGCGCGCGCGAGGGCTTCGACCTCGACGAGCTCCACGTAGAGCCGCTCGATCGCGTCGCCGGGGTTGAAGTTGTCAGCGTGCGGCTTGTTGGATACTCTCGAGCGGGGGTTTCGATGCTGTGACATCGGGGCTCCTTGGCCCGTCGGTAGTTTCAGCTGCCGCCGGGCCGCTATGGATCTGCGCCGAGGGTGGCGCGGCCTGTTCCGAGGAAACATCGTTTTATCGGGCGGTCTGCATGAAAAGTCAACGCTGGAAGATCGGCAATACGACTGATGCGATCGCGCCGCAACGTACTGCCGATCAGATCGCGGTGCCGAGTGGTCGCGATCGATCGACAGTCGTACTCATATCCAGACAATTCCAGATCACGATCATCGATACTCGAGCTATTCGAATATATTGATGATTAAATCGGAGAAATCAACTTGCCAGTGACAGGGCGAGTGACTATAGAGACTGCATGGCGAAGGCAGGCTCGCGACGGCGGCGGAAGCGGAAGCGGCACGTCCAGCAGGAGCTGTTCCGACGAGGTGGCAAGCGGAAGGGTGCAGGCCGAAAGCCGAAGGGCGCCCGGGCGGGCTCGCCGCACTGTGCGCGTCCGAAGGTCAAGCCATCCCAGGCGCTGCACGTGGTCCTGCGCGTCGTGCCTGCGGTCGGCAGTCTGCGCCGACGCAAAACGTACCAGGCGCTGCGATACGCCACGATCGTCGCCGCGGTTCGCGAGCGGATCCGGATCGTGCACATCAGCCTGCAGCGCACGCACGTTCACCTGCTGGTCGAGGCGGCGAACGCGAAGGCGCTCGCGCGCGGCATGCAAGGTTTCCAGATCTCCGCGGCGAGGAACATCAACACGATGCTCGGCGAGGACCGGTTCCGCCGCCGGCGCGGGCCGGTGTTCGCCGACCGCTATCACCTCGAGGTGATCACGTCGCCGACGCGTGCGCGCCACGCGATTTCCTACGTCCTCGGCAATTTCCGAAAACATGGTGAAGATCGCACCGGGCTGGCGAGCACGTGGCTGGTCGATCCATTCTCGAGCGGAATCTCGTTCCCAGACTGGAAGGAGCTCGAGGACAAGGACCTGATGTGGCCGCTCCGCGAGACCTACGATCCGCTGGTGGTGCGGCGGCCGGCATCGTGGCTGCTCCGAGAAGGTTGGAAGCTGGCCGGGCCGATCTCCGCCCGCGAGGTACCGAGCCGTCGGAGCTGACCGTCGCGTCGGGCAATGCGGAGCTGACCGCCGGCTAGAACGGTGCGGGCCGCTCGAGGGTGAGGCGGCGGCCGGTGTGCGGATGGGCGAAGCCGAGCGCCTCGGCGTGGAGCGCGAGGCGCGCTGCGGCGCGGCCGTAGAGCCGGTCGCCGACGATGGGCGCGCCGAGGCCGAGCGGGTGCGCGGCGTGGACGCGGAGCTGGTGGCTGCGGCCGGTGCGCGGCTGGAAGTGGACGCGGGTGCGCGCCGCGCTGCGCTCGACGACCCGCCACTCGGTGACCGCGGGCTTGCCGTGCACGGGATCGACGATCTGGCGCGGCCGGTCGTCGAGGTCGACGCGCAGCGCGAGCTCGATGGTGCCGCGGTCGCCGGCGACCGGGCCGTCGAGCCAGGCGACGTAGCGCTTGTCGACCTCGCGACGAGCGAAGGCGCGCTGCAGGGCCGCGTGGGTGTCCGGATCCTTGGCGATGACGAGCAGGCCGGAGGTGTCGAGATCGAGGCGGTGGACCGCGAGGGCATCGGGGTGGTGGGCGCGCAGCCGCGTGATCGCCGAGTCGTTCAGCCGCGGGTCCCGGCCCGGGACGGAGAGCAGGCCGCACGGCTTGTCGACGACGACCAGCCAGCGATCCTCGAACACGACGCGCGGCTCGTCGGCGGCGACCGGCTCGGCGCCGAACAGCGGCGGCGCGGCGTGCGGGAGACCGTCGAGCATGAACGGCAGGAGCGGGCCGCACTTGCCGCGGCACGATGGGTAGAACTGACCGGCGCGGCGGCCGCCGGTGGCCGGCGGTGCGCCCCACCACAGCTCGGTGAGCGCGAGCGGGGTGAGCCCGAGCCGGTAGGCGTGGCCGAGCAGCTTGGGCCCGGCGCAGTCACCGGCACCGCCGGGCGGCTCGCCGGGCGCGAACAGATCGCGGATCGGACGGTGCTCGCCGCGGGCGTTCGCGATCACGTAGGTGTCGTGGAGCTGCACCATCAGGCCGCGCGACTCGGCGGCCCGCTGGTGCTCGAGCTGGGTGCGCTCGCGGTCGATGGCGTCGAACCGCGCGGCCCCGGCGGCCTGCTCGGCGGCGTGCGCGGCGAGCAGCCGGCGGCGCTCGGCGGCGTCGCCGCGGCTGGCTTGATCGAGCGCGTGCAGCGCCGCGGCGCGATCGTCGGCGCTCCGATCCTCGGTCCTGCGGATCGCGTCGCGCGCGGCGTGGCGCTCGGCGCGGTGGGCGGCGTGGCGGGCGCGCAGCTCGGCGAGCTCGGCGGCGTGGCGCGCGGCCGCGGCGTGCCCGGCCCGACCGGCGGACGAGTCGGTGAGCGCGCGCAGCCGGAGCTCGAGCTCGGCGAGCCGGCGCTGGCCGGCCGGCCAGAACGCGTCGCGCGCGGCGGCGTCGAACAGCGGCGGCACGAAGCCGGGAGCGTACCAGGCGCCGTCGAGCATGCCGGAGAACCCGCGGAGGTAGCCGATGCGGCCGTCGGGCGCCGCCACGACGAGCACGCCGAACATCTTGCCGCCGCCGGGCGCGTCGAGGCTGGCGCGGCCGCGGACCCGCGCGATCAGCTCGTCGGCGGCGCGCCGGGCCAGCGGGTGCGGCTCGCCGGGATCGAACGGGCTGGCGAAGCTCGCCGGCACGGCGTCGGGCCGGGGCTCGAAGTACGCGACGGCGGACTCGTCCATCGCGCCGGCTACTTCCGGCGCTTGGTGATCCGCACGCTCTCGATCGCGCGATCGGTGGCCTCGACGACCTCGATGATGGCCTGCGGCAGGGTCACGATCTCGCCCTGGGCGGGGATGTGACGGAGCCGCTCGATCAACAGGCCCGCGAGGGTCTCGTAGTCCTCGCTCACCGGCAGGCCGACGTCGAGCTCGGCGTTGATCCGCGCGACGCTGGTCCGCGCCAGCGCCCGCCACACGCCCGGGCGCTCGAGCCGGATCGCCGACGGCTCGGTGTCGTACTCGTCCTCGATGTCGCCGACGATGATCTCGAGCAGGTCCTCGATCGTGCAGATCCCGACGGCGCCGCCGTACTCGTCGACGACGATCGCGAGGTGTTGCTGCTCGGCCTGGAGCTGGACCAGGAGGTCGCTCGCCTTCATGGTCTGCGGCACGTAGATCGGCGGATGGGCGAGGGCGGCGACGGTCCGGTCCTCGGACCGGCCGCGCGAGGCGGCCTGCAGCAGATCGAAGACGTGGACGATGCCGATGATGTCGTCGACCCGCGAGCGGTAGATCGGCATCCGCGAGTGCTGCTTGTCGGCGACCTCGAGCGCGGCCTCGGCGAGCTTGGCGTCCTCGGGCAGCGCGGTGACCTCGGACAGCGGCACCATGAGCTCGCCGACCTTGTACTCGGACAGCTCGAACACCTTGGCGATCATCGCGCGCTCGTCGGCCGAGATCTCGGGCTTGTCGGTCTCGGGATCGCTCTCGATCAGCATGGCGAGCTCGTCGCGGGTCACGAACGCGGTGTTGCGATCGCCGCCCGCGGCGCGGGTCAAGAGGCCGGCGTAGCCGCCGATCACCGCGACGAACGGCCGGACCACGAACGAGATCAGGCGCAGCGGGCCGGCGAGCGTATCGACCACGGCGTCGGCGTGGGTCTGCGCGATCGCCTTGGGCACGAGGTGGCCGAACACCAGCAGCGGCGGCACGGCGATCAGCGGCGCCCACAGCGGATCGGCGTCCGAGAGCTGGAGCTCGACGGCGACCACGAGCACCGCGAACAGCGTGGTCAGGGTGGCGCCGAGCAGCGTGGTCGCGAGCGTGATCCGCGGGACGCCGAGCATGCGCTCGGTCCGCCGGGCGCGGGCGTCACCGGCCGCGGCCCGCGTCCGCAGCCGGCCGCGATCGCACGCCGTCAGCGCCGCCTCGGCGCCGACGAAGAACGCCTGCCCGAGCACGCACGCCGCGAGCACCAGGCCCAGGGTGGACGGCGCGATCATGACGACCTGCCTCGCTGGTCGCGCTCGAGCTCGCCGAGATCGGTGGCCGGCGGCGTGACCTCGTCCTCGCTGTGGACCGGCCGCGGCGGCGGATCGAGCACGCCGATCGCCGCGCCGGGCGACTGGTCGGGCTGGCCCACCGGTCCGCTGCGGTCGTCGGCGCGGTCGGCGCCCTCGCCCGCCCCACCCGCCGGGGCTGCGGGGTCGGGAGAGCCGGCGGCGCCGCGAGCGTCGGGGGACGCGGGCTGTGCGGACGCCGCGGCAGGGCCGGAGGCCTCGGCGTCGACCCGGACGTCGACCGGGGTCCGCACCCGCATGCGCCCGGGCGGGATGGTGTTCTGGAGCTCGGCGCGCTCGTCGCGCAGCACGCCGAAGATCTGCGCCAGGAGGTCGTCCATCGTCACCAGGCCCAGGACCTTGCCGTACTCGCTGACCACCAGCGCCATGTGGACCTTCTTCTGCTTGAAGGTCAGGAACAGCCGCTTGACCGGCGTGGTGCGCGGCACGAACAGCGGCTCGTGGAGCAGCTCGCCGAGCGGGCGGCCGAGCGGCTGGGCGGCGATGGTGCGCACCAGGTCCTTGGCGTTGAGGATGCCGCGGATGTTGTCGAGCGAGCGCTGGTAGATCGGCACGCGCGAGAACCCGCGCGCCGCGACCTCCTTGACCAGGCGCTGCGCCGGCAGGTCGTACGACAGCGCGAAGATCCGCTCGCGAGGGGTCATGACCTGGCCGACGTTCTTGTCGTTGAACTCGAACACGCGGTGGATCAGCCGGCGCTCGCGCGCGTCGACTTGGCCCTGGACCGAGCCGGCGTCGACCAGGGTGCGGAACTCCTCCTCGGACAGATCGCGCGACGGCCGCGACCGCGACACCACGCCGAGCGGTCGGAGCACCACGGCCGTGATCGCCTGGATCACGAGCCGGGCCGGCGCGACGACCAGGCCCAGCGCGGCGAACGGCAGCACGCACAGCCGCGACCACGCGAGCGGCGCGTTGCCGGCGAGGGTCTTCGCGGTGATCTCGGTGATCAGCACGATCAGCGGCAGCGCGACGGCGATCGCCAGCCACAGCGCCGACCACAGCGCGAAGCGCTGCGCGAGCACGATGAACGCCAGCACGGCGATCACGCTGTTGCACGCCTCGTTGCCGATCAGCACCGTCGCCACCACGCGGCGCGGCCACTCGAGCATCGCGACGATCCGGTGATCGGTGAGCCGCCTGCTGTTGGCGAGCTGGCCGCGCTCGAGCCGGCTGATCGAGAACAGCGCGACCTCGGTGCCGGACAGGAACGCCGAGATCACGAGGCACGCGGCCGCGAGCGGGATGGCGATCGCGAGCTCGGCGATCATGGGGTGCCTCCGCGGCCGTTGCTGCGGGCCTCGGGCTCGGACTCGCCGGACGGCGCCGGGAACGTGGCGGTGAACGTCGAACCCCGGCCGGGCGCGGTTTCGACCCAGATCCGCCCGCCGTGGGCCTCGACGTAGGCCTTGGCCAGGGTCAGCCCCAGGCCGGTGCCGCCGAACGCGCGGGTCGACGACGAGTCGACCTGGAAGAACGGCTCGAAGATCTTGGCGACCTGATCGCGCGAGATCCCGATGCCGGAGTCGCTGACCACGAGCTGGATCGCCGGCGTGACGTCGGCCGTCGAACCCGTCGGCCCGGGCGCCGCGGGCGGTCCGGCGGAGTCGTGGGACGCGAGCGGGCCGCGGCGCAGCGCAACGCCGACCTTGCCGCGGTCCGGGGTGAACTTGACCGCGTTGGACACCAGGCTCGACACGACCTGGCGGATCTTGCGGCGATCGCCGACCACGACCGCGTCGGCGCACGCGTCGAGCTGGATCGCGATACCGCGCCGGCCGGCCTGCGGCGCGAACGTGGCCAGCTCGCTCGCGACCAGATCGGCCAGCGACAGCGTCGCGCGCTCGAGCGCGAGCTGGCCGGACTCGAGCGACGACACGTCGAGCACCGCGGTGATCAGGCCGAGCAGCTGGTCGGCCTTGCCGAGGATCGTGGTCAGGTAATCTCGCTGATCGCCCGAGATCGGCCCGGCCAGGCCCTCGGCCATCATCTCGGCGTAGCCGATCACGCTGGTCAGCGGCGTGCGCAGCTCGTGCGACATCGTGGCCAGGAAGTTCGACTTGAGGCGATCGAGCTCCTCGAGCCGCGCCACCGCGCGCGACAGCCGCGCGTTGTGCTCGGTGAGCTCGGCGAAGGTCAGCCGCATCGCCTCCTCGTGGGTCGCGGCGGCGAGCTCGCGGGCGTGGGCGTGGTGGACCAGGAGATCGAGGGTCTCGGCGCACAGCGCGAGGCTGGCGTCGGCCGACGGCCCGGTCGCGGCGATCTGCGCCAGCGGCTCGCCGTGGTACTCGATCACGCGGCGCGGCGACCCGGCGCCGAGCGTGCCGGCGAGCCGGGCGCCGCCCGGGTCGAAGATCGCAAGCTCGCCGCCGAGCGCCCGGGCGATTGCCCCGACCAGCTCATCGAGCTCGCCGGCGGGCACCAGGCGAGCCAGCTCGATCCCGTCGTCGAGCACGCTCACCCGGGGAGCTTACCAGGTTCTGCCACTCCGATATGCTCGGCCAGCGCGCTGCGAAACGTCGCGGAGTCGATCCCGAAGCGCTCCGAAACTCGCCGATCGGTATCGAGCAGATCCCATGCGCGGCCGACCAGCTCGAAGAAGGTCTCGACCACCCCGGTGCCCTGCTTGGCGCACGCCGCGTGGATCGACCGCGCCGGATCGCCGAAGCGGTCGACCTCGTCGAGCGCCACCGCCTCGGGGAGATCGCGCTTGTTATACTGCACCACCACCGGCACATGCTCGAGGCACAGCGCCTTGAGGTTCACGGTCAGGTTGTCCCACGATCGCCGGTTGGGGTCGCGCTGGTCGGGCTGCGAATCGGCGACGAACGCGACGGCGTCGGCGTTGGCGAGCACGACCTTGCGCGTGGCCTCGTGCACCGGCTGGCCGGGCACGGTGTAGACCTTGATCTGGAACGAGAACCCCGAGGCGCGAAAGAACACCGGCAGCAGATCGAAGAACAGCGTGCGATCGTCGCGGGTGTCGAGGGTCATCAGCCGGCCGCGGTTGAGCTTGTCGACCGCGCCGTGCAGCGCGCGCAGGTTGCTGGTCTTCCCGGAGTGCGGCGGCCCGTAGTACACGAGCTTGAGCGCCACCTGCCGCTCCGCGAAATCGACTTGCGCCACGGCGAACTCTACCGCACCTCGAGAGCACATGCCGGCGCGGGCCCGACGGTGGCAACAGATCGCGGCGCGATCGATCGCGACGGTGTCCGCGCGGCGAGCGAACGCGAGCGCCGCGCGCGTGCGCTCGGCGATGCTCGGTGAGAATCGTCGTCCCGAGCTCGATCGCGCGGCCCGGCGGGCGCGCTTCACGCTCGCAACCAGTTAGAATCACGTTAATAACCCGGCCAGCGCGCCGCGCTACTGCGATCCGCCGGGGTGCGAGCTGGTGACCGGGCGGCCCGGCACGAGCGGCCGCGCCGGCGAGCTCGTTGCGCCCGGCGCGATCGGCGGACCGGAGAGGCGCGATGACTCGCGCGCCACCGTCGTGTAGATCAGGCCGACCACGATCGCGACGATCAGGACCGCGAGCAGACCGACGGTCGCGCGGTACGGCCGGGCCTCGGGCTTGACCGTGGCGCTCGCGAACAGCGTGGCCTCGGCGGCGCGGCGCAGCCGATCGAGCTGCCGGGTGGCGACGTCGCCTGGGCCGTGGCCGCGGTAGCGAGCGGCGGCCCAGGCGTACGCGTTGTGGGTCGCGACCAGCCGGAGCACCTCGTCGTGGCGCGCCGGCTCGCTCCAGGCCGCGGCCGCGCGGTCCCATGCCTCGCGCAGCGGCTCGGGGATCGCGGCGTCGCGCGCGTCGCGGTAGGCCGCCATCCGGTCGGTGGTGAGCCCGCAGGTCGCGCACGCGGTGGCGCCCGCGCGGCGCTCCGTGCCGCACTTGGGGCACGCCGGCGCGTCGCTCGTCCGGGGCGGCGCCAGCGGCGCGGTCATCACGTGCGCGCACGCTGGACAGGTCGATCGCACGGCCTCGCCGTCGATCGCGAAGCTCGCGGCCACGAGCTCATGACAGGACTCGCACTCGACGCGCACTCCCCGGATCCTGTCACAACGCCGGCCGGAAGGGGACCGGCGTGGCGATCAGCAGAAAGATGACGAGCATCGCGATCGCGTAGCGCCGGCGCCACGGGTCGAGCGGAGTTTCTCCTACGGGAGGGTGGTACTCGCCCGCCTGGCGCCGCATCCAGGCCAGCAGCACCGCCCACACCAGCCACGGCACGACCCCGTTGTGGGCGTAGACCACCGCCTCGAGCACGCCGCGCCCGGAGCTCCACGCGCGCGCGAACATCACCCCCCCGATGGCCAGGCCGATCAGCGGCAGGGCGACGTGCAGCCGCGCCGACCAGCGCTCGTGCGCGTCGCCGAGTGCGGCCCGGGCGACGTGGCCGCCGTCGAGCTGGCCGATCGGCATCAGGTTGATCATCGTGATCAACAGGCCGACCCAGCCGGCGAACGCCATGGGGTGGAGCTGGACGTCGATCCCGCCCGACGGCAGCCAGCGGCCGAACACCGCGTACTTGAGCAGCGCATAGAGGATCGAGTTGCCCTCGATCATCTCGCCGGGGGAGATCGGCCCGAGCGAGGACAGCGACAGGCCCACGACGAGCAACGGGATCGCGACGATGAGCCCGGCGATCGGACCGGCCGCGCCGACGTCGAACAGCGCGTTGCGATCCGAGATCGGCTTGCCCATGCGGATCACCGCGCCGAGCGTGCCGAGCGTGATCACCGGCGGCATCGGGATGAAGTACGGCAGCGAGACCTCGACGCCGCGGCGCCGCCCGATCACGTAGTGCCCGAGCTCGTGGCACAACAGGATCCCCATCAGCGCAGCCGCGAAATACGGGCCGCCGGACCATGCCGTGGTCGCGCAACATGCGAGGAACAGGCCGGCGTGGATCGCGAGGCCGCGCCGCGTGACCGCGGGGGCCGCGCCGACGTCATCCGGCGTAGTCATGTGCTGGCGAGTCTAGCGCGGCGGCGAGCGCGCGCCATCGCGCCGCGCGCGTCATCGCTGCGGGCCGAGCTCGCGCATCAGCGCCGCGGCGTTCGCGGCCTCGTCGCGCCGGCCGAGCGCGGCGAACGCGCTGGCGATGATCCGCCAGGTCTCGGCGTAGCCCTCGTGAATCACGGTCGGGTACTCGTCGTCGCGGCCGGGCCGCGGGTAGTCGAGGTCGAGCGCGGCGAACCAGTCGCGGTTGATCGCGGCGAGCTCGTCGACCGACGGCCGGGCCTGGCCGCGCGGCAGGACGCGGAACAGCGTCCCGTAGGGATAGTTCGGCAGCGTGGCCAGGACGTTGCCGAGCGCGCGATCGACGAGCAGGGGCCGGCCGCTGGCGAGGATCTGCTCGGCGATCCGGATGCTCGGCGTCGCGTCGGTGTTCGTCTCGATGACGATGCCGCGGCGGGCGAGCCGCTCGCGGTACGGGCGATCGCCGACGAGGTGCCACAGCGCGACGACGACGTCGGGGCGCTCGCCTCGCGCGACCTGGAGGTAGCCGGTGCCAAGGAACGGGATGTCGCCGGACACGAACACGACGGCGTCGGGCGGCAGGCCGCGGAGCAGCCCGTGCATCGCGTGCTCGATCGCCGGCGTGCGGACCCGCAGCAGGTCCGGCAGCGCAACGACCGCGGCGGTCGCGAACCCCAGCACGGCGATCGCCGCGGCGACGCCCGGGCGCAGCCGGGCCCGGTAGCGCGCGACCGCGAGCTCGAGCGCGCAGGCGACCGGCACCGCGAGCAGCAGCGTGGCCATCAGGTGGAACCGGCGGAGCGCGTAGAGGTTGAGGCCCCGCGGCTCGAGATCGAACCGCGCGGCGAGCAGCGGCCCGGCGAGGACGAACGCCAGCGCGAGCATCTGCCAGCCGATCCGGGGCTCGCCGTCGCCGCCGCGGCGCACGCTGCGGTAGCCGAGCATGGCGAGCCCGGCGAGCGCGGGGAGCCAGCACCACGCGCGCCCCAGCGTGACCGCGAACGCGGCCAGGTTGCCGGCGACGTACAGCTCGCCGCCGCGCGGCGAGAACGCGGCCGGTCCGCCGTAGTCGCGCCGCAGCAGGTGATCGACCAGCGCGCCGAGCGAGTCGATCGGGTTCCACGACATCGAGTTCTCGGGCGTGATCAGCAGATACACGTAGGGCGAAAGGCCGAGGCCGAGCGCCGCCACGCCGGCGGCCGCGGCGCGCGCGCCGTGCCGGGCCTCGCGCACGCCGCGGATCGCGCCGAGCAGGCCGACCGGCGCGACCAGGACGCAGGTCATGTGGTCCGCGATCCCCAGACCGGCGACGAGGCCGAGCGCCGCGACGCGCCAGCCGCCGCGCAGCGGACCGGCGATCGCCGACAGATAGATCACCGCCGCGACCACGAGCTGGTTCAGCGCGAACACCTCGGCCTCGGTGCTGTAGCGCATCGCGACCGGACCCGCGGCGTAGATCGCGACCGCGAACGTGGCGGCGATCGCGCGAGCGCCCCACGCGCGACACGCGGCGTGCAGCACGACGAGCTGGATCGCCGCGAGGATCGCCGTCGCGATCCCCGTGGTGTGCGCCGGCGTCGATCCCGGCAGCCACGACAGCGCGCGCAGCCACAGCACGTACGCCGGGTAGCCGGTCGGGTGGGCGACGCCGCCGGCGACGCCGATCGTCGCGAGCTCGGCGTTGTCGCCGTCGACGATGTGGGCCGGCGCGATCCAGACGTACGCCGCGAGCGCGACCAGCGCGATCAGGCCGCCGCGGTCGAGCAGGAACCGCGGCAGCGCGCCGGCCAGGTCTCGGTCGTCGTCACCCCGCGCCATGCCGGCAACGATAGCGGACGCGGCAGGGGCTCGCCAGATGTCGGGGAGGTCACCACGTCGTGCCACAGACTCGCGATCAGCTCGTGGAAGATAGCAGTACTGCGCTCCGGTCCAGCACTCGGGGTGTCAGGACCATCAGTACAGGTCAGCAGGATCTGCGGATTTGCATATTTCGTGGTTTCCGGCGAACCCGCGAATGGCAACGCCCACGGCGAGCCCGCGACCGGCGAGCTCGCAACCGACGGCGGAGATCGCGACGCCAAGCCTGCGCCGTCGTCGCGCGGAAGTCACTGGCCGACCACGCCAGGCCCGTGGCCGAACGGTCCGTGCCAGATTCTCGCACGGCTGCCAGGCCAGCTCGGCGTCGGTTCCGGACGCGATCGTGCATCGCTCGACACCGCTGCGCGTTGATCGGAGAGGCCGCCCTCCGGGTGTCCCGGTTCCTGTCCTCTGCGGGCAGGCCCCCAGGCGTGATAGCGTGTTTGCAGGGGCGGCGCGTACGCAGGCGCTGGTTCAGGCTGGTTCAGCTCCACTCCAGAGAGGACGGCGAGTGAACGACACGGCGGTGGCGGAGAGTCCGGACATGGCGGTACATCAACAGGCGGAGGCGACGCTGAGGCGAGCGGCGGCCACTGCCGACGCGAAGCTGAAACAGGCAGAGGTCGACGCCGATGCGAAGCTGAGACAGGCGGAGGTCCCGGCGGAGGCGATGCTGCATCAGGCTGCGGTCGAGGCCGAGGCGACCCTGCAACAGGCGGAGCAGGAACAGCGCGAGGTGTTCGAACGATTCTTCGCGCTGTCCATGGACATGATGTGCATCTCGACTCCCGATGGATACTTCACGCGCGTCAACCCGTGTTTCGATGTTCTCGGCCACAGCCGCGACGAACTGCTGCTGCTCCGACAGACTCGGGATCTCGTGCATCCCGACGACAGGGCAGCGACGCAGGCGGCATACGACGGGCTCGCCCTGGGAAGCCCGGCGATCAGGATCGAGAATCGCTACCGTTGCAAGGATGGCTCGTACCGCTGGCTGTCGTGGGCGAGCAGCCGGGACTCCTCGGGCGCCGTGTACTCGATGGCACGCGATGTCACGGACGCGAAACGAAGCCATGATGTACTGCACCGTGCCAAGCAGGCAGCGGAAGGGGCGAGTCACGAGTTCGAGTCGTTCAGCTACTCGGTGGCGCACGACCTTCGTGCGCCGCTCCGGAGTATCGACAACTTCAGTCAGGCATTGCTCGCCGACCATGTCGAGAAGCTCGACGTCACGGGCAGGAAGTATCTCAACTTCATCGTCGATGCGTCCCACTACATGGCGCAGCTCGTCGATGACCTGCTCGGGCTCACACGCGTGACACGAAACGTGATGCGGTTCGAGAACGCCGATCTCAGTCAGCTCGCTCGCGCAGCAATCACCCGCCTCCAGGCGAGACAACCCGCGCGCCGCGTGACAGTGACGATCCAGGACGGTCTGGCGGACAAGGGCGATCATCGGCTGCTCGCAATCGTGCTCGATAACCTCCTCGGGAACGCCTGGAAGTTCACCGAGAACCGCGAGGATGCACGCATCGATTTCGGCGCCACCATCGAGAACGGCCACCCGACCTACGTCATGCGCGACAACGGCGCAGGGTTCGACATGGCGCTGGCGAGCAATCTCTTCGGCGTGTTCCAGCGCCTCCATTCCGACACCGAGTTCGGGGGAACCGGCGTCGGCCTGGCCACGGTCCAGCGCATCATTGTCCGACATCGCGGCCGGATCTGGGCGGAAGCAAGCGTCGGCCATGGCGCAACCTTCTACTTCACGCTGCACGAACCGGCGCAGGTGTTGTCAGCAGCGCCGCCCGCTCCTCCCAGCTAAGGCGCGACGATCAGGGCGTCGCCCTCGACCTCGAGCACGCTCGGCACGCGCTCGAGCTCGCCGTCGGGGGCGATCGCGGCCGGCCCGCAGGCGCCGTCGTCGAGCCGGGCGTGGGCCAGCGCGGCGCGCAACGCGGCACGGGGCGCGGCGGTGCCGGCGGTCTGCGACCGCGCCGCGGCGAGGATCGCGGCGGCATCGCGGACCTGCGCGGCGGCGGTGCTCGGGGCGCGGCGGGTGCGCTGCTGGAACGCCTCGGAGAACGCAACCGCGAGGTCGCCGCCGAGCTCGCCCGCGAAGTCGTCGAGGATCAGCGCGCCCTGCACCGCCGCGCCACCGCGGACTGGCAGCGTCGAGTGGTGCCAGCCGGCGCCGCCGACCAGCTGGACGACCTGCGGGATCTGGCCGCCGTGCTTGCGCGCGAGCCGGTACAGGTCCGGCGCCTCGGTGGTGCGCAGCTCGACGTTGTAGTACGGCAGGTACGCGGCGACGATCGCGGCGCGGTCGTAGCGGTCCGGGAGGTAGAGCAGCGTGTACGGCACGTCGGGCGAGAACGTGGTCCAGCCCGCCTTGCCGTGGCGCGCGAGGTGGGCGGCGAGCCGAGGGTTCCTCGCAGGGACCAGGCCGAGGAAGTCCTTGACGTCGGCCTCGACGTCGCCGCCGGTGGGATCGTAGCTGCCGCGCGCGGTGACCTGCAGGCCGAGCCGGGTGGCCTCGGCGGCGAACGCGTCGGCGGCGTCGCGGCCGATGTCGTCGCGCGGCGCCAGCACCGCGACGGTCGGGAAGCTGTCCTCGGCGGCGAGCCGGGCCACGGCGCGGCCCTCGTCGGCCGACGACGCGACCAGGCGGAACACGCCGGCAGCCGGATCGGCGCCGTCGGCCGGCGCGAGCAGCCCGATCGGCAGGCCGTGGAGCGCGGCGACCCGCGCCGCGGCGACCGCCTCGCGCTGACCGACCGGGCCGAGGATCGCGATCGCGCCCTTGCCCGCCGCGGCGTCGACGGCGGCGGCCGCGCCGTCCGCGGTGCCGCGGGTATCGAGGAACAGCCAGCGCGTGCCGGCCGCAGGCGCCAGCTCGATCGCGGCGCGCAGCTCGCCGCCGAGGCCGGCGTACGGCCCCGACAGCGGCAGCAGCACCGCGATCAGCGACGGATCGACCGCCGCGGTGACGAGCGCCGCGCCGAGCGCCGCCGCCGCGGCGGAGACCTCGGCGGCATCGGCCGCGCGCGCCGCCCGTGCGAGCAAGTCGCGGGCCTGGGTGTCGTCGCCGCGGTGATGCGCCAGCCGCGCGGCGCGCAGCGCAACCTTGCCGGCCGGCGCGCGATCGCCGAGCGCGTCGAGCGCGGCGCGTGCAGCAGCCTCGTCGAGCGCGTCGATCGCATCGCCCGAACGCAGCCGCGTCACATCGACGACCGGCGTCGCCCCCGGACCAGCCGCGGCCCCCGCGTCGCGCGCCCGGGCGACCGCGTGGCTGCTCGACGCATCGCGCTCGATCCAGCTCGGCTCGCTCGGCGCCGGCCTGGGTCCGCACCCGGCACCGAGCCCGGCACCGAGGCCGGCACCGAGGCCGGCAACGACGCTGGTCCCGAGGCTGACAACCACGGCCGCGGTGATGCCGGCTCGAGCGCTGGGCGGTGGCGGCACGACGGCCACAAGTCTAGTCCACGCCCCGCCGGATCGCGACGGCAGCGCCCGCGCGTCACTCGGCACCGGCGCGCGCGCTAGTCCTCGAAGCGCTCTCCCGGCGGGATCGGACAGCTGTCGGGAGGACCTGGCTTGTCGCCCTGCGCCCCGCTCGCGCGCGGCGCGACCCAGCATTCATCGAGGATCGAGCAGTAGCAGATCGTCATCGCGACGCCGTGCTTCTCCCTCAGGATCAGCTCCTTGAGCTTCACCCGACTCGGCTCGTCATCCGATGGAATCATGATGACGTAGTCCTTGCCTGGCGGCAGGACCACACCGTTGATCGACGCATGGCCCAGGGTCACCTTGCCGGTGAAGCCAGCGGCCTGCTCGACGTCCGCCCAGGTCTTGACCGGCACGCCGCCCACGGTCACACGCACCGCCCTGACCCGCGCAGGGCCGGTGCCGTGGTTGGTGACGTACATGCCGACCTTGGCCGTGCCCATGTTGACATCGGACGTCCAGATCTGCAGATACGGCCACACCTGGGCGCGCAACTGCTGGCGCTGCTCGCTCAGCTGCTCGGTCTGGGCGCTCCGCTGGGCCCGAAGCTGCTCGTCCTGCACGCGCTGCTGCTCGGTCTCGGCGCTCCGCTGGACGCGAAGCTGCTCGTCCTGCAGGCGCAGCTGCTCGCCCTGCACGTACGCGGTGTAGGCCGAGACCACCAGCGCCAGCAGACCGACGAGCGACGCGATCACCGCCGAATAGGCGTTCCAGTTCCTGCGTGGCTTCGCGGCCGGGGCCGCCTCGCGCGGCGCCAGCCGGTCCACCGCCCGCTCCACTGCCTGCGCCAGCCGCTCCTCGAGATCTTCGCTCCCTGATCCGGACACGATGCCCTCCGCGTGGTTCGACGCGCGCGAGCATACCCCGCCGCCCGGGCGCCGCGGTCAGCCCTCGTCCTCGGTGAACGCGCACAGCGCGTGGACCGGGTAGCCCCGGCGCTCGAGCTGGCCCCGCCCGCCGACGTCGACCAGGTCGATGACGAACGCGCACTCGACGATCCGCGCGCCGACGCGCTCGAGCAGCGCGATCGCCGCGATCGCCGTGCCGCCGGTGGCGAGCAGGTCGTCGATCACGACCACGCGCTCGCCGGCGGTCACGCCGTCGACGTGGATCTCGACCCGGTTCGAGCCGTACTCGAGGTCGTAGTCGTGGCCGATCGAGGTGTGCGGCAGCTTGCCCGGCTTGCGGATCGGCACGAACCCGGCGGCGATGGCGTGGGCCAGCGCGGCGCCGAAGATGAAGCCGCGGGCCTCGACCGCGGCGACCTTGTCGATCTTGCCGCGGTAGCGCTCGGCCAGCGCGCCGATCACGGCGCCGAACCCGGCGGCGTGGGCCAGGAGCGGCGTGATGTCGCGGAACCGGATCCCCGGCCGCGGAAAATCCGGAATGGTGCGGATCAGCTGCTTGATCGTGTCCACGGCGCTCACTCCTCGAGCAGCGAGCGTACGCGATCGAGCAGGCGCTTGCGCGGCGCGCCGCCACCCGTGGGATCGCCGGCGAGCTGGGCGAGCTCCTCGATCAGCGCGCGCTGCCGCGGCGACAGCTCGGTCGGCACCTCGATCCGGATCTGCACCAGGTGATCGCCGCGCGGCGCGGCCTTGCCCGACGACTGCGGGATCCCGCGGCCGCGGATCCGGAACACCTGGCCGGGCTGCGTGCCCTCGGGGATCCGCATGTTGATCGGGCCGTCGAGCGTGGTGATCTCGAGCACCGCCCCGAGGGCGGCCTGGGGGAAGCCGATGGCGTGCTCGCTGCGTACGTCGAGGCCGTCGCGGCGAAACACCGCGTGCTCGGCGACCCGGAGGTGGACGTGGAGATCGCCACCCGCGGCGCCGCCCTTGCCGGGCTCGCCCTCGCCGCGGAACGTCTTGACCCCGCCGTCCTTGGCGCCGGCCGCGACCACCACGGTGAACTCGCGCGTCTTGCCGTCGCCCGCCGGGATCTCGATCGTCCGGCTGGCGCCGAACGCGGCCTGCTCGAAGCTGAGCTCGAGTGTGTAGCGCAGGTCGCGGCCGCGCTGCTTGCCGCGGCGCCGGCGGAACACGTCGTTGAGGATGTCCTGCGCGGCCTCGACCACGGCCGACAGCCCGGAGGTGTCGTCGGGGTGGCCCCAGCGGTCGTAGCGCGTCCGGGCCTCGGGCTCGGACAGCACCGCGTACGCCTCGTTGATCTCGCGGAACTCCTCGCCGGTGTTGTCGGGGCTGACGTCGGGGTGGTGCTTGCGCGCCAGCTCGCGGAACGCGCGCTTGATCTCGGCGTCGCTCGCGTCGCGCGACACGCCCAGCACCGTGTAGTAGTCGCGCCGGCGCCGCGCCATCACGATCCCTCGGGCGCGGGCTCGGCGGCGGCGTAGATCGCCTCGCCGATGCGCTGCGCGGAGACCTCGAGCCGGGCGACCGCGTCCTGGACCTCGACCAGATCGTCGCCCGCGATCGCGGCGCGGCACTGGGCGAGCTCGACCACGAGGAACTCGCGCTCGTCATCGGGCAACAGACCTCCGAACTCCTCCATGGCCTTCTCGGAGGAGTAGAGCAGGCCCTCGCCCTTGTTGCGAGCCTCCACGATCTGACGTCGAATCACGTCGGCGTCGGCCATCGCCTCGGACTCGTTGACCAGGCGCTCGATGTCGTGCTCCGACAGCCCGGTCGTGGGCGTCACGGTCACGCGCTGGACCTTGCCGGTCCCGTGATCCCGGGCAGATACGGACAGGACGCCATCGGCGTCGATGTCGAACGCGACCTCGATCTTGGGCACGCCGCGCGGCGCGGGAGGGATCCCGGTGAGCTCGAAGTTGGCCAGCGACTTGTTGTCCTCGGCCATCGGCCGCTCGCCCTGGAGCACGTGGACGTCGACGAACGGCTGGTTGTCGATCGTGGTCGAGAACACCTCGGTGGCGCGCGCCGGCAGCGCGGTGTTGCGCTCGATCAGCTTGTGGAACACGCCGCCCTGGATCTCGATGCCGACCGACAGCGGCGTGACGTCGAGCAGCAGGACCTCCTGGACCTCGCCGGTCAGGACGCCGCCCTGGATCGCGGCGCCGACCGCGACGACCTCGTCGGGGTTGACCCGCCGGCTCGCGTCCTTGCCGAACATCTCGGCGACCAGGCCGTGGATCCGCGGCATCCGGGTCTGGCCGCCGACCAGGATCACCACGTCGATGTCGGCCGGGGTCAGCCGGGCGTCGTCGAGCGCGCGCCGGCACGGCTCGAGGGTGGCCTGGACGAGCGGCTCGACCAGGGACTCGAGATCGCGGCGCGTGAACACCAGCTGAAGGTGGCGCGGCCCGTCGGAGCCCGCCGCGATGAACGGCAGGTTGATCTCGGTGCGCTCGCCACTCGACAGCTCGATCTTGGCGCGCTCGGCCGCCTCCTTGAGCCGCTGCAGCGCCATGCGGTCGCCGCGCAGATCCATGCCGTCGTTCGCGGCGGTGAACGTCGCCAGCAGGTGCTCGACGATCGCGTTGTCGAAGTCCTCGCCGCCCAGGAACGTGTCGCCCGCGGTCGACCGGACCCGGAACACGCCGTCGGATAGCTCGAGGATCGAGACGTCGAACGTGCCGCCGCCGAGGTCGTAGACCGCGACCCGCTGCGCGCCCTCGGTCTCGACCCCGTAGGCCAGCGCGGCGGCGGTCGGCTCGTTGACGATGCGCAGCACGTTGAGCCCGGCGATCCGGCCCGCGTCCTTGGTCGCCTGGCGCTGGGCGTCGTCGAAGTACGCCGGCACGGTGACCACCGCGTCGGTGACGGTCTCGCCGATCCAGTCCTCGGCGGTCTGCCGCATCTTCTGCAGCACCAGCGCCGAGATCTCGGGCGGCGAGTAGTCGCGGCCGCGGACCCGGACATGGGCGTCGCCGTTGTCGGCCGCGACCACCTCGTACGGGCAGGTCAGGACGTGGCGCTGGACCTCGGGATCCTCGAACTTGCGCCCCATCAGCCGCTTGACCGCGTAGACCGTGTTCTCGGCGTTGGTCATCGCCTGGCGCCGCGCGGCCTGGCCGACCAGCCGCTCGCCGGTCTGGGCGAAGCCGACCACCGACGGCGTGGTCCGCGTGCCCTCGGCGTTGGCGATCACCACGGGCGAGTCGCCGTCGATCACCGCGACGCACGAGTTGGTCGTCCCGAGATCGATGCCGACGACGCGGGGCATGACAGATCGTTACTCGGCCGGTGCCGGCGCGGCTTTAGCCTTCGCGACCACCACGAGCGCCGGCCGCAGCAGCCTCTCACCGGACTTGTACCCGCGCTGCAGCACCTGCATCACGGTGCCGGGCGGCTGGTCGCTCTCCTGCTGCGAGATCGCCTCGTGCAGGTTGGGATCGAACGGCTGGCCGCCGGCCTCGATCGGCGTGACGTCGAGCCGCTCGAACGCGGTCAGGAACTGGCGCAGCACCAGCTGGACACCCTCCACGATCGGGTTGGTACCGGCCTGGGAGGTCGCGTGCTCGATCGCGCGCTCGAGGTTGTCGACCACCGGGAGCATCTCCTTGAGCACCTTGCCCTTGCTCTCGAGCCGGACATCGTCGAGCTCGCGCTTCTGGCGCTTGCGCAGGTTCTCGAGATCGGCGGCCGCCCGCAGGTAGCGATCCCAGTTGTCCTTCTTCTCCTTCTCGAGCGCCGCGATCCTGGCTTCGAGCTCGTCGCGTCCATTGGCTTCCGGCACCTCCCGTGACTCGGGCGGCTCGACCTCGATCGGCAATTCCCCGTTGTCCACCGCCGAGGCGGCCTCGGCCGGGGCATCGGGATCTTCACCGTTCTGGTTGGGTTCTCCGCTCATCGGGACGACCATAACCACGTTTGCGCGGCCAGACCAGCGGCGGCAGGCGAGTTGCAGATCGACAAGCGACGGGAGCGCTCCCTGGAGATCCAGGCGCGTGACGCGACTAGCGGGGGGTGAATGGACCGGCTCTGGACAGGCAAGGCAACCCCTGCATTGGAAGGCACAGAGCTGGCCGGTGGAACCCGCGCGACGCGACGCGCGGTGGGGTGAATGGACCGGCTCTGCCGGTCTATCCCCAGGGGGGTTCATGGGAACGTCCCCTATCGATCGATCGCGCCCGGCTACGTCGCGGCGAGCTCGGCCAGGAGCTGAGACACCGTGTCGGCGGTGACCTCGACGACTGACATCACCTTACCGTAGTTCATCCTCATGGGACCGATCACCGCGAGCGCCCCGATCGGATGCTCCTCGGAGCCGTACGACACCGCGATCACCGAGCTCCCGGCCAGCGCGCTGAGCGCGGTCTCGGCGCCGAGGAACACCTGGAGGCCCTCGGCGTGGCGGGTGCGATCGAGCAGCCGGATCAAGGTCTCCTTGTCCTCCAGCGTGCGGAGCAGCTCACGCGTGTGGTCCTGCGCGATCGTGTTGTCGATCAGGTTGGCGTGACCGCTGATCACCACATCGGCCGAGCGCTCGCGCGCGACGAACATCGCGTGGCCCAGGCGCAGCGCGGCGCTGACCGCCTCGTCGTAGCGGTTCTTGTCCTCGCCGAGCTCGTGGATCACGCGGTCGCGAACCTCGTCGAGCGTCATGCCCTTGAGCAGCTGGTTCAAGTAGTTGTGGATCGACTCGAGCCGCCGCGGGTCGACGTCGTCGATGATCAGCCGGTTCTCGATGCTGCCGTCGGTGGTGACCAGCACCGCGATCAGCTTGCCGTCGCGCAGCGGCACGAACTCGATGTGACCGAGCCGCTGGTGATCGGGATCCGGCGTGACGATCACCGCGGCGTGCTGGGTCAGATCGCTCAACAGCCGCGACGCGCGCTGCACCACCGCGTCGCGGGTCGGCGCCGCGACCCGCTCGCGGATCTCGTCCTTCTCGCGCGTGGTCAGGGCCCGGACCTTGAGCAGCTCGTTGATGAAGAACCGCAGCCCCGACGCGGTCGGCACCCGGCCGGCCGACGAGTGGCGCTGCTCGAGCAGGCCGAGCTCCTCGAGATCGGCCATCACGTTGCGCACCGTCGCCGGCGACAGCTTGAGGTCGTGGCGACGCGTCACGGTCCGCGAGCCGACCGGGTCACCCCCGTGGAGGTACTCGGTGACCACGGCATGCAGGATCTTCTGCGCTCGCCGCGATAGCTCGGAGCTGTTCATCCGGACCTGTACAGTCTAGCATTCCAGCCCTCCACCACACGGGCCGCGATGCGATCGGCCATGAGAAAGCCACGCAGCGTCGGGCAGATCCTGCCGGCCTTGCGCTCGGCGAGGCGTTCGACGACCAGCGCCTCGGCCAGGCCCGGCGCGGCGGCGAGGTCGGCCTCGGCGACGCCGTCGGAGGTCCGCAGGCCCAGCCAGGCCCGATCCGCTGCCAGCTCGGCCGGCGCGCTGTCGACCACCTCGGCGGGCGTACCCGGATCTGCCAGGTAGGCAGCGGCGCTGCGCGGGTTGGTGGCGCGGCGGCCCGAGCCGTCGGCGGCGAGCTCGAGCGACGCCGCGCCGACCCCCAGGCCGAGGAACGCGGCGCCGCGCCAGTACAGCGCGTTGTGCCGCGCGCGCTTGCCGGGCCGCGCGTACGAGCTGATCTCGTAGTGCTCGTAGCCCGCGGCGGTGAGCCGGTCGTGGGTCGCGACGTAGAGCTCGGCGAGCGCGTCGTCGGGCAGCGGCACCAGCCGGCCGTCGCGGACGCGCTGGCCGAACGCGGTGCGATCCTCGATCGTCAGCTCGTAGACCGAGAGGTGATCGGTCGCGAGCTCGGCGCCGGGGGCCGCGGCGCCACCGCCGGGGACGCCGAGGATGAAGTCGGCCGAGGTCGCGAGCCCGGCCGCGATCGCGCGCTCGACCGCGGCGCGGCCGTCGCCGAACCGGTGATCGCGGCCGAGCACCACGAGCTCGCGCGGCGACAGCGACTGCACGCCGATCGACCCCCGGTTGACGCCCGCGGCGCGCCACGCCGCGAGCAGGTCGTCGGTGCAGTCGGTCGGATTGGCCTCCAGCGTCACCTCGAGGCGGTCGACCGGCGGGGCGCCGAACCGCTGCCGGATCCGCTCGATCGCCGCCGCGATGCAATCCGGCCGCCACAGCGACGGCGTGCCGCCGCCGAGGTAGATCGAGACCAGCTCGCCGGGGAACCGGCCGGCGCGAAGCTCGAGTTCGCGGCTGATCGCGGCGAGATAGCCGTCGTGCGCCGGTGGGCCCAGCTCGATCGCGAAGTCGCAGTACGGACAGCGCTTGCGGCACCACGGGAAGTGGAGGTAGACGCCTAGATCAGATATGCCGCCAGTCTATCTCGACAATGCCGCGTCGACCCGGATCGACGACGACGTCCTCGCGCTGATGACCGAGGTGATGCGGACGTCGTGGGGTAACCCGAGCTCGCAGCACCCGCAGGGCGCCGCGGCCCGGGGCCACATCGCGACGGCGCGCCGCCGGCTGCTCGCGGCGCTCGGCGATCCGGGCGGCGACGGCGGCAGCGCCGCGCTCGGCGACATCGTGTGGACCAGCGGCTGCACCGAGGCCGACGCGCTCGCGGTGCTCGGCGCGGCGCGCACCCGGCCGGGCGCGATCGTCGTGTCGTCGATCGAGCACCCCGCGGTCGGCCAGCTGGCGGCGCGGCTCGGCGATGCCCGCGCCGCGGTCGTGGTCGAGCCCGGCCCCGACGGCGTGATCGATCCCGAGGCGGTCGCCCGGGCGGCGGTGGGCGCCGCCGTGGTCGCGATCGTCCTGGTGCAGAACGAGATCGGCGTGGTCCAGCCGGTCGCGGCGATCGCGCGCGCGGTGCGCCGCGCCAACCCGGCGTGCCACATCCACATCGACGCGGCGCAGGCGTTCGGCAAGGTCGCGATCGACGTCGCGGCGATCGGCGCCGACTCGCTCGCGATCGCCGCGCACAAGCTGCACGGCCCCAAGGGCATCGGCGCGCTGTGGCTGCGCGCCGGCTGTGTGCTCGAGCCGCTGTGGGTCGGCGGCGGCCAGCAGGGCGGCCTGCGCGGCGGCACCCAGGACGCGCCCGGCGCCGCGGGGCTCGGGCTGGCCGCCGAGCGCGCCGTCGCCGCCTTGCCCACCGCCCGCGCGCGCTGGCTCGAGCTCGCCGGCCGGGTCACCGCGCGGCTCGCCGAGCGCGGCGTGGCGTTCCGCCAGCTCGTGCCCGACGAGCGCCGCTCGCCGCACATCCTGGCGCTCGGCCTCGCCGGCGTCCCCGCGTCCGCGCTGCGCACCGTGCTCGCCAGCCGCGGGATCTACATCTCCACCGGCTCGGCCTGCGCCGAGCGCGACGGCCACGGCAAGCCGTCGCCGGTGCTGGTGGCGATCGGCCTTGCGCCCGATACCGGCATGTGCCGGCTGTCGTTCGGCCTCGACACCACCGCCGAGGACGTCGACCTCGCTGCCCGGACCCTCGCCGACGTCGCGCTCGATCTGGCGGCTAGCCGCTCGCGAACGCCAGGCTGAACCGGAACGTGCCGCCGGCCGACTGCCGGAACTTCCAGCCCCGGATCGCGCCCGACAGGCACCTGCCGAGGACGTCGGCGGCGTGGTCGGAGAGCTCGAGGTTGCTGACGTTGCCGTCGCGGTCGACCGTCAGGGTCACCGAGATCTTCTTGACCTCGCCGACGAGGATCGCGTCGGCGCCGCGCTGCGAGCGCATGTAGCAGCGCTGGGTCGCCTCCTGGTGCTTGCGCGCGACCTCCTCGATCTCGTCGCTCGCGAGCGCGTTGCCGGCCGGCGCCTCGGCGAGCTGGCTGCCGGCGGCGACGCCGGTCCGGGTGTGCGGCACCGCGCGCGGCGGCGGCGGCGGGGGCACCGGCGCGGGGCTGGCCGAGCCGATCGCCGGATGATGCGCGACCGGATCATCGGGGCGCGAGGTGTCGATGTCGCGCACCGCACCGAGGTCACCGTCGGTGGTGTCGGCCTCGTTGGTCACGAACACGATCACCGCGCCGACCACGGCGAGCACGACCACCGCGGCGACCGCGAGCAGCGTGATCAAGCCGCGGCGGTGGGCGCGCGCGACCGGCGCGATGGTCATGGCCGGATCGCCGTCGGACCCGGCCGCGCCCGCCCCCAGGTTCGCAGCCAGCCCGGGCGGCCGGACCGCCGCGATCGAGCCGGTGCGGCGCGCCCCCCCGCGATCGGGCGGCCGCGCCGTGCGCGCGACGTCGGCGAGGTTGACCACGCGCGACACCTCGCCGATGTCGAGGTCGTCGCTGCCGAAGTCGCTGAAGCTCTCGTCCGAGGTCGGGAACGCCGCCGCGCTCGGGCCGGTCCCGCGCAGCGTCGGGGACGGCCGGTGCGGCGCGATCACCCTGATCGACCCGGTGTCGCTCGGGGCCGGGAGCGGGATCCGGCCCGGCGCTCGGCCGACGGCGCCGGCCGCGGGCTGCGCACGCCGGGGCTCGGCAGGCGCGTCCTCGAACGGCATCGCCTCGAGCTGGGTCGCCGCGTCGCCGGTCTCGCTGACGTCGAACGGATCGCCGATCAGCGGGCGAGCCGCGGACTCGGCGTCCCTGGCGTCCCTGGTCTCCGGCTTCGCGCCCTGCGCGCCGTTGCGGCTGCGCGGCTGGATCACGCTGCCCTGCGGCGGCGTCGCGCGCACCGGCGCTGCCGGAGGCGGCAGCCCGAGCCCCGACACCGCGGGCGCGCCGCGCTCGAGCGACGCCATCGTGGCGGCGAACAGCGGCCTGGGCTCGTCGTCGACCGGCGCCGGCGGCGGCGTGGCGGCAGCGCGCGGCGGAGCACCTCCGGCGCGCGGCACCGGCGGCGGCGCGGGTGCGGCCGGCCGCTTGCGGAGGCCGCGGAAGTGGCTGACCTTGTCGACCGACAACCAGTCGTCGAAGCCCTCGCTCCAGCAGTGCAGCTCGGCCTCGAACGGCTGCTGCGACACCCAGTGCTGGGCGTCGGCCAGCGAGTACGGCCCGGCCTGCTCGCCGTCGATCGAGACGTACCATTCCTCCTCGAGCGCCGCCGGCGGCGGCGACGCCATCGCCGAGGCGAACGCGGCGTTGAGCGCGTTGACCGAGTCGCCGCGCGGTTCGACCGCGGCGCGCGCGCCGCTGCCCGGGGTGCCCCGGCTGCCCGACGCATCCGACGAGCCGCTGCGACGGGCCTGCGCCGCGCCCGCCTGGCCGCTCGGTCGAGCCTGCGCTGCGCCGGCCTGGCCGCTGGGTCGGGCCTGGGCCGCGCCGGCCTTGCCACCCGGCCGGGGCTGGGCCGCGGCATCCGGCGACTTCGCCACCGCCGGCTCGCGCGCCCCGCTCCGGCTCGCCGCCACCGCCGGCTCGCGCGCCCCGCTCCGGCTCGCCGCCATCGGCTCCCGCCCCGCCCCGGCGCGGCTCGCCGCCGCCGCCGGCTCGGCGCGCGCTGCCCGTCCCGCGTCGCCCGCCGCCGGTGCGCGCGGCGTCGCGGCAGCCGGCGGCGGCGCGCGGCGCTCCTCGACCGTCGCCGGCGCCGCGGTGGTGGCCTTCTTGGTCCGGGCCGCGGGCTCGGCCGGCGCCTCGGGATCGGGCGCCATGCCCTCGCGGACGGTGATCACGTTCGAGCAGTTCTTGCAGCGGATCTTGAGGATCTTGCCGCGGACGCGCTCATCGCCGATCGAGTACCGGGTCTTGCAGCGGTCGCAGAGGAACTTCACGCCGTGCTCCGGCTCCCCGGGCAGTGGAAGCGACCGGCGCGGAGGGAGCAACTTGCGCGACGCGACACGAGCCTTGATTGTGCCGAAAAAAACCTGGCCTGGCAAAGGGCTGGCCGACGACACCGCCCCGGCTCAGCGCCTGGGTGCCCCCGGCGCGGCGGTTCCTGGATCCTGCGTCACACGGCCGGCCGCCGGCGGGCCCGCGACCGCGGCGTCGATCGGCTCGCTCCCCGCGACCTTGCCGCGGTGCCGCGCCACGGTCGCCGGAGAGATCGCGACCACGTCGCGGATCGGCTTGCCGCGCGCCGAGCTCCGCGTCGTCAACAGGCCGCCGACCTCGATGCTGTCGGTCCGGCTGGTCAGCTCGAGGTAGAGCTCGACGTCGCGAAGGTCAGCACCGATCCAGCGCGCGTTGGCGCTGGACAGCTGGTAGATCTGCGTGGCCTCGATCGTGCGCTGCAGCCGCGCGCCCTCGAGCCGGTAGGCCGCGAGCCACCAGCTGCGGGTCGCCGCGTCGTCGGTCCGGGTGATCACGACCAGCTCGTCGCGGGTCTCGGCCGCGCTGCGCAGCGGCGCCGCGAACACCAGCCCTGCGAACCGCGGCGGGCTGGCGATCGTGCGCTCGCCGTCGCTGCTGCGGATCGCGACCTCGTCGCCGTCGACCGCGATCAGCTCGCCGGCCGAGGTCAGGCACGCCCCGACCGCGCCGTCGGCCGCCGCCGGCCGCGGGCAATCGCCGACCGTGCGCGGCGCCGCCACGACGCCAGTCACCACGATCGCCGCGACCCGCCCGGCGTCGATCACGGCGCGGAGGTTGGACAGCACCCGCGGCGCGATCAGCCGCGGATCGCGCGCCCGCTCGGGGTCTTCGACCGGCGGCCCCAGCGCGGTGATCAGCTCGTCGCGGCTCGAGCCGACATGGATCCCGGACTCGGTGCGCGCGACATCGGCGCCGACCACCGCCACGAACGACGCGGTCGACGCCTGCTCGCCGCCGACCAGGACCGCATCGTCCTCGGCCCGGATCACGCTGCGGTGCACCACGCCCGGGATCTCGAACAGCACCAGCTGCGGCCCCGACGCCAGCTGCTCGAGCAGGTCCGATAGCTTGTCGCCGAGCTTGTACGGCCCGACGCCGTCGGCGCGGATCGCGTACGGCGGCAGCGGCCCGACCCGGTCGGTCGACGGCTCGATCACGCGGCGCAGGCGCTGGGGGTCGCGCGGCGGATCGCGGTTCTCGCGCTGGCGGTCGCCGCACGCCGCCGGGCCGACGGCGGCGGCCAGCCAGGCGGCCGCGACAAGGACGATCGGAGATCTCACCTCCGGACGATATAGACCATGTCGGCCGCCGCGGCCATGCGGCATGCGGCGCCCCGGCGCTGGCCGGCGCGGCGCTCAGCGCGCCGTCCGAGGATCCGGGATCACCGCGTCGGCGGCGCGGTGGGCGGCCAGCGTGGCCTCGATCGCGCCGCGCGCGACGATGTGCGCCGGCAGCGGCGCGATCTCCGGAAGCGCCGCGGCCGGCCCGGCGAGCGCGGACAGCACCGCCGACATCCCGCCGCCGAGGCCGTCGAGGTCGTAGCCGCCCTCGAGCACGGCGACCACGCGCCCGGCCGACCAGCGATCAGCGGCCGCGCGCAGCCGCTCGGCCATCGCGGCGAACCCGGCGAGCGTGACCCGCATCCCGGCGAGCGGATCGTGCTGGAACGCGTCGAACCCGGCGCTGATCAGCAGCACGTCGGGCCGGAACGCCGACAGCTTGGGCAGGAACACGTGGTCGAACACCGCCGCGTACTCCGCGTCGCCGCAGCCCGCCGGCAGCCCGACGTTGACCGTGGCGCCGAGCGCGCGCGGCCCGCCGATCTCGGTCGCCGCGCCGGACCCGGGATAGAACGGGAACTGGTGGACCGAGAGATAGAGCACGCTGGGATCGTCCCAGAAGATGTCCTGGGTGCCGTTGCCGTGGTGGACGTCCCAGTCGAGGATCGCGACCCGGGAGGCGCCCTCGGCCCGCGCCGCCGCGGCCGCCACCGCGACGTTGTTGAGCAGACAGAACCCCATCGCGTGCGCGCGGGTCGCGTGATGCCCGGGCGGCCGGACGACCGCGAGGCCGTGCGCGTACCGGCCGTGCAGGACGTCGACCGCGAGCTGCGCGGTCGAGCCGGCCGCGGCGAGCGCCGCGTCCCAGGTGCCGGGCGAGAAGTAGGT
>Ga0307515_10002274_pt1 | contig 42069 bp, 28 predicted proteins | sample 17_EM_MG_FD_194513 | JGI IMG/M metagenome (GOLD analysis project Ga0307515, IMG submission 194513) | Populus trichocarpa ectomycorrhiza microbial communities from riparian zone in the Pacific Northwest, United States - 17_EM | ecosystem: Host-associated > Plants > Roots > Unclassified | place... | reverse complement strand
TGGCAAATCGACCAATTGTAAGGTGGACCATACTGGCCGATGATCACGCCACTGGATCCGACCATGAGGTCATAGAATGGGAGGTGGGAGTAGACAGGCAGGAGGAGGCGGATCATGAGAGGGTAGTGGGGTGGAATTTAGCGGCAATGACGGAGGAGGACGCAGAAGCAGCGGAGAAGCTATGGATGGAACTGGCGAAGGAGAGAATTCAACTAGATGCAGAGTGCACAGAGGACGAGGTGGAGCAGGAGTCCGCATAGTGTCAGGAAGCAATGAGCAGCATTCTCGACGCCACGGCAAAGAGAATCAAGATCTGTGCCAGGTCACAGAGGTGGTGGGACGCCGACATCAAAGCAAGAAGAAGGACGGCCGGGAGAGAGAAAAGGAGAAGACGGCACTCGGAGGAGGCTGCCCGGGCGAATGCGGAGCTTCAGAAGTCGATCGGGCAGTCCAAGAGAAGAATGTGGGGCGATTACCTGCAAAACCTTGGGGGAGCAGAGGTGTGGAGAGCGGCCCCATACGCGAACCCTCAAGCGGGCACGACCGTGGAGGCCTTAACAGACAGAGATGGCAAGCAAGCAAACACATCATTGGAGAAGGAGGAGATGCTGAGGCACAAATCCTTTCCCCCGAACGACGGCGACCAGTAATACAAGCTACCTCCAGCGGGAAGCGCGCACACACGCGTCACTGAGCAAGCAGTCGAATGAGCGTTGTTTTCTCAGTCGGTCAAGAAAGCACCGGGACCAGGCAAGCTGTCTTTTGGCGCTATACAGCTGCTCTGGAAGTGGGACAAAGAGAGAATCGTGAGGCTGACAAGGGCAGCAATTCCCACGGGGAGACACCCAGCGGTGTGGAAGCGGGCTAGCGGCGTGGTGATCCGCAAGCCTGGCAAAGACGACTATACAAAGCTGAAGCCCTACCGCTCGATATCGCTGCTTAGCTGCAATGGAAAATTGGACGAGAAAGTAGCCGCAGAGCTGCTGTCAGAGGAGGCCGAAAGAAGGGGGCTACTGATCAATGGACAATTCGGGAGCAGGACAGGATGGTCAGCCATCGATGCAGCGGCCATCACGGTCGACAGAGCTCACGCAGCGTGTACAAACGGCCACATAACAGGCGTGCTTCTCATGGTAATTAACGCAGCCTTCCCGAGCGTGGCAAAAGGAAGGCTGGTCAACTTGAAGAAGGTCAGGCAAATGGACGGAGACCCCGTACGATGGACGGAGAGATTCTTATCGGAGAGAAAGGTGGGGATGATAATCGAGGGCAATGCCATGGAAAGACACCCAGTGGAGCCAGGAGTCCCGCAGGGCTCACCTGCGTCACCAATCCTCTTTGCGATCTACACCTCAGGACTAATCAAGTCGGTCGAAGAGTATGTATCGGAGGCCGAAGGGCTATCCTTTGTAGACGACCTCGGGTGGGTGGCGACCGGAAATGATGTCAACCATGTCGTCTCGATACTCGAGAGATGCGCAGCAAAGACCATCGAGTGGGCAGGCAGACGAGGGCTACAGTTCGACACTGCAAAGACGGAGGCGGCGCTGTTCACGCGCAGACGGGGCCACAGGAAACACCTCCGGCCAAAACTGACAGCAAAGATAAGAGTCGGAAATGGGTCTATACGATTCAACGCACAGGCGACACCCTGGCTGGGCGTCTGGATGGATGCGCATCTGACGTTTAAGGAGCACCATAACCGATGCATGAAGAAAGCCAGTGCAGCAGAGGCCAGACTCCGATCGCTTACCAAGACATACAGCGTTGTCCCTGAGAGCGTATGGGCCGTCCAAGTGGCATGCATCCAAACGGTCGCACTATATGGGAGAGGGCTCTGGTGGGACCCAAGGGATGTAGGCAGGCGAGATGACCTCCAACTCCTCCTCAATCGACAAGCCACGTCCATCCTGGGTGCGCTGCACACGACCCCGCGAGGCGCACTAATGAGAGAGTCAGGGCTTACTCCGGCGCCGGTGACCTTACACTCCAGACAACAGTGATCCGCAGCGAGACTAGAAAACGCATGCAGCAGCAAGCTGAAGGAGCTACACAGCAACCCCTCCTCCGGGGCGCCGATATGCAGAGTAGTCAGGAAAGAGCATGAGCATGGCCGGACAATTGAACGCATGAGCTGGCCGGCACCGGGCGAAGAACCAGCGGTCAGGACCACCATACAGGACGAAACCACTGCAGCCAAAAGCGCCGCGCAGCGCTGGCCAAGGGAGAAAGAAGCCAAAATCGGAGCGGGGGTCTGGATGTGGTGGACAGATGGATCGCGCTCAGACGATGGCCGAGTGAGAGCCGCAGTGGTGTGTAAACACGGAAATGAATGGAGGCCTCGCCCCAGCTTTCTGGGCACCAGACGTATGGAAGTCTTCGACGCCGAACTGTGGGCGATCGGGCTTGCGCTTGATGTGGCGATCGAGAATAGACAAACACTGCAGGTGCATGGAGTGAAGACGGTGGCAGTCTTCAGCGATTCACAGGCCGCAATTCGACGAGCGGCACAGGTGGAGCCGGGCCCAGGGCAGCCACTGGCGAGGCGGATCAACAGAAGGGCGCGGAGTCTCCTCGCACACGGCATCGCAACCGAGATCCACTGTGTCCCGGGACGCTCCAGGATCACCGGAAACGCAGAAGCAGACCGCCAGGCCAACTTGGCCCGAAACGCGAGTGGAAGCACAGTGATGGAGCGGCCATACACCTCGGCCTCAAACAGGGCCAGACGAATCTCCGAGGGAAGGTCGGCAGCGAAGGCGGAGTGGGAGGCCGACAAGTGCAGCAAGCACTTCAGCCACAGACTCAAGGGCAAGGCGGGGACCAATAGACCTATCCCGATGACAACCATGAAACCGCTGGCCGCCAGGTTCTACCAACTGAAGTCCGGGCAAGCGCCCTCTGGGGTCTACCTAAAGCGGTTCGGCCCCCGAGACGACGACAAATGGTGGTGGTGTGGAGGGACTCTGGCCCAGACCCGGGAGCACCTCTTCCGCCACTGCAGCAGATGGATAGACCAGCAGATAACTCTCTGGTAAACAGTGGGACAGACAACAGGCTGGAAAGCGGGCAGATTCCGGCATGTGCAGATCTCTGAGCTCTTCACCATAGAGGAGTGCGACCAGGCGGTGATGGACATTCTGGCGGCCACTGAGGTCGGGAAATTTCCGCCCAAATGGAGTCGCAGTATGGAGCGGGCTGAGGGCTTGGAGGCTCGGGGGCGGCGCTGGTGGCAATGGGATTATACTATTCTTTCTTTTTTCTTTCTTTCTTGTCCTTTTTGTCTTTCTCTTATCTTTCATTTGTCAGTGGGGACGAGGGGTAGCGGGGGGGGAGCTCCGCCATCTAGCCGGCTCGCCCGGAGGCGAAGGGGATATCAGGGTTCTGTCATACTCTAATTAGAGTCAATACAGTATGATTAAACAACAGCAACAGTAATGCCTCTCACTAAAGGCTATTTGGCTTGCTTCATAGATTCAATCAGATATCAACCAATACTATGCCAACATAGATAATGATGTGTCAGCTTGTAAAGAATACGAGTCTGACATTACGACGCATACTAACTTGATCCAGTGTGCAGGTTTGCTTCAGGGCTCTTATCTTTAGCCAACATCATGCTGCCCTCAGTCACGTCATGCGTAGGCCGAGACCATTCTCTTTGGCCAGGGAGTTCCTTGAGAACACTTATTGGCTTACGCAATGAGTCAGACGTCCCGTTAACTTGCATATTGACTATCAACTGCCATGTTTGTGTGTCACAGTAATCCCAAGTAAACTCAAACATGCCCCGCAACTTCAGCAAAAATGAATATGGTTGAAACCAATATGCTCGGCAGGAGATAACTCATTTCGATCTGGCTGTATTGTTGTATCATCAAAATTGAATCTGCTAAGCGAAGTTATGCTTATTCAATCGACTTCTGACCATTATGTATCCCCGCCAAGGATGATAATGCGGGCACACCTCTGAGGGGATGAATATGTGTTATGCATGTCATGTGACTAGACCGAGAGTAACTCTGTGACATGCATTCATCTAAATGTCACAAGTACCATTGTCACTGTTAAGGGTGAACCCCTAACATTGATTCAATACAATTATCAAACAGCAAAAGCAAGAGCATTATATGAATCTACAGACGGACCCACCAGACAACCCGTTGATAATCCGCCTCATTCAGACTGGTTGGGAGATGTCCATTGAACTGACCCCAAGTGACTGTTCAGGTGTATTGATGACCCGGACCGCGTATTTGCCGACAGTTCAGTTCCAACCCGGACCTGTACAAGAAGTGGCAATCCGGAACCATTGCTAACACTACCCGCGAGGATCTGAATATAAATAGTGACGAGCTGGAAAACTGATGGAAAGTCCACCTTGTGTTTTATGATACCTAAACATCCAGAGCGAAACTATCAAGCAATGGCCACTCTCCTACCGTGCATGGAGTTTTGGGATTTTTGATGAGTCCCATCAGTACAAGACTAAAAACAGTGTTGGCTTGCAAATTGCGATCAATGCAAAAGGTGGATTCAAACTTCAAGCCAAAGCTACACCGGGATTCCATTCACTCTATGACTGGTGCTATCTGATGATATGGCCGTTTTCAGGTGTGCCTGACAATCGAGAGGATGATACAGTGATTGAAAAGCATGGTGCTGAGGCATTGTATTCCGCTGTGAAGAGTTTGATGCATGCTACACAGACGGAAGACAAAGTAGCTCAGCAGGATGTGGCTCACCGGATGATACAGATTGCAAAGGATTGGACAATATGTAGGTGGTCTGAGTCGACACTTGCCAATGCAAAAATACTCGTTCAGATGACAAAGCAAAATGCCTGCCTGATAGATCTCGATTGGACGGACGACAAGCAAGCACAACTGAAGACTCTCATGAAGAGACACACTGCATGAGGTGCTTCAGTAGCATGGAGGGTTCATGGATGTTGGATTGAATGTTTCTCATGTGTGTTGGGAGACACCGAGGATTGCAATGAGATTTCTTTCCAATGGTACATTGTATGGCCGCTGCATACTTCGGTGGATTCCCCAATTTTCAGATGGATGCCAGAAACATTTCTGCCAATGCTTGTCAACCTGACTGCGGAGTATCCCAAACCTGACCAGGACGACCAATCAAGAGAGGTCATCCTTCCCGCTCAAGACAGCAATACAAATGCACCCTCCCGTGCGCCTCCTCCACAAATGGAAGTGCTGTTTTGTCCTCTTCCAGGCCAAGTGCCATCAGCAAAATATATTCTAGTCACTGGGAGCCTCCAGGAGTGTCTGAGAAAATGTGGAGTGTAAACTTTGAAGCATTGATTTCAGGAGAGTATCAGACCCTAGGAGGGCATTCTGGCCGGCCTTCAGAGTAACTGAGATCTCTGGTGACTGGGACAGGAGTACCATCAGAGTGATTGTGTTATGATTGGAATCATGTCTGAGCGCCAGCACCAAGTCTGGGAGCACCGGCGACAAGCCTGGCAGTGCTGGTGAGAAGCCTCGAACCACCTCGAATCGCTGTAGGGCCGTCTGAGAAATACATCGTCTTCTATCGAAATGCTGCCTGTGCGCCTGGAAATCCTAGCTACTACTTCTCATTCAACGATTTTTATAACTGATGTATTCTGTTTGTATTCCTATCCGCGTATCAATGTATCTCTGTATCTATATAGTTACCAAATCTACACACTGTGTATCTGGACTGGCTATAGGCGGGGCTTGAGCAAGTTGAAGTGCGCTGGAAGATGCCAATTGAGTGAAATCAGAGATGCACTTGGCGGCCCTGATCAAGCAAGTTTGGAGATGCACTTGGTGGCCGAGATGGAGTAAACCCCGAGATGCAATTGAAGGCAGTGCTGGGACGAATTTGGATATGCACTTTGAGGCCGAGATCGAGTGAACTCAGAGATGCAATTGGAGGCTGTGATTGAGCACATTTCGAGATGCCCATTGAGGCCATGATGAAGTGAACTCAGAGATGGAATTGGAGGCCGTAATCAAGCAAGTTTGGAGACCCACATGTAGGCCAAGATCAATTGAACTCAGGGATGCAAGAATTGCAGTGATCGACTGAAAGGGGTTGTCGCTTATTGGAGGTATTGTGACTAGTCTACTTCGTGATCAATATAACGGGTTGTATAGAACTGTATAGTATATAAAGCCGAGCTCACGATGAAGTTGTAAGCTGCCATATGTATGACCATTAGCAGGAGATTACATCCCTCATGTGGATTGAATAGTGGACCTCACTGCTAGCGGATCCATTGAAAGGTCACATACTACAGTAGATCTGATCTGATGATGCAATATCCTTGGCCTTGCCTATTATCCTTCGAGGATATAAGGTGCCAGTTATTTCCAACCACATTTATCATACTATGCAAAGTGGGACTGGACATGTCGATTGCAGGAATGCGACAGAAATGTCACACAGATGATATCCGATATGTGATTCAGTGGGACTTCGAGCCATTCACTTGTGGGACAGGACACCATGGGTACACCCCGGTCAAAGAGAATGTTGTCGGCCTCAGCATGGTGTGTCTGATTGCTGGAAATGTTCAAAACTGTGACTCCCTGGCAGGGAACAAACGAGTAAGGTTAATTACTATCAGGTTTATACTACTGGTGTAATACGTCAAGTCAGATGTTGACAGAGCAATGGTGGGACGCCTCATAATCCTCCAAGTAGATTATCCAACCTGCCACCTATGGTGAAGGTTCTGTCTTAATTCATTATGGAATCTGTTTAAGCCCTACAAATAATCACATCAGGTGACAGAGAGGTTTTGGCTATCTGAAATATACGACTTGCAAGATATCTAAGTTTGACCTACTGTTTGATTACATCGTATTGCAGATGATGGCTTATATGAGGTGCGTAACACTTGAAAACCAATCATGCAATTACACGATAACGTTTGGGATAAGTGGCCCTCAATCACAGAGCTTGGCCCATAAGTAAAGAGTACTCTGAGATCTGACGGATGAGATCATAGCTAATATTTGGACATAAACATCGGTGATCCAAGAAACGCAATAAATGAACGACAAAGCTCTGGCTGCGGAAGGGTACCCCAATATGCACAACCGATACCTACCTACAAAGACAAAGCTGAAATATTACTGTTGTTTTCAGTTGTTGTTATTAGTATTACCAAGTATATTAGTATTATCTGTTAGGATTGTACGTGGTTCCCATGCCCCATTGCTGAGCGAATGTTCGATCACGATTATGAAATTATTGTGTGAGTATTATCTTTCTTGATTCGAAGATTTCAGAAGGAAGCTAATATATTTGGGGAATGGTGTGGTCGGTGGTTGGGCAGTATTATCCAATATACGGAGATATTGAAATACTATCTTCAGTATCAGATATTCACTTCAGAATACCTTACAGATTGTGGGTTAACACCATTAACAATTCAAGGTGGCAGAGAAACTATAATCCCAGAATCCGATATTCTTGAATTACAGTTGGATTCTGATTCAGATTACATTTCTAGATTAATAGAACAGGAAGTGACTGAGGCACGGAGCACCGTTCCATTTTGTAGGAATACGAGATCTGGAAGAATAATTAAACCAGTTAATCTTCCTAATAAAGAATTACAGAAACGATAGCCTAGATAGAATAAGAAAAAGTTGCAAAGGATCCGGTCCTTATCAAAGAAAGACAGATTAATTCATTAGGCCGAGATGTGTTCAGTTGAATACAAGAGATGTCGATAATTGGGGAGATTAAGCTTAAGACGTAATATTGCCCGTAGTATCTGAACGCCAGATTTATCAAGGAAATAAGAAGAAGGAATTTGTGCAGATACATGTCAATCTAGATGGCACTATCAATGGGCAAAATATTACTGCCAGGATTGTAATTAATCAATGCCATTAATTATATGAATTACTTCACCACATGAATCACTCACCGAGATTATTTATATGAATTACGTCACGATATCAATTAATCTCCGTAATTCATCATACGAGTTAGATGTATTGTCAGTATTGCTGCGCACCACAATACAATTCAGTTGCTATGTACTTAGAACCATCCAAAATGACCATACATATTTGTCATCTCTGCATATATGATTTATACCGAATTCCAATACACTATATCTGGAGAGATGCTTGAGAGTTATAATAGGAACTATGGCTGAGTACCTAGTACTTACATAAGTGTCTCTGGATACATATATATATTTATAGTAACTCAGCTGGAAGCACCCCCATAACATCGACCCAATTTGGAGATGCACTAGGAGGCTGAGATGGAGTGGACTCAGAGATGCAGTTGGAGGCTGAAATCGAGTGGGTTTCGAGATGCAGTTGGAGGTCATGATCGAGCGAGATTGGATGAGTACTTGGATGTGGTTGATAGGAGGCGTGCTAGGGTGCCATAACTGAATTCATCAGAGAGTAACAGTAACTCGCAACTCTGGCAATGTGATGAGATGACTTTACCTTCGAGCTATGATGGAATGCTGGCTGGTGGCGGTCGATCATGTGAGGAAGCACATTGGAAGCTGAAGCTTCCTTCAGGGTCAACTCGTAATCATGAGAATGAAGGGAAGACAGACAATCTTGGGTGAGTGCTGTATTCGGTGGATGCTGTATTTGTCATATGCTGGATATGTTGGTGGATGCTGTACTCGGTGTATGCTGTACACAGCGTTAACTCATGAGCATGGCATGGAGAGATAGAGAGTGATCACTTAACATCTTGTTGTCCAATAATGGTAGAGTTGTGGACAAGAAAGAGTGCTGGGGGATGAAGATCAAAACAATATGAAAGATACGAGCGGATAGGAGAAATCAGGGGAACGACTTGCCCGATTGGATTTGGAAGTCCTTGTATCGGTGTTATTACCCTCCGTATCGGGACGGGTTCCTGCCGTATTGGGGATGGTGATTTGGCCCGCACATGACATTCCTTTATAACCCAGTCTCTCATGATGATTTCCCCCATCTGCCCATATCTCTCTTATGCTCGTCCTCAACTCTACCATCACCAAAGAATACAAAGTTAAGTCAGCGCTGTCTATCACTCCATGCAATGATCAGGAGTTAACACCGAGTACGGCATACACTGAGTACTGCATCATAGCATGATCCACTGTCTCCTGCTGCAAGCCAGTCTCATGTCTCATCTCTCGGCGGACCTGGTTGTAGTTTATTTCCAACATTCCCACATTCATGAGTGAACCAATGAATAGAGTCAGACCTCCCATCGCACCTCCTTCCCGATCAACCGCCTCCAGATGGCCGGCCTCGCAGTACTCCTCCAATCCCGAGCAATCCTGCCCTCCAAGTGCAGCTCCAAAGTTGGGCAGTTTCAGCCTCCAAGTGCATGGTGGGGTCAACTTGATCAGGGCCGCGAAGTGCATCTCCAAATCCGGTCGATCAGGGCCTCCAATTACATCCCTGAGTTTGCTCAGTTTCGGCCTCCAAGTGCATCCCCAAACACGCTCCATCACGGCATTCAATTTCATCTCTGCGTACACCCGATCCTGGCCTCCAAGTGCATCTCCAAACTCGCTTGATTACTGCATTGAAGTACATCTGGACGTTTCACACAATCTCAGTATGGTGAAATGGCAGCGCTCACTTGGCATCTGAGAGGAATCAGTGAGAAAGAGCGGATCTGGCTGGAGCATATGAAGAGAGCATGACAGGATATGCCGGGGTTCCTGACCATGATGAACCACAAAAATTGCATGGATGTATAAAAGCTTGGCAAGAGTGGGTGGGAGCAAGTGCTGGGAAAGATGGACTGTGTGTATTTCATATAATGAGATGATGTGTATATACTCCCCAGTATCTCCTTACACCCCACCCACCCACGTCGCTCAGTCCATCACCGTTTTCCCTGTATTGCAGTTTACCCGCTGCCGGCTTCCCCCTGCCAAATTGAATGGCGGTGGTGGTGAGAAACCGATTTTCTCGCCACAATGGCCTCCAAGTGCATCTCTAAATTCTCTCAATCGGGGTCTCAATGTTCTCATCTGACTACCCTCAAAGAACTGTCTGTCGCCAGATTGACAGTATGTATATATATAGGGAGACTGAGATGCATAATACATGCCATATTATGATGTAGCGAAACTTGTGACCAAAACAATGATCATTATGATAGACCACATGACTTGTGGTTATGAAACGTTAAGAACCAGTGCTGTGGGAATACGGCACCAAGTCTCCTGCAGACTTGCGCAGAGGTCTTAGCACCTCCAAAATTTGACTTTCCTATAACTCAAATATCAGAGCACCCTGAATACACCCCCATATCTGCAAGTGCTGCGAAGAGCACCAGGGAATGCTCATGTGGAGTCTGAGAGCACATTGCGTAGCTAAAGGCGGGCCTGGGAGGATCTAGATGTATTGAGAACCACTGGTGAGGTCGACCGGAGTGTCTAAGGGGTTTACGTTGGCTTCCGGACCGATTTACATTTTGCTGATGTCGTCATTTGTGGTGGTGGCTAACCAAATATTTGGCCGATTATGTGGATATATTCCACATGTATGCATAAATGTGCAATGACGAACACAAAGAAATGCGCTTGAATTGCAGGATTCACGAAATCCCACGGTATTCATAACTACACCCAAAGTGGGTGCTAGAGGCCGAAATCTTACAGCAGCCAACCATGCTGTTTTTGTTTTGTTTCATTCATACTGTATTCACTCTAATTGGAGAATGACAGAGTGTTGATACACCACCTCCGCCTCCGGGTGAGCCGGCTAGATGGCGAAGCTCCCACCTGCTACCCATTGTCCCCTTTGACCAATGAAAAGTGAATGATTGAACCGAACAACAGAGATCACCGAAGAGGGAGACCACCCCCGCTCCACGCACCCTTACTCACGCTCCTCCTGTCTGCTCTCCTCCTGGATGCGCTGCTCCTGCCCGCGCTGCTGCTGCCTGCGCTCCTCCATTTGCCTGTGCGTGAACCATGCAGTAGTAACTCAGACGTTCTGGGTATTGAATGAGCAGCTGCAGGCATGTGTACGAGTCCTCCGGCTAGGGCAAAACAGAGGTCCGCAAACATGGGCACTGAATAGAGGTCCTGGTGACTATGTTAACCGTGTCATTGATCTCCACCTACACTCTGGAGTGGCGCAAATGGGAGTCCTGCAAGGATTGATGAGTTGACCAAACATCATGAGGACGATGATGGATGTGATTCAGGAGTCTCATGAGGACCATACGAAGCGACTGACAGAGAATGTAGAGATGTTGCAGTCTGATCAATCATCATCATAGATTGTTAGGATGATTCATCAAGATACGCCTCTTTAGACAGTCACCCAACATAATTGCAACTGACAAACATTGTCAGAATGATTGTTTGCGAGGCACACTATGCTGCATAAATTAATCCTTTCTCTCTATCATTTCAAAGCTAATCAAAGATCTGATGTTGGAAATGTTAGAGGGGAATTTCATTGGCGTTCTTGATTATTAATAATGATGACAATGAGATGAAGTCAATTGATAAGCGACAATACATGTTCTCAGCTGGGGAATCTCACGATAAATGGCATAATGTGAAGCTTGAGCACGATACAGCATAGGGCTTTGAATGGTTTATGTGTTGGGAAATTTTGCTATGGCGGAAGCCGGTGATCACATATGCATTTCGAAGTCAAACCAATGAAAACAACATGATTTAACCACTTTCGGGTAAACCAGGGAATCCTTGGTATGTGAAATGAGTCCCGAGACTACAAATCAAGCACTTCACATTTACCAGTCCCATTGAGCAATGATGTCAGCCGGGGCGATATGGAGTTCCAGTGTTACAATACGCGAGACTGGCTCGCAAATTTGTATCATTGCCACAGTTTTTGCTGGCATATGATTGAAACTCAGGTACACCGGAGAATCCACAGCATATGTCTTGAGTTGCGCTATGATAGCTCCAGCACAGCACATTGTCCCATCCCATTTGGCACAGAGACACTCTAGGCAATATTGATTACTTTGGTTACAATATGAGACACAGCTCAATTATTTGTGGAAAAGCCACAGCTTTTGCTGCCATTTGATCGAAGTTCAGGTGCACTAGAAAGGCTTGAAAACACATACATATGACTGATCGATCACTGCATATTTGCCAATCCCACTGGCAATGCAGCCACTTCAAGTGATATTGAGTACCTGTGTCGGAATCTGACACCCAGGCTTACATATTTGTCCCAAAGCCGCAGCTTTTGCCAGCCCATGATCGAAGTTCTGGTGCACTGGAGAATCCTGGGCATATCGTTATGACAGATCCAGCACAGCATATTTGCCCATTCCATTTGGCAATGAAGTCAGTCTAGGCGAGATTGGGTACATCTGTCAGAATATAACACATGGGCTCACTTTTTCGTAGCAAAGTTGCAGCTTCTGCTGGCATATCATTGAGGTTCAGGCACACTGCAGATCTGCATCCCAGAGTGTCAGATACTGAGACACAGCTCAGGTATTCATGGCTAAGCTGCAGCTGTCACTGCCAGGTATTTCCTGGGCTATGATTGAAGCTCTGGCACAACTGCGATCTGCAATCCAGTCCAGAATGAGGTATTTGGATTTGTTATGAACCCAACTTTGACAAGCTGCCACGCATTATGGATATATCATTCAATCCCTGGCACACCTAGTGAGCAACAAATACGCCACCAATGTGCATGTATCTCAGTCTGTAGTGCACTTTATATTTTACTTTCCTTCACTCTCATTATGTTTCCTTAAACTTTGAATCAGTGGAGGCAGTGCACAGAGATTGTTATCAATCAAGACGCGTCACGATTAGGTGCAGGAAGCTCATCCTGCTCTGCATCGGATGATATATCAATCGATGCTTGATCAGGATATATGGCCACCTCCACAATGCATTGCACTGTCAGCTCCGTGTCAACTTATCCATTGGAGGAAGGTCACCCTGTACAACTAAACCATAAATGCACAGACATGGCCAATTAGTAACCCCACTTAACTCGATATTGACCAACAATGGACGGAGGAGGAAGAGCTGGCCGGCAAAGGGCAGAGGAATATGAGCCCACGGGCTCTCCTTGATTTCATCCCTTTTCCTTTGTATTCATTGTTGACCAGCTTATCAGACACTTGCTTTCTTTCATTATTTCTTGTATCAAATGGGGATGATGGGTAGCAGGAGTGGAGCTCTAACATCTACCCGGCCAGCCCGGAGGGGGAGGGGATTAAGGGACTGTCATACTCTAAGTAGAGTGAATACAGTATGATTTAAACAAAAAAAACCTCGATATTGACTAAGTAGTATGCTTGGACCTATGCTTTGAAATCCTAAAATAGCTTCTTCATGTTCAGGCTCTGTCAAACAAGCTGGAGCTTCAGAGCAAGAATCTCAAAAGACCGATTCTGTTCAGGAGCTCTGGAAGATGGCTTGCAACTCCTGCTCACCTATATACCGTACATACTTACTGACACCTAAGTTCTCAACGCTTTGAATGCCGACTTAACTCGAGTCTGACTAACTGGTATGTTTGGGCTGACAAAACTCAGATGTGAAAATCGATTATCTGAACCAATTTCCATCTCAAGGGAAGTTCGATTAGAGAGAATCTTGAAAGCTCACATTAAGAAACAACTGCTGTGAAGAGTGCAATTATCTGTCAGTGTAAGGTGAGCTTGCAATCCCCAGCCATTGAATCCTGGCATAAGCATTTAAACTTCAGTCCACCTGAATTTCCGGAACGATATGCATGCAATCTTCACTCCTCTGCACCCTGTGAGATGACCTCACACTACACATTCAAACCTTTGTGCATATTGCTTTCAACCCAAACATTCGATGAAGTCAATATTGTAGCGGTGAGACTTACAAGCAATATTCAACTCAACACTGTCCAACTCACTAGATAGTAGGCACAAAACCGGAATTTGAGTGAGCATTCGTAACCCATTTGTTACCAATCTTGGCATTCATGTGTGCTTGAACCAATATGATTACCCCTGAATCATCCATCGTTCCATACAATTCTTTCTCTACCCCTGTATCTCTCTCTCCTCAATGAACTGCACCATTGTTGTGAAGGTGATTCTGCAGACACAGCCCGGATGCATGCATGAAAGGGAAGTTCTGCCTACGATATTGCCTTATCAACTTCTAAGTCATCTCCAGCATCCCAATGCCATAGAATATCGTCAAAATAGATGTGTCCATCTGGCGGATATACCACATACCGAGATTCATATATCTCCTCGATCAGTCACCAACTCAGTATGAAGCCTTGCAACTCAGTCATCACTCTCATGGTCCCAAATCTATCGAGTTGTGCAGAATCTAAATGCTGCTCCAATTCTATGCCATGCAGTCACCTGAAATGCTCGAACATCCACGCATAATTAGTAAGTTTAGACAGTTATATGGAGGGGCACATGTTTTCATTCAGGTTCTCAGTGCTCCATTTGGCCAGCACCAAGGGTTAGTTAATGTCACAAGTTTTCTTCCGGTGCATCTGGTTCTATTCTATGTGCGTTGGCTTTGGCTAACCTCCATTTCTTGCATCCTTAGAGAGTGTTGTTGATGGGAGTTGCTAACATTCGGCTGTAGGAATCCATCTTTTCTGGTGCACTACACAAGGAATCCATCTAGTCTGGCTGCATCTGACAACATCCTATATCGCAACAGTGGACTGCAGTCCTCGATATCACTATGGTCCATTGAAGTCATCTCTCCCAAACTTTTCAATGTGTGCCTAGTATTGCATCCTCCTTGACTATGTGCAACTACTTGCTCCATGTTTCCCATTGTTCTATTGCACTTAATCTTATAATTACTGCTTCTACATTCTCTCCCATATTCCCCAACTTTCTATCTTCATTACCACAAATGGAACCTACGCCCAGCCAGGTCAGCAATCACTATTCACAGAAGAATCAAGATGCCCACCTTGAGAGGGCACTCCAATTTAAGGAAGCAGCCAATCTTTGTTGTCAATCAAATACTTGCTATCCAATGATCGTCCATCATGCATTGTGTTGCGGATGAGTTATGTCCCTGATCGTAGTATTGAAGCAGGATGACAATAGTGATCAGGGGATCAGTGATGAAAAATGTGAACGCCCCAGAGAGTCCACTGTATTGTCTGTCATCGAAGAAGAAGATTCAGATCACCAACTGGAGGTCCTGCATCTACACTAGACGCGCCAGGACAAGTCATAATGACCTACAAGGGTTCCATCGCTAAAGAAATGGAGCCATGCTGATAGTGTTATTGCACACCGTCCGCTTCCAAATTCCCGAAATTCAGCTGGGGCAATGGCACCACCACTGCTTGAATGTCAAATGTCAACCCTTCTCAACAGATTATCTGAGTCTGACCGTGCACTATTCACCCAGGAGCTGCCACTACACATGTCTATTGGAGATCAGAACGTCCACATCCGAAGGCCAGGTTAGATCAGGACGTTCCCCAACACCCGAAGGGTACGGAAGCGGTAGCAGAGAGGTTCATTGAGGGAATCGTATTTACGAAGTCTCCTTAGCCAATATTATCTTATGTCAAGTACTGGATGGTTGAAGAAGCTTGGAAACTTGTCATTGATGCTCAGGATCATCAGCAGGCATTAGCAGGTGCTCCTGGAGGTACACCATCCGTGTGTCAATTCCCCAGCAGTCCATCTCTCAAAATAGATCTGCAAACACAAGAAGCTGTAAGTATTGGATTCTGTTTAATGCTCGTCTATCAGATTTCGGATATTGACTACACCCCAAAATATACATATTTAACACTGATGATAACTCCGACGGGAGGACGGTTGGCAGATCAGGTACATCGAAAAGTTGTCAGTAGTTACCAGTTCCATTCGCAATCTCAGACTGGCCTGCAGATCCAGGTTCAGTAGCTCATGTTTCATGATGCATATCTCTCCAATGTGGTATATGATAAGCAATCATGGTTCACCCAAATGGCAGTGTGTGATCTAATTTACCACCAATTTCTCTTCACCACCAATAGCTTGGGTTGCCAGCTTACAGCATCCCAGTATTTCCAACCTCTCACCCACAGACTTTAGCGCTAGAAGGTTCAGCTATTCAGTGTGCACTGTCGGAATATGCCAGTGGAACGGGGGCCTCAGGTATGTTTTCGCACGATGCATCTCAAGGTACATTTTGCCCATCCCCTGTGATAAATGTTTCTCTGGAATCCACTGCACACATCCATCACACATCAGTTGGGGGCTTGATACCCACCTGCAGTGCAACTCCGTGAGACTAGGCATTCCTCAATTCCCATCGACTCTCCTGAGCCTCGATTGACACTCGTCTATTTCATTCCACACTTGATTCCCCGCTTTCTGTGCTCCACAATTCCCACTGGGGTACCTCAGTTTGGATTGTCGGTTACATATTGAACTCCGCATTTGTTACCTCACACCCCACCTTCCCCTGTCGGCCCTACTCCACTTGTATGGTCGCTTCTCGAGCCTGGTTGGCGCTCCAAAAACGAGATTTGGCACACTGCAATCCCCATTGGTGCTATTTTTCATTCCGTGCTCCTTCCACACATTCTGTGTATCCCTCATTTGCTTGGTGGTTGCTCCCCATTTTCATCGGAATAATCAGTGCCTTTTGAATGCTCATTCAGATTCGCAGCTAGCTAACTTCTCATCACGTGTATGTTATATATCACATATCGAGCGAAACGACATTGGAATTCAATTTCACTCACTCGCCAGGTACATAAAATCAATATATACAAGGAGCGCCGCCAGCTTGTTAGCACTGGTGAGGAATTGTGTGTTGCTGCCTTCACCAGAATGAGATGGGAGATGGAGGGGATTACATTCACACCATGTTTGATTGATATTATTCGATCACTTAGTCAGGTTATTGTTTTGGTGTAGCTGCATTTATTTCTGAATCACTCACCTTTTGCTTTGGTTCCTTAATGTAGTCCAGCAAAAAATACAATGTTGAAGAAGATGATAGCTAGTATGATTCAGAAGTGGTAATGATCAATAATCCATGAATGATAATTGCGGTTCAGGGAACTCGATTGCTCGTGTACATCCATAGTGTCTCAGAATACGCGCCAAGTCTTTAGATTAAATGTCAATGAGATCCCGGGCATCTCCCAGAGTGTGCTTATGATTCATGCATCGGTTCGGTGACACTCCCAGGTGCACCTAAAGTTCTCTCCGGCACTCCAACATTTTCCTAAACGTATCAGAATCACTCCCATGGTGCTCCTGTACCCATCATCCAAGATCCCGATTTATCCCAAGGCTGGCCGGAATGCCCTCCTAGGGTTTGAAACTCTCCTGAAATTGACACTTCTAAGTTCACACTCCATATCCTCTCAGACACTCCTGGATGCTCCCAGTGACTAAAATACACTTTGCTGATGGTTTGTTGACTGCATGATACCTGATGCTTTGATCCATCCATAATGCCATAGAATTCTTACTATTACTTGCTCCACAGTGACAAGACTAATGTAGTAAATCATCAACAAGAGATATTACAAAAGATAGGTTAAGTTGTCAAAAATAAGACCATTCTCAAAAACACTTACTGTTCGCTGGATGATCGATTGGTACCAACAACCATCTCATGAATTGATTTCATATCGTCAGAGATAGGATGCGAAATGACACCCTGGGCCCAGCTGTAGAATATAATCATGGATATAAGTGTTAGAAGCGGAATTGAAATGAGACCAGAGTATGTGGGATTCAATTTGGGTAGTTACCAGAAAATAGATGAAACAGTGGACAGATAGTTACTAAAAAGGTTGAGGGTAAATGAATAGAAGAGTTGACAGACTGAGAACAAGATATTACTCAGTTCATGGTGATGACTGCAAGGGTAGGTGTAGGGTTGTAATATATGTGACGATACAAATGATATGATGAAGCAAGTCATCTTGCTGGGATATTTCTGTTGCCTGTATAGTGCACTGCTGCATCTTCTACATACATGGTCAGTTGCAGAGCCAACAGATAAACAGTGGACAAGTCTATATTTGAAATGTTTGAAGTCTATCAAAAGAATCCTGAAATGTGTCCAGCTCAAACAGTTCATTGATCATGCAATAATATGCTCACACTCTGACTTGTACAGTTACTACATGCCATCAGTATGAGCTGACAACAACAAACTTCCATCTGTCACACAATTGGAGCTGTCAGACACAAATGTTTCATCATTCCTACTATGGCAACGTACTGCTGCCATTCATTCACTTGAATATACAATCCAGCTGGAATCTGAAAACCTCTTTAATCAATGAAGGGATTCCATTCTCAACTAGACTATCAGCTACCTACATTCAAAGCTTCAAGTAAATGTAGAGTATGTAGCATTTCCAGTAAGCACCTTTAAACGGTAGTGATAGAAGATATATCCAGAGTTGGATTTAAAACCTTACACAATTCATTCTACATATTATAAACCAGTTTCCAAAGAAGTGGTAATTTTGTTAATAACTAATTGTAATTGAGAATTGTATTGTGTAGACTGATTGCAGGAAACAGAGGATAATCTACAGGTGATCTGATAAAGTTCAATGAAATTTGATGACTGCCCAATTGTATTATGCTCAATTCTAATACCAATTCAATACATCACCATTGTCCCTTTAAAGGTTAAATGCATACAGTACTGTGGTATATCAAGCTAATTTTGATGACTTATAGTGTGACCAGTATAATGATGACAATTAACACTGAAGATGAATTATATTTGTGAAATGTACATACAAGAACCTCTATTGATTCAATTTCTCAATACAAGTAGATGCTAATTCTCAACTAATAATTGTTAACAATAAACTGACCTCTGTGGAGTGTACACATTATATGACAATTGTATATGCCATTTTGAGGAGAGATCTGCAGTGTTAGGGGTTCTGCCTTAGCAGAGGTATTGATACTTGATGACTTCAGTGCATACTTACAGGTCTGGAATACCAGCATACATAAACCCTGTCCAGAGAAGTCACAGGTTCTCCAGATATGACGTTTAGCAGTGATTCGGAGCCTAATGTCAATCGTTTTGTTAGTCAAATTACAAGCGGTTCCATTTTAAGTTCACATACTATGGGAAATGTTACGGGGGTTCTTAGTCCCAATAATCAATACAACATCAATTGACTAAGTACAGCCGCCTATCCAAATATCTCTTTCTCTCCTCATCTTATCCTGAGACTTGACTTCTCGTTCCTGAACAACGAGAACTCCCGATACAAACCTATACCACAGCCCGTCTCCTCTGTAGATATAAATCACACGTCCCCGTCGAACAACAGGTCCTCGGAAAACTCCTCGAATGGTAGCAAGCCGGTGTTCAGATATCGTAACACCAGGTAGTCGATATTCTCGAGTCCCTTGAAACGAAAAACCACCCGGTAGGTGAGGGTTAAATTGAGCTCTTGTAAACTCAATAGAAGGTTGCCGAACAACTCGACAACTTGTTGCAGTGCGTATTCGGCTTGTGTATACCTGTGAGTAGGCATATACTGGATCATCACGAAGGTTGATTAAGGAACAAATAGTGATGACTTATTTCTTGGAAGGATAGATAGATAGATAGAATTCTTAACAATATTTTAAGATCGTCTTCGGTGTTCTGAAAGCTAAACTTGCTCGCTGATGTCCTCCAATTCCTTCGACCAATGCTGGCTCCTTATAGCCTGTGCTTCTTCTTCGTAGCGCTGATAGAGTCATCTTGGCCACGCCCCTTAGCGCCCGGCAATCACTCTCCACAACACCCTCAGGTAATTGTGCTCATGCAATGTGGTTTGAAAGCATTACGCTCCTGATAACGATCAGGCCATCCATCGCGCGACATCAACTTATCTGAGACATCCTTTGCAATCGTACGAGTCGGTAGTTGGAACATCTATCGCCCAAGCAATAATGCTTGCGCCTTTTAATCCCTCATGCACATGAGTTATTAATTGCGTCATAGACTTAATCGGCGACCAACCGATGCTATGCCAACGTAGATTAAAGATGTGTAAGCTCGTATCCTTATACAAGGTTACATTGCGATCCAGACTATCAGAGTCAACTTGATAGTGCTCGCTCTAGGCACATTGCCTACGTCATTAATCCCTCAGTTACGTCATGCTCAGGTCGAGACTTCTCTCCAGACCGGGACATGCTTCCCCGAATCCCATCCCGCAATTCGGGTGGGGAGAAGAGCCCTCTTAATCGCATATGACTATCAACCGCCGTGTGAGATTACCTCACATGTCCCGCATAGTATCTAGGCGTAAATGAAGCACCCACGCTTGGCGCGACCAAGGTGTACTCTGTTACGGAGCACGTTGCTGACCACTTGAACGTTCACATGCATAGGTGTTTTGCATATCTTAGATATGTATGCATCTTGTATCATAATTCAAGTATCATTATCGCTGCTCGGGGACTACCCCTAACAGTAACACTGATTGGATGATACATTGACCTTGGCCTTGCATAAGCCTTCTGGCCGAGGTGCCGGTTATTATCAACCCCACCTAATGATCTGAGCCAAGTGGGACTGGACATGAAGACTGCAGTAATGCGACTGCCGTGTCAGGCAGTTGTCTGCCCATATGTGAGTATGTGGGACCGCGAGCCTTTCCCCTTGTTGCAATCGAAATAACTAGGGAACTCTCCAGTCACAGTGAACAGTCTCGGCCAAATCATAGTTTGTGCTAAAGATTGAGATGTGGGACTAGCCTATGAGCTTCCGACTCCCTGGCTGGGAGATTACATGTACAGCAAACATCTATCAGGTTATAATACTGGTGTGGTATGTCAAGATCAAATGTCAGCAGAGCAAGGTGGGCCACCAGTAAGCCTCTGAAAGCAGATAAGCCAAATAGCCTATATGGTGAAGGTGGTGTTTTAATTTATTATGCAATGTGTTTGATGCGATTCAAATGACCACGTCAGGCTGTGAAGTGTTCTGACCATCTCAAATGTATGACCTGTGAGATGTCTAAGTCGAAGCTACTATGTAATTAAATCTTATTGCCGATGATTGCCCCATGAGGCCAAGTAACTATTCAAAACCAAACATGCAAAGATACCATAGCCTTTGGGATTTCTGGTTGTCTATCATACACTCTGGCTTGTATTAAATGAGTACTCTATAATATGACACATGAGATTCGAGGTATTGTTCAGGAATGAACTTCGGAATCCCACAATCGGCAATGAAAGAAGGACAAAGGTCTGGCTTTTGAAGGGTATCCCCACATACAAGCAAGGAAAGCTACCTGCAGAGAAAAATCTAAAATATAATTGTTGTTTTCAGTTCTGATTATTATTATTTTTATCATTCAAGTATTATTAGTATTAATTATTACGATTGCGCTTAGTTCCGCCACCATACGAATGATCAAAAATTCAATACCGAATATCACATATTTCCATGTGCAGTTTCCTCATTGCTGGATCACTTTGAAAGGGAAAGCAAATCATTTGCAGCACATTGTAATTGGTGGTTGTGAGTATCATCCAATATACAAAGAGATCAATGTACTCTTGTCATTACAAGATATTTCGTTCGGATCATGTTGCAAACTGTAAAGTGTCAACAGTGGATTATCCAGTAGAGGTTAGTGAGAATATTCCACACTCCGATCATGCTCAGCTACATTCGAATCCTGATTTTGCACAAAGTACCAATACAAGTGTACCTGATAGGGTATGGAGCATACATTGTTCACAACTTACAACAGGGTCAGGACAGATCGTTCAACCTTCCAACTTTACAAATGAGGACCTTACGAAGAGGTTTGCTGAACACAATAAAAAGCGATTTCTGAGTACCCGGAATCCTCTACGGAAGGATGGTCTGATCGATTCCAGGCAATGACATTGGGTGTGTAGACTTCGCATCAACAATAGCGTCCAACAACAAGTGAACAATGAGGGAGATCGTGGTTAGACCTGATATTGGTGGCGATTCTGACCTCCAGTATTATCAAACATTGCTTTGCGATTTTGTGAAGAAATGAGTCAACCAAGATTGCACTATCAAGGAGCAAATTTTTACTGCCACTTATATTAATTAATCATCCAGATTAATAATAAAAACAATCCTACAGTAGGAATTGATCTTCGAGATTAATCATACACACACTCCTATGACATAGATTAATCCACAGTATGATTTATACCAACCTTTGATATAAACTAATGATTGCGATTGATTATATGGATATCAAATTCAGTCTTCGGACTCTACACTGATTATTTGTTATTTTCGGATACATGATTTGTATTGGTTGTTGAATCATGTTGTTTGCAGATATGCATAACATATTTCATGACGACTATGGCCATGCACAAGGAGCTTATACATACTTTCTAAGTCTAGGTACCTTATTCGAAGCACGCAAGTAACACCCCCACCGCATGAGAGTTTAAAATTCAATAACGAATACGATGCATTATTGCAGGTATTGTCATTATTGCTTGATCGCTTTGGAAACGATGACCAGTTTTTTGCAACACAGTGTAGCTGGTGGCTGGCAAGTATAATCCAGCGTACTGAGATATTAACCTACTATTATCATCAAATCAAGATATTTCCTTAGGATTATCTTGCAAATTGTTCAGTGAGACAATTGGATTGTCCATTGAAGGATACTGTTCATATTCCGGATTCCAATATCTCTGAGCTACATCTGGATCCTGACATTGAACAAAGTCAAAATACATGCATACCTGGTAGGGTATGTAGCATACTTTCTACAAGGTGTATGACCTGGTCAGGATGGATAGTTAAACTTTACAACCGTACAAATATGCAACTTAAGATGAGCTTTCCTGGACGCAGTGAAAAGCAATTGGGGATTATCCTGTAAATCCCTGCAGATGGATTGTATGATTAATCAATGTGAAGGACATTGGGTGGGTAGAGTTGGCATCAATGATCGAGTCTGATAAGATGTGGACATTGAGGGAGATTATGCTTAGACTTAATATTGCCAATAATTGTGAACTCCAGTATTCTGAAGTTTCGAGAGGCAATTTTGTGAAGATACATCTCAATTCAGATTGCACTTTCAATAAGCAAATTATTACAGCCTGTTATATGAATTAATCATCAGGATTAATTATACAAACAATCTTACGATATTAATTAATCAACCAGATGAAGTATAAGCACAATGTTAAGGTATTAATTAGGCATCAAGTTTAATAATACGAACACTCTTACAATATAAATTCCTCTACAGGCTCAATTATCCGAAACTTTGATACAAATAATCCATTGGGCTAATTCTAAGGATATTGATTACAGTATATGTATTGTCAACACTGCCATACAGCAAAATACGATCTTGTTGCTATTGTTTTAGAAGCATCAGAGTCCACATTGAGTATTTTTCCCCTCTGCATAGAGGATTTGTGCCGGTGGCCGATTCATTTTGTTTGGAGATGCGTGTAACTTATTCAATAAGGACTACAGCCATGCATAAGGTTCTCATTCATACTGTCTAAGTATAGGTACCATATTGGAAGCACCCCAGTCTCATGAAGTACAACTCACTTCTCCATTTCCAAGAATGAGACACTTGGAAGAACATCAGTTCAGCAACTGTTATGGGGGTTTTCACTTTCTGTAATCAATACAATATTGATTACAACTCAGTACAGCTGCATAGTTACCTATTGCTCTGAACTTTTTCCCTTATCTTTCCCAAGACTCAACATGTTTATATTGTTTTCAACAACAAGCTCATACACACATGCTTCAGTAGACATATCATGAGTAGTGTTAGCAACGGGTCCGGGTAACCCGCCAGTGGTCTGGGATTGGACCGGAACAATGGTGCAGTTCTGTTCCCCCACTGTCCAAAAACACGACCTGCTGCTTCATAGAAGTCCAAACCCGGCCCCATACCGGCTAACCCGCAGATTTTGCCGGGTTTGACTAGACCTGTCAGGTCCAATCTCCAGTTCTGTATTTTGGGTCGTTCTATTTCTGCTCACATTCAGATATCCTACTGTTAATCATAAAATATTAATGATGGTACAACGTTGTATTTTTGGATGTACAGGCCGCCTTTGTGCTCAAAATATGTAAACAAACACTCACTGACCCATCCTGGAAATGGGCGTCAACGGAGCGTCAACAATTCTAGGACTTGCATCCTGGGTAATCAGAGTGGGCATTGAGTGCAGATAGTCATAACTGAGGTATTGGCCTCCTTTATAGGCAACAGCAGAAGCAACACTGTCCCTGCCCCAACTTGAAATTGAGCGTCAAATGAGCGTCAACGATTTAAGTTCTCGCAGCTTGGGTAATCTAAGCGCCGCATGTTTGCAATCGTCCATTCAGGAGGAAGTGGCAGCTTTTCGAGGCAGATAAGCAAGCGACGATCCCACGACAGCCTCCCGGACAGTAACAACTAATTTCATTTACAATGATGCAATGAAGAGTGCATGCCTGTTTTAACCTAGAAAATCTGTCACAACATTGTGTTAGGGGTTCTCCTTTAGCAGCAGTAATGATACATGAATGGATTGCAGCAAGTACATGTGACTATTCATGCTGAACGTGAGATCATGTGCAAAACACCTACTTGTGGAATATCATCATGGTAGTGAGCCGAGTATTCCTTGGCGGGATTATACTCGGGCCGCGTGTCGATTAATTAGTCATGGGTATGCCCAGACTAGCGGATTCACTTATGATGATGCAATTATGTCGCCATTACAGGGAAGTGAAAAATCTTCAGCAGTGCGCATAATTATTAGCCACACCTACTATATCTTATCTAGCAGGACAACAAACAGTTAAGTTGCGTTTACGCAGAATAACGTGTGCAGCAAAGGATCACGCAATATGCGAGTACGAGGGAATCTGCAAGCTCACGCCCTAAGCAGTGAGAACACCTAGGGGCTCTCCCTGGTCTACAGAAGGTTGAGACCGAAGCATGCGGTGATTGAGGGATTAATCACATTTGCTGAAGATAAGAGGCCTGAAGCGACCGTGGTCATTGAGTCGAGTTATTAAGGATCGCAACGTCATACCAGTGAAATAAATACGAGGTATGCATGTCATACTCTACACTGGCAGAGTATAGGTTGGTCGCCGATTAAATCTCTGACACACTGTCAAACCTCCTTATCCAAGGTGAGGCAATTGATAGCGACCAGGGATTGAAATGAATATTGTGATAAGCACAGATATGACTACGAGTCGTCAGCTGTTCTGGCTACAGCACAAATGGGATGCAAGATGTCTAAGTTGAAGTTAGGAGTTGTCATATTACGTGTGTGCAATATCATGATATGAGGATGTCCCCACCTGGGTGCGTAACACCTTGAAACCACTCCTGCATGAACACGATAACCTCGAGGGGATTTGTGGCACTATCAATGTGTCACTTGAGTTGATCTCGGCGATAACCTATCAAGCAAACCAGGTGTCATAGCGGAAACCCGATGGCAAGCGTGACCTAAGGATCCGACTATATAAGTACTCCCATTGTCCCCGACAATGAGAAGAACCAAGCTCTAGCAGCAATTCACAGTCAGACGTTAGAGGCAAAGAACACCTTAAAATATTATTAAGAATTCTATCTACAAAATTGCTGCTTTAATTCATTTACATGAATACTACGTATATGTGTTCATTCAAATTGACACAATCTGAATACCCACACAAAGCGGTCGTTGAAATTATCGGAGATCAAATCCAATACTTCAGAGATTGCCATTTAATCTACATCTGCCGAGCTCTTTCACTTTACCTCATTATACTCAGTGTCGAATACGACATACACCGGTACATCACTACCGGGTTGTTACCCTTTGAAGAATCCTCCTATCAACGACCTTGGACGGACATGGAGGAGTGGTGAGCTCCTACTAGTGGAACTAGATAATACGTTGGGTCTTGGGAAAGACGAGGAGTTAAGGATAGACGATAAGGTTTAGATAGGCGGCTTCATTTAGTCTGATGAATGTTGTATTGATTATTAGGCCTAAATATCCCCGTAACACATTGTATATACACAATAACCGATGCATCGTGCATTGAGTACCCATGAGGAAAGGCCAAAAATTGTCGATTGTTACGGGGGTTCTAAATCCCAATAATCAATACAACATTTATTGAATTAAGTACGACCGCCTATCTAAGTATCTCTTTCTCTCCTCGTCTTATCCTAAGAGTCAACATCTCGTTCCTGCTCAACGAGAACTCCCAATCTAAACCTGTACCACAACCCGTCTCCTCTGTAGACGTATATCAATCTCCCTCGTCATACCACTGGTCCTCGGAAAACTCCTCGAACGGTAATAAGCCGGTGTTCAAATATCACAACACCAGGTAGTCGAGATTCTCGAGTTGCATGAAATGAAAAACCACCCGGTATGTGTGGGTCAAACGGTGCTCGTGTAAACTGAACAGAAGATTGACGAACAACTCGACAACTTGTTGCAGTGTGTATTCGGCTTGTGTATATCTGAGTCCAGGCATACTAAGGGTAATCGCGTAGGTTGATTAAGGAAGAAATAATGGCAGCTTATTTCTTATAAGGTAGATAGATAGATAGAATTCTTAATAATATTTTAAGATCGTCTTTGGTGTTCTGAAAGCTAAACTTGCTCGCTGATGTCCTCCAATTCCTTCGACCAACGCTGGCTCATTATAGCCTGTGCTTCTTCTTCGTAGCGCTGATAGAGTTATCTCGGCCACGCCCCTTAGCGCCCGGTAATGACTCACTACAACACCCTCAGGTAATTGTGCTCATGCAATGTGGTGTAAAAGCATTACGCTCCTGATAACGATCAGGCCATCCATCGCGCGACATCAACCTATCTCAGACATCCTTTGCAATCGTACGAGTCGGTAGTTGGAACATCTATCACCTGAGTGATAATGCTTGCGCCTTTTAATCCCTCATGCACATGAGTTATGAATTGCGTCATAGACTTAATCGGCGACCAACCAATGCTATGCCAACGTAGATTAAAGACACGTAAGCTCGTATCCTTATACGAGGTTACATTGCGATCCAGACTATCAGAGTCAACTTGATAGTGCTCGCTCTAGGCACCTTGCCTACGTCATTAATCCCTCAGTGACGTCATGCTCAGGTCGAGACTTCTCTCCAGACCGGGACGTGCTTCCAGAATCCCATCCCGCAATTCGGGTGTGGAGAAGTGCCCTCTTAATCCCATATGACTATCAACTGCCGTGTGAGATTACCTCACATGTCCCGCATAGTATCTAGGCGTGAACGAAGTACCCACGCTTTGCGCGACCAACGTGTTCTCTGTTACGGAGCACGTTGCTTACCACTTGAACGTTCACATGCATAGGTGTTTTGTATATCCTGTAAATGCATGCATCTTGTATCATAATTCAAGTATCATTATCGCTGCTCGGGGACTACCCCTAACATCACCCCCTTCTCTAAGACCGGCGACCCCGACGGTACATCTTAAATCAAAATAATAACAAAATAAAAATAACTGCACAATAAACAACTGCTCCACCTACGATCTCCCGAACTATCTGTTTTTCAACATCGTTTTCCTCTTTCCTTTTCTTTGAAATCTTCCGTCCCTTTCCATTCCCGGATTTCTTCCATAAAAGTCTTCCAACAACTTCATTTCATGCTTTGTAACATTTTCGTATGTTTCCCATGTATTTTCTTCTTGCGCATAATCTTTCCATTTAACCAAAAAGACATGCTCCTTAGCATTCTCGTCCGAAGGTCCACTAGCTATTATAATTTCCATTACCCAATCTTCTCCGTCCGGTTCGACTTCGATTATTGGTTTCTCCGGATTGGTCCACTTATACAGTTCCAGCAAATCGATGTTGAAAACTGGGTGGATCTTCCAGGACGCTGGTAAACCGAGATTGCAATATCTCTGATTACTGCCCACTGATATAATTTCGAATGGTCCGAACATTTTATCTTCCAATTTCCGGCACCTATGCTTTGCCCGTATATTTCGTCCGTTTAGCATAACTAGCTCTCTCTTTTTGAACGGTTCAACAGATTTCTTTTTCTTGTTATGGTTCTTTTTCATCGACTCCGTCGCCTCGGATAACCTCTCTTTAAGTTTCGTATGAATACTGGTCATATAATGTCCGTAAAATTCCGATGCAGGATTTCTGAACTGTATTTCCGTTGGCCACGAGGTTCGAGGTTCAAAGCCGTAATTTGCGTAAAAGGGAGATATTTTTGTTGCCGAATGCTTGGAGTTATTATAGGCATACTCTGCCATTGCTAACATTGAAGCCCAAACGTTTTGTTCGTAGTTGCAGTAGGATTGCAGATACGATTCTATTACTTGGTTGATTCGCTCTGTTTGTCTGTCTGTCTGGGGATGACAAGCCGTGGACATACTGCGTTTAATTCCCAAATAATTATATAGGTCCGTAAAGAAGCTTCCCGTAAATGTTGAATCTCTGTCCCATACCACATCCTCGGGGAAGCTGTGATACTTCCATGGATTCTCTAAGTAGACTCTGGCTACCGTTGGCGAATCCTTTTTCTTGATTGCAATAAAGTGTGCCATTGTAGTAAAGCGATCGACTCCTATTAAAATTATCGTCGCTCCTTCGCATTCAGGTAGGTCGGTAATAAAGTCCGTGGATATATGTGTCCATGGTTTACAGGCCAATTCTAATGGATGTAGGAGTCCGTGTTTAGCGTGTCTAGGGGCCTTGGTCCTTTGACAATTATCGCACTCGCTGCAATACTTCCTTACATCTCTTTCCATGTTGGTCCAATAGAAATTCCTAGACAAGAGTTCTAACGTTCTTTCTCTTCCGAAATGTCCTGCTACCTTCAAGTCGTGTTCTGACTGAATTATCCAATAGCACAATCCCTCCGGAACGTAAACCCTATTCTTCCAACATAGTAACTCGTCTGTTATTGTAAAGTTTCCGTCTATGTTTCCTCCCGACGATTTCTGTTTGCCAAGGTCTCTATACTTCACGTCTAACATAGCTTTTTCCTCAATTCTTTCCTTAGCTTCAGGTAGGAGTCGGTCCACGTCTATGGCTGATAGTTGGATTGATTCGTATCTGTCATCGGTGTCTAATTCCATAGCTCCGACTTCTAGCCATTGACTCTTATCTAGCATTGTCTGATTTGTTGCGGAAGTTGTACCCCCTTCTCTGGAGGTGAACACTGGACACCTAGATAGCGTATCTGCCTTGATGTTGGCAGAGCCTTTCCGGTAAAGTATTTGAAAGTTATATTGCTTAAGGTCTTCTGCCCATCGTGCTTGTCTCCTATTTAACAGAATCGTTGATTTAAAATAGGTGAGATTCTGATGATCAGAATAAATCGTAGTTTCATGCTCTGCTCCTTGCAGATAATGGCGGTTTTTCTTTAACGAAAATACTATTGCTAGCATTTCCTTATCGTAAACATTGTAGTTAAGCTCGGCTGGAGAAAGTTCCCTGGAGACAAATCTAACCGGAAGAATTTTACCGTCCTCGAATTTCTGTGATAAGATGCCGGCTATTGCAAAATCCGAAGAATCTGGTTCCAGTAATGCCGGTCTATCCGGATCGTAATGTCTCAGGATAGGAGTTTTTCCCGAAGTAAATAATATTACAACCTTAAAAAACGCTGCTTCTTGAGCTTCTCCCCACTGGAAGTTGACGTCTTGTCGAAGTAAATCGGTAATAGGTGAGACTAATGCCGAAAAGTTGTGAATAAACCTTCGATAGAATTTCCACAAGCCCAACAGCTGTTGAACTTCCTTTCTGGACATAGGACGAGGCCAATCAACAATGGCTCTTGCTTTTTCTGGGTCCATTCGTAATCCGGAGCCGCTTACTATGAAACCCAAAAACGTCGTTTCCGAAGCTTCGAAGACACACTTGTCTATTTCGATACACATATTATTGTCCATGAGTAGCTGGAAGACCTTCGAAACTTGTCTGTGGTGTTTATTCAAGGATCCCGTTGTAGCTATTAATATGTCGTCAATATATGCTGCCACTACCATTCCTTCATCTTCGTCGATATGCGTGGCGGTTTTTATGACTAACTCGATTCCTAACAACGGTCTTAGAATCCTATTGATTTCTCTTTGAAATGTTGCTGGTGCATTGCATAGTCCGAAAGGCATAACCAAATATTCGTATAAGCCGAATTTTGTACGAAAAGCTGTAGACTTTTCATGACCCAAGGCCATTCTAATTAAATGAAACCCAGACATAAGGTCGATTTTCATAATATGTGTGGCTCCTCGGACTCGTGCAGACAACTCTTCCATTCTCGGTAATGGAGTTTTATCTGTTTTCGTATAGTCATTGAGATGTCGGTAATCTATGCAAAGTCGTAACCCTCGCCCATTGGGTTTAGGTACAAACAATATCGGACTTTCAACCGTACTGCTTGAAGGCCGAATCTTTCCTTCTTTGATCATCGTATCGAGGTATTTGACTAGCAACTTTTCCTCTTCTATGGACAGCTGATGAATAGGGCCCATTCGTAGTTTGTCTTCTGCTCCCAATAATTCAATTCGATGGTCGCATCCTTTAATATCAGGTAGTTTCTCAGCTTCCTTTGGATCGAATAAGAGTAGAAACTTATGATAATGAGCTGGTAACTTTTGCGCAATAGAGGAATTACTCATAACTACTGCCCCAATGTGTATGGCTGCGTCGTTTAACTCTATTCATTTATTGTAGGTAATTGAATATTCGGGATGGATCTTTCCATGATTATAGCATTTTTGTTCGCAATGAGGAAAATGTAGATGACCGGTCGTTGTTCCTCTGGCCTGATGCTTTTCCAAATACCATGCTGGTATTAAAGCATCGTAATCTCCGGACGTTTTGATTACTCCAAAGGCATGGTCGTTATCGTCGAAAGACCTATGATTGCCGAACGATACTCCCAGTGGTACTGTATACAAGCCCTCTGTTTTTAACTGAGATCTGGAAACATCTCCTGCTAGAACTGGCTTAGGTCTTGATACTACTGGTATCGAAAAAGCCTTAGCCGCCTCAGGTGAGATGACAAAGGATGTGCTTCCCAACTCGAGCATGCATCGTAACGGAATGTACTTTCCATCGTAGTCGATAAAGCATCGGTAAATAGGTCTGTTTCCAATTTTAGTGGATGAAACCTTTTTAATCATTGGGTGGCTAGCTGGTTGATAATAGACGAAATCCGTAGACGAATTTTGTTTTTTAGGTTCCCTTAACAAGGGTTCTGACGCTTCTTGTTTTGCCATCACTATCCTTTCGACAATTGTGTAACCGCAACAGGTCTTCGTAGGAATTTTTCGGAATAATGATAATTTTTGTTGTATTCGTATTTCCTTACGGGCCAGCCGTTTCGATCTTCTGATCATCCTCAGAGGAACAAATTTTATCAAAGGAAAGTCCTGTACTGCTTTGCCTAATCCGATCCTTCTGGTGAATCCCACCAATTTCCTTCTTCTTGTAATTCCGGTTCTAGTTCCTTTTCTGATTCATCCAAACATTCTCCCTCTGAACTCTCAGAATCCTCCGAACTGTCTGAGCTTTCCGAATCTTCTGAGTTTTCTGAATCCGATTCACCGTTGGATAATTCCACACCCGCTATCTTCATTTTCCGATAATCGTTGGCTTTCGGTATGCTCGCCGTTCCATTATCCAGCTTAATTGGCGTTTGGCAATCTTTGACTTTATGTGTTCCCCTTCGGTCCACAGGCCAGGCACATCTCAAGCATTCTCCTGCAGCCTTTCTTCTGCTTAACTCCATAGGGTCTATCCCTTCGGTCTTGTTATAATCTTTTTCAGATCGATTTTTCTTAACCTTAAATCTATCCTTCTTATCCGTTTTGGATTTCCGGAATCGATCTTTGTATTTTTGTTCTGGTTCGTCTTCTTTTGAACGTTCGTATTTAGATTGCTTTGACTTGCCAGATGTTCTGAAGGAAGCTTTCAGACCCAAGTTCTTTCTTGCGGCTTCCCATTTTTCTGCAGTTCTTCCTGCATTAGTGATAATGGTAATTATCTCATTATCGGTCTTTCCTGTTGGATCGACCACATGCATTTGCTCCAGAATCTTCTGAGGTAATCTCACTAAGATTAACGTATTCAAAGCCGCTCCAGAGACCATAGCCTTATCGTTATAGGTTTGGATCTTTGTGAACATATCGCGAATGCATCCCTCGTAACGGAGTTCGTCAAGACTTGCGTACACCTCGTCCTTGGCGTCTCTATCTTCGAATCTTAACTTCAGTGCGTTCACATATCCAGTCATTGACTTAGGATGAGTGCCATTTAGTGTTCCCTTAAGCCATTGAATATGCCACGACGCTGCGTAGCTCTCCATCAGAGACCCAATCCAATCAATGGTTCGTTGGTCCTTAGGGAATTTTTCTGGTTGGTCTTCTATATGGACCTGAACCAACACCCACCAAGTATCGAAGTCTTCGCCCGGTTTCCCAAAGAACTTTTTAGGTTCCTTAATGTTAATGGGTTTGGCGAATTTTAATTCTTCAATGCGTCTTTGTCATCTTGACGGGCGCATTGCGCCGTTTCCTTCGTCTCCAGATGGTGGATCCGGTGGTGGTGGTGGATCTCCTCCGCCTGCTCCTCCGGCTGCTTCGCCGCCTCTTCCTCCGGCTGCTTCTTCACATGCTCCTCCGGCTGCTTCACCGCCTGCTCCTCCTGCTGCTCCGTCGTCTGCTCCTCCGTCTGCTCCTGCATTACTTCCGGCTCCTCCTCTGAGCTGGGCATGCCAGGAATACTCGCTCCCTGTATCCCTAAGGCTTAACTCTGTCGGAGATCTATCAAAAGCTGGCCGTCTTTGAATACCCGAGGGTCCCGCCACTATGCTAGTTCTTCTGAAATTGTATGGTGATGACTGTGAGAACTTGCATTCTTCCATAGCGGTAGTTAATCCAGTATTAACTTCAACCATCTGTTTTTTATGGTCTTCCATTGGGCTTGCATGTTGTTGTAACTCTACCTTCATAGGGACTTGTTTCAACGAAAGCGTAATGGCTGCTGTTGTTTTAGTTACTTCGTCTACTCGTTTTGACAACAAAGACAATCCTTTCTGTGTTGATTGAATGGAGGATTTAAACGCCAGTAACTTCAGGGTATTGTCGGATATTCTTTTGCTTAGAGCTCCTAACTCACTTTGCATTCCTCCAAATAAATCCGAGGCTTCCTGCACTATCTGATTGTCCTGTGATTGAAGCACATGGATTCCCGAACGGAATTCCTGAAGCATGGCTTCCTGAAACCTCGCCATAGTGCCGACCCCAGAAATCTCGGTGTCTATTCAAATTTTTTGTGTTTGGAGTCGACTTTCCATTATGACTATCCCGTTTCTGACTGAGTCAAATTCCTCTTGTAAGACTTCTTTCTCTTCGTTACATACCTCTATAACATGGACGATTTGTTGGGCGGATTCCGACAATTGCTCTTGCACTAAGTCGGCATTCGGTTCCACCATTCCTATTTCCCTTTGTCCCTCTACTGCTTCGTCGGGTTCCTCTTGCTCCTTTATCAGCAAGTACTCCCATCGAGCGGCCTCTATTCTCCTTTGATACTCTAGGCACCATTCTGGTACTGGCCTGACTGCTGGAGACCGGGGTTTTTCCACTCCCGAGCTGCTGGGGGCTAACCCATTGCTGTGGAACGTTCGTCGTCTCCGAGGGACCGCCATCCTGAATGAGATGACTATAATCTGGTGTTTGGACGACTCTATTTAACCAGACTGTAACTTCGTCCTTGTGTGAGCACTCTTCCAGCTGACAATGATCGATACAATGTGTCTGTAGAACGTAAGAGTTCCTTCCGTTAACTTTGCCTAGAAACTTATAACTGTAGTATTCGTATAGAAAGCTACACTTCTTGCAATACACCTAAGGGCTTTTTTCCTCGATATTGAATAACTGGCAGCTGATGCAGAAACAACTCTGTCTCTGGCAATGTTCGTTGCAAACTCTCCGACCCAAATAGATACAGCAGAAGTTGTCTTCGCACTTCAGGCACTCCGAACTCATATAACAGATTGATTCTTGGTTTATCAATTGTAATGAGATTCAATCCTGGTTGCTGGGGATTTCGGTAGAAGTATGCTCCAGTTTTATAAAGCTCCTTATATAGGTGTAACAACTCCGGCGTCATATAAGTCGAAGCTGATATCGCCAAATTCCTCTTCCAGATAACAACGTAGAGAACTTAAAATATTATACTGTTACAGGGGTTCTTAATCCCAATAATCAATACAACATTTATTGAATTGAGTATGACCGCCTATCTAAGTATCTCTTTCTCTCCTCGTCCTATCCTAAGACTCAACTTCTCGTTCCTGCTCAACGAGAACTCCCAATCTAAACCTGTACCACAACCCGTCTCCTCTGTAGATGTATATCAACCTCCCTCGTTGTACCACTGGTCCTCGGAAAACTCCTCGAACGGTAATAAGCCGGTGTTCAGATATCGCAACACCAGGTAGTCGGGATTCTCGAGTTGCACGAAACGAAAAACCACCCAGTAGGTGTGGGTTAAATGGTGCTCGTGTAAACTGAACAGAAGATTGCCGAACAACTCGACAACTTGTTGCAGTGCGTATTCGGCTTGTGTATATCTGAGTCCAGGCATACAAAGGGTAATCGCGTAGGTTGATTAAGGAAGAAATAATGGCAGCTTATTTCTTATAAGGTAGATAGATAGATAGAATTCTTAATAATATTTTAAGATCCTCTTTGGTGTTCTGAAAGCTAAACTTGCTCGCTGATGTCCTCCAATTCCTTCGACCAACGCTGGCTCTTTAGAGCCTGTGCTTCTTCTTCCTAGCGCTGATAGAGTTATCTCGGCCACGCCCCTTAGCGCCCGGCAATAACTCGCCACAACACCCTCAGGTAATTGTGCTCATGCAATGTGGTTTGAAAGCATTACGCTCCTGATAACGATCAGGCCATCCATCGCGCGACATCAACTTATCTCAGACATCCTTTGCAATCGTATAAGTCGGTAGTTAGAACATCTATCGCCTGAGCGATAATGCTTGCGCCTTTTAATCTCTCATGCACATGAGTTATTAATTGCGTCATAGACTTAATCGGCGACCAACCGATGCTATGCCAACGTAGATTAAAGACGCGTAAGCTCGTATCCTTATACGAGGTTACATTGCGATCCAGACTATCATAGTCAACTTGATAGTGCTTGCTCGAGGCACATTGCCTACGTCATTAATCCCTCAGTTACGTCATGCTCGGGTCGGGACTTCTCTCGAGACTGGGATGTGCTTCCCGAATCCCATCCCACAATTCGGGTGGGGAGAAGAGCTCTCTTAATCACATATGACTATCAACTGCTGTGTGAGATTACCTCACATGTCCCGCATAGTATCTAGGCGTGAACGCAGTACCCACGCTTCGCACGACCAACGTGTACTCCATTACGGAGCACGTTGCTGACCACTTGATCGTTTACATGCATAGGTGATTTGCATATGCTAGATATGTATGCATCTTGTATCATGATTCAAGTATCATTATCGCTGCTCGGGGACTACCCCTAACATCGATGCTCTGTTGATGCCCATTTGGATGTTGGTGCATGGAACGTGGCTATATCTTATTTCCCAATATTGGCGGCCACTACTTTGATTATGCATAGTAACGATGAAATCGCATATGAGTTACCTGAGTTACGAGACCAAACATAGTTGACGTTCCGTTGACGCTCATATTCAGAATTGCGCAGGGAGCATGTGGCTCTCTCTTTTGCCTACAATACCAGCCAATACCACATTCATGCATGACTGCAACCGATCGCCACGCAGATTACCAATGATGCATGACCAAAAATCGTTGATGCTCTGTTGATGCTCATATTCAGAATGGGGCAGGGAGCGTGTGGCTCTCTCTGTTGCCTAAAAAGCCAGCCAATACTACATTTATGAATGGCCACAACCAATCGCCACCCAGATTAACAATGATGCAAGACCAAAACTCATTGCCCTCCATTGATGCTCATTTTGCCATGGGTGTATCCACAATATGTTATCATTTAATTTGGCCTAATATATCATTAATGGTGTTCTGGCAGCCTTTGTACCGTTTTCATGTACTTTCTCCTTCATCAATATATGGTTCTTTAATAATACATATCAATATATTCTTTAAAATATACTTTGAAGTGTCCGCTAATTGTAGATAATAATGCACTCAACAATCCTGTCGCATTTGATTGATGCACATCTGCACTGTCAGGTTTGCTCAATAGGCTGCTGTTGTCCGCAAAATGGATGTCAGCTGCAGTACTACGCAGCAGATAGTGTACTAAACAGTCGATGTTCCTTCATCAGTCAGCATATCTGGATTAAGATCTTCATCACGCTAGCGATCCTTGGCATATGCATCATGATTGAAAAAATCAGCACTGGGAAGAGGAGTATGTATATACACATATCAGGGTGGCACACCTTTGATTTCGGATAAGTGCGCAGCCTGATTGTTACTGGGTGGAACAGGTGGCGTTTCGGGTGGATATGGCATTGATTCTGGTGTCTGCTGCCTGAGTCAGTCTGGTGGAGGTGCACCCGTGCTTTTGTGTCTCCAGCGTGTCTGGGGATTCTGTGCGGTGCAATTTTTGGCAAGGAAGGCAGCCATCCGTCTGATTTTCCCGAAGCATAGCCGGGTGTCTTTCCATCGCACTCTTCACATTGTTATTCCCACGAAACTCAACTCCCCGCATCTTCTCTTCTTGGACTTCTGCAGCAGGTTTCTTGATTATGCATTGCGTTTCCTCTATTGTGGCGCACGAAAACCCTCCTTTGGCCATTTTGGCCATATTCAAGGCCAGGCGCATGTCAGACTGTTCCGGCTGTTCCCGACCTCCTTGCCTTGCCACAGTTGCAGACATGTTGAAAACCTACAATAAATCAGTTGCTGCATCTACATATTAGATTCGGTTATTACCTCAACCATATACGCTTCTGTAGCATCTTCTGATGTGGTTAAAGCCTGTCTGGTTGACTCTCCGGGATTCTTATCACTAAATTCGTCCGCGGAAATCGCAGAGCTGACAACCTCATGATGTTTGATCGTGCGGACTGTGCGGACAAATGCCTTGGTAGGCCATGGAGGTTTCCCATCACTGGCGGCTCTAACTTGGTCATGCAGCTCTCTAGGTGCTCCAGCTGTATGTCATATCATTAGTTGACGGCCATGAACCTCGTTTCAACTGCACTTACCTCTGATTGGATGCTGCTTCATATTGTTGCTGCATCCAGTATTACTGACAATCTTTAACTGTGCATCCACGGTGATATTTTCGGTCGCTGCATTTGCAGCGTTGCATTGAACTGAGTGGTGTCTCCATTGTAGTGGGGTCTCAGCAGGTGGCGTATTAGATGAAGCGCCTGTTGTTCTGCTCGATTCTGTTCCACTCTTACCCAGCCGCGGTGCTTGTGGAGCCATGATGTGATGCTGTGGAAGTGAAGAGATGATGATGATGAAATGAAGGGGGAAGTCCTGAGGAAGAAGCTAATGAAAAGACATGGGAAGACCTGAGGAATATATAGTTAGCTTCAAGTCAAAATGGTATGCGTAACTGCCAACATGCTCGTTGTACACAAGATGAATCCTGTTGTGCGTAGCTGCCCTTTGCACGGGTTGCCAACCGCCTTGCAATTTGAACCAAGTCGGTCGGATGTTGTGTGTTTGTTTACAGATATAAATCACCGTGCATGACCGCCGGGATCTCTTCTTTCTGTGATAAAAATGGTACAATCTTCGACGGAAACGATGGCGGCTGATGTTTGTTTCAAGCAATCCCTGGGATCATATATGCAATAGATCGTAAATACCTCGTCTTGATGTAAGGTTAGCATTGCTATTCCCACTGTAGTGATGGTGGAAATGCAGATTGTACTTTGTTCAAGTCGATTCAGCAGACCAACCTCGACATCAACGTGGCAGCTTGCCTCTATGTGGGCCAGATCTTGCAACATCCGACATCTCGTGGATCAACAAGGTCAGACCAAAATAGAATGGTCACTGCTCCGAAAAAGAACCATTCGGCACTACCGGCAGGCAAATACGGCAATTTGACAAAGCCCTCCACATGACAACGTCATCAAGCGGATGAAGGGAAGAGTGGCTTGGAAGTAGAATGAGTCGGAGCCCTTCGAGCATTGTGGGGCTTGCAATCCAAAATGAAGCTCGCGGTGGTGAAACGATGAGAAACCCACTTCTTAAACAATGAAGAGAAGGATAAATGGATCGAGGATCATGTGGAAAGAGAGACTGCTGAGGCGAGATGTAAGGGCTGGTACGCCAGCGTTCGGCCTTATAGGCATACATATGGTAATTATGGTATACGGTTGCAAACGTGGACTCGAGTGATAGTAAATAGGTGTATAGGTAAGATTATCGCTAGAGATCTAAGTCTTGTGGCGAGCTGACTATATAGAATGGCCGTTACCCGGACCTGGGTCACGTGCCGCCGTTACACGAGACAGCGGATTCAAGATGCAAAGACAGTAATTCAACAGGTGCACGATGATCTGAGAAATGCTGAAAAAGCGGGATTGACAACCACCAAGCCTGAAACAACATTTGAGGAGATGTTAAATGCCATCAAAGATAGTCTGAGCGATCTTGCAAGTTCCGACAACGAGGAGGCTGGGGATGACGAGGATGATGACAAAGGAGATGCTGTGGGGGGCAAGCTTTGCGAAGATGACGAACCCGGCTGGGTGATGGGCACAATCTCTAAGACAGTACGGTATTGCATGGAGCGCTTTCGGCGGAAGCAGATCAAGCTTGATGAAATCACGCAAGCAGGATCGGGAGACGCGTCAGACTACTTCTGTCAGAGGGATATGGAGAATGGGACGACCAAATGGAAGGTTCCGGCTGTCATTGAACCTCAAATGGAAGTAATGGCAGCGGCTAGATCGCTACCGCCTTCTAAAAATGAGTGTCAACGATTTTTGGTCTTCCATCATGGACACCCAAAGCGCTGTGCATCGGAATTAACCCATAAACAATGTATCCGCCGCGTTTATGGGCAAAAATACTAGAGACGATATCGCTACCGTCTACTGAAAATGAGCGTCAACGGACAGTCAACGATTTTTGTTCTTGCATCTTAGACAATCTAAGTGTTCCTGAACAGCGTTAACCCATATTGAACTCATCGGGGGCCTTTACGGGCAAAAATTCTAGTGAACATATCGCTACCACCTCCCAAAAATGAGCGTCAACGGACAGTCAACAATTATTGGTCTTGCATTATTGACACTCAAAGCGCTGTGCATCGCAGTTGACCCATAAGCAATGCATCGGCCTCCTTTATGGGCCAAAATGCTAGTGACGATATCGCTACGAACTCCTCAAAATGACCATCCAGGGAGCGTTAACGATTTTTGGTCATTCGCCTTGGACAACCTAAGCACTATGGGATGACGATATTCCATAATCAACGTATCAGCGGCCTTTGAGAGTAAAAATGCTGGTGACTCTATCGCGTCCACGTCATTCAATTGACTGCCCACCCAGCGTCAACAATTTTGGTGGGGGCGCAGTAAGCTACCCAGTAATGAAATGCATCGCAGTGTCACTCAATTGAGTCTTTCATGGTCAGTCTCTTCAATATGTCATTGTATACAATTTCACAAATATGCATGCACTGTCTCAGAGATCTGATGTTGTTGCCTGTAGCTGTAGAGTCGATATTTAGGAAGCCGCAGTCTGCATAACTGAATCGTTACTTTCAGCAGTCTTTGAAGTCAGATTACCAAGCGTTCTCATTCCTTCTGCCATGTCGGATTAAAAATGTTTGAACACCTCGTTGCTCGAGGTTATGATATCTTCCAATAAGGAACCTGTCCTTATCCATGATTAGAGCGACCATACTTGGCAAATCATCCTCGATGCTTGGTGGGCCTCAATGAATGTAGGCTCGAAGTGGCCAATTGCCTGGAATGTTTATTGACATGCGCCTTTGTTGCGATTCTGGTTAAACTGCGGAATTGAATAGACCGCCAGCCCTCGGATCATTTTTTTCGAGTCTCATCAAGTTCTTCGCCATCCATCAGAACATGTCACCAGCTCAATGGGGAAACACTTCCTGGGAAAAGCTCACATCGCAAAGTTACACGAATTGACGGAGTCAGAGGTTGCTGAAGTGACTAGTTCGAAGGTTGCTGAAACGCTATGGCCATCCTGAAGAGGCTAGGAAGTTGAGGAATCACAATAGTAAGTTCGCAGAGGAAGATCATACATGACATCCAGGTTGATCCATATTGACCGAAATGACAGACAAAACATTCCAAACTGACAGCTAAGGACTTTGAGACTTGGGAATTTCACCAAGACACGTGGAATTGCTACCTCATGTTATCATTTCTTTCGGCTCATATTGCATGGAACGCTATATGAAATCTAGTGCTAGGATGCTGATATAAGGCATTACGCAATGACCTTGTGCTGCAGTCTGCTACAACCCTTAGCAACATTTGCCAGAGGGAATGATCACTGACCGTGGATGAAATTTAGAAGTAATTGATGTCTTGAAATAAAGGTATTTTAGCGTTGGATGGATGGACATCACTGAACAAACTAGCCATAACATCGGTCATTGCTTACTATATAGATGGACTCTGGGCATTGAATGAAGTTCAGTTTGCTTTCACTGAGGTTGATCGACTGTTTATTTTCCGTTTCGAAAGCTAATTAAGGATGATAGGTCAAGGGCCAACATCCTGGAGCTAGGCTAGCCAGATATTTGAAGGTGAGGCTTGATCATTTTGGGCTTACTGACGGCCGTTTGCGTGGTATTCCGATCAATAATGCATCCCCAAGTTACTCAATGACACGCGAGCTGCCATCAACACTCGAGGCCTCTTCAATCCAGTGGCCAGCCTTGAGGAACCACGTACCATGCATGGCGCACGGCATACAGCTGGGTCTAGGTGCATTTATGAGCAGTCTCCTTGTGAATGGCCGCACCAAGTCTTGGGAAGCTCATCAGCGCAATCAGCGATTTGGAGAGAATGAAAGCATAGACATCGGGACGAGTCAATGAATTCGAAAAGAGGGCAATGCTAGAATCAATAAGGTGTTGGCCATGGAACCAGGTTTAGCAAAGATAATTGAGAAAGTACATATTTCCTGATATTTTGAAAGTCCTGAAATTGACCTTCATCTAGCAGAGAATACTTGCTGTATTGATTACACTGACACTTGGTCGTCGAAACGAGTTCATTGACTTTTAAAAAGCCAAAGTTCACATCATGGAACTATTGACTATAACTGTGATAACACATTGGACCGTAACTCTGGCGTTGCTTCAGTGCGCCTACCAATTATGGGAATTGACACGCCAGTGACTCCAAAATCCATAATACAGTGATTACTGTCCACTTTTCACAACTCAAGATGAATGGACCATTGTGGAGTATGTGGAGAATAAATACTGTGCCAAACATCGACGGGTGCCAGAAAATAAGTTCGAAAGCTTTCTGAGCAGGAATCTCATCAACTCTGCACCAGCTTCAGGATCCTGTCAATCATCTATTGATCGATATGATTTGTCTAGCGATGATGAAGAATCCTTAACGTCTAACAATGTGGCTCAGATGACACCCGGACGAAGTGATTGCGCAGCAAGCTTATTGACCACAGCTAGGCTCTAATTGAATTCGCTGCCTGAAGCACCAAAGAACTGGGTGCAAATTGATCCAAATCTCAATGAATACCACTCTGACCCAATGGAGATTAGCAGTACATTTTTGTTGCCGGACATAACCGACCGGTGGGGTCAAGAGGAGGAAACGCAATCAAAGTACACAAATCATTCCGATGTGGCGGAATACATTGCCTCTATCATACCACACGGAGTTGGAGTGGAGGCCGGTTATTCGCTTGGCCGAGATCTTATCAGCTGGAGATAGTCATAAACCACTGACGAGAGCCTTTGCGAAAAAGTCGTTGTATCATCAGCAAAAAACATTTCCGTCCGGGCGGAATGGCTCCGTCAGAGTGGACGCGCTCCGTCAGAGCCGTCAGAGACACCCCGGTGGCGGATTACTCCGCGCCCAGCGTCAATACCACGCGTCGCGT
>Ga0307515_10002273_pt1 | contig 42095 bp, 37 predicted proteins | sample 17_EM_MG_FD_194513 | JGI IMG/M metagenome (GOLD analysis project Ga0307515, IMG submission 194513) | Populus trichocarpa ectomycorrhiza microbial communities from riparian zone in the Pacific Northwest, United States - 17_EM | ecosystem: Host-associated > Plants > Roots > Unclassified | place... | reverse complement strand
ACCACTGTAAGGCAGCCGCTGGCAAATGTGCTGACTACTGACCAAATGAATAGCAAGATGTCCAAGTTCAAGTTATGATGTGCCGTTGTTGTGCTTTTGATATCTTGCAGAGAATGGCCCTCTTCGGGAGCATAACACTGTAAGATAAGTCATGCAGAAACATGAGAACCTATTGGAAACTCATGGCTATATCTACCAGGGATTTCCAGAACCAGCATTTCCTCTCACCAATAAGCTATTAAGCAAAAATGGTGTTATAGAGAGAATGTCTAGAGCAGTCTCATCATTGCAACTCAACTATAAAGAGATCACATTGTTCTAGTATTGAGAACAACCAAGCTCTAGCAACAATTCACAGTCAGATATTAGCAACAAAGAACACCTTAAAATATTAATCAGAATTCTATGTAAAATTACTTCACATGTTCTTACTTTCACGAGAAACGACGAATGATAAGCAGCAAACTCAACCGCTCAATTTGCTTACAAACAGATCTCATGCTGAATCTTTGACTGCCAGTTTGAAAGAGACTATTTAGTAAAATTGTCTGAGATTTTGGAGAACAGTACTTTCATTATGAATGACCTAACAAATTTTGTAATGCTCTCATGATTTTTGATCTGGTTTGACTTGCAGCATCTGAATCAGATGTTATCCTCTTCATCAAGACAGATGTTGCACCTGGTGCAGCATTGGACTAATTCTTCAAGGAATGCGATCCTTCCTGTGACAATTACCCATTTTGGTGTATTCTTGACCGCAGTGACAAGGAGCTGAGTCTTGGGAAACACAAGGAAAGAAGAGATGACAAGTTCGATAGGCAGCTGTAATGGAGCTAATGAATATTGTATTAGTTATTGGGATATAATTACCCCCACAACAGTAAATGTATGAGTGAATCACAGAGCAAATACAATATTCAGCATAAACTTGCTTAGGTTTCAGCAATACATAGTTGTGACATGACTATATCACCAGAATGTAAAATGGTTAAGAAGATATAACTGAACAACTCAGCCATTTTAAACAGCCGCAGTGATTCTTTCGTGCACTCTGACATCCACCCAGTCGGGCTGAATGCAAACTGATGAGCTCTCCAGTACTCTCAGATCATTTTCAATGCTTATGAAGCTGTAGGACAGATTTCAAGAAAATTCTGATGCATGTAAAGCTGGCTTCAAAATGCTATGAAATGAAATCTTTAGGTTGGTAAACTTTTAGTGCTACTGGGATAACAATACTTGCCTTCTAGACAATTTTGATGCACCTTCAACCAGGTCCCAGACTCTCTGGCAATGATAATATAATGTGAATGGAGAAAATTTACAATTCAATAAACTATCCTACTTCTATATATCTGATTCAGGCATTCTAATTCATTTACAGTCCCATAGGTGTCTTAATCCACATGATTATTTAGAAGCCATACATTGAGTGTTATCCAATGCAGCACTATGACACACTGAACATTTGTATTTAACTATTGATGCATTGGATACAATATTCATCTAACTAGTCTGTTTGGCAACTCAGTTGACCCAGTGAATGCAATCAACCAATCTGTGCAGATCGTTGTACTCTAGTACAATCAAGGTAACATATTCTAGAGCTTTAGAATATAATAACCATTGTCCAGTCTTCTTGAACAGTTTAGAAAAGGTCAATATTGTTTTGCTGTCTAGAAGACACTCCACAAATTGAAGGATCAGATTTTGTGGAGTCCAGCTAGACTATAATAATGCAGGAAATGAAGAAACTTGTCATTGGAAGGTGTAATAGAGATTATTCTCTTTACTTTGAGTATATTGGATTCAGATATCATAAGCTTCAGTTATAATTCCTTAATTGCCATTAGAATATTCTACCTTGCAATTAAGTTTCAGAAGTTCAATTGATATAGCATTATGAAAAGTTGATGGTAATACAACTGCCAATTCAGGAGTGTGATAAATATACTCTCTATGAGTACAGTCTGACCATATTCAAAAACACATTCACTAAGTATTTGCCATCAGTACATTTCAATTTGTACACACAATAGAGGTTGAATGTTGGGTATTCTGAAATTGACAGATACTAAGTGTGGTTAATTTGATTCTTTTGCCCACTCTGCCAACTTTGGTTTCTCTCAAATGGTGAACCAGTTGTAATAAATGGTAGAAAACAGACTAGATCTTATAATGCTGGAGATGTAGATGATAAGATCTACATGTACTTTGGCATTTATTAGTAGTGGACAGTAGGTTGCAATCTATTGTAGTGTCAATATCGTACCAATTTTGATGTGCAAGATATGACAGTGTCTCCTCCATGTAGTCAAGACTGCAATACTGGTGATAATGTTTGAGCACCTGCTGAACAACTGAATTTGTTGCTAGATTGATATGCCTCTTTCCAATTATTGACAACTAGCCATCCAGTAATATCTTTGGTATAATTGTCACCACAATCCTTTCACTGAATCGAGTTGGATATATAACTAGTTAGATCCATCTGGAGATCTCTGAAATGTATTGGAAGCTATTCTATCATTATCAGAAGCTTCTGAATGTAGATTGCCTGCCACCAAGCTTTAAACTGGATTAACCGGATAAATGAATCCTTCTTGAATCGCTGCAGCTCATAATATGTGATGCCATAAATCTCACTCTCCAGCTTTGCAGTACCACACTCCATATCAGTCAAACTCCAGATTATGGGTTCAGTCTCAGCAAGGGATAGGTAGTACTGAAATTGTACACAGTTGTAGGAGTCCTATTTCCATCCACAGACACCTCATCTTCAGTTGTGAATTTTATGTATGCAAGATTGTTGGAATATATGCTTCTGTATCCAATTGCCTTTGTCAAGACATTTAGAAACAGTTGTTGCTCTTAGTGTTAGTGTAATATATTGAAAAGGTTGCATTTTACCACTGTCACATGCTGGATTTTACACTGCAATGACTTTATTTACATCTGATGATCAGCATCTGACTATTTGGTTGCTGCTTGTTGGATTTGATTAAGACACAATTGAAGTTGCCATCATTGAGTTATAGTAACCCTTAGTGTAAGCAACGGGTCCAGGAAACCCACCAGCGGTCCGGGTTCGGACCAGAAAAACGGTTTCATTCGGTTCCAGAACTGTCCAAAAACCCGACCCACAGCGTCTAGGTGGGCCAAACCCGGACATGTATCCACCAACCTGCGGGTTTTGCCGGGTTTCACTAGACCTGTCAGTTCCAATCTCCAGTTCTGTGTTTTGGGTTTTTCTATTAATGGACGCATTTGGATACCGTACAGCTAATCGCAAAATATTAACTTTCACACGCGATTGTCATTTTCAGACGAATCGACCGCCTTTATAACTAAAAACAAGAGAAACACGCTCTATGCCCCATCCTGAACATGATAGTCATTGGCGCGTCAATGATTTTTGGTCTTCCTTTATGAGTAATCTAGGTGGCGATTGGATGCAAACAATCATAAATGAGGTATTGGCCGTATTTCAAAGCAAAAGAGATAGTAACACGCTCAGTGCCCCTTTCTGAGAATGACCGTCAACAGAGCGTCAACGATTTTGAGTCTGGTAAGTCAGGTAATTGAAAAGTGACTTGTCTGTTGTTATGCATAATTGATGTATTGGCCACCTTTATAGGCCAAAGAGAAAGCGACACGCTCCCTGCCCGGTCTTGAAAATGAGCGTCAACGGAGCGTCCATCATGTTTGGCCTTGCATGATGGTTAATCAAAGCGCGAGATGGCTGCTAATGGCTATATATGGCGTTTTGACTGGTTTTATAGGCTAAAACGTTCAGGATCACTGAGTCGCAGCATTGAAAATGAATTGAGTTGTGATTGTCCGGGAGGTTGTCGCGAGACCACCTCTTGCTCATTAGCCTATACAGGCTGCCAAAACCTTGTTTATAGATGTCTGCGATCCGTTGACGCTCCGTTGACACTCATTTTCAAAATGGGGCAATGAGCGAGATACTTTGTCTTTTGCCCAAAAAGGCAGCCAATACACTGATTATACATAACAATGATTACTTCACATTATATTAACCTGACTTACCAGACGAAAAATTGGTGACGCTTCATTGACGCTCATTTTGCCACCGGTGTTTCCGCATTTCGCAACCATTTACTTTGGCATAAAACATCAATTACTGTGTTTTGGCAGTCATTCTATCCTCTTCATGTATGTTTTCCTTTATCACTACATTGTTCTTTAATTGTGCATATAAATATATCCTTTAAAATATACTGTAAAGTGTCCGCTAATTGTAGATAATGATAATACTCAAAAATTCTGTTCCTTTCAATCAATGGTCGTCTTCAAGTTCAGATTCGCTCAAAAAGCTGTCGTCATCTTCAAAATCATTGTCAGCGGTATTCCTATGTAGCACATAGTGTACTCAGCAAATCTGGAATGAAATCATTATCGCGCTTGCTATCCTTGGCATATGCATTATGATTGAAAAATTGATTGTTTGGAAGTGGAGAATGTAAATACACACATTTCGATGGCATAACTTCGATTTCATAACTTTCATTGCCGTCAGTGTCACCTGGTGGCGCAGGTGGCGTTCTGGGCGGAGGTGGCCTTTTGGGCAGCGGTGCCGCCGGTTCTGGTGGAGGTGCGGCGGTTCCTCTGCGCCTCCAGCGTGTGTCGGAATTCTTAGCTGTACCATTTTGGCATGGAAGCCAGCCGGCTGTGTGATTTTTAAAAACCATTGCCGGGTGTCTTTCTATCGCAGCCTTCACCATCTTATGCCCAGGACACTCAACTCCTCGCTTCGTCTCTTCTCGGACTTCGGCCCGTGGATTATTTGTTAGTTGTTGCGTTTCCTCTATTGCGGCATGCAAATACCCTTCTTTGGCCATTTTCGCCATATTCAAGGCGAGGCGCATGTCGGACTGTTCCAGCTGTACCTGTCCTCGTTGCCTCGCCATAGTAGCAGACATGTTGAAAACCTACAAGATATTGGTTGTTGCTTCGAAAAGGAGGATTCAGCAATTACCTCAACCATATACGACTCCGTATCCTCCTCTGGAGTCTTCAAAGCCTGTTTAGGCCACTCCCGGGGATCTTTATCATGACATTCGTCCCCAAAAATCGCTGAGTGGATGACATCATGATGTTCCATTTCGCGGACTTTGGGGACCAATGCCTTCATCGACCATGGAGGTTTGCCATTGTGGGCAGCAATGAATTGGTCACGGAGCTCTCTCCATACACCAGCGGTGCATTATATCATCAGTTGACCGCCTTCTATATCGATATGGAGCTATTCACATCGAAATACATGCTGCTGCCTATTATTGATGCGTCTGGTTTTATGTACAATTTTCAAATGTGCGTCCTGGGCCCAATGTTTGGTGGCTACAATTGCAGTGTCGCAGTGGACTGACTGGTGTCTACGTTGCTGCTCTGTCTCAGCCAGGAGCGCATTGGATGAAGCGCCCGTCGTTCAGCTCGATTCGGATTGTATCACACCGGGCTGAGATGATTGTGGAGCCATGACTTGGTGTTGTTGGAACGGTAAGGAAGATGATAACAAAAAGTGGACAGTCCTGAGGAATATATTGTAAGCTACAGGTCACAAGGGAATGAATGACTGTCAACTTACACGTTCTACTGATGGTATATCCTGCTGCCTATCGCTGCGAGTTGCAGGTGATTCCGGCGGTCCTGCTATTTGCAGTAAGTCCGTCCGATGATGTTTGTTTGTTTGTTTGCAGGGATACATTGAAGTGAATGACAGCTGATGTCTCATGTTTGATAGATATAAAAAGGAAATTCTCCGACGGAAAGGTCGTCTGGTGATGTTTATCTCAACACATAGCCGGGATCTTACATGAACCCGAGGCTAATTATCATGTCATAACGTATGATCAGGGTCACTATTCCAACTGAAATGACAGTCAAAATGAAGATTTTGCTTTGTTCGAGTTGATCAAACGTACAAACCTTGACCTAAAAGACTCAGCTTGCCTCCATGTGGTCCAAATATTGCAACGTCCAACATCTCGCCCAACAACAAGGTCAACACACGATACAATGGTCAATGCTCCGAACAAGAACTTTTCTCCACTTGCAGCTGGCAAATACAACAAATCAAAAAAGAAGTCCACACGTCGACGTCATCATGGAAATGAAGGCAAGAGCGGCTTGTAGGCATAATGGGTCTGAGTGCTGGGAGCATTGCGCAGTTTGTGATCCAAGAAGAAGCTTTCGGCGGAGAAAAGACACAACGCACTTTTGAAGCAACGACAAGAAAGAGAAATGGATCAAGGATTATATGGAAAGAGAGACCGCTGTGGCAAGAAAGCGAGTTCAAGACGCAGAGACAACGATTATTCAAGAGCTGAACGATATGACAACTGCTGAGAACGTTGGTACGACAACCGGAAAGCCCGAAACAACGTTTGAAGATATGTTGAATCCTATCGGAGACAGTCTGAGCAATCTTGCAAGTTCCGATGAAGAGCAGGATGGGGAAGACAAGGAATATGATGAAGAAAATACAGAGCTCGGCAAGCTGAGTGATGATGATAAACCTAGCTGAGTGATGGGTACAATCTTCAAAACAGTACAGCATGGCTTGGAGAGTTTTCAGCAGAAGCAGATGAAACTTGACGAATTGACCCGACCGGGTTGGGGGGATGCAGCCTAGTACTTTGGTGAGAGGGATATGAAGTACGGGACTACCGAATTGAGGGTTCCGCCGGTTGTTAAGCCCCAAATAGACACGACTTCAGCCACACCATCGCCAACAACATTTGGAGAGAATATGAAAACTCTTGATATCGTCCGAGAACAATCGTCAATGACGGCAGTGACTTCTCGACCAGGAAGTAGTCAAATGAGGTTGGGTTCGGAGAAGCCACAGTCACACAAATTCAGACCAGTTTTGTCGCCCGACGCGGGGACCAATTTGATGCCGATTCAGAATGCGAAGCCTGTTGAACCTGTAAGCTTTTACACCTGCATGAAGCATTCATAGTTAATTACCATATAGAAATCGGATATGGACGAAGATATGGTGACGTCACCTGTATCGCTGGAGGTATAGATAGCCAAATAGTTAGTTTTAAGGACCTATCTTTTGGGAAAGCAATTTGTGTACCTACTTTGCTACGTGTCAGCTTTTTCCTGATTTCATTGACCAAATTGTGAGACATGATATTTCATCAGTCTGTGTGCAAGGGTCGTACGGGTCATGCGAATGTCCTCGACTCCAAATCTAGTTGAGCGACGGCCAGCAAATTTCATATCGACTTCCCTATCATGGTTACATTAGAAAGCATAACCTAAAATAGAGACAAAATTCAATAACAGAATTTAACTCAGTGATGTCATATGAGTCATCGGATGAGCGGTCAGTGCACAGTCTGAACCCTGAGCAATGGCAGCTGTTATGCAGCATTAGTTCATGCAGCTAACTGCATAACACTCCGCTCAGACCTGCTGCACATGGTCGAGAATTTGACAATTGCTTATGGTATGTCATTGAAATCGAGGAAAACGAGCTGGAAAAAGAAAGGTCAGGAAGTCGGGCGCATTAAGTCTAAAATTAGTTGATCGATCTATATGCCGTCATATACCGGCAGAAAGCGCAAAAATGCGAAGGAGCTATGTCATTTATCGGACTGATGACGTGGATCGTGGTGGCTCAGATACTGAGAGGCCTCGATGCTTTTGGATACAACTGGGGGTACCTAGAAATGGTATAACCGCTATCAATAATGACGGTATAATTTTCTAAGAAATTGATTGCGCACCAAATGTCTGCTGGTATGTCTCGAAGGTGAGCGTCAACGGAGCATCATCAATTTTAGTTTTTTCTGTTCAGCAATCAAAGGGTTGCATGTTCACATCAAACCAAAGAGGGATTATTGGCCGGCTTTGGATGCAAAAAGGCAAGCGACATGCTCGTTGCCCCATCCTAGAAATGAGTGTCAACAGAGCGTCACCGATCTCTGGTCTTGCAACTGCGATAATCACTCCGCTGCGCGACAGCTTTAAGCCATAATGACAGTGTTGGCTACCTTTATAGGCACAAAGGCCAACGACCATAGTGCTACCACCTTCCAAAATTGAGTGTCAACAGAGGGTCAATGATTTTTGGTTTCGCATCATGGACAATTTGAGGGCCGTGCAACGGCGCACACCCATAATCCTAATATTGGCCGCCTCTTAGGGCAAAAAGGCTAGTCACGATATCGCTACCACCTCCTAAAGATCAGCGTCAATGGAGCGTCAACGATTTTTGGTCTGGCATCATGGATAATTCAAGGGCCGTGCAACGGCATACTCCCATAATCATAATATTGGCTGCCTTTCTAGGCAAAAGTGGCTAGTCACCATATCGCTACCACCTCCTAAAAATGAGCGTTAACGGAGCTTCAACAATTTTTGGTCTCGCTTCATGGATAATTGAAGGGCCGTGCAATGGCATACTCCCATAATCATAATATTTGCCGCCTTTCTAGTTAAAAATGCTAGTGACGATATCACTACCACCACCTACAAATGAACGTCAACGAAGCGTCAACGATTTTTGGTCTCACATCATGCATAATCCGAGGGCCGTGCAACGGCATACACCCATAATCCTAATATTGGCCGCCTTTCCAGGCAAAAAGGCTATTGACAATATCGCTACCACCTCCTGAAAATGAGCATCACCGGAGCGTCAACGATTTTTGGTCTCACATAATGGATCATTCAAGGGCCGTGCAACAGCATACTCCTATAATCATAATATCGGCCGCCTTTCTAGACAAAAAGGCTAGTGACGATATCGCTACCACCTCATCTTAATCAGCATCAATGGAGCATCAACGATTTTTGGTCTCACGTCATGGATAATTCAAGGGCCGTGCAACGGCATACACCCATAATGCTAATTTGGCCGCCTTTCTAGGCAAAAATGCTAGTGACGATATCACTACCACCTCCTAAAAATGAGCGTGAATGATTGTTGGTCTCACATCATGGATAATTTGAGGGCCGTGCAACAGCATACACCCATAATGCCGATGTTGGCCGCCATTCTAGGTAAAAATGCTAGTGATAATATCGCTACCACCTCCTAAAAATGAGCGTCAATGGAGCGTCAACGATTTTTGGTCTCGCATCATGGATAGTTCAAGGGCCGTGCAACAGCATACTCCCATAATCCTAACATTGGCCGCCTTTCTAGGCAAAAATGCTAGTGCCAATATCACTACCACCTTCTAAAAATGAGCGTCAACGGAGTGTCAACAATATTTGGGCTTGCATCTTGGAAGAGCAGACAGCAATGCAACGGCATTGACCCATAATCGTACTATCGGCTGCCTTTATGGGCAAATATGCTAATGATGATATTGCAACTGTCTCATCTTTGTATGTCCTTGTATTCAACTTCACAAATATGCATGCAATGTCTCACAGGTCTAACTTTTCTGTTGCTTGTAGCTCTAAGGTCAATATTCAAGAAGCAGCGTTCTACATGACTATAACGTAGCTTTTGACAGTTACCCGGATCGAATTACCCAGAGTGCAATTTCCTAACGCGATGTCAGATACAAACTCTCTAAATACCTCGTGGTTAGAGGTCATGATATCTTCACAACATGAACATGTCTTCATTTGTGATTTGAGCGAACTTACTTTGCAGATGATCTTCGATGCTTGGTGGGCTTCAATGAATGTAGGCTCAAAGCGGCCTATTGCTTGGAATAACTCTAGACAAGCGCCTTCGTGGGGATTCTATTTACACTGCAGAGTTGAGGAGACTGGCAGCCCCAGCATCATAGGTATTGTTTGTCATCAAGTTTTTCGCCATCCATCAGAACGTAGGACCAGCTCAATGGGCAAACACTTGCTGGCAAAATGCGCATATCACAAAGTTAAACAAATTAACAGTGTCAGAAGTAACCGAATCGACTAGTTGAAAGGTCGATGAAACAGCTTTGGCCATACTCGAGCGGAAAGGAAGTCGAGGTATTCCGATTGTATGTTCGCAAAGGAAATTCAAATTTACCATTGAGGTGAATGTCACAAAGACGCCTGGAATCGCTCCCTCATGTTAGATTTTGTTTGGGCTCATATTCCATTGAATGCAATATCTAACCTCGAGCTACGATGGTCATTCAATGCATTACGAAGCGAATTGGTGTTACTGTCAGCCAGGACCCTGAGTAATACTCGCCGGAGGGAATACACAGTGACAGTGGATGCAATTAAGAATCAACTGCCGTCCTAAAACAAAGTCAGTTTAGCTTCAGACGGATGGACATCAACAAACAAATTAGCAATAACGTTGGTCATTACCTATTATATGGATGGAAATTGGGCTTTGCGAGAAGTACAACTGGCATTCGATGAGGTTGATGGCCCATTCTTTTCCTATTTTCAAAGCATATTAAGGATTACAGGTCAAGGGTTAGCATACAGGAGCATAGCTAGCCGGACATTTGAGCGAAATCCTGGACAGTTTTGAGCTGACTGACGGCCGTTTACTTCGAATTACAACCGATAACGCTTTCTCAAATTACTTGATGATTCGCGAATTACAAACAACCTATGAGGCCTCCGGAATCGTGTGGCCCGCATTGAGAAACCAAATACCATTCATTGCGCACCTCATTCAGCTTGCTTTAGGTGCATCCAAGCGCACTCTAGGTGTAAAAGGCCGCACCAAGTCTTGGGAAGCCCATGAGCGCGATCAGCAATTTGGAGAGAATGAAAGCACAGACATTGGGAAGAGTCAAAGGCTTTGAAAAGAGGGCAATGCTAGAATCAACAAGGTATCGGCCATGAGACCAGGTTTAGCCAAGATACTTGAGAAAGTATGTATTTCAACATATTTTGAAAGTCCTGAAACTGACTTTCATATAGCAGAGAATGCTTGCTGTATTGATTACGCTGACACCTGGTCGTCGAAATGAGTTCATTGACAGTCAAAAAGCCAAAGTCCGGATCGCAGTACTACCCAGTATGGATGTGAAGACACGTTGGAACTCAACACTGGAGTTGCTCGAGCGCACCTACCAATTACGTGAATTCACACGCGAGTGGCTTAAAAACCCAAAATACAGCAATCACCGGCCACCCTTCACAACACAGGATGAGTGGACTATTGACAAGTATGTTGTGGTGGTTTTACAGGCATTCCGGAACTGGACCCTGTGGATGTCGAAACGGTATACCGTTACTCTGCATCACGTCATTACTTTCCACAATGACATGTTTGATCACATGGATGGCGTGATGCGAGCTTTGGCCGAGAAGAAGACACCATGGAAGGAAGACTTATTCTTTGCTGTGAAGTTTGCGCGGCACAAGCTGTGCAAGTATTATACCGAAGTGACTCCAACGACTGGTATTCTCCTCATTTCAGCACACATCCTTGATCCTTTCCGGAAGCTGCGATCGTGTAGGAAGTGGGACAAGGGAATGGATATTAATCCTGAAGATGAGACTTTCTATACTACCCAATACCAGGAGACCTTTTTGAAGTATGTGGAGAACGAATACTGCGCTAAACTCAGACATTTGCCAGTCACTAAATCCGAAAACATACCAAACAACTATCTCAGCTTCTCTGCAGAGGCTTCCAGATCTGGTCAATCTTCTTACGATCCATACGATTTGTCCAGCGATGATGACGAATACCTAATGCCTAACAATGTGGCCGGAACGACACCCGGACAGAGTGATCCTGCAGCACGCTCATTGACAGCTGCAAGGCTATACTTGAATTCACCTCCTGAATTACCACAGAACTGGGGGCAAATTAATCCGAATCTTAATGATTACCACTCCGACCCAATGAAGATTAGTACAACAGGTTGGATACGGATATCACCGACTGGTGGCTGCAGCAAGAAGATACGCACTCAAAGTACGCTAATCTCTCCAATGTGGCTGGCGACATATTCTCGATCATTCCTCACGGTGTCAGAGTTGAGGCCAGTCTTTCCCTTGCCTGAGATGTGATCGGGTTGAGGCAGTCGAAAACCACAGGCGAGACACTTCGGGGAAAAGTTGTAGTTAGGCAGTTCACTCGAGCCAATAACGGATTACTGGCTGGCAATTACCCGCCATTCGATTCAAGCAGCACTGATAACGACATGGAGATGAAGAGAGAGGCGGATGAAAAGAAGTTGCATCAAATGGCCAACGTCCACGACTTTTTGGAGATGTGGCAGGGTTACCAACACCTATGAGCTACACAGAAGGAATGTCCCCCTCAAAATAAACAAATGAGAGCCGTAGGATACATTCCAGATACTGAGAAGATCATCAAAGCATCCTGGTCAAACTTTCAACATGATGGTGCAGCTGCATTTAAATTGTCGGAATAATCACCTGTGCCACCAGCTTTGTCTGCAAAGGACCTCCCTCGAGGACAAACGCAAGTATTGAATGTCCACCAAATCAAACAAATCGACGGCCATCCTGCCAAAAGTGATGAGGATAGCTCACCTGAAAGCATTTCAGAGACCCAAAATTGGCTTAACTGGAATGGCAACTTGGATAATCCAAACGACAGCGAAGATAACTGGGAGGCAGACGATGAATCTGATATGGAACTGGACAACAACAGTGAGTATTCAGAAACCCCGGAGCAGCGCAATGTAAGTGCTGCATCGAATGTTTCTGGATTGAATCGGCCAATACGAAGATCCAAGAAGAAGGTTGAAAAGGCGTTGATGAAGGTCAATATAATGGAAACGAGGAGGAATATGGGGATCAAGAAAAAGTAGGACAGAATGCGTCAATGTATTCTCACCAAGTTCATTATGTAATTTGACCGAGCATTTTATTTACACATGTATTGTGGATGAATATTGACCAGTCGGGTGAGAATATTGGTCAATAAACAAAGGTATATCGGGCGGTATGCATGATATGGCAAGATATATATCTTTTAACCGGATGAGAGCGACTAGTGCTGGAATATTACTCGGCTCGGCTATGCCTTTGAGCCCAGTCCTGATTACGCTGAAAGGCATCCACGAAGTTCAAATATTTATGATTGCAATTATTAATGGCAGCAGATCTTGACTACACGACATATTAAAATGAGCGTCAACGGAGTGTCAACAATTTTAAGTCTTGTAAATACGGTAATTTTAAGGTGACGTGGTCGGCGCTATCCATAACCATTATACTGGCTGTCAGTCTTGGTAAAAGAGTAAACGACACGATCACTGCCCCATTCTGAAAATGAACATCAACAGAGCGTTATCGATTTTTGGCTGTGCATCTTGGGTAACCTAAGTGGTGATTGGTTGCAGCCATTCATAAACAAGGTATTGGCTGCCTTCCAAGTCAAAAATTATTGTATCAGGCTCCCTGCACCATCCTGAAAATGAGCCTCAACAGAGTGTCAACGATTTTTAGTCTTGTAAGTACAGTAATTGAAAAGTGACCTGGTAGCTGCTATTTATAACCGACTTAATGGCAACCTTCCTTGGCAAAACAGTATAGGACACGGTCACTGCCCCATTCTGAAAATGAGCGTCAATGGAGTGTCAACGATTTTTGGCTGTGTATCTTGTGTAACCTAAGTGGCGATGAGTTGCAGCCATTCATAAACGAGGTATTGGCTGCCTTTCAAGTTAAAAATCCGACCGACATGCTTCCTGTCCCATCCTGAAAAGGAGAGTCAATGTAGCGTCAACGATTTTTGGTATTGAATCTTGGGTAATCTAAGTGTCGCAATGTGGTAACAATTCATAGACGATGTCGTGGCAGCCTTTTCATTTGAAACAGTGCAAGACACATACGTTACCTCATCATGCAACTGAGCGTCAATTGAGTGTCAACAATATTTGGTCTTGCTTATTGTGTAATCAAGGTTTTGTGCGGATAAAGGAGCTCATAACTGAACTATTGACTGCCTCCATGGACAAAAATGCAACGTATAAAAGGAAAAACACGTATTCCAAAATAATCAATGTCACAGTTTGCAAAACATGCAAAAAGAGATTATTGGCTGTCGAATACCTAATTTTGAAAATATACACTTATCCAACTGCAAAAACCAGAACATTATATAAATCTACAGAAGGACCCGCAGGGCGACCCGCTGACAACCTGCCCAATTCAGATGGGTTGGGTGAGTTGCATCGAACCAGCCCCGAATTGACGGTTCGGGTGTATTGACAACCTGGACCGCCAATTTGGCAACGGTTCAATTCTGACCCTGACCCAGACCCGAAATGACGGTCTGGAACCGTTGCTAACACTATTGATGAGTAGCTATATAGACACATAGATACATAGATGAGAATACAAACCGAATACATGAATTTTAAAAATTGGTGAACGATAAGTAGTAGGTATGATTTCCTGGCGCACTCACCAGCAGTGTTCCCAAACAAGATGTTTTTTCTCCCAGACTGCTCTACAGTGATTCGAGGTGCTCCAAGGCTTGTCGCTGGCACTCCCAGGTCCTTGCCAGCGCACATGAAGGCCACAGCGTCGGTCCAGTCAAGTATTGGATTTGACCACCCTGGGATTCTGGTCCGACAACTCTCAGACACTCCCAGAGGCTCCCAGTGATATAATTACATTTTGCTGATAATGGTGTCCCTTGAGTGATCATTACTGACAGTGACAAACACTTCACATTGGATTTGTACATGGAAGTGAGCGAGAGGTTGCAGACTAAGCTACTCATGTCAATGACATCTCACTACTAAACAGATGGGCTGTCGCAGATCTTGACTAAGGAGGTCAAATCGTAGCTTCTGGCTTTTACCACTCACTATAAAGACTGGTGGGACACTATGCTTCCACTTGCGGAATATGCACACAACATGTCTACCCACTCATCCTCCAATCAAAGTCTATTCAAATTGAACCTAGGATACACAACGACCATTGCATTAGACTTCGTGGCAGGCCAACAGCAGCATGACGCATTGCAGAGCCACAAAGGTATAATGTTCGTTGAATGTTTGCATGCATCATTCCTAGATGCCCAGGGCTGACTCTGTGAGGTACATAATAGCCAAAAGGCGGATGCAAACTGGAGCTGAAGACCATGCACTGTTGAAGTTGGAGACTTAGTGATGTTTAGTACTAAACATCTACCAATGATATATGAGAACAAAGACTCTTCTTGGTGGAAGCTGCTTTACTCATGCAGCAGACTGTGCAGGATTTTTAAGTAGGTTGGGTCGAATGCAGTCAAATTGATATTACTGGCAGATATATAATTCCACAATTCAGTAAATGTCATCAGACTCATGAAGTAAACCGCAGATTGAAGATGAGAAAAGTGTCTACCTTATCTTGTTCGAATTGTTTGTGATAAAGATGGCATAATTTAATGTCTGTATCTGGTGAAAGTGATTTGCTCGCATAAGCAGGCACCAGGCCTCAAAGGTGGCTACCAATATCTAATCAAATGCAAAGGCTCTGACAATGACAAAATGACCTCGGAACCAGCCGCCAAACTCTCAAAAGCAAAGTAAATGTTTGTTGACTTCAAAAAACAATATGGATTTGGAGTGACAATGGTTAAACAGAAAAGAAAGGGCTAAGGCAGCAGAGTCAATGGCCGTTGAGGCTTTATACTAGAGTGGATGGACATTGGTTACACTTTGTCATAGAGTTGATAACAAGTGGATTTATTCATTTGTTTTTGAAAAGTATTATGAACTTCTTGGGTGGGATGTAATGTGGAGAGAAAGGAAGGGTTTACATAAGATGTGGCTCTGCAGAGGGCAAGGGCCATAAGGGGGTACTTACATATCCATGACACGATGATAGACACTGCTTGTTCAGTCAAGAATAAACTATTGTTACTTCTTACCAGTACACCATTCAGCTATGCATATAAGCTTAAAGGTAAAGTCAACAGGTTACATTCCGAATGTTGCGAGTTCAATAACAAATGAATATAATCTCAGTACCTGTCGTGCCTCCCAATCGACCACATCCACATCCACTAACTCGAACTACTCCTCAAATATGTTTCAATTACGGTCTTCATACTTGTTTCTGAGTTCACCTGATCTCGGCCTCCAAGTGTATATCCCAACGTGCATGATTGCAGCCTCCAAGTTTGCACTATCATGGCCTCCATGTGCATCTCCAAACTAGCAGGATCATGGCCTCCAAGTTCACATGATCATAGCCTCCAAATGCATCTTGAAATTGGAAAAATCATAGCCTTCAAGTTCATACAATTATGGCTTCCCAGTGCATCACCTAACCTGCTCAATCACAACCTCGAAGTTCAAACAATCATGACATTCAAGTCCATCTACAAACTCAAGTGATCATGGCTTCCAAGTTTGCACAATCCAGGGCCCAAAGTGCATCTCCAAACTTATACGATTATGGCCTCAAAGTTCACCTCCAAACTCACTCAATCACAGCCTGCAAGTTTGCACAATCATGGCCACCAAGTGCATCTCCAAACTTGCTCAATCATGGTCTAAAGTGCATCTCAAAATTCACTTAATTACCATCTTCAGGTGCTCTTTGAATTGCTTTCAAATACTGTCTGAAGTCAGTCCAGATATACTGGATGTAGATGGCTAGCTATATAGATACATAGATACAGAGATATATAGATGAGAATACAAATTGAATACATGAGTTGTAAGAATTATTTAACTATAAGTAGTAACCTTGATTTCCTGGCACACCAATAATATTCCCAAAGAAGATGTTGATTCACTGAGACTACTCTATAGTGATTCAAGGTCTTTCCAGACTTGTCACCTGTATTTTAAAATACTCCCATAAATGCCACTAGACTTTCTATATCCTTACAGAGTTGTCGCCAGTGTGCCCAGGTGCATTGAAGGGTTACTGTATCAGTGTAGTTAACTCTGAGATTTGACCACCCTGGGATTCTGGTCTGACAATTCCCAACCACTCCCAGAGGCTCTTAGCAACAAAAATACATTTTGCTAATAAATCAACCCAGTTAAAATTTTGACTCTACAGGTTTGAGCTGAATGTGAATGGAAAGTAGAGTGTAAGGGAAAAGAAATTAACCATTTGGAGCACTAAGTAAATTGGACAAAATTTATAGTGTAAAGTAATTAAGAGTAATCAGGTTAAGCTGTAATAACTCATATCAAGCTCAGATCTGCTTTTGATTGAGGCCACATGGAGTCCTCATGTGGTGGAATTCTTTAGAAAATACTTGGTATTGACTTAGATAGATGTAACCTAATTACCCTCCAAAGCTTTGCTCTCTTGAGGTAATTTGAAATTTTGGTGGAGTGATGTTTCCAGACCCTTTCACCTTACTTTTTTCATGATCTCAATTTGGGTCAGACTCGCCATTTCGGTTAGTATAAAATCACGTGAGATCAAATGGCCGGGGTGCAAGGCCATGTGCGACCATTGATGGCCGAGAGCAAGTCATATGATCACGTGACATATGGTGTGATGGCGAGTGATAAAGCGAGTAATTACCCGGCCGACACAAGAAAAAAGGCCCCCCTGAAATGAGCCACTAATACCAATACCCTGAAGTGAACTTCAGAGCATTTACCTGACCTAAAAATGGGTCAAAACCCGAAGTTCTGCGGAAACCGAACGCGCCCTAAGTAGTAACACAACTCATCCAATTTGGTCGTCAGTTCCCAGGTTAACGTTCGAAATCAAGCAACTGAGCAGCCAAAATCAACACCGTGAATCTGTCACCTACCGATCGTGCCGTTACCTTTGACGGCAAAGGGGATTTACTACTCTATGGGAGAGTCGAAACAAATCATATAGGGTCATTATTACTGACACTTGAGAATGTTCCGCTACTTTTATGGTACAAATCACGTTGACTTAAGATGTGATCTGTTTCAACGATTTCTCAAGATCACTCAGTCTCAGGACCTACGTTATTGTCTCCATTTGGAGGATAAAAGGCGCCCACAATGCAGAATACTGGTTAATACACCGGCTCTGGGTCTCAATAACAGCGCAATTGTCCTTTGCACATATGATATCACTCACGAAGTCCTGAGACTTGCTAAGTATCTCATGTTAAGATCTCCTCATAAGTCCTGACTCAGGTCCCGTGAGGTCCAGGGATATCTCGCTCCATGGACAATACTACCTATGCTACCAAGAATCTTGAGTGGGGACGTATAAAAAATTCTATGCTTGGTATTCCTTTAACTGCTCTGCATTCCAGCTGGAATTGATTTAAACAAGCATTAGCTATTAAAGCTAGTAACAAGATCACAGAAGGGTTACGAACCTTAGAAACTGACCAGACAGTTCCTTTTTCATATTCAATGCCAATTGCGCAATGACATTTCCAGGTTGATCGGGCCTGCAAATATCAGTCAATAAACTCTCGGTATACCTATTTAACTATTGGAGCAACGTGAAATTGACCTTAATAGTTTTCCTTCGCGGTGTAGAGTCTGAAATCTTTCATTCCCTTCTCCCATTGCAGCTTTGTGTTTCGCTCGAATATCTATCTGCATCTGTGTATCAATAACTCCAGGTTTTATACTGACAGCGGTCAAGTCAGGTTCTTCAGCGGCCAGCGTCGAGCAGAGGTGGTTCATGGCTGCCTTTGAAGCACCGTATGCACCTGGTATTGTCCTTGTCAGCAGCATAGGATTTTCGTTGTAGCAATTTTAAATACCCCATGCAAGATACGGTGTTACCGCAGCTCCACTCGACACAAACAAGATACTTCCATACGTCTTCCTCAACTCTGGGATCACTTCTTTCACCTATATCGGTTAGCATTTACCCACCTTGGTCCATCCCATGTACGAACCAGCGCAACCACGGCGAAGAAGTTGATATCAAACCCCTCCCTCCATGCATCGATGTCTGTATCCACGAGTTTGGCCACAGGCTCCAGCACTCCATGGTTCACAATGACTGAATCCAATCTTCCAAATGAGCTTTTAACCCTTTTCAGGATATTTGCTGGGGCGGAGGTGGCGGCGACATCGGTAGCCAGATAGTCGACACGGTTCGGGTTCGCCGATTTTACGACCTGCAATGCTTCTGCGTTTCGGGAGACAAGGACTAGCTTTGCTGAGGACTTTTCGAGGAGGTAGGATACAATTGCGGCACCAAGGCCCCGTGAAGCACCTGTTATCAAGATTACAGGTGACATTTGTGAATGGTTGCAAGTACGTGAGATGGCGTTGTCTAGATAAATAATTTTCGTGGAAAGCTAGGCGAACTTATATCGCGAGCTAACGTTATGCAGTGGGTAGTGATGAAAGAAAGAAAGTAATGACCAGTAACAATAGAATTAGTCTGGCAAACTCTAGAAGACTGTAGCAAAAGAATCGCTAAGTTGCGTCACCTTGGAATTTAACAGCGATTTACTGAAGATAACTTATACATACCGCTACGTTGTCTTCAGCCTAGCCGTCGAATTTGATTGGCTGCTTAACCCTAGTCAACTACTATCGCACAACTCCAATTTTCTTCATGCGGCTCTGCTTACGAGACAAACCGATAGCATGTAAGTAATGATGCATTTGTTTACGCTCATACAATGCAATCTGTGCCAGGCTTACGGGGTATCCCGCAAATTCTAAACTTTAAGTACATAGGTCTTGCCGCGAAATGTTAAGGCCCAAAGCAATTTCTAGATAGATACACACCAAAGACGCAAACCTAGGGTGCATGGGCCCAAACTTCAAAAATTGATTGTTTTTGGGTTGCGAAAGGGTCCTAAAGGGAAATGTTTAACGTAGTTGATTGCCTGGGATGGCTTTCCGGCGTCGGCCTTGCGTGGACTCCCGTCTCAGAAGGCCCCTAACTTCCTCCACCTGTTCCTCGCGCCGGCTACTTTCAGTGCTGGCACGACCCAATGTCCTGGTGCCGTCTCGAGTGTCCGGTCTGTTGGTGAACGGGGAAGGGCCGCGATGGGCAGTTGTGGTGTTCAAATCGAGACCGACAGCAGTAGAGCCAGAGCTGGATTTGCCTTGGTGATCATTTTCATCGTCGGTATCGTCACCCTCATGGTCCCATCGTTTTGCTAGTTTTTCTGCCTTTGCCTTTTCCATGTTTTCTTGGGCAATATGGTCGGGAACTGCAACTGTATACATCGGTTTGCCTTGTTCACCTACTGCCGGATCACTATTGGAAGGGAGTTAGTCAAGCCTTAAAGAGAGAAACAAAGGGTGCTAACCCGCCACTAGGTGCATAAATCGGTATTCTCCTAAGAATAGCAACGAGAGCGAGCATGAAACGGTTTCTGCGACTGAGCATTAGGGATTCATTTGCCCAATTACTGCGATGCCTCATCTCTAGCCGAAGCACAAGCTTGTCCAAGTCATTGATTCCTATAACCTCCACTTCCAAGTCGGGTTGGAAGTCACGGCTATTCTCTTTAGCAAAAAGCAACAGTTCATATTTGAGCTTCTGAATATCCTCAAAAGAAGTATCGTAATGAACAGCGATGGTGAGTTGTTCTTTCATACAGCCAGAGCGCGTAATATTTTCCAAAATCTTCGTGTTAAGTACGTTATTTGGGATTTGAGTGGTCTTGTTATTATCGACCCGTTTCAAAACCTGTTGGTGTTCAAACATGTCAGCAAAAGAATGATTGTATGTGGTGAGCGACCTGTACCGTGTATAGAAGGGATATGTGTTCTATGATGTATTTCTTATCGTCGATGTCAACACGATCCCCCACATCGTATGGGTGTTTGACGAAGAGGAAGATACAAGAGCCGAGGATTTCTTGTGCAGTGATCTGAAAACAATTTAGCTTAACACTGGGAATCTAGTTACAGGTTCAACATACGGCGAAGACGAAGGACAGTGAGATAAGAACTGTTCCGGCACCAGCGAGCGTAGTTCCTACGCTTGATTGTTGAGCAACCACAAACACGAGGACTGTGATAATGAAAACAATGAAAGACAAAACGTTGTCTAAGGCACTGATTGCGTTGTCCTAAAAGGCGATTAGCAACTTTGTCGTTGATGTCCTGAGACTTCAAGGTACCTACGACGTCCTGCATGCTTTTCGCAACGTCTAAACGATCGTTGTGAAGATGTACCGTGTGCATTATCATCTCTTCGAGACTTACGTCTCCATTGTTGTCGCTATCGAGTGAGTGAAAGCATTCCTCTGCCTGGATTTCTAGTTCCATCCCCATTACCTCCTTAAGGTCGGCGAGTCTATAAGGAAGTTAGCATCCGTTCATTGGGGTTAACCAGACCAGACTCACGTAAGAGCGGAATGTCCTTCGGGAACAAACGACATCCAGATTCGCTTGTGAGTATCATTAGCCCCAATCCAATGACTAAAAGCATCAACCAACCTTTGCGAGCGCTTCTGCTGATGATTTTCTACGCAGTGCTTCGATTGTCACTGCATAGGCGGAATTTGGATTTAGTATGTTCTTATTGCCGGTTACTTCTTGGGCAATGTTCCCAAAAGCACTCGTAACTTTGTCTTGAACAAAGTTGATATTCCCCAGGAATGCCCTCATTGGAGTCGCGGAGCCACTAGCTTGTTTCATCCCAGGAATGTTAAGAGTGAGACCTTGATGTATAATATAATCTTCCTCTCGAAATTCCGTGTATTCTGGGAAGAGAGAACGCGAGACTTCATATAACTGAGACAGAAACCTCACATTCTCCTTGTTTGTTTTGATTCGGTTCTCGAATTGTCTCCGGTAGTATCCAACAGAAACAATCCGGACAAGGAGTCTCTCGCCTAACCATAGGATGGCGGAGACCAAGCATGATATAAGGACTTTGTTCGTACGATTCTGCCAAGTTTGGATCACGCCAAATCTGTCGGAAGGTAGATCAGGGTTTTTGGTCATCAGCTATTGCAAAATGTGAGATAAGCTTTCAAAATCACGTAAATAGGATCGCTACATACAGGAAGAAAAGAGCACAGACTGGCAACAGCCCACCCCACGAGGGATAATGGTAGCTCTAATGCTTTCAGAACGAGACTGTATTTCTTAACTCCAGCTGAAATGACGCCCACTAGTGCTTGGAATACCGTGGGAAGTGCCTTTGCGACTAGTTTTGAGACCCAAAGCGAGCACCAAACAATTTCGAGCTAATATAGAATGATTGGTCAATTTGATCTACGACAATTGAGCCCAAAGTCACTCACCCAGACGAAAAGCCACAACATACGGACTCCACCAATTGTCGCGCGGGGTGCGGCGTATATGCTGACAAGAATTGGGACTAAAAAGCACAACGACAATGGGAGGATGTAGAGCGTATATCTAGTGATGACTGAGAAATGCAAAACTTTGTCGTAAAACTTTCCCATGGTCGTCAATGCTCCTTCCTCTTCGGCCGAATCTCTCGCGGTCTCATCTCTGGCCTTGCGTCGTCCAATGTGGCCGTGAAACACCCCACCGCCCTCTCCTTCGCCGCGGGGATATTCGGTTATGGTTTGGCCTTCCTTCCGCGCGCCAGTGCTGGCATTAGTTATAATTGGTGTGAGAGGAATGTTGACTATGTGTTCGTCTTGCAAGGACAGCCTGCCAGGTTGTCGATTCATATTACCATGGGAATTGCTGTGTAGAGGCAGGAAGCCCTGATTTTTAGGAGATGTAGGAGATTTGACCATCGAGGTGCTTAGTGTGTGATCGGTGGTTTGTACTGGACGAATTGGCTATAGGCACTGCCTGTGTTGAAAATAAGTGTGGTATGAATTTTATGATACTACCAGTGTGCTTCCTGAAGTGAAACTGGAGATCGAGTCTGCTGAATCAGTTAACAGTCGCAGGAGCATCGGGGCGGGTCATACCAGTTAGCTACTTAAGTTGTTTGCGTTATTGTTGATGAACGGAGGACGGCGCACGTGGAAAAGGCAAAATGAGAAAACACTTGAAAATGCGATAACCACCAAATGCTTCCTGGCTTTGGGGTGGTATGGGGATGAAGAATAGGAAATGAAAGGAGAGTAAATTTCATTTGAAAGAACCAACCAGTGGAAGATCAGAATTCATGATCAGAAATTCATGAGACGGGTTCCTGCATGAGCCATTCCACATTAGGAATTTACACAGGCTCAGAACGGTAGTCTAAAAGCCACAGGCGCTAAAACACTTGCAAACCTCGGTACTGTAGAGTTGCAATGGTGGAGCTCACGTGAACGGGGCCGGTGTCTACGTTTTTACTCAGACGTGACCGGTGGAGGGGTGACAGGGGTAAAAGGGGAGTCGAGTGAGTTGGCATGTTCCAAACATTTCTATTTTACATACAAATTGCAGGGTTAGGGGAGATTAGACCAATCATGTGATATCATAAAAAAAGCAGTTGACATAGCTTTTCATGCGGAAAAATGCCTTCTAGCCAATCAGAAGCTATATATGAATAACATTTAGAGGTATTAAGATATTTATTTTTTCTCACTTTTATATCCAATTACAGGAATTTCTAAGTCAGTTTATTCCATTACAATAATTGTAAATAAATAAAAGATAGAAACTGTAGAGTTGTTTTTTATTATTGAATTGATTGATCAAAGCAAAATACATATTTCTTGATTCTAGTTAAATTGTAAAAACTTGAAGTTGGAAAATTATTGTCATTATAATAGTTCTATTTGGTGAGCTTTACTATAGGAATATAGTACTGGAGTTTATATTGTAATTAATTACACCTTGAGTAAGATATACTTAAAGTATATTTACTTTCTAATATATTCTGCAATAAAATTAATGTATTTAGAACTGACAATAGTAGTAAAATATAAACTGCTCTAATAGTAAAGACTGGGTTGATTGAATGGAAAGTGACATGCGATTTAGATCTGAACAAGTATATAATAGATAGTTAATGTCACACTATAGCACTTATATTGGCATTGAATATCAAACTACTTTCATTTTGATATACTTTTACTCATTCTTATATGCAGCTGTATCTCAATTAAAATAATTCACATATTCAGCCAAGTGTAGGTATGCCAACACTTATATTATAATAGATTTTCCATTATTAAATATGTGAGTTTACTCATATTTTCAAATTATGTCAGATAATATCACAGATTATAGAAACAATCTATCTACTAAGTAATATACTATCAATTTTTTATCCCAGTATTCTATGAAAGCTGCAGGAGGTTAATAATGTTATTTACATAGATATTTCAATATGGAGAATCTTTAATCTTGTCTCAACCAAGTAAGCTCAGTTTTTAACAGATGAATCTCCATTCAGCTGAATACTGATATTTAAAACAAGATTGCTAACTGCAATGAAGTAAAATTTCCCATGATGGATAATAGTCTCAGCAATAGTCTTGCTGTATATCTGAGTAAAGACAAATTGGATTGAAGGAAAGCCGGAGTCGAATATAGAATCCAAGATTAAAGATATATGAGAGATAATAGACAAACAGCAGGTGATATTTATTTATGCTATCAAGCAGAATTTGAAATTTTGAATGTATAATACTGAACTAAGTGAGTGGGACTGGGAATACTATAGAGAGTCAATTGGATTGAAACTATGTGATATCAAGATCTTTGGTATGGCTCATCTTGATATAAAATGGCAGTGGACTAAAAGTGCTTTACAACTTCTTTGATATATTTTGTATAAACATCTAGTTCTACATACATACATCAGCAAAATGTAAATCGGTCCGGAAGCAACACACAATCCTCCCAGACACTCCGGGCGACCTCACCAGTGCTTCTAAGATGTTCTAGATGCTCCCAGACCCCCCTGGAGCTTGGCAAAATGCTCTCAGACTCTGCAAGAGCATTCTCAGGTGCTTCTGAAAGCACCTGCAGTTAGGCAGGTGCATTCAGAATGCTTTGAGATTTGACGTATAGAATAGTCAAGTTCTGGAGCTCCTGAGACCTCTGGGCTGATCTGCCGGAGACTTCGAGAGAAGCTGAGGCCACTGCGCAGCTTGGCGGGAGACTTGGTGTCGTATTCTCCCAGCAGTGGTTCTTACATATCCAGAAGGCATTTCGTCTTGTCATATTCATCTGTGTTACAGTCACCAGATTCGCTACATCATAATATGGCATGTATTGTTCAAGTCTCTCTATATATATACATACGGCCAATCTGGCTGCAAATGGTAGTCGAGCATAATCGCAGGAGCACCTGGACACGCTCATTGAGACAACTTAGAGATGCACCACTTGGCGGCTGTTGTGGTGAAACGATGGAGCTAGATGGCAGAGAGCCCACCATCAACACTCCACCGCACCTCTCCCAACATCCAAACGGAATTGATGAGAAAAAGGGGTTCTGGTTCGAGGAACATAGGAATCAGGTGAGAAGATATGGTACTACCCGGTGTTGAAGATCCACCCGATTGCGTGGATCCACAAAATCTTGGACAGAGTGAGTGATACCAAAAGTTTTGAAAGATAGAGTGTGTTTTCATTGGATGATAAGATGAGGTGGAAATGGGATGTCTATCTACTCCGGGGTCTGCCAAATATATACTCCCCGTCACTCTGTCTACCTCCGTTACCCCTGTATCTCCGTCCAACCGCCGTCGCTCCTTGAAGATGTATTTTGAGACAATGGTCGAATGTGTTTGGAGATGCACTCGGAGACTGAGATCGAGTGAACTCACAGATGCAGTTGGAGGCTGGGATCGAACGAATTTGGAGATGCACTTGGAGACCGAGAAATCGAGTGAACTCAGAGATGCACTTGGAGGCCGTGATTGAGCGACTTGGGAGATACACTTGGAGGCCATGATCAATCAAGATTGGAAGAATACTTGCAGGCGGCTGATCTGGAGGCAATTGATCTGGAAGCATTTGATCTGGAGGCAATTGATCTGGAGGCAATTGATCTGGAGGCGGTCAATCGGAAGGCAGTCAATCTGGATGCAGGGAATCTGGATGCAGTGAATCTGGAGGCGGTAGATCGGGAGGCATGTGCGATGGAAGCTGAGACTCTATTCATTGGTTAACTCGTAATTGTGGGAATGTACAGAATTGAGTACAGCAATGTCCGCTGAGAGACAGGCTGGGAACGGGAGACAGTCGATCTTGGGATGATGCAGTACGCCGTCTATGCAGTCCTCAGTGTATGCTGTACTTGGTGTATGCTGTAGTTGGTGTATGCTTGTACTCGGTGTTGACTCTTGATCAAGGCACAGAGAGATTGAGAGGGATGACTTAACTTCGTGTTCTTAGGTGACGGCAGAGTTGACAGGACGAGAAGGAGAGAGATGAGAAGCGCTGGGGGAAATCATCATTAGAAACTGGGACTTAAGAGATTTTCGTGTGCGAGTCAATTTACCATCCCCAATACGGCAGGTATGAGTCCTGATCCAGCATGTAATTACACTGATAGGAGGTCTTCCCAACCCAATCAGGCAAGTCATACCCCTGATTTCTCATATCCGCTTGTGTCCTCCACATTGTTCTAATCTTCATCCCCCATCTCTCCCTTTATCGTCCACAACTCTACCATCATCGCAGAACACAAAGTTAAGTCATCCCTCTCTATCTCTCCATGCCATGATCATGAGTTGACACCGAGTACAAGCATACACCAAGTACAACATACACCGAGTACAGCATACACCGTGTACAGCATACACCAAGTACAGGATACACCGAGTACAGTGTCCACCCAGGATTGTTTGTCTTCCTTTCATTCTCATGAATACGAGTTGACCCCTGAATGTAGCTTCACCGTCCAGCATGCCTCCCTACACGATCGACTGCCATCGGCTAGCTTGCCATGAGAGCTCAAAGGTAAAGTCAACTTGTCACATGCCCACATTTGCGAGTCAACTAACTGACGAATTGAGTCTCAGCACCTGGTGCGCCATCCATCGACCGCGTCCAAGTACTCGTCCAATCTCGCTTGATCACCGCCTCCGAAGTGTATCCCCACCCTCGCTCGAGTACGGCCTCCAAGTGCATCTCCAAAGTCGCTCGATCTCGGCCTCCCAGTGTATCTCCAAACTCGCTCGATTACGGCCTTCCTGTTAGCACGATCATGGCCTCCAAGTACATCTCCAAACTCGCTCAATCGCGGCCTCCAATTGTATCTCCAAACTCACTCGATTACGGCCTACAAGTTTGCACGGTCATGGCCGCCTAGTGCATCTCGAAACTCGCTCGATCATGGCCTCGGAGTGTATTCTGAGTTAACTCGATCGTCATCTTCAGGTGCACCTCGAATTGTTGTCAAGCACCGCCTGCAGCCAGTGCAGATATACAGTGTGTAGATAGCTAGCTATATGGATAGATGAGAATACACACCGAATACATGAGTTTTAAAAATCGTCGAATGATAAGTAGTAGCTATGATTTCCAGGCGCACCAGCAACATTCCCAAAGAAGATGTCATTTTCCCACTCTGCTTTACAGTGATTCGAGGTGCTCCCAGGTGCTCCCAGTCTTGTTGTCGGCGCTCCCAGACTTGTTGTCGGCGCTCCCAGACTTGTTGTCGGCGCTCCCAGACTTGTCGTCGGCGCTTCCAGGCTTGTTGCCGGCACTCCCAGGTGCTCCCAGGTGCACGCAAAGTTCTCTCCGGCGCTCCGAGATGTTCTCAAACTTATCACAATCACTCCCATGGAACTCCTGTACCGGTCATCGGAGATCCCAGTTACTCCAAAGGCCTGCCGGAATGCCCTCCCACTGTCTGATACTCTCCTGAAATTGACGCATCTACGTTTACACTCCACATACTCTCAGACACTCCTGGAGGCTTCCAGTGACTAAAATACATTTTGCTGATGTATGTTTCCATACAGAGATTCTAACAAACTTAGATATACTGTACGATTTTATAACATATGGATCAATCATCTAAACTAAGTATAGAGACAGATACAAATAAGCAATCTAGTAAAGTGGCTCTGAAATCTAAGCCAAGGGTTTGATCTGTATTGTGATAACTTCAAAACTGTTATAAATGAATTAATTAAGCCAAATGTTAATCAGAATTGCAAACTATACATGGCAATGCAGTGCATGACTAACTTTCTACAAGGTGCAAAGAGACTAGTAGAAGTCTTTGCCAATTGAATCAATGTAAATTGCAGGGTAGTAGTAGAGCAGATGTTCTATAACAAAACTCTGATGAAATTGCAGGGAGCTGACTATGCCAAGGTTAAATGTTCAAAATCAAGCTGTGAAGTATAAAGTCAACTTGGACATTTCGCATTCCATTAGTTCAGTAGTTGGATCAACTGCTGGGACTTAACCTTATAGTGCTTTGATACAATTATTTTAATATCTTATCTTTATATTGATTTATCAGCAATTGATTAAAAGATTTGTTTAACATACAACTATTTTCTGCCAATTTCGACAACAAAATGTAATTATGTCACTGGGAGCCTCTGGGAGTGTCTAAGAGTTGTCAGACCAGCATCACAGGGTGGTCAAATCTCAGAGTTGACTGGACCGACGCAGTGGCCTTCAGGTGCACCTGGGAGCACCAGGGAGCGCCGGCGAGAAAGACTGGGAGCGCCAACGACAAGCATGGCAGCACCTGGGAGAGCCGATGACAAGCCTCGGAGCACCGGCAACGAGCCTTGGAGCACCTCAAATCACTGTGGAGCAGTCTGGGAGTAACAACATCTTCTTTGGGAACACTGCTGGAGCGCCTGGAAATTATAGCTACTACTTATCGTTCAATGATTTTTAAAACTCAGGTATTCAGTGTATATTATCATCTATGTATCTATATAGCTACCCATCTACACACGGTATATCTGGACAGGCTGCAGGTGGTGGTTGAGAGCAATTCGAGATGCGGCTGAAGATGCGCATCGAGTGAACTGCGAGATACACTTGGAGGCCGTGATCGAGCAGGTTTGGAGAAGCACTGGGAGGGCGTGATCTAGTGAATTCAGAGATGCATTTGGAGGCCGAGATTGAGCGAGTTTGGAGATGAACTGGAGGCCGTGATCAAGCGAGTTCAGAGAAGCACTGGGAGGGGGTGATCGAGTGAACTCAGAGATGCACTAGGAGGCCGTAATCGAGCGAATTTGGAGATGCACTGGAGGCCATGATCTAGTGGGTTTGGAGAAGCACTGGGAGGGCGTGATCCAGTCAACTCAGAGATGCACTTGGAGGCCGTGATTGAGCGAGTTTGGATATGCACTGGGAGGCCGCGATTGAGCGGGTTTGGAGATGCACTTGGAGGCCGAGATCGAGTGAGATATAGATGCACTTGGAGGCGGTGATCGAGCGAGTTTGGAGATGCATTTTGTGGCCGTGATCATTTAACTCAGAGATGCACTGGGAGGCCATGATTGAGCGAGTTTGGAGATCCACTTGGAGGCGGTCGATAGGAGGCGCGCCGGGTGCTGGGACTGTATCCATCAGTTAGTTAACGCGCAACCGTGGGAATGTGATGAGGTGACTTCAACCTTGAGCTCTCATGGAGAGCTGGCTGGTGGCGGTCGATCTTGTAGGGAGGCACACCAGAAGCTGAAGCTACATTCAGGGGTCAACTCGTAATCGTGAGAATGAAGGGAAGACAGACAATCTTGGGTGGATGCTGTACTCGGGGGATGCAGTACTCAGTGTATGCTGTACTTGGTGTATGCTGTACTCAGTGTTAACTCATGATCATGGCATGGAGAGATAGAGAGGGATGACTTAACTTTGTGTTCTGCGATGATGGTAGAGAAAGAGAGATGGGGGATGAAGATGGGAACGATATGGAGGATACGAGTGGATATGAGAAGTCAGGGTACGACTTGCCTCATTGGGTTCAGAAGACCTTGTATTGGTGTTTTTACCTGCCTGATCGGGAGTAGTACCTGCCGTATCAGGAATGGCAAATTGAGTCGCACGCAAAATTCTCTTAAGTCCCAGTTTCTCATAATGATTTCCCCCATCTCCATACATCTCTCTCTGTCTCTACCATCACCTAAGAACGCGAAGTTGATTCATTCGTATCTATCTCTCCGTTCAATGATCAGGAGTTATCACCGAGTACAGCATACACCGAGTACTGCATACACCGAGCCCAGCATATACTGAGTACAGCATACACCGAGTACTGCATCATCCCAAGATCGACTGTCTCCCGCTCCCAGCCAGTCTCTCATCTCTCGGCGGACCTTATTGTACTCAACCCTCTACATTCCCACCATTGCGAGTAAACCAATGAATGGCATCTCGGCTGGTGTCGCACCTCCCTCCCAATCCACCGCCTCCGGATCGACCACCTCCAAGTACTCCTCCCATCTCGATCGATCATGGCCTACAAGTGCATCTCCAAACTCGCACGATTATGGCCTCCAAGTGCATCTCTGAGTTACTCGATCTCGGCCTCCAAGTGCATCTCTAAACTTACTCGGTTACGGCCTCCAAGTGTATCTCGAAACTTGCTCGATCACGGCCTCCAAGTGCATCTCCAAACTCGCTCGATCAGGGCCTCCAAGTGCATCTCTGAGTTACACGATCTCGGCCTCCAAGTGCATCTCCACACTCACTCCATCACGGCCTCCAAGCGCATCTCTGAGTTACTCGATCACGGCCTCCCAGTGCTTCTCCAAACCCGCTTGATCACGGCCTCCAGGTGCATCTCTGAGTTCAACTCGATCTCGGCCTCCCAGCGCATCTCTAAGTTAGCTCAATCAGCGTCTCCAGGTGCTCCTGCAATTATGCTCCAGTACCGTCTGCAGCCAGATTGGCCATATGTATATATATAGAGAGACTTAGATAGATAATACATGCCATATTATGATGTAGCAAATCTTGTGACTCTAACAAAGACGAATCTGATACACAAAATGCCTTGTGGTTATGGAACCCTAAGAATCACTGCTGTGAGAATATGGCAGTAAGTCTCCCGCAGAGCTGGGCAGAGGTCTCAAGCTCCCCTCGAATTCTCAGCTGCTCCAAAACTTGACTATCCTATAAGTCAAATCTTGTAGCATCTTGAATTCACCTCCATAACGGCAGGTGCTTTCTGGAGCACCTGAGAATGCTCTTGCAGAGTCTGAGAGCACTTTACTTAGCTCCAGGGGGGCCTGGGAGCATCTGGAATTACTTGGGAGCACCGGTGAGTAGTGTTAGCAACGGGTCCAAATTCCCGGTTCGGTTCCGGACTGTTGCAACGGGTTTCCACCAAAAACCCGGCATTTCAAGTCTACAATTTTCGCTCCAATTAAGTATCTGAGTTCTGACCGTATCGTGACATGATCAGTACGTAGATTGTGTAGTTTTATCCCCTCTTTCACCTCCCGCTCTCACATTTGCGATTGGACCAATATTCGTTGAGTCGCAATCGAAAACCCGCACTTTTCGGCCGAAATTTCACCTTCTTTCACAGCGATTCAATGAATATTGGTCCAATCGCAAATCTGACAGCGGGAGGTGAAAGAGGGGCTAAAACTGCACAATCTACATACTGATCATGTCATGATACGATCAGAACTCAGATACTTAATTGGAGCCAAAGTTGCAGGAACCGTAATATGGAACCGCGGTTCCGGTCCAACCCGTCCCCGAACCCGGTGGGTACCCCTGTTTTTCGGGTAACAACCCGGACTGGACCATCCGGTCCGGTTCCAAACCCGGACCGCAGCCGGGTAACCCCGAACCGTTGCTAACACTACCGGTGAGGTCTACCGGAGTGTCTGGGAGGTTTGCGTGTGGCTTCCGGACCGATTTACATTTTGCTGATGTTGGATTATGATGCTATGATGAATACTTACCCCAATCAACAGCTAGTTTTGCTTTAAGACATTTTTCCTCAGCCAATAGCATTATTCCATAGCCAGAAGTTGCATGAACATGTTCTCACTGTTACGGGGGTGCTTCCACCTAACTAACTATACTTCTAAGTATCTATAGATACCTTAAACAGTACGTGGTACACGGCCGTAGTTCCTATTGTAATTTTTATGCGTATCTCGAAATGCAATGTATTGGTAGACGATAAAGATTGTATACGCAGAAGGGATAGATATGTATAGTGGTATCAGATGCTATTGAGTGAATAGCAACTAAATCATATCTTGTTGTGATACAATACTGACAGTACATATGTTTGAATAACTAATCTCAGTGATTAATTCTTAAGGGAAATTATATTCGTATAATAAATCTTGGTGATTGATTAATATTTGAAGTTATGTTTGTGTAATCAATCTCGGTAATTGATTGATATCGTGGTGGTAATATTTCGCCCTGTGATAGTGCAATCTAAATTGACACATATCTTCACAATATCCCTGTGATCTCTCTTTGATAAATCTGGCATTCAGATACTATTGGCAATATTTCATCTTATGCGTAATCTCCCTAAAAAACCAATTCTCCACTCCTAATAAGGTCTCTCATTCATTTGTTTTTTCTTTTGTTAAGAATGCGAATCTAACTGGTAACTGATCGTGGGTAGTGTTAGCAACGGGTCCAGATTCCCGGGTCGGTTCCGGGTCCGGTTCCAACCCGGAACCGAACCGTTGCAACGAGTTTCCACACAAAACCCGCTCCTCAAAAGTCAACATTTCTTGCTCCAATTAAGTATTTGAGTTCTGATCGTATCACAACATGATCAATACGTACATTGTGCAGTTCTAGTCGCTCTTTCACCTCCCGCGTTCAAATTTGCGACGCGACAAGTATTCGTTGAGTCGCGATCTAAAACCCGCTAATTTCGCTTAAATTCAGCCTTTATTTCACAACCATTCAACAAATATCAGTCGGATTGCAAATTTGAATGCAGGAGGTGAAAGAGCGGCTAGAGTTGAACAATTTACGCATTGACCATATCATGATACGATCAAAACTCAAATACTTAATTGGAGCCAAAGTTGTAGGAACCGTAAAATGGAACCGCGGTCCGGTTCGAACCGGTCCCCGAACCCGGTGGGTACCCCTGTTTTCTGGGTAACAACCCGGACTGGACCATCCGGTCCGGTTCCAAACCCGGACCGCTGCCGGGTAACCCGGAACTTTTGCTAACACTAATCGTGGGTAGGTTCTCGATAGTTCCGAAACACTCTTCCTGAGCGTGTGGTATTTATATTCTGTTTATTGCATCGATGCTAAGGAATTAATTTCGATCGTGACGAGTGCACTTCAATATCTGAATATATGTCTGAATTTAATTCGGTTTGGTCTGAATCATCATCGATATCCGATGCCGGAATATCAATGTCAGAAATTATCGTTTCTTCCGTAGCCTGTTGCGGTAATTGTTTAACTACGCAATCTCTAATGTATTCTGAAGGGATTGTTGTATAGACTCGATAATAGATTAATACCTCCGTATACTGGATTATACTTGCCAGCCACCAAATTCACTGTGCTGCAAATAGTGTATCTTCCATTTGGAAATGATCCAGTAGACAGGATGAAGGATCAATTATGATGTTGTACTCGTTTTCACATTTGTACCCAGTCATGGGGCGGGGAAACCGCATCCAATCCTAATAGATAATACTAATACACTCGGTAATAATAATAATAGTAATAAGAACAGTAAATGACAATAATATTTCAGCTTTGTCTCTGCAGGTAGGTATCGTTTGTGCTTGAGGGGCTACCCTTCCAAAGCCGGACCTTTGTCGTTCTTTTATAGCCTCTCTTGGACTACTGAAGTGTATGTCCAAACCTTCGCTATGATCCCATCTGTCATATCAGAGTACTTGTTAATTATGAGCCAGGCTCTTGATAGGAGACCACGCATCCCAAAGGTTATCGTGTAATTGCATGATTGGTTTTGAAGTGTTATGCTCCTGATAAGAATCAGGCCATCATCCGCAATAAGATGTAATCAAACAGTAACTTCAAGTTAGATATCTTGCAACTCGTTTATTTCGGATAGTCAAAACCTCTCTGTTGCCTGATGTGGTGATTTGGAGGGCTTTTACCAGATTGCTTAATAAATTAAGACACAATCTTCACCATATAAGCTATTTGGCTTATCTGTTTCAGAGGCTTACGTGGCAACCCACCACTGCTCCACCGACATTTAATCAAGACGTAACACAGCAGTATTAAAACCTGATCGTAATTAACCTTAATTGATTGTTCCCAGCCATGAAGTTGGAGGCTTATCGGGTCTTATTGACATTACCCAACGTCATCAATTAATCAGACACACTATGCTTAGGCTGAGACTGTTCTCTTTGGCCGGGGAGTAGCCGAGTCATTCTGCTCCACAAGGGATTGGCTCAAAGTCCCACTTAAATGTTAAGGTGTTGAGCTTAACAGAGTATATGTAACTTGAAATAACCAATGATGGGTACTTGTCAGTGAAATAACCTTCGGGCCACCTGACATGCAAAACGACTACCCTAGGTATCCTCAAAACTTTCGGACACGATTACCTTTAGCGGGGTATGAGTGGTACTCGTCTCCATTGGTTAAGCTTAGGCTTAGTGGATTCATTGAAAGCATTGCTACGGCAGCTGATTTGATGATGCAATTACACTGCCAGATCGAAAGGGATATAGCCCTGCTGAGCATGTAATTATCAACCAGATTTACGCCTGACGTTAGGGTGATTATATCTGATCATACTGAGGAATGCCTCGACCTGCAGACACGGCAATCGTTAGTTGCAAGCTATTAAGTGGGATCTTAAGACCATTGTCTTGTGTGACTTCGGAGCACTGGGCACTCCCCGGCCAAGGGAAATAGTCCCGGCCTAAGCAGTGACGTGATTGAAAGATTATGGCATGACTGTTGATATGAGGTCGAAGCATCCCCGCACATTGAATTGTGACGGAATGGCAACTGCAACGCTACATGCGTGTCATTTAATCTATATTGGCATAGTAGTGGTTGTCCGCCACGTAAACCTATGATGCAATCATACTATAGTATTGATTAGCTCGAAGACGCGGTCACTATGTTGGCTAGCGTTCCCGATCACCGAACCATATGAGAGTGAGATGTCCAAGTTGAAGTTATGATCTGATATATGATATCTTGCGGGTGTGGCCTGATCAGAGTCAGGAGCGTAACGCTTTAATACCTCACCTGCATGAACACGATAACCTTTGGGATTCGTGGCAACCTCTACTATGCGCATTCAAATGCCGACTTGCTAAAGCATGCATGCGAGCGATAAAGAATGTAAGACGTAAAGCACGTTGCTATCATAATGATAGAAAAGAGGAATGGGTGCGCGTGCGTAACATCCCGAAGAATTTTCTATAAAGAGGTCACATTGTTCAGCAATGAGAAGGACAAGCTCTAGCAGCGAAACAATCAGCGATACCTACCAGCGGAAGAACACTGTTATGTATTATTGAGTTTTTATGATACCTATATCTACATCTATTATTATATATAAAATCTATTAGCTTTGTGTAGCGGCAGCCCCGCACCGCTAAGTATTACCTTATGACCATTACCTTTGAAAACGACAACGACGTTATAGTTTATGCACTGGAGAAGATTATCTGTTACGCCAGAGATAATTGTTAAATCTTCTTGGCGCAGAGTGTTTGGTGGATAGCTTCCGTTATTGGACTTTCGGAAGGACTAGCTACGCATATCGATAATCTGAGAATTCGATTCGAGGCGAGCCAGTTGATATCGGAAGAAGATCAATTGTCCTCGAGAGAAGATTTGACGACTTCGTTATCGGAAGGACCTATCAATACGACCCAAGGGAGTTGTATTCATCCGGATAGGATAATTCAGATTAATAAGGATAGCGAGGACACAGAGGCAGAAAGTAGTCAAGCTCAGTTGGATCGCGCTACGACTGTTATCCAAAGTACTAGGAGGTTTATTAAACAGTCCCGAAAGGAAAGGAAAGCTTTAAAGAAAAAGCCTTGTGGGTTGTCACGAACAAGGTCAGGAAAAGGATTCCGGACAAACCTTAATCAAGACAAGAATTAGGGAGATTACGCTTAAGACGTAATATTGCCGATAAATCTGAACTCCAGATTTATCAAGGAATTCTAAGAGGTTAAGAAGACATATTAACTATAAGAATTATATGTACTGTCAGTTGTGTCTTACACCACGATACGATCTAGTGGCTATCCGATTGATAGCATCCGATTCGACAATACATATTTGTCCTTGTTGCGTATACGATCTTTACAGACTACCAGTACCTTTTGTCTGGGAATACGCTTAAGGAATTTAATAGGATCTACGGCCGTGTACCTAGTATCTACTTATAAGTATCTTCGGATATAAGTAAGTATAGTTACTTAGGTGATAAGCACCCCCGTAACATTAAACACATATTGGCTATCATCTGCCCGACACGTCAGTCGCATTCCTGCCATCGACGTGTCCAGTCCGACATAGCATAGATTAGTGAATGTGGTTGGAAATACCTGGCATCTTATACCCCTGAAGGATAACAGGCAAGGCCAAGGTTATTGCATCATCAAATCAGATCTACCATAGTGTATGACCTTTCAACGAATCTGCTAGCAATGAGGCTCGCTATCCACTCGACATGAGGCATGTAATCACCCGCTAAAGATCATATGTATGGTAGCTTACTACTTCATTGTGAGATCGGTATTATGTACAGTACAGTATTATAAACCCATTATGTAGATCTCGAAGTAGACTAGTACCAATACCTCTATTCAGGGAGAACTTCTAACACTCACTCCTGAGGAGACTAGACCCTAAGTATTCACAAACACTTCTGTTGCATACTATCTGCTGGACATGGAATTCTGTTTAATTGCAACTTAGTCCTATAATATCCCACTAGTTAGGTATAGTAGATATAGCTGATAATAATCTACACCACTACCTCATAGCATTCCAGTCAAGGAAAATTACTTTTTCATCACATTTGAATTGACTAGTGTACTATGTAAGCTCTGCTAATCATGCAACATAGAACTTGAGTTTGATCTCAATATATACAACTCAACTTGATAACTAAGTCAGGAAAAGGTATTTTAGTTACTGGGAGTCTTTAAGAGTATGTGAGAGGAGGTGGAGTATAAACCTACAGGTGTCAAATTCAAGAAGGTATTTGACCCAAGATAGCACAATAGACAGTCTTCGAAATCACTTGGATATCAGATGACTAGTATTATTCCATCCTGGAAGTGATAATCTAGAGTGTAGAAGCACTTCGGTATACTAGAGAGAATGTTGGAAGCAACTAGGACTATCACCCAACCAATGCAGGAATCTCAAACAATCTCAGAGAAATATGTAAATTCATATGGATATTCATTTAGAGGGCTGCAGCTGCTATCTGAGACATACCCGATCTACACAAACATAGATTACCCTCTACTGCAAATAAGATCCATGGACTAGTATTCATTATCTACTTCAAAATCATACTATACAAGCTAATATTGAGTTTAATATCATTTCTTTTGCATGACAACTTGGAGAAACTAAAGAAAAAGGTAACTGATTTATAAATAAAAAGTGGGTACACCAACACAGTAACCCAAATTAAAAGATTTAACTATGTCAATTAATCGTGGCGTCAATATGATTCACTATATCCGTAATTATATCACAGCTGAACAAAGCAGGAATGCACAATTCTTCAATGGCACAATGATGCACACAGTAATTCCTGTATTTTCGAATACTTTGCATCTGGTGAGTGGGTGAAATTGAATTTTAATGTCATTTGGATTAATTTGCGATATCTAAGAAAGGTGTAATAAGATATTAGCTAGCTGCAAATCAAAATAAAGTGTGAAAGGCAATATGATATATTTGGGTAAAAAGGGGAGTGCCACCAGATAGAGAGGATTGCAAGATGAGGAGTCCTGTGTGGAAAAGAGATGTACAGAAGGTGATAAAGTAGTGTGAAATGAAATACAGAAGTGTGAATGTAGGCTAGGAAGCACCAAAAGGGATTGAGTAATCCCGATGCCAGTGAATGAATGTCCATCCTAGTGGAGGAGTGCCCATCCTAGAGAAGAAATGACACAAGGAGGGTACACAGTACGAAATGACACATAGTGCAACCAAGGGTATTGTGGAGGACCTATAGAAGCAGAAGAGTGCTATTTATAGTGGCGGAGTACCAAAGGGGAAGTATAAAGCTGAAAACAATGTGTGATTAATGAGAGTCATGTCTTCCACAGCAAAATATATTACCTGGAAAGTGCAAAATTCACCTTGATATTCATCTTGAGAAAACATAAATGTAACCTTCTTTCCAGTGGCATATTCAGAGAATCCACTATGTATTGCAGTTGCTGCCAGTACATCAGCAAAATGTATGTCAGTCACTGGAAGCCTCCAGGAGTATCTGAGAGGATGTAGAGTGTAAACTTAGATGCGTCAATTTCAGGAGAGTATCAGACCCTAAAAGGGCATTCCTGCTGGCCTTCAGAGTATCTGGGATCTCTGATACCTTGTACAGGAGTACCATGGGAATGATTGTGATAGGTTTGGGGACACCTCGGAGCGCCAGAGGGAACTTTGGGTGCACCTCAGAGCACCGGCGACAAGCCTGTGAGCGCCCACAACAAGCCTGGGAGTAGTGTTAGCAACGGGTCTAAATTCCCAGGTTGGTTCCGGGTCTGGTTCTAACCCGGAACCGAACCGTTGCAACGGGTTCCCACACAAACCCGCACCTCAAAAGTCATCATTTCTTGCAGAAATTAAGTATTTGAGTTCTGATCGTATCACAACATGTTCAATCCGTAGATTGTGCAGTTTTAGGCGCTCTTTCACCTCCCGCTTTCAGATTTGCGATCTGACAAGTATTCGTTGAGTCGCGATCGAAAACCCGCCAATTTCGCTTAAATTCAGCCTTTATTTCACAGCCACTCAACGAATATCAGTCGGATCGCAAATCTGAAAGCGGGAGGTGAAAGAGCGACTAATGCTGCACAATTTACATACTGATCATGTCATGATACAATCAGAACTCAAATACTTAATTGGAGCCAAAGTCGTAAGAACCGTAAAATGGAACCGCGGTCCGGTTCGAACCCGTCCCCGCAACCGGCGGGTACCCCAGTTTTCCGGGTAACAACCCGGACTGGACCATCCGGTCCGGTTCCAATCCCGGACCGCAGCAGGGTAACCCGGAACTGTTGCTAACACTACCTGGGAGCACCTGGGAGCACCGGCAACAAGTCTGGGAGCACCTTGAATCACAGTAGTGCAGTTTGGGAAACACAACATCTTCTTTGGGAACGCTGCCGGTGCACCTGGAAATCATAGCTACTACTTATCATTCAACTATTATTAAAACTCAGGTATTCAGTTTGTATTCTCATCTATGTATCCATATCGCTGCCCAATCACACCCGGTCTACACACAGTATATCTGGACTGGTTGCAGACAGTGCTTGGGAGCAATTCGAGGTGCACCGGAAAATACAGATCAAGTGAACTCAGAGTTACTACACTGCGAGGCTGTGATTGAGCCAGTTTGGAGATGCACTTCGAGGTGGTAATCGAGCTACTTTGGAGATACACTTGGATGCGGTGATCGAGTGAGTTTGGATTTGCACATGGAGGCCATAAGCATGGGAACTTGGAGGCCGTAATCAAGCGAGTTTGGACCAGTGCTGAGAGGCAGTCGATGGACGGCACGCCAGCTGCTCAGACTCTTTTCATCAGTTAGTTAACTTCCAACCATGGGAATGTGACAAGGTGACTTCACCTTTGAGCTCTCATGGAGTGCTGGCTAATGGCGGTCAATGCATCAGCGAAAAGTGGAAAAGGTATTCAGAGCATTCTGAGCATTTTGAAGGTTTTTGAAAGTCAAGTTTACGTTTGGTCGATTTTGTCGGGTCCAGTAATACTAGTGATACTCAGTAATATTGCATCCCCAATTTCTCGGGATTTCCAAACTTGGTATAGTGTTCCAATATAGGTATAGCTTAGTGGTATACATTTCTTAATTGATTAATGTCAGCTACTTTTATTTTTGAAAAATGTAATGAACATAGAATACTTTGCTGAGTCATAACATGAAACTTGACATTACTATTTCGAAATGACAAATCAAAAACAAACTAACTCAAATAGGAAATATTATTAAAGATATTCAGTTATTTGTTGATTATAGCTGGAGGTATTCCAAATATGGTTAGTTTCATTATGATTTGTCATGAAGATATATAAACCAAAAGTTTCATAATATTACTAAGCAAGCAATAGTACGTCTATTACATATTTCATTTTTTAAAATGGACTAACTGTTGACTATAAAACAATGTAACAGACTAAGCTATACCCCTTTGGGAATACTATACCAAGTTTGAAAATCCCGCAAAGATATGAAAACAATTTTACTGAGTATATTTCCAGCCAGATTACACTGCATAATTGAGAAAAGGCGAACTTGAATTTCAAAATGCTCAGAATACTGAGAATGCCATTTCATTTTTTGCTGATGAATTTTTGAGGCTCGGGTGACGCTCTTTTCATAATGGGGTAACAAAGACATGTTGTACTATTTTGGCCGAAAAGGCGGTCATTACTTGGCATATGAATCTGTACCACCAAGCGACACTTAGATCAACTAAGTTGCAAGTCCAAAAATCGTTGACGCTCATTCTCAGAATGGGGCAGTGACCGTGTCACTTCCTTTTTTGCCGATAGAGGTTGCCAATACGATTGTTATGTGTATTTGTGACCAAATTGAATTGTAATTACCTTACTTACATGACCAAAATTTGTTGACGCTCCCTTGACGCACATTTTCAGAATGGAGCAGTGACTGTGTTGTATTCTTTTTTGCCTATAAAGGCTGCCAATACATTAGTTATGTGTATTCACAACCAAATTGAATCATAATTACCTTACATGACCAAAATTCTTTGATGCTCCATTGACGCTCATTTTCAGAATGGGGCAGTGACCCTGTCGCCTACTTTTTTGCCTATAGAGGCTGGCAATACGATGGTTATGTGAATCAGCGACCAGATGGATTTGTAATTACCTTACATACATGACTGAAAATCGGTGACACTCCATTGATGCTCATTTTCAGAATGGGGCAGTGACCGTGTTGCTCTCTTTTTTGCCTATAGAGGCAGCCAATATGTTGCTTATGTGTATTTGCGACCACATTGAATTGTAATTACCTTACTTACATGACCAAAATTTGTTGACGCTCGGTTGACACTCATTTTCAGAATGGGGAAGTGACCGTGTTGCTATCTTTTTGCCTATAAAGACTGCCAACATGTTGGTTTTGAATGGCAGAGAACAACTCAATATCGAATTACCCTACTTACAAGACCGAAAATCATTGACGCTCCATTGACGCTCATTTTCAGAATGGGGCAGTGACTGAGTTGCTATCTGTTTTGCCTATAAAGACTGCCAACATGTTTGTTTTGCATGGCAGTAACCAATTGAATATTCAATTACCTTACTTACAAGACCAAAAATCGTTGATGCTCCGTTGATGCTCATTTTAATGTAATGTCTAGTCAAAATCTGCTGCCAATGATAATTGTACCGATCATTATTTAAACTTATTGGATGCTTTTTGCGCTGATTACGACTGGATCCTGTGGCCTTAGTAATATTCTGGCATGGGTCGCTCTCATTGTATTAAAAGGTATGTATCACGTTGAATATCGCATTTTGCCTGCTATGCTTGTGTTTATCAACTACCATTTAGACATAACTGGTCAATATTCTCCCATCATAATTCTCTAAGTGAAATTCTTGGTCAAGTAACATAAAGAACCTGCTGAAAACATATTGTCCCATTCTGTTATACTTGTTTCTGTTTCCCCTGATCCTCCTTGTTTTGGTAGCATTGACCGTGACAAACCCCTTTTCAGTCTTTTTCTTCGACCTCCCTGTTGGCCGAATCAATCCGGGCACATTTGGAGCGGCAGGCTCATCCCGCTGCTCAGGGCATTCCGGATCCTCGAAGCAATTGTCTAGCTCTTTATCTGATTCATTTTCTCCCTCACAGTCGTCTTCACTCTGATTTGGATTATCCAAGTCACCATTCCAGTGGAGTCAATTTTCAGTGTCGGAAATGTTTTCGGGTGCACTGTAGTCATCACTTTCGACTGGATGACCGTCCATTCTCCATATTCAGCGAACATTCAATACTTGAGTTCGTCCTCCAGCGAGTTCCTTGGCAGACAAAGCTGGTGGCAATGGTGATCTTTCCGACAATTTAAATGTATTGAAAATATGGAAGTATCTACATTTCTCTTACTAATATTTGTACTTTCTTAAGTATTCTCCTTACGATAAGATGGTACTTTATGGATAAGGATAATGTGGTGTGTTAATAACTTTTAATACTTT
>Ga0307515_10002272_pt1 | contig 42099 bp, 44 predicted proteins | sample 17_EM_MG_FD_194513 | JGI IMG/M metagenome (GOLD analysis project Ga0307515, IMG submission 194513) | Populus trichocarpa ectomycorrhiza microbial communities from riparian zone in the Pacific Northwest, United States - 17_EM | ecosystem: Host-associated > Plants > Roots > Unclassified | place... | reverse complement strand
TCAGTTTGGCAGGGGGAAGCTGGGGGTGGGATACACAGATTAAAGGATAATAGAGACGGGCTGGGCGACATCGGGGGTGGGGGGTGTACCAAGATACTGGGATACCAGAGATGGGCTGAGCAATGGAGAGTATATATTAGGGAGACACTGGGGTAGATAGATATCACCTCATTATATGAAATACACAGTACATCATTCCCAGAGCTTGGACCCACAGAATATTCCGGAGCACTCTTCGATCCATGCAATTTGTAGGGTTCCTCATGGCCAGTTACCACCGGCTATCCTCTCACCCTCTTGCTGCGCTCCTCGAACCAGAACCACTCTTTCCCAACAATTCGGTTTCGATGGTGTGAGAACTCCATGGTGTCACCACACCGCGATTGGGTGATATTCGCAGTGCACTTCGAGGCCATATTCAACTCACTTTGGAGATTCACTCGGAAGCCAGGATGAAGTTCACTGAGAGGATGTGATTGAGCGAGTTCAGAGATGCAGTTGGAACCCATGATCAATTGAGATTCCAGGAGTTCTTCGAGGGGATCGATCAGCAGTTGGGAAAAGTAATTCTGTTAGGTGTAATCTATGATAGGCCATATATCCTACAGTAACCTCCTGTAACACTGATATCACCAAATAATAAAAACTACCCCACAGCCATTCCCTGTAACCCCTGATAATAAACCAGTAATTTGGCAATAATATTCCTGTAATTTACAGATTGAACAACTAAATTTTTACTGTAATTGAACTGTACCACATGAATTATATATGGCAACTCATGGATTATACTACATATTCCTCACAGTTACTCATTCATTTGCTACTGACATCTCCTTTCACATCTGTACATGCACACTTTTAACTCTGACATACTCGGTTGAACAACTCTGACATGCACATGTATATACTCTGACTTTCATGACTCCAACAAGCTTGCTCCTACAACTCTGACATGCTCACTCTTACATCTCTGACATACTCCCTTTTGAAGCTCTGACATGCTAGGTCTCACTGCTCTGACATGCTCACTGTTACCCCTCTTGCAATGTGGCATTGCGGGGTGCAAGCTGGTAGTGTTGGATCGAGCTTTGCGGAGAGGGTTGAAAGCAGCATTGCTGGGAGCAAGCTGGTAGCGGTGGATATGGCTTTGCAGGTAGGGGTGAAATTGGCTTCACTGGTAGTGGTGGATCCAGCTTAGCTGTTTGGGGTGGAACTGACTTTGCTGGGAGCAAGCTGATAGCAGTGGATCTGGCTTCACTGGTACAGGTGAAACTGGCCTTGCCACTACTGGTTGATCTGTTTTCGCTGGTTGCGGTGGATCTGGACTTGCTGGAAGTACCCTGGTAAGCGTGGATTTGGCTTTGCTTACTCACTTTTAATGCTCTGACATGCTTGGTCTCACTGCTCCGACGTGCTCACTCTCGCCTCTCTGGCACTCTGCTTCGCTGGGTGCAAGCTGGTAGCTGTGGAATGCTCATTCTCACCTCTCTGACAAACTGGCTTCGCTGGGAGGAAGCTGGAAGCAGTAGAATGCTCACTCTCACCTCTCTGACAATCTGGCTTCACTGGAAGCAGGCTGATAGCGGTGGATCTGGCTTTGCTGGTAGGGGTGAAACTGGCATCGCTGGGAGCAAGCTGGTAGCAGTGGATATGGCTTCGCTGGTAGCACAGAATCTGCATTGGCTATGAGCTGGCAAGAAGCTTTGGATCAGACGTAGCTCCCACAACTCTGACATGCTTCATCTCACCGCTCTGTCATGCTCACTCATACCTCTCTGACAATGTGGCTTCGCTGGGAGCAAGCTGGTAGCCGTGGATCCAGCTTTCCTGGTTGGGGTGAAACTGGCTTCGCTGGTCGCAGTGGATCTGGTTTTGCTGGTAGCAGTGAATCTGGCTTTGCAGGTAGCAGTGGATCTGGCATTTCTGGGAGCAAGCTGGTTGCGGTGGATACAGCTGCGCTGGTAGCAGAGAATCTGGATTCGCTATAAGCTGGCAAGATGCTTTGAAGCTGGCTTCACTCCCACAACTCTGACATGATTTGTCTGACTGCTCTGACATGCTCACGCTTACCTCTGAAAATATGGCTCTGCTGGGAGAGGTAGTGGTGGATCTGGCTTCACTGAGTGTCGGCAGCGGTGTACTATGTACGGCTCATCGATGATTATTCTAGGAGTAAAATTCCCAATGGTGGTGATGGTGATGGTGGTGATGGTGATGGTAGTGATGGTGATGGTAGTGATGGTGATGGTAGTGATGGTGATGGTAGTGATGGTGATGGTAGTGATGGTGATGGTAGTGATGGTGATGGTAGTGATGGTGATGGTGGTGATGGTGATGGTGGTGATGGTGATGGTGGTGATGGTGATGGTGCTGATGGTGATGGTGGTGGTGGAGGTGACAATTGAAAACAGGGGGTTGATAGAATGCATGCAGTATGAGAAATTTGCTTCATTCTGTAATGCACTATGACACACAGTAACACTTGCATAACATTCACATAACACATTCATAATCGCCAAAGTTCAAGGTAGGCAGCCATAATCTATAGTAAGCAACCGTAACACACCGGTATCAGGGATATTATATCCCCAATACTGTTGCACGGAGGCTTTCCCCAATGTGGAGGCGGTAGTGTGGGATGGAGGCAACATAGAAGCTGATACTCCATTCATTGGTTAACTTGTAATTGTGGGAATATAGAGAATTGAGTAGAACAACATCCCATGAGAGATGAGAGATGAGAGACTGGCTGGGAGTGGGAGACAGTGGATCTTGGAATGCTTCTGTACTTGGTGTATGATGTACTCAGTGATAACACATGAACATGGCTTGGAGACAGAGAGAGCGATGACTTAACATTCTGTTCAGAGGTGATAGTCGAGGTGAGGATATGATGGAGCAACATGCAATGACATGTGAAATCGTCATGAGAAATTGGAACATATGAAAAGTTGGTGTGAAAGTCATGATACCATTCCCGATATGGCAGGTATGACTTCCAATCCTGTTGGTAACCTTCCAGATACAAGGACTTCCAAACCTAACCAGTTTAGTCAGACCTCTGATGTTTCATATCCACTCTTATCCTCCATATCATTCCCATCTTCATCCCCCATCTCTCTCTCTTGTCCACAACTCTACCATCATCAAAGTATATAAAGTTAAGTCATCCCTCTCTATCTCACCAAGCCATGATCATGGGTTAACACCAAGTACATCAAACACCGAGTACAGTATACACTGAGTATAGCATACACCGAGTACTGAAGCATCCACCAAAGATTGTGTGTTTTGCCTTCATTATCATGATCACAAGTTAATCCCTAACTGTAGCTTCAGCTGGCAGCGTGGCTCCTGGCAAGGTCTATCACCCCCAGTCAGCTATCCATGAATGCTCAAAGGTAAAGTCATCTAGTCACATTCCCACAGTCGGGAGTTAGCTAACTGATAAATAGTGTCTCAGCACCCGGCATGCCTCCCATCGACCGCCTCCAACCACTCATTGAACGATAAGTAGTAGGTATAATTTCCAGGTTCAGCAGCAACACTCCCAAGGATCATATTATTTCCAATACTGCTCTACAGTGATTCGAGGTTCTCCCAGGCTTGTTGCCGGCGCTCCCTGGTGCTCCAAGGGATGTTGTCGGCACTGCCAGGCTTGCCTCCAGTGCTCGCAGGTGCTCCCATGGTTGTCACCAGATGTCCTATTTAAATGCAGATTTTTCGCCGGTGCTCCCAGGTGGACCTGAATGCCACTGCATTGGTCTCGTAAACACTGGGATTTGACCATCCTGGGATTCTGGTCTGACAACTCCCGGATACCCCCAGAGGATCCCAGTGACAAAAATACATTTTGCTGATGTAATCTTCAATCCAACTATCATCCATAAGCACTGCATTGACTTTGGACAGGAGTATTTGCAGCACATCTGGTAATTGGAATGATTCAACATTCATGTTGCCCAGTCCACACATTCTATGTTTATCCCTCCATGTTTTCATTTGCTAAGTAAATTATTGAGCCTGTTGAAAGTAGTATGTGGAACAAAACAGATGCCATGGATTCCATTGTTCTGAGTACTTGCAATGCTTGTTGTTCAATCCAATTGCTTTATCATTCACTTTCCTTCCCACATTTACCACTCAAATTATCTCCCCCTGAGCCTTTATCCTTGCTGGATCAGGTGTAAATATCGGAGTAGCATTCTGAAGATCTACGGTTTATTTCTCAGGAGTATCTCCGCGGGGTGTTGCACCTGGTACACTGTCTATGGGTAGATCATTAGTTGCATATGAATATCTCCTCAATAGCCTTTCAGGGGCATTTAATGAAGTCGAATGATGCTGGCTCTGGTCGATTCCAGCCTGCAGGCTACAAATTCCTTTTGGGTAATAGCCTTTCATCAATCAATACTGGGTGAAATTGTTGAACATGAGGCTGCAATCGGTTCTTATTGAATAACTTCTTTCTGTAGATTCAGGATTTATTGTATATCCAGTGTGTATTGACCATGTTCGAGACATGGTCAATGTACATATCCAGATGAATCTCAATAATTCTTCTGCGGGTGATGATAGTGTTGCTAGATTGGAGCTGTTGGGATACTTGTTGAATGCAAAGTAACTGAGGGTAGTGGATCTGTTTCACAGCTGTATCGCATCATACTAAACACATGGGACAAGTAAATCACAGTCACCATATGATCAGTTTTCTTTTAAAGACAGAATATATATATCATATCCTGCACAATACTCATGCACATTGCTGCTGAAAAGCATTAGTAGTGTAGAGTAGGTTTCTTTTTTCATCAACAGCTATCAACATTGTTACACATCATCAGATAATGCTGTGGTCACCCCATTTGGCATACATCATTGCGAGTTATACCTATGCTCGAGCCTTGGAGCAGCTGTTGTGTATTACTCATTTTTAGGATATAATGAATAGGTGAGTTCCTAGTCAGCTGTATACACGCTCAATGACCATCCTGAACTGATTAGCTCATTGGATGTTTCCTTCAGTAACAATTCTTGACCAGTGGGTGGAAGCTGAAGAGGTGAACAATGTTTCCCCAAGGAGCTTGACAGGAAGCTATCACTGTTGCTGCCTGACTTGCAGGCCTCCTTATTGACTCAATCGCAAGTCGTACACACCCATGTTAAGCGTAAACTACCGTGACATGCCTAGTATGAAATTTTATATATCTGTAGTAGGATTGCTGGAGGTATCAAATCACATCACGTTAATGACATTAACTGTAAAGATCTGTATATAGGTGAGCTTTTATCAATGATTCTAGTTTACTAATTCAAGCATATAAGAGAGAAAGTTGGGTTCTGTGCAGTTCAAATTTCACTTTCTGAAGAGGCTCTTCATCAATCAAAGGTGCAATGAATCACTACAGTTCATACCAATACAATGGGATGAAACAAGCTCTCTTGGTGCTGAAGGCCACTGAAATATTGAATATACACAACAATACTCCCAATGTACTCTAAATCACATATCGTTTCAATACAAAGTTTGCCACCATCATTGGTATGCGGAGAATATTAACAAATGGATCTCCACTGAAAGCAGCGAATCTGGCTCCACCCGGTGTCCTATTTGGCTGGCAATAATGCCCTGATGACAACATGGGATCATCAGATAGTAATTCTCAAAATGTCCAAAGCTCAGACAGCCCATTTGGGAAACACACCAATCCATTTCATCCACTGCATGAGTATGGTTACCCTGCTTCACAGTAGACATTCCCAGCTGCTCATCAGTTCACCGAGTATTCTCTATTCAACCTGATACCTAGTTCGCGTCCAATCGCCAGTACAAGTGAAGAATCTGCCAAGTCAGGGCCACGATTGCAACAATACGAAATCCCCCAAGGCATTTGTGGTGGGCCTCAAATATTTCCCCCCTCCACCACACTCAGGATAAGGGCCAACATCTGCAGGACCTCCTCCACTGCCTCCATCAACTTCTGAAAACAATCAAGTTATGTGGCCAACATCTCCAACCTCTACTCTACCAGCACCTCCTTCTGGCATATCTGGGAGACCCCCCTGAAGCCTCCCAATGAATAGATTGTAGCTGCCCACAGAACAGTGGAAAACTAATGTTGGGTGGATTTAGACTTGCCCCCTGTAAAAGCACTTTCCTACAGCGAGTTTGATGTAGAGGATGAGAGTGATGATTGGTTTGTCTTGGTTGGAGTAGAAGCCAATGCCCCATTCAGCCTGAAGCAACCAGAATTCTCCTTGAAGCAATTTGTGAAAAGAATTGGGCAGCCTAACTACAGTGCATTCCACAACTGGAAGAAAGTATAGATGGCTGGGTTTCTAAAGGAAATAAATTGGGGCATTATCCAGTACCAGAACCATTTGAAACAGCTTCGAGATGGTCTACTGCTCTGGTAGATGGCAGTTGTTGACTTTTTGGTGACATTCAGGAACTGGCTGTGATTCGAAATTTTTGATAGCGCCTCATGGATTTGGCCACCATGGAACAATACATTTTAGAAGAAATGTGCAGGCAAGGTTTGGGAGCCTAGGGAAAAAGGAAGGCGAGGCAACAAATGACCATCAACTGATTTGAGACAGCATGCATGCACAAAGGCAAGAAGTAGCATACCAGATTTGGCAAATAGAACATTCATGATTGTGATTCACTAGGTGTGAAATAATGCACACCTATCCCTGAACCATCTTGAAGCCTTCTGCACAGATGTGAGGCACTGGGAGGAGCTGATCGATGTCAATGGAACAAGATGCAGGCCTGAAAAAACCTTACTGTTCAAGAGTAACTTTGAACTGTACCATGGAACAAGAAGATGTGGGCGAAGAGTATATGGGAGTATATATATATAGGAAGCTGATGAATGACCCCATATATGGCCAGACTTTGTACAACAGTTACCATTCCAATGCCTTTAAGCTGAAACTGGGATACAATTTGAAGTAATTTTTGTTAGAAATGAGGGTAGCTACAGAGGAGGTTGCAGAGCACATAATTAGACCAGCTAAGGTAATTCCTGCAAGTCTTTTTCAGGGTTGATATGCACAGCTGCTAATCATAATACAATGAGATTGTGGAAGGTGCTGAGGAGACTGAAAGAGCAGGGCAAGGAGAGCTGTGGAAAAGAATTGGATAGTAGTATTAATGTAAGTACTGATTGAGAGAATAGAATTGAGTATATTCCACAAATATATATTCATTCCAATGCAACTCTGTCATACCAAACATCATGATGACATTCTTGAGTGCTAGAGTATGAGCCAAACAGCCCAACACCACTTGGAGAAACTGAAGGAGATCATGAAGAACAAGCAAAGAACTCACAATAGGGCCAGGGAGGCTCAGGAGCAAGTGGATGGTGATGAGGTTCCTGATCCAGATAATAGCAGTGCAGTATTGAATACTGTTTTCAATACATTCAACAACCATTTAGAATAGAAGTGACTTGATGAGGCAGTCTGGCTGCTAAATACCTGTCAGATATGCCAATTGAAAGCTGACTGAGTTCCAGACAACAAGTATTCAATTCCAGGCCTACATAGAACCATGTTTCTGGTACTACTGGTTTGGGCATTATGGATTGTGGTGAGGGGATGGGTTTGGGATTCTAATATGCCAGAAGTGCTGGTGGCAGATGAAATGGGTTTTTGCAATAGGTGTGCCTCAGTTGCTGCAGCTATGATATCTATATTGCTGACTGGGAAGTTTGTTGTAGGGTTGGTGCTGTCCATTTTGTGGGTGAATACCCTTGACAAATGGGTGAATATAGTGTAGAACAACTATTCTGGCATTATTGGTGTAGAATGGGAGTGCTTTCTATTGCAGTGACTGAATTCTGTTCCCCACTACTATTTAGAGATTCAGACAACTCCACCTCCAGAGCATCTAGCACCCACAATAGCCCTTGAACCAATCCAAGTGGTAACACTGCCATGGGTGGATGAGCCATTCAGGAGTGTCATCGATGTGAAGACATATGGGATAGTTTGGATACCAGCAAACCAATTGGATGTGGAGAATGCAAATCTCACCAATGAGGATCTGAATACCAGTATTGATTAGGCAGAACACTGGTGGAATATCCACCATGTTTCATATAATACCTTAACATCCAGAGTGAAACCATCAAGCAATGGCCACCCCTCACACTGTTCCCTGGGTTTTGGGATACTTGATGAATCCCATTGGAACAGGACAATAACCAGTATGGACTGGCGAATTGCTCTAAATGCGACATTTTGACTGAAGCTTGGAGTCAAAGCAATGCAATACGTCCCTTGACCCTTCGACTGGTGTTGCCAGATCAGGAAGCTGTGTTCCCATGTGCCTGATGATCCTGAGAATGATATGTCGATGGCAAAGCATTGTTCACAGGCATTGTATTCTGTGGTGAAGAGTTCAATGCATGCCATCCACAGTGAAGATAATAAAGCTAAACAGAATGCGGCGCACTGGTTGATACAAAGTGCGAAGACTTGAACAATTAGGAGGCAGTCAGAATAAATACTTGCAAATGGGAAACCATTGGTTTTGATAGGGTAGCTGAATGCATACCTGCTTTATTTTACGTAAACTGAGAAAGACTAAGCAAAACTGAAGACGCTTGTGGGAAGATGCACTCCCCATGGTGCTTCAGGAGCATAGACCGTTCATGGATGGTGGCTGGAATGATTCTCAATCGTATTGGGGGACAATGAGGATTGCAACACTGTTTCAGGATAGTGGTACAACAACTGGCAACTCAAGACTGGGGTGGATGCTTCAATTGTCTGATGGCTGAGGGAGATAAATCTGCCAATGCTGATCGATGAACCAGCAGAGTATCCTCAACCTGGCAATGAGGATGTATTCAGTGTGTTACGTGCTGATGAGCCAGAAAGATATAATGGTGATCTCCTTGGTGCATCTCCACCACAAAAGGCGGTACTCTGTTATCCTCATTATTGTCAGGTTGGCTATTCGAAGTATTGGCTAACAAAGTATTCTCCAGAGCGTGTGGACATATTCATTATATATGGGAAAATGGGAAACAATGAACACACAGAGATGCAGCTCAAATTTCAGAATTTATCTAATCTCTTCATGTTCAGAACAACACTCACAGTAAGTGAGACTAGCCTTAATCTTTCAGTGGCAAACCATTCAGGAATAACTCAGAAGTTCTGTGTATTGAATGAGCAGCACTAGGCATGGGCATGTATTGTCTGGCTGGGGCAAAACGATTTACCTCATAGATATCTACTGAACATAGGTCCAGATGGCGATGATAACTGAGTGTGTAATCTCCACCAACACTTCAAAGCTGCCAATATGGAAGTCCGGTACAGCATGATGTGTAGACCAAACATCACAATGTCTACAAAATACCATACTCTGCAGCTTTGTATTGACCATACAAAGTGGCCGACTGAGGATGGTGAAAGATTCGAATCAGATCCCGACATCCAACAATAGTCTCAGACTCTCATGACAGTGAATCAAACATATACCTCTGGCAATATTCAACCAACCCAATCTCATCAACTGATACAAAAAGTCACACTGCTTTATTTATAAGGTACTGCATTGCATAAGTTAATCATTTGTCTGTAATTTTCAAGTGAATCAAGTATTAATATTAGAATAGTGGTTTCTGAAATTAGGACTTCTTAGAGAAGGATTTCAGTGTTGTGCATGTTGAGTTAGGTAAGATTTTAAGAGTTGATTTGTACATCGAAAAAACCAAGCTGCATGGCACAATTCACTAGGTGAGGTCATTGATGCTGTGGAGAGAAAATCCATCTCTTACCACTGCTGCCACTCAGTTTGGCAGGGGGGAGCTGGTGAGGGATGCATAGGGAAACAAGAATAACAGAGATGAAGTGAGCAGGAGGGTAGGCATATAAACATAGCAGGATTACACCAATGGAGTGAGCAATCGGGAGGACACATTTTGGAGACCCTGGGGTAGGTTGACATCATCACATCGTACAACAACAATAGACTCTCTGCCATTACAACCTCTCGGTCCCATACAATCGTGCCGAGATTTCATAGATGCATTCAATTTTTGTGTATTCTAATGGCCAGGTAGCATATCATAATTTCTCACCCTCATCTTACACTTTACAAGCCAGAACTACTTTGTTTGATGGATAATCTCTGGATTCCATGACTGGTGTAGTGGACAGTTGACCATAAGCTCTCCACCGTCTAGCTCTGCCATTTCACCACAAATGGGGCCCGAACGCCCACTGTGGAGCAGAATGCTGAATACAGATTGGTATCGATGACCCCCAGAAGCTAATACAGGTACACTTGGTGACAAGCAACTAATGGAAGATACCTACACTGCAAGAGGAGCAACTATGGAAGGAAATATTGACAGTTCTAGAGGCTGTGCAGACAATGTTGGATTAGAATGCCGGGTGTGGTCAGCCAGCCCCATCAAAGTCAAAAACTACAATGCCAGCAAACTTATACTGGGAAGAACACCTGGGAAGTGGCACCAACCAATCACCAGAATGCAAGGCACCGATGTCATACTGGGATTAACACCCAGGAGATGTTGCCGTCCTAACTGTGGGATGTAATGTCCTGACCTCAGACTGGGATAAACTCAAAGATGAAGACAGTGACTTAACTCCTGGATGACGGAGACTAACATTGCAGCCGGGATGATCTCCGGGAACAGCCACTAACCATGTACAGAGAAAAGAAAATGTAAGCGAAATCAGGACTTCATGCCTGTACTAGTGAAGTCACTGATCCAAAGATATACAGAGAAAAGAACCCAACAAATCAGGTAAGATGCTGAAGAATACGAATGAGAATACAACAGGTTGTACAGATGGGGGGAGGGGAGTCACAGCAAACGGAATACAAGAGATCGATGATGTGGCAGGATGCTAACAGAGAAGACTGTAAGTGGTGGTAAATCTGGGCTAAAAAAAGCATAAAAAGAAAGAGCCCACCTTACAAAGAGAGCCAATTTCCCCAACTCCCCTTAGAAAAACTCACAAACCAGCAATTGACCTTTGGCCACAATTTGCTAGCAATTTGCCATCTGATTCACAATCTTACCTTCAAACTGCTAATGCAGTACTGATCAAGTTGTCAACTGTGTATGCCGAATCTACTTCCACCACTGCCAGTTCCAGTGGCCAGGCCGGCTCCACTAGTGGTTTACCCTTGAGCAACACCTGCTCCTCTGCCAACACCAGATCTTCTGCAAATGCCTTGTCCAGCCACGTTGTGGTGACATGATAGAACCTGTAAGCCAAGAACCCATCATAAACACTCTGCCTGGCCTCACGCAGCATCTAATTGGAATTTGGGTAAAAGAGCAGTATGGTGGGAATATCTGTTTCTCACCAAAACTACCACTCAGGTTGGCAGAGGGAAGCCGGCAAGGGGCATATGGAGATACAGGCATAATGGAGATGGCCTGTGCAATGGGGGGCGTATGGAGATACACGGATAACAGAGATGGACTGAGTGGCTGTGGGGATTACCAAGATACAGCGGTAATAGAAATTGACTGAGCAACGGGGAGTATATATTGGGAAAAATCTGGGGTAGATAGACTTGATCTTATTATCATACAATGAGATACACCATCTCTCTTTCCCAGCTCTCATTTCCACACAATGTTGTCAAGCATTTATGGATCCATGCAAGTTGTGAGGTTCTTCATGGCTGGGCAGCATATTATACACCTTCACCCATGGCCTATGCATGTTGAGCCAGGACTGATCTTTCTTACAAATTCTGGTTGGACACCAGGAGAGGTGTTACGAAGTGTTGATGATTGGCTCTATTTCTTGTGGCCCAGCATTTTCACTGCAAATATAGCCCAAATGCAGATTCCAGTCCGGAAACCCGACCACAGAATGGTGAGCAGCACCCCTATAAGCTAATATGGGTACATATAGAGCGAAGCAACCAGTCAAACATATCTAGCCTGTCAGTGGAGCAAATGCCGAAAGTAGTCATGACATTCTTAGGAGTGGTGCTAATTATTTTGGATGGCAATGCAGGGTGCAGCGAGCCAGGGACATCGACATCACGAACAAGAATGGCACCAACCATATACTGGGCAGAACACTGAGGGAAATTCACCAACTTCACCCTGGGAGGACAGACAGCGACTGTATACCAGGACGAAAGGCATTAATCTTGTAATGGGTCCCGCTCTGAGAAACAGGCAATGAGCTAATACCATGATGACAGGCACTGAGCACATGCCGGGATGAATGCTGAAAAAAAGCTCTGACCTATCACCTGGATGATAGGCACCAACCTTGCAGACGACATGAACTGTGGGATCTGCCACCAACCTGACTCTGGGATGGATGGCACTAACCGCCCAGATCGGATAAACTCCAAGATTAAGCAATAATGTCATACCACAACAACAAAATCCAAGTGAAGCAGAATGTCACCCCCATATGAAGGAAGGCATCGATCTGAGGAAAGACTAAGGACTGGAACCAATTATGCTGGTAAGGTTATGAGGAGTGCTGATAAGGAAACTAATATTCATGGGGGGAAGTCGCAGGGAATAGAATACGAGAAATAGACAATTTGGTAGGATGCAATGGGAGAAGGATGTGACAGGTGGTGCAACTGGCTAAGAAAACAATTAAACAAAGAGCTCACCTTCAGAGAGAGCAAACTTACCCAACTACCCTTCCAAATACTCACACACTGGCAATTTGCCACCTAAATCACCATCCAGAATCCAAACCACTACACCACTACTGATTGAACTGTCAACTGAGTACATTCGATCTACTTCTGCTGCCGCCATTTCCAGTCCCCACGCCAGGTCCTCCAGTACTGGACCCTCAAACCACGCTTGATCTTCCAATGATGCCAGCTCTTCCACCAGCCATGGACAATTTGCCAATGCATCATCCAACCATGTGTACGATCAAAGGCACTTCGTTAAGTCCTTGGCCCTAGCCATGGGTACGCCCAAGAGGTAAATGCCACCCCTGGTAAGCATGGCCGCCCCTATCATCAGCGTAGCAGATGTTACCAAGTTGGTCAAAATATAGGAAAGCCTCTCTTCCTGGACCATGGCTGAGCCGGTGGCTGAAGTCATGATCTCCACTGTCCAAAACTACCCCACAAAAACAATCCAGCAGACAAACAAATGATGAATCGATAAAAGATGATGGACTGGGAACTCTTGCAAGAAGAACAGGAAGACATCTTCCGCGAGGCCATTAGCCATGTCAATCCATTTACAAGACCATACTTGCAGGGACTAGGCAAGGAAATGCTCCAATGAGGGATCTTTGGCCTCACAGCATCCATTCCTGCGTATGACAGCACCTGCCAGATTATGATTGACACGAGAGCCTTGGCCGAGTATTTACAGGTGGAAATGTCGAACAGTGCCCTACCATGACATCCGAGGGTAACAGTGGTAAACAAACTCGAAATACATCCAAGAGACCCGTTGAGATTCAATGTTAGCAAACTCTCCAATGTGGAGCTCGACACATGTCTAACCATTGATCCCTTCAGACTTTTGGACTCGCATGGAGCATGTACAGCGTAGTGAGTCCCACCTCATTCTGTTCCAGCTGATGTCCCACTCTGACCAATAGCAGTATTGGTAAATCTCCCAGCAATCTCTAGCTAAGAGATCCTGGTACCAGCACAAGCCATAGAGGAAATTCCTATTGCTAGAGCCAATAATACCATGGACATGACAATGGACAATATGATCAATGCCTTCAAGGCTTGGACCATCCAGGACAATACGGGTTATGAACCCAGCTATGGAGGCTACCAGACAGTCAGAGTATATGGAATCCAAGCTGCACATTAAACTCCGCTCACATCACCGAACTGCCTACTTCTGAATACCCCGACCAGACTTGCTCCCAACCCACCAGGGCCAAATTACCGACAGCACCCATGGCGATAGATAATATCCTGTGTTTATCGGGTTGAGATAGGATACATCCACACCGTCTGTCCTAATGTGAACACCTATCAGGCCCAGGGTATAATCCATCTCAATGAACGTGGAACGCAAAGCTTACAACAACAAGGAAGCATTTGAGTTGATATATTTGGATATCAACCACAGAGAACATTATTGTTGATGGAAAATTACCCCCAGGATGTTGCTTGACAAGGTCAACAGTGAGCGGTAGTAATCACTCCAGCTGTACCACCTCAGCCTCAGCCACAGCACATTGCAAGATCTCAAAAGGTTCGGAGGGCTTGCGCTAAAGTGACTGATCTGCACATAGCGATCGCTTGACAGCTGCTGGAAATCGATGGGAAATACACTGCTTGGTCTCGCGGTCTGGGACGTAGGTCATGAGGCAAGGAAGAAAGCAACTAGGATGGTATCGTGTAATCCATCAACGAGGAATTGGGCAACAAGAGCGGCATGGTGAAGACGGTGCAGAAGAAGAGATGGAAAGTGAAGCAGAGGAGGAGAGAGCCACATGCCTACACGAAGAAGACACAGAAATCAGGCTTGCTGTTGTACAGCCAAAGTCATGATATGCCTCGGTAAGTCAGACAAGAATGAGCCTAGATAAGCGTAGCATGTGTGATGAGATGCGGACATGTATTGAGGAAGACATTCCGGAGGTTACAACAAGTACTAGTCACCTGCAACAGCAACCTATCAGGAAATCGGCAGCACTTAGCAGGAAACTGGCCGAGGAGAACCCACGCATAAACATCACTCCAGAGACCTCAAAGCCTCTGATACGGCCATGGAAGATCGCACTGGCTGTGGATACTGGAAACCACAATGTCATCGAAGTCAGCAAGCTGGGTCACTCTATCCAAACCAGTCACCAGAGAAGAAACTGGCAGATTCAGTATTCAACTGCTAACAAATACGAAAATGGTTTCAGTCCCCATATATAAATGGGTTGCAGCCCAGACCCCAGCTGCCGCAATGAAATTGGGAATCAGTCAGGTTTCAGCCGTCTGTAGCCCGAAAGTGTTGTTCAGTGGTGTGTGCTCGAGTAGTCGAGTGTGCGCAGGTGTATGCGACAGTGTGCATATCGTGTCTTGCAACAAGACATGTCAGATCGACATAAGGTTGGTCGATGACTAATGGCGCTAACTACAAATGAGGCAAGGTACATCATAGTCCTTGGCATAGTGATATCCGTACTCCAAATCAGCTCAACACTCCTCCAGGACGGCTATCCTGTCCATTTCAAACAAAAAACAGTAAACGAAGGAGATGAGGAGCCAATCAAACATTGTGGATCTCCTCGACACAAATAGATCCGGTCAAGTTACTTTCGGACAGCATTCCCGATGGAGTTTGCAGTTCCAATTGCGATATGTTTTCAGTGACCATGTCCGAGGCCATGTCCGAGGTCATTTCCGAGGCCATTCCCAATCTCAATCCCGTGAGCATTTTCGAGTCCAATTCAGATCATTCCCATCGCGGCACACTGTTTCAAGAATGCGAGCTTCAGCAGTGGCTTTGTGGAACAGTCGGCGAGCATCTCTGCAGTCCATACATAGCTCAAGTCGATCTGTCCATCTCTAGCCATATGTGCAGCAAGATAGTACTTGGTTGCAATGTGTGCAACTGCAATTCTGCGGTAGATTCTGTTCTTGATGCTCACACTCAGTGACTGTGAATAGGAGGACATGTGAGGGATAGTCGGGATGCCAAGCTCATTCAAGAGATGAGAGATCTAAGTGTCTCTCATGCAGCCGACTCCAAAAGCATAGAATTTGGCATCGGTCATGGACTGGCAGTCGACTTCGGCTTTCTCGATCTCTGGTTGCCCGCTCTTCCGAAGGGGATAACCGGTCCACTTGTTGGTTTGTAGTCATCCGGGCATGCAGCATAGTCCGAATCAACACAACATCAAAGTGTGCCTTCACCTGCTCCTCCGAGTCCTCCTACGAGTGCTCCGCTGAGATGCAGACCCCCTGTCCTTTGAGTCATTGAGGTACCGGAACATGCACTTGAGATCTTGGATATGCTCACTGCTCGGGTCGTCATTGTACTGGCTGACAACTCCCATGGCATATCCAATATCGGGTTGAGTAGTGGTCATCGTGTACATGAGGCATCCGATCATCGATTGGTATATGGTTGGATCGCAGGCGTCTTTGTCGGGCTTCCTCTTGTGAAGCTCCTTTTCCATTGGCTTGGCAAGTGGTCTGGACTCATCTATTCAGAACTTCGCCAAGGACATCTGAATGTCGCTGTGCTGATGGATGTCGATCGTATGATGCTCCCGATTGTGTTGGATGTTCATGCCGAGATACAAGGAGACACTCCCGAGATCATGCATCTGGAACCTCTTCTTCATCCGATCCTTGATCTGCCCAGTCAAGCACTTGGTAGCAATGATCAGGAGATCATCGACATGCAGAACGACTGCGGCAACAACTATGCCTTGATCCTCCAGCACGAACAGTCCACTGTCGACACATGATGCCACGAATCCAATCGGGATCACGATGTCACTCAAAGTACCATACCAAACGTGCGAAGACTGCTTCGGGCCATAAAGTGACTTTCTCAAGCGGAGTACCATCTTCCGCCATGTCTTTGATTTTGGATCGCTGTATTGGCTCACAGCTTGGTCCAAACATAACTATCCCTTCAGCGGGTGCATATAGATCTCGTCTTGCAAGTCAACTCCCAACAAAGCTGGGCATACGTCCTTTTCATGATTCACAAGATCGTACTTGGCGGTGATCGCGAGTGCAGGTCTCATGGGGCCCGAATGAGCATTCGGAGCGTACGTAGCCTGGTAGTTGATGCCTTCGATTTGGTGATTTCCTCCACAGACTAGCCTGGCCTTGAACCACTGCACATTGCCTGCTCCATCGCGCTTGATCTTGTATATCCAATGACATGGCAAATCCTTTATCCCTTCTGGAAGCACCATGAAATCTCCAAAGACTTGATGCTGACCAATTGCATCGAACTCTTCGTTCATTGCCATATCCCATTGCTCGCCGAGCGGCGACTCGGTTGCTGCTTTATAATTCATTGGATCATCAATCCCATCCTCATAATCATGGGAGATCGCAGCTGCAGTGTAGATGGGAATCATATTGTAGGATTCATCATCTTTGATAGCCAATTGCACAGACTCTCCCAACATATCCATCCCAGCACGGTTTCAGTGACGACCTTCGGCTGGCAACATCCATGCATCTCCAGGTGACGCCTCAAGCGCAATCAATTCTCCTGAGTTCTTCATTGGCTGCGGGGGGTCCCGAGGTGGATCGTCGTCCAACAACGTCTCCGTTTGACATTCAGTTGGTTGCTTCTCTATGGGTTCGGGTTGCTCGATGACATCTCTGCAGAAGTGCTCATTCCAAATCTCTTCATCTGCAGCTTTCGGTGCTGTGTACCGCTTCCCTTGTGGGAATACCACATCTCTGAAGCGGTGAAGCGTTTTGGCCAATGGGTCGTACATGAAATACTGTTTAGTCTATATACTGTACCCAACGAATATGCCGGGAGTTGCTCTGTAATGCAGCTTCTTTGATTTCTGTTTCGGAACGTGCATGAAAACCAAGCATCCGAACAGATGGAGATGATGGCTTCTTTCCGGATTGATGCCACGGCTTGTATGGAGTCTTATCAACCAGTGATCGTGTCGCAGTGCGGTTCTTTGGATAGACCGCCACTGAGACTGCAAATGCCCAGTACATTTTCGAATGTGTGGCATCGTCCAGCATGCCTCGTACACGCTACATGATCGTGCAGTTCGCCCGTTTGACTACTCCATTATACCGAGGAGTGCAGGGCATAGTCATTTTCTTTAAGATCCCTTCTGATTTTAGGTAATCTGCAAACTTCTTGGAGATATACTCAACGCCTCCATCTGTACAAAATCACTTCACTTGCTTGCCCGACTTCTTTTCTGTAAGAGCCTTCCATTCTTTGAATTTCTCCAGGGCATCCGACTTGTACTTGAATATGTACTCATCCATATGCCTTGTGGCATCCTCAATGAAGAGCAGGATATGTAGACCTCCTCCGATGGCTGTTTCCAGGGGACCGCATATATCCGAGTGCACCAGCTGCAGAGGATCTGTGGCAAGGGAAGTCGTATTCAGAGTACAGGGTGTTCTCGTGATTGTGCATTTGATGCAACGCTCACAATCGCACTTGCAGGTACTTCTCGGAGCATCGGGGATCATCGGCAAGATCTCCAAAGTCTTGAGACCGACCTGTGCCAAGCGACGGTGGAATAACATCAGCATCTTGGCATTGTGCCGAGATGCATGCCTTGTCATATTAAGTGCCAGCAGGCAGCTGTCGTTGTGGATATCAGGGTATTCAGTCGATTCCCGATCAAGAACTTGAACCCGCATGAACAGCCCATCGAGCTGAGGTGCACTGGTAATCGACTTGCCACAGCAATTGTAGAAATTGAGACAATAGTGATTCACCTGTTCGACTTTGACATCCATGTCCATGATCTGAGCCTGTGAGATGAGATTCAACAACCCCAGCAAATGCACCAATTCTTGAAGTATAATCATTTCCATCTTTTCATCTGGTTGTTGACAAATCATCCTAACACTTCAATATCCAGATTGACACCATATGACCAAATTGTATCCCTGCACCTTCTTCGTATTCGGAGGATGTTCGATGTAAGTGACAAACATTGATCGATGGCAGGAGTTGTGAGTTGTTCATCCGCAATCGATGAACCAATCCCTGGATGACCCTGTGGAGCTGGCTGCCATCCTATCCGTCTCGATCGAAATGGTGAGAGTCGAAGTACCTGACGTTTCGGTTGCTTCATTTTCTGCTGTGTCGGCAGCCATTGGCGGATCACCACATTGCTTACTCTAGCAATTCTCGGTGATATGCCCTCTCCGTGGGCAATGAAAGCACTTCCATGCATCCATCTCTTTCCAATCGTCCGTATTATCCCTCGTATCCCTCTTTGGACCTTTACCGCCTTTGCTGCCTTTACTGCCTTTGCAACTGTTCTTTGCACACAGCAGAGCTTCTGGAGCGAGCCCATGCTCTCTCTCGATAGCAGCTTCCTTTTTGATGAGCTTGGTGACGATCTCATTGGGGGTGGTGGTCATCATGGCGTTTTTGTCCATCATGAGCTCCTGGAAGAATTTCCACATGTTTTTATTTGGGATCCCACGAAGGAGGTAGAAGATGTGCTCTTGCTCACTGATCTTCGCAATTGTCTTTGCAGTGTCTGTATCGGCAGCATCGGTGTCACTGGTCGATGGCCCAGCACAGAGAATGTAATCCTTGACCATCCAATTGATCCACGATGCGTAGCTGTCGGCATCTCCTCAGTCCTCTCGCTTGATTCTCCAACGGTCTTCCCTAAGCTCGAAGATATTGAGCTTCAACTATGACTTGTAGGCTGATTGGAACTTTTCCCAAAGTGTCTTCGCATCGTCAACGACCATATATTCCGCTTGGATCCTCGGCTCCATGCCCAGTAGGATAGTCGATCTGGCAACAGCATGGTGATTCATCCAGTCTTTGACAGCGGCCTTCTCGGTAGCAGTCACGTTTGCAGCTGGCTCCTCCGGCTTGTCATCATATCATTTGATGATACCATACACTTGTCTCTGCTCGAGAAGTAGGGCGATCTCGGTGGCCCGTTGTGGATATCTCATGCCATTGAACTTGGCGATGGTGATTGTGGTCAAACCCATTCTGGAACGAGATGTGAGATCGTGAATCGCAATAGTCAGTCATCGTCGTCTCTCAGACTGTACAGGAGACATGCAGCAGCCGCCATCAGAAACACTGCGAGATGCGGGGTAATTGCTTAGCTGGTGGAGATGCGTCTCTGTGAGGATGTTGACCTCCACTCGACAAACGAGAATGGAAATGTTGAATGTTGCATCAGCAAACTGTATCTTAGTCACTGGAAGCCTCCAGGAGTGGCTGAGAGGATGTGCAGTGCAAACTTCGATGCGTCAATTTCAGGAGAGTATCAGACCCTAGGAGGGCATTCCTGCCGGCCTTCAGAGTAACTGGGATCTCTGATGACTGGAACAGAAGTACCATGGGAGTGATTGTGAGAGGTTTCAGAACACCTCAGAGCACCGGAGAGAACTTTGGGTGCACCTGGGACCATCTGGGAGCGCCGGTGACAAGTCAGGGAGCGGCGGCAACAAGTCTGGGAGCGCCGGCGACAAGTCTAGGAGCGCCGGCGACAAGTCTAGGAGCGCCGGCGACAAGTCTGGGAGCACCTCGAATCACATCAGAGCAGTCTGGGAAAAACATCGTCTTTGGGAATGCTGCTGGTGCGCCTGGAAATCATAGCTACTACTTATCGTTCCACGATTATTAAAACTCATGTATTCAGTTTGTATTCTCATCTATGTATCTATATAGCTACCCATCTACACACGGTATATCTGGACTGGCTACAGGTGCTGCTTGAGAGCAATTCGAGGTGCGCCTGAACATGATGATCGTTTGAACTCAGAGATACACTCCGAGGCCGTGATCAAGCGAGCTTGGAGATGCACTTGGAGGTGGCAATCAAGTGTATTTGGAGATACACTTGGAGGCCGTGATCGAGCGAGTATGGAGGCCGTAATTGTGCGAGTTTAGAGATACACTTGGAGGCTGTGATCAAGTGAGTTTGGAGATGCACATGGAGGCCGTGATCGAGCGAAAAGGAGATCGTAATCGTGTGAGTTTAGATATACACTTGGAGGCTGTGATCTAGCGAGTTTGGAGATGCACTTGGAAGCCATGATTGAGCGAGTGTGGAGATGCACTTGGAGGCCGTGATCGTGCGAGTTTGGAGATGCACTTGGAGGCCGTGATCGTGCGAACTTGGAGGCCGTAATCGAGCGAGATTTGACCAGTACTTAGAGGCGTTCCAGGGACAGCGCCCCAGGTGCTGAGACTCCATTGATTGGTTAGTTAACTCGTAACCGTTAGAATGTGACAAGGTGACTTTACCTTTGAGCTCTCATGGAGAGCTGGCTGATGGCGGTCGATTGTGTAGGGAGGCACACCTGAAGCTGAAGCTACATTCAGGGGTCAACTCGTAATCATGAGAATAGAGGGAAAACACACAATCTTCGGTGGATGCTGTACTCGGTGTATGCTGTACTGGGTGTATGCTGTACTGGGTGAATGCTGTACTCGGTGTATTCTTGTACTCGGTGTATGCTGTACTCGGTGTCAACTCACAATCATGATATGGAGAGATAGAGAGGGATGACTTAACTGTGTGTTCTGCAATGATGGTAGAGTTGTGGACGAGAAAGAGAGAGATGGGGGATGAAGATGAGAACGATGTGGAGGATACGAGCGGATATGAGAAATCAGGGGTACCACTTGCCTGATTGGGTTGGGGAGACCTCGTGTCAGTGTCATTACACACCCGATCGGGACTCGTACCTGCTGTATCGGGGATGGTAAATTGCCTCGCACACGAAATCCTCTTGAGTCCCAGTTCCTGATGATGATTTCCCCCATCTCCTCCGATGTCTCTCTTTCTCGTCCTCAACTCTACCATCACCTAAAAACACAAAGTTACGTCATCGCTCTCTATCTCTCCATGCCATGTTCAAGAGTTAACACCGAGAACAGCATACACTGCGTACTGCATCATCCCAGTATCGACTTTCTCCCGCTCCCAGCCAGTCTCTCATCTCCCAGCAGACCATGTTGTACTCTATTCTACACATTCCCACAATTATGAGTTAACAAATGAATGGAGTCTCAGCTCGCGTCGCGCCTCCCTCCCGAACTACCACCTCCAGATTGACCGCCTCCTAGTACTCCTCCAATCTCGCTCGGTCATGGCCTCCAAGTGCATCTGGACACTCGCTCGATCACGGCGTCCAAGTGTATCTCTAAACTTGGACGATTCCGGCCTCCGAACTCGCTCAATCACGACCTTGAAGTGCATCTCCAAACTCCCTCAATCACTGCCTCCAAGTGTATCTCCAATTACGCACGATTACGGCCTCCAAGTGCGCAAGATCACGGCCTCCAAATGTATATCCAATCTCGCTCAATCACAGCCTCCAAGTGTATCTTCAAACTCGCTCGATCACAGCCTCCAAGTGTATCTCTAAACTCGCACGATGACGGCCTCCAAACTCACTCGATCACGGCCTCCAAGTTCGCACGATCATGGCTTCCAAGTGCATCTCCAAACTCGGTCGATCACAGCCTGCAAGTGTATCTCTAAACTCGCTCGATCACAGCCTCCAACTGTATCTGCAAATACGCTCGATTACGGCCTCCATGTTCGCACGATCATGGTGTCCAAGTCCATCCACAACCTCACTTGATCATAGCCCCCAAGTACATCTTTAAGGAGCGTCAGCGGGTGTACGGAAATCCAGGGGTAAAAGAGGTGGACAGAGTGATGGGGAGTATATTCGGCAGACCCCGGAGTAGATAGACATCATCCCATTTCCATCTCATCTTATCATACAATGAAAATACAGACTTTCTTTCCCAACGTTTGGTCTCCCTTGCTCTGTCCGAGATGTCATGGATCCACGCCATTTTCTGGATCCTCAATGCCGGGTAGTATCATATCTTCTCACCCAATTCCTACGCTCCTCGGACCAGAACCGCTCTTTCTCATGAATTCCGTTTGGATGTCGCGAGAGGTGCTGCGGAGTGTTGATGGTGGGCTCTCTGCCGTCTAGCTCCATCGTTTCACTACAACCGCCTCCAAGTGGTGTATCTGTAAGTTCTCCCAATGGGTGTGTCCAGGTGCTCCTCCGATTACGCTCGACTACTATCTGCGGCCAGATCGACAGCATGTATATATATACAGAGACTTAAATAATGCATGCCATATTATGATGTAGTGAATCTTGTGACTGTAACAAAGATGAATATGATAAGACGAAATGCCGTGTGGTTGTGTAAGCACCACTGCTGTGAGAATACAGTACCCAGTCTCCCGCAATGCTGTGCAGCAGTGTCGGCTGCTCTCACAATCTCCCGCAGCGGTCTCAGCTGTTCTTGAAGTCTCCCGCAGATCTGCGCAGAGGTCTCAGGAGCTCCAAAATTCAACTACTCTATAAGTCAAATCTCATAGCATCCTGAATGCGCCTCCATAACTGCAGGTGCTTTCAGGAGCACCTGAGAATGCTCTTGCAGAGTCTGAGAGCACTTTGCTTAGCTCCAGGGGGGTCTGGGAGCATCTAGAAGTGCTTGGAAGCACTGGTGAGGTCGCCCAGAGTGTCTGGGAGGATTGCATGTGGCTTCCGGACCGATTTACATTTTGCTGATGTGGTTGCTTTTTAAACGCAAGGTCTCATAACCGGTAGTTCAGTGGCTTGTGTGCAAGTTGTTGAGTGTGTGCGGGCGTATGTGAAGGTGTGTCTATTGCGTTGTGTAATGAGAAATGTCGCATCAACATAAGGTAGATCGATGACTAATGACTCTAACTACCAAAGAGGCAAGTTACATCATAGTCCTTGGCATAGTTATATCTGTACTCGTAATCAGCTCAACAGAAAGATCCCATTGGATTCACCGAATTGCAGTGTGCCAAGGCCTCTCCAACCATTCTTCGAAACCAACATGGGCATGAGGTCCCTATGCTCATTGATGGGCCATTGGAGATCTGTGTGAATAGCAACAAAGTCTTCACAGAGCTGAACATTGGGGGGAAACATGCCAACTAGATGATGATCACCGCCAATGGCACTCGGTCTGATGTGACCCAAGTAGCTGAATCCATTCATCTCAACATGAAAGGTATCATTATTCCCTTGCCGATCATTACAGCGAAATCTCGAACTGATTAGCTGATCCAGTGTTGCCTTTTGGAAACATTCTCTCAAAAATGGCAGAGCCACCTGGATGATGTCAGTTACATGATGATGTTCTCTACCATGGATGGGTCAGAGCACATGAGATTTGTTGCTACCTTTCCTTGAGTCAAGAGTGATAGACATGACAGCAGCAGCATGGGAAACATGTATGCGTAGTTGAAGTAAGGGCGACCAAGAAGGACAGCATGCAGCATAATGATGGGGAAAGATTCCCATGGTCTGGGAGGAAACTGCGGAATGAAACGGGACTAAATAGTAAATAGGAAAATCAGAAGAAATTGTTGAATAGGAAAAGAACACTTGCGGGGAAAGTGGAAGGCATATACAACACACCAGAGGAGAGATCATGTATGGAAGAGTGGAAACAGTCCGTCAGAAAAGGGTGACAAACGAAGGCAGTGAGCAAGCGAATGGGACCAAACATACACTTGGACCATGAGTGGAAAGAGAAGGAAGAACTGGTCGCGGGAGAGTTGGATAGATGGATGGCAGCAGAAGAGTGGTCGATTGGCGAGGAGGCTCAGGTCAAGAAAAGGAGGGTCACTGGAAGAGAATCCACCACTGTTGGGTGAGTTTCTAATAATCACATTGCTCCAGAACTTAGTCAAATACAACTCTTTTCCCTGTATCTTGACTTGGCGAAGTGCATCGTACATGCAAACACCACAGCAGCCTTGGTGCACAGCCACTATAAATGGGTTACCCAGATAGTTTAGCGTGTTCCCTTTTCGGATGTAAGTACACCAGATGCTGGACTTGATTGCAGAGGAAGAGCCATCGCCAGGGTTGTACCAATACCAAAACCAGGGGACAAGAGGTCATTCCTCACGGTCAACCAGAAAACAACAGGGGGATGGTTGACCCTGGAGAGAGAATGAGGGTTACAGATTTGCAGCACACTGTGGCCAACAGCAAAGAAAGTCACTTGGGGTACCCAAACGGATTAAGCAAACACCATCCCATGGACATGGGACCTGTTGGGCACCATTGCGGATGAGGTCAAGCTGCCCCAGGACATCCAGCTGGTGTGTCATCATGAAGTCTGGAAGAATAGCGTTTTCTGCATAACCATGCAAGTCCTACTGGTGGAAATGAGAATAATAGAAGAGAGGGTTTGGCAGGGCGTATTTGAGCCTACATGGACCCCTTACGGAAACTGTCACTACTTACTTCGGATGAAGAATGGGAAGTACCACTTCAATATCTCTGCTGAAAATGAGAAATGGCATCTGATGGAAGATACTGGGATACCGCCAATTGTCAAAGAATGTTCTGAAGTGTTTCCTGGGCTGCAAATTATATTATTAATTGACTTGCACTCTGGGTACGACACAATAGTGTTGTGTGAGGACGGCTGGTACTATGTTGCATTTCAGACTGCTGACGGTAGGTATAAGGTGACTGCACAAATTCAGGGAGCTTGCAATTCACTATTAGCATTTCTCCAAGTATCTCAGAAAGTATGTAATATCCACCTGATGTCAATTGTAGACATGATGTTTGACAATGTCGGAGTCAAAGGTCTGAAGTGTCGATACAGGGAGCAAGTGGGTAAAGGGTCGCCACGAATTGAAAGGTTGGTTACGGAACACCTCCAGAACCTCCCCAATGTACTTGCCATTGTGGAGAGAGCTCAATTAACCATTTCCTGAGAAAAATTTGACTAATGCTGGAACAGAATAAGAAAATTTGGGTTAGGCTATGGAGATGTGGGAAGCTGGCCACAGGCATCAGAGGTCAACTAGGGGTGGAATTGGCCCCTATGCAAGAACTGTACCAAGTGCAGGACATTGTTGGGACTTTGCACATACTACAGATTATGGATTCCTGAGTACGCAATAGTTGCAGGCCTCCTCTCCATGTCTCGATCTTGCTGAAGGATGTGAGTTTCAATGGGAGACTGAAGAAAAGAAAGCTATGGCAATGCTGAAGGAGGCTCTCTGCAAGGACCCTGCATTGATGATATTAGACATTTGTAATGGTGCTGGGCTAATTGACATGGGAGTCAATGCCAGCTCAGTAGGATGGTGGTTATCGTACAGCTGGAAGACGAAAATCAGGACCACCACCTATATTACTCTGAATGTGGACGTTGGGAATAAGGCAACGAAGTGATCAGATGTGGGAAAATGCGAGCACCCTAATCATATGAATGCTGCCAAGTTATTTTGCAGCAACATTTACGGGGTCATATTCCTTGTTGAAACAGATGCTAACACATTAGTGCATTAATGAAACATGCTAACCAATAACCTGCCAGGAGCCCTGGTCACCCACCAGATAACATGGATATGACAGTTAAATTTTGCACAGAAATGGATTTAAAGGAAACAGATTGGAGGTTCTGATGGTCTCTCATGGCGGCCTCGAGGTGAGGAGTAGCTGGAGCCAGAACAAAGGAAGACCTAGCAGATACACTTGACGCAACCTTATGGGGAATACAGGTGAAACAAGGACTGGAGAGACAGCTGAAAGAGAGAGCATATAATCCATTTGATTGGTTGAGGCTGAGGAAGGAATACATTGGGAAATGGGAGGTGATATGTGAAATTGTTGGAAACCATAAGCTGCCAGAAGGAAGAACTTCAAAGAACATGCCGCAGGTGCGGCAGGAAGCCACAAGATACCTTCTTTGAGATGGACAACCCCACCCCAGGCGGAGAACCAATTAACTGCCCACACAGGTGTTGGTGAGCACGGAACACAATAGGGATGCAATTGATGCTGCACACACTGTTTGCATGCACCATGGTCAAGAAGGGACATTACGAAATGTAGCAGAGCGATACTGGTGGCCTCAAATGTATTTTACGGTCGAAGACTATGGGAAAATGTGCTAACGGGGCGCAAAGAGTGCCCTGCTATGGTGTGATGAACCCCTGAAAACCCCAACCATTAGTAACCTAAGCCAGCAACTGGGAATGGACATATTGTGTATGCCCAAAATGCAGGATGGATACTACCTTCTGGTGGCAGCCAGGGAATATTTCAGCAGGTGGGCTGAGGCAAGACCACAAAAGCAGCATACATTGCAGAATGTAGCCAACTACTTGTATGATATGATAATTTGTCAGTTCGGAACCCCAGGAAGTATTGAAGAGAACACTGGAGCAGAGAACCAAAAATCAACTGACCTCCTCCCAAAATATTACAATATCTGGATGATCACAATAACCCCACACCATGCTCCCTCTAATGGAGTAACTGAATGATGACACTGACTGAGTGCAAATGTGCTATGCATACTCACAGCCCTCTCTGACAATCCGAAGGAGATGTGGATTAACTAACTACCATCAGTCCTTTAGGTTGGTAGAATCAGCTTTGGATGTACAACTGGATATTCGCACTTCTGCTTTGTATTTGGTCAAGATGCAGTACTTCAAGTAGACTTCGAGAACTGAACCTAGAATACCTGCAACTCGCACCAAGGAATCGACGATACAGTGTCACTGCTAGAAAGTCGAGTAAGGCAGCTGGCACACTGGCGAGACGATATTGCAGCTGCCATACAAAACCTACAGGAATCAAGAGTCACCAACCATCATGACTTCAACTAAGCACCTAGCTGCCAAGCTGAAGACCTATCAATTGCCAATTGAGTTCTCAGGTATGAATCTAACAAACAGCTGCCTCATGTCTCCACACTGGATGTTAGGATTAGAAAGCCCTACCACATTACAGTAATTGCCCTGAACTTTGGGTCTAACAGGATGGTGGCGCTTGATGCAGTAGACCTGGTGGGATGACTCGATTGTAGTCAACTGCCGCAGTAATTTACTCACAACGAAGACATAGACAGTGGGCAGCATATGCTGGCACCTAGTGTAACACAAGAAGTGGATTTGGTGCGATTCGAGGATTTTGAGTTGAATGTTGTGTCAGGTGGGAAATATATTGAAAGATGAATGATGTATTTAATTCAATGGAAAGATTGGGAGAATCAATTGTGAGTATGGCGAGAGGATATGCTGCGGTGCAAGGACTTTGTCGATAAAAGCAATGCTGAACATCTAGTGCTGGTGTTAGCAACGCGTCTGGGTAACCTGCCAGCAGTCCTGGTTTGGACTGGAAAAACGGGTCTGTTCTGTTCCAGAACCGTCCAAAAACTCGACCCTCTGCTTCTTGGCAGTCCAATCCCGGCTCCGTACCAATCAACCTGCGGGTTTCGCCGGGTTTGGCTAGACCCGTCAGGTCCAAACTCCGGTTTTGCATTTAGGGTTGCTCTATTTATGGTCGCATGCAGATATCTTACTGTTAATCCGAGAATATTAACGATTGTACATCGATATTCTTTTAGGATGAACTGGCCGCCTTCATGCTCAAAATATGTAGTCAAACGCTCCCTGCGCCATCCTGGAAATGAGCGTCAATGGAGCGTCAACGATTTTTGGTCTTGCATCCTGGGTAATCAGAGCGGGCATTGGCTGCAGCTAGTAATGACGGAGGTATTGGCCTCCGTTATAAGCAAAAGCAGATGCGACACGCTACCTGCCCCATCGTGGAAATGAGTGTCAAATGAGCATCAACGATTTAAAGTCTCGCATCTTGGGTAATATAAGTGGCGCATGATTGCAAACTTCTATTAAGGGGGAATTGGCAGCCTCTCTAAGCAGATAAGCAAGGGACATTCCCGTGACAGCCTTCTGGACAGTAACAACTAAGTTGATTTACAATGATGAAACAAAGAGTTCATGACGGTTTGAGCCTAGAATACCTGTCAGAACATCGTATATACACCATGACGGATGCATCAGGCTTTGATTACCAATGATGACAGGGCAGACATTGTTGACGCTCCTTTGAAGCCCATTTTCGTGAAGGGGCATGGAGCGTGTCGCTATCTTTTTTCCCTATCACAGCGGCCAATACTTTGATTATATATCGGAACGACCATATTGCTTTTGACTTACCTGACATACAAGACCAAAAATCATTGACGCTCCGTTGACGCTCAATTTCAGAACGGGGCAGGGAGCATGATCCTCGCTCTTTTGCCTATATAGCCAGTCAATACTGCATTTATGATTGGTCTGAGCCAATCGCCAAGCAGATTACCAATGATGCAAGACCAGAAATTGTTGACGCTCCGTTGACATTCATTTTGCCATGGGCGTATCCACAATATGTTATCATTTATTTTTGTGTAATATATCATGAATGGTGTTTTGGCAGCCTTTGTACCGTCTTCATATACTTTCTCCTTCATCAAAACATTGTTCTTTGAAATACATATTAATATATCCTTTAAAATATACTTCAAAGTGTCCGCTAATTTACGATAATAATACACTCAAGATCCCGTTTCATTCGATCAATGCTCATCTTCACTGTCAGGTTCGCTCAATTGGCTGCTGTTGTCTGCAGAATGGATGATTCTTCATCAGTCAGCAAATCTGGATCAAAATCTTTATCACACTTGCGATCCCTGGCATATGCATCATGATTGAAAAATTGAGCACTGGGAAGAGGTTTATGTATATACACATATCTGGGTGGCACACCATCGATTTCGGATAGATGAGCTACATCATTATCAACGGGTGGAACAAGTGGCGTTTTGGGTGGATGTGGCATCAGTTCGGGTATCGGCTGTCTGAGTCGCTCTGGGGGAGGTGCACCCGTGCCTTTGCGTCCCCAGTGTGTCGGGCGATTCTGTGCGATGCCATTTTGGCAAGGAAGGCAGTGGTCCGTCGGATTTTCCCAAAGCATAGCCGGGTGTCTTTCCATCGCAGCCTTGACATTTCTATGACCAGGGAACTCAACTCCCCGCTTCATCTCTTCTCGGACTTCGGCCCGAGGTTTCTTGATTAGGAATTGTGTTTCCTCTATTGCAGCGCGCAAAAACCCCCCTGTGGCCATTTTGGTCATATTCAAAGCCAGGTGCATGTCAGACTGTTCTAGCTGTACCCAACCTACTTGCCTTGCCACTGTTGCAGACATGTTGAAAACCTACAAGGAAATTTGTTGCTGCATGTACATATTAGATTCGACCATTAACTCAACCATATACGCTTCCGTAGCATCCTCTAATGTAGTGAAAGCCTGTTTGGTCCACTCTCGGAGATTCATATCACGAAATCTGTCCGCAAAAATCCGAAACCTGACAATCGCAGGAAGTTCGATTTCGCGGCCTGGGTGGACGAATCCCTTGGTTGACCATGGAGGTTTCCCATTGTGTGGGGTGATAAATTGGTCAAGTAGCTCTCTACGTACTCCAGGTGAATGTTATATCATTAATTGACAGCTGTGTACCTATATATGACAACACTTACATCCTATAGCATGTTGCTTCTTTTTCTTGCCGCTTCCAGTTTTACAGACAATATTCAACCATGCGTCCATGGTCATGGTTTTGGTGGCTGCATTTGCAGCGTCGCGGTGAACTAAGTGGTGTCTGCGTTGTAGTTGGGTCTCAGCAGGTGGCGTATTGGAAGAAGCGCCCATCATTCTGCTCGAGTGAGTTCCACCCTGACCTTGCTGAGGTGTTTGTGGAGCCATGATTGGCTGGTGGGGAAGTGAAGAGATAATGATAACGAAACGAAGTGGGAAGTCCTGAGGAAGAAGATAATGAAATGACGGGGGATGCCCTGAGGAATATTCAGTCGGCTTTGGGTCAAAATGGCATGCGTAACAGCCAACTTGCTCGTTCTACACAAGATGAATCCTGTTGTGCATAGCTGCCGGTGGCACGGGTTGCCAACCGTCCTGCAATTGACAACCAGTAGGTCCGATGTTGTGTGTTTGTTTACAGGGCTAAAGCACAGTGAACGACTGTCAAAATCATGCGTTTGTGTGATTAAAACAGTACATTCATTGTTGCAAAGGACGTCTGCTGATGTTTGTCCCGAGAAATCACTGCGATCTTACCTGATACAGACGCTAAACATCATGTCATGATGTACAGTTAACATTGCTATTCCTAATGTAGTGACGGTCAAAACGCAGATTTTGCTATGTTCAAGTCGATCAAGAGTACCAACCTCGACATAAAAGACGCAGCTTGCCTCTATCTGGTCCATACATTGCAACATCCATCATCTCGTCCATCAACAAAGTCAACACAAAATACAATGGTCAATCTTCCGAAAAAGATACTTTCACCACTACCGGCAGGCAAATACGGCAAATCGATGAAGCGCTCCACACAACGACGTCATCAAGCGAATCAGGGCAGAAGTGGCTTGGAAGCAGAACGGGTCCGAGACCTTGGAGCGCTGCGTAGCTTGCGATCCAGAAAGAAGCTTGCGGCAGGGTAAAGGCAAGGAACGCACTTCATACGCAACGAAGAGAAGCAAAAATGGATCGAGGATCATGTGGAAAGAGAGACCACCGTGGCAAGAAAGCTAGTTGTAGACGCAGAGATAGCAATTAAACAGGAGCAGGATGATATGAGAAATGCGGAAAAGGCAGGAGTGACAACCACCAAGCCTGAAAGAACATTTGGGGAGATGTTGAACGCCATCGGAGATTGTCTGAGCGATCTTGCAAGTTCGAATGATCAGGAGGATAGGGAAGATGAGGATGATGATGAAGAAGATCCTGCGGGGGGCAGGCTTAGCGAAGATGAAGAACCCGGCCGGGTGATGGGCACAATCTCTAAAACGGTACAGTATCACGTGGAGCGTTTTTGGCAGCAGCAGATGAAGCGTGACAAATTGATGCAACCAGGCTGGGGAGACACGGCCGACTACTTCTGTGAGAGGGATATGGAGTACAGGACCACTGAATTCAATGTTCCGGCTTTCATTCAACCTCAAATGGCTGATGATGCAGTGTCATCTGTGCTGACAAGATTTGGTGAGCCTCTGGAGACTCTTGATAGCGGCCCCAGAAAATCGCACGAGCCGCAAGTGACTTTTCGACCAAGGAGTAGTCATATGAGGCTAGGTTCGCGGAAACTGCAGACACACGAACGCATTCCGTCCCTCCCGCCCGCCCCAATGCCTGATTGGTCACAGATTCAGCAATCCAAGCCTGTTGAACCCGTAAGCTTTAACCCCTGCATATTGCATCCCACGCAAATCATCATATACACATCAGATTCCGCCGAGGACATGGTGACAGCACCTGCGTTGCCGGAGGAATGAATAGGCAAATTGTCATTCGTGACGATGTATCAATTTGAAATGCAATACCTGTACCTATTTTGCTATGTGTCAGCTTTTACTTGATCTCAGTGACCAAATTGTGAGACATGATAATTCGTCTATGGATATGCAAGGGCCGGACAGGCCATGCCAATGTTCTAGACATCAAATCTCGTTGACTGATGGCCAATGAACGTAATATCGTCCTGCCCGTCACTATTAAGTGAGACGATTCAAACTAAATTACAGACGAAACGCACTAACAAAATACAAGTCAGTGATGTCATACAAGTCATAGATGCAGCGGTCAATGCGCAATATGAAGCTGAATGAATGACGACCATGATGCTGCATTCAATCAGGGATCCAACTGCGTAACTTGCTGCACAGACCTGGTGCACATAGTCAAGATGTGGAAAACTGCTTATGGAAGGTCATGGAAATCGCAGAGAATGAGCTGGATGAGGAAAGGTGAGGAAGACGGGCTGAATATATCAAAAAGTAGTGTATGGATATATATGCAGGTAATTGCCGGCCGACAGTGCTGGAACGTGATGGGGCAACGGCACTTATCACTGACATACTGTGTCAAGTGGTGGATCAGCAATCGGGAGGCTTAGAAGCATTTGGATGCAAATGTTTATACATAGAAACGATTCATTAGCTGCCAATGACGACTATATTAACTTTTGCATACAATTGTTGAGCACCCACTGACTGTTGGTATGTCATTAAGTTGAGCGTCAACAGAGCGTCAACCATTTTTAGTCTTACATTTTTGGCAAACACACGGCTGCATAGTCACATCCTTCTAAAGTGATTGTATTGGCGGTTTTTATAGGGAAGAAGGATAGTGACACGCTCGTTGACCAATCCTGGAAATCTGCGTCAACGATGCGTCAACAATTTTTGGTCTTGAGAGTCTGATCATCAAACAGAAGACATTGTCGCCGTAACACATGATTAAAGTATTGGTCGCCTTTAAGGCCAAAAATGCTGGAGTTGACATTGCTACTATGTCATAAAAATGAGTGTCAACGGAGCGTCAACTATTTTTGTTCTTGCATCTTGGATAATCAAACAGCTGTGCGACGATATTAAGCTATAATAGAAGTTTTGGCCGCCTTTATATCAAAAAACGGCCGAGACTACATCGCTACCACCTCCTAAAAATGACCGTCAACGGAGCGTCAACGATTTTTGGTCTTGCATCATGGACACTCAAAGCGCTGTGCAATGACATTAACTCATAATCAATGTATCGGCCGCTGTTATGGGCAAAAATGCTAGTGATGATATCGCTACCACCTCGTAAAAATGAGCGTCAATGGAGTGTCAACAATCCTTGGTCTTGCATCTTGTACAATCTGATGGGCTACAGAAAAGCATTAACCCATATTTAACTCATCCGCTCCATTTATGGGCACAAATGCTACAGATTATATTGCATCCGCCTCCTGCAATTGAGCGCCCACTGAGTGTCAACTATTTTTGTTGGAGATCAGTAAGCTACACAGCAATGAACTGCTGCACATTGTTACAGAATTGAGTCTTACGCGGTCAGTCTTTTCAATATGTCCTTGTATACAACTTCACAAATATGCATGCAATGTCTCACAGATCTGATTTTTTGGTTGTAGCTGTAGAGTCAATATTCAATAACGCACAGTTTGCTATACGGTATCGTTACCTTCGGCAGTTTTTCGAGTCGGATTACCCACAATTCTAATTCTGACAGCCATGTCAGCTTCGAAATCTTGAAACACCTCATTGCTCGAGGTTATAATCTCATCCAAAAATGAACGTATCTTGATTCGTGATTTGAGCGACCATACTGTACAAATCGTCTTCGATGCTTGGTGGGCTTCAATGAATGTAGGCTCAAAGCGGTGTATTGCTTGGAATAATTCTAGACATGCGCCTTCGTGGCGATTTTATTTACACTGCGGAATTGAGGAGACCGGCAGCCCTGGCATCATATGTATCGTTTGTCATCAAGTTCTTCGCCATCCATCAGAACATGTGACCAGCTCAATGGGGAAACACTTGCTGGCAAAAGCTCACATCGCAAAGTTAAATGAATTAACAGAGTCAGAGGTTACACAATTGTCAAGTTTGACAGTTGATGAAACAGCTTTGGCCATCCTGAGGAAGTAAGAAAGTCGAGGAATCACAATGGTATGTTCGCAGAGGAAGATCATATTTGACACCCAGGTCGATCCATATTGACCGAAATCACAGACAATACATTCTAAACTGGCAGCTAAGGACTTTGAAACTTCCGAATTTCGCCAAGACACGTGGAATCACTACCTCATGTTAGGATTTGTTTCAGCTCATATTCCTTGGAATGCTATATCTGATCTAGAGCTGTGTCGGTTGTATAAGGCATTGCACAATGACCTAGTGCTGCCGTCCGCTACGACTCTTATCAACATTTGCCGGACGGAATACGCACTGTCCATGGATGCAACCATGATGCAATTGCCATCACGTGATGAAGTCAGTTTCACTTGGGAGGGATGGACATCTCCGAACAAACTAGCCATAACGTCAGTCATTGCATACTATATGGATCAAAACTGGGCCTTGCGGGAACTTCAACTTGCTTTCGATGGGAATGATCGCCTCATCTTTTCCCGTTCCGAAAGCTGATTCAGGATGATAGGTCAAGGCCCAACATACTAGAGCAATGCTAGCCATACAGTTGAAGGACGTGCTTGATCTTTCTGAGCTTACCGACAGCCGTTTGCTTGGTATTACGACACAGAATGCTTCCTGAAATTACTCGATGACACGCGAGCTGCAATCAACACTCAAGGCCTCTGCAATCCAGTGGCCTGCATTGAGGAACCACATACCATGCATGGCGCACGTCATACAGCTGGCTTTAGGTGCATTCATAAGCAGTCTCGGTGTCAAAGGCTGCACCAAGTCTTGGGAAGCCAATGAGCGCGATCAGCAATTTGGAGAGAATGAGAGCATAGACATTGGGAAGAGTCATAGACTTCGAAAAGAGGGCAGCGCTAGAATCAATAAGGTGTCGGCCATGAAACCAGGTTTAGCCAAGATAATTGAGAAAGTGTGTATTTCATGATATTTTGGAAGTCCTGAAAGTGACCTTCATATGGCAGAGAATGCTTGCTGTATTGATTACGCTGACACCTGGGCGTCGAAATGAGTTCATTGACTGTCAAACAGCCAATATTTGCATCACCGTATTACCAATTCTGGATCTGGAGACGCGTTGGAACTCAACATTGGAGTTGCTCGAGCGTGCCTACCGATTAAGGGATTGCACACGCCAGTCGCTCCAAAATCCAAAATACACCGATAACTGGCCACTTTTCACCACTCAAAAAGAGTGGACCATTGTGAAGTATGTCATGGAAGTATTGAGGCCATATCGATATTGAACCCTGTGGATGTCAAAGAGGGATACAGTCACATTGCATCATGTTATCACAGTGTAAAATGACATGTTCGATCACATGGACGGCGTGATGCAAGCATTGGCCGTGATGAAGGCTCCATGGAAGGAAGAGTTGTTCTTCGCTGTGAAGTTAGCTTGACAGAAGCTGTCCAAATACTACACTGAAGTGACTCCAACGACGGGCATGCTGCTCATTTCTGCACATATCCTCGATCCTTTCCGGACGGTGCAATTAATTGGAAAGTGGGACAAGGGAACGGATATTAATACTGAGGACAAGACATCCTATACTACTCAATACCAAGAGGCCTTGCTGAAGTATGTGGAGAATAAATACAGTGTCAAACATCGACGTGTGCCGGTCGATAAGCACGAAAGCTTACCGAGCAGCATTCTCATCTCCTCCACAACGGCTGCAGGATCCTGTCAATCATCCTTTGATCCATATGACTTGTCAAGCAACGATGAAGAATGCTTAATGCCTAACAATGTGGCTGAGACGACACCTGGACGAAGCAATCGCGCAGCATGTCTATTGACTGCCCCCAGGCTGTTTTTGAATTCGCTGCCTGAAGCACCAAAGAATTGCGGGCAAACTAATCCAAATCTCGATGATTTCCACTCCGACCCAATGCAGATTAGCGGTACATTTTGGTTACCGGACATAACCGACTTGTGGTGTCAACAGGAGGAAACGCACTCAAACTAAGCCAATCTTCCAGTGTGGCACGCGACATCTTCTATATCATACCGCATGATGTCGGAGTGGATGCCAGTTTTTCCCTTGGCCGAGATGTTCCCAGCTGGAGGCAGTCAAAAACCACAGGTGAGACCCTTCGCGAAAAAGTCGTTGTGAGGCAGTATGCTCCAGACAATGACGGGATTTTGGCAGGAGCTGACTCAGAATTGGACACAACAATCACAGAAAACAACTCGGAAATGAACGAAGAAGTGGAAGAAAGGAAATTGCACTGAATGGCCGAGATTGACGACTTCTTGGAGATGTGGCAGGGCAGCCAAAACCTACGTGCTACCCAGACGGAATCTCGCGCTCAAATCAAACTCACGACTGCCGTGGGATAGATTTCGGACACCGAAGAGATTGTCAAAGCATTGTGGTCACTCTTTCAACATGATGGTGTGGCTGCATTCAAATTGTCAAAAAGATCTTCTTTGCCACCACCTTTGTCTGCAGAGGACCTTCTTGGGGGACGAACTCAAGTATGAAATGTCCGCCAAATGCGAAGAATCAACCGTCATCCAGTCAAAAGCGGTGAGGATTGTGCACCTGAAACCATTTCAGATACTGAAGATTGGCTTAAATGGAATGGGGACTTCGATAATCCAAATGACAGTGAAGACGATTGGGCGGCGGATGTTGAATCTGATATAGAGCAAGACAATATCATCAACGATCCGGAATGCCCAGAGCGGTGGGATGTGAGCACCGCGCCAAATGTTCCCGGGTTGATTTGGCCTACACCGGAGTCAACTAGACAGGCTGAAAAGGTGTTGACGACAGTCAATGTAATCGAAACGAGGAGGAATAGAGGAGGGAAGAAAAAGTAGGACACAATGCGTCAATGTTTCACCAGCTTGTTTATGTATCTTGACCGATAGTTATAGTCAGATATATCATGGGGGAATGGTGAGCAGTACCTTGTGAATACCGGTCGATCAACCGATGTATAGCAGGCGCAATGAACCTTTTGAGAAGATACACATATTTTAGTTGTGTGAGAGCGAACAGTGCAAGAATGTCACTGCGCTCGGCTTTGCGATAGGGCCAAGTCTGAATCGGTGCGAATGACTACCAAGAAGTTCAAAACATAATGAAAACTAGTATCGATGGCAGCAGATGTTGAATGGACAATGCATTAAAATGAACATCAACAAAGCGTCAACGATTTGTGGTTTTGTAAGTACGGTAATTACACAGTGATTTGGTCGCTGTTATGCATAAATGATGCATTGGCTGCTTGTATATGCAATAGCGACAGCAACACGGTCTGCGCTCCATTCTGAGAATGAGCGTCAACAGAGCGTCAACAATTTGTGGTTTTGTAAGTACGGTAGTTACACAGTGATTTGGTCGCTGTTATGCATAACCGATGTATTGGCAGTCTTTTTGGCAAAAGGGACAGCAACATGGTCACTGCCCCTTTCTGAGAACGGGCATCCGTGGAGTGTCAACGATTCTTAGCTTCGCATCTTGGATAATTTATATTCCTATTGTTTGCAGACATCCATTCATCAGATATTGGCTGCCTTTACTGAGAAAAACAACCGTGATATGATCGCTGCCACATCCTGAAAATGAGCATCAACGGAGCGTCAACAATTTTTAGCTTCGCATCTTGGGTAATCTATATTCCGATTGGTTGCAGACATCCATTCATCAATTATTGGAAGCCTTCACTGGCAAAAACATCAGCGACATGCTCCCTGCCGCATCCTGAAAATGAGCGTCAATGGAGTGTCAACACTATTAGTTGTTGCATATTGGGTAATCAAGGCACCACGCTGATCTTCGCGTTCATAACGAAATTATTGACTGCCCTTATAGGCAAAAATACAATTGAACAAAGGTAAAACACCGATTCCAAATTAATAGATATTGCAAGCTGCAAAGCAAGCAAAACCATATCCTTGGTTGTTCAAAACGTGATTTTGATAAGATACAATTAACATACTCCAAAAACAAGAGCCATAATTGAATCTATGGATGGACCCGCTGACAACCCGCCCAATTCAGACGGGCTGGGAGTTTACCATCGAGCCGTACCAGAGTTAACGGTTCAGGTTTATTGACAACCCAGACCATCAATTTAGTAACGGTTCAGTTTCGACCCGGACCTGGACCCGAAGTGACAGTCTGGAACCGTTGCTAACACTATCTAGTGGCATCAGATAACCTGTCCAAACAATGATAGGCAAGTCCAGGGTGTATGATGGTGGAAGATGGGGAAGTGGAAGGGAGAAGATCCATGGCATAGACTGTAACAAAAAGAGTTGGAGAATATCAAATCCACACCATTGAGTGGATTAGCAAAATGGTGGGGGAAGAAATATTCCTATTGGCTGACATGCACCCGCATTACACTCAATATTCCTACCATGCTCCCTTAACCCTCTAGCAACCTCGGGAGAAGAGAGCCAATGACCATTGCAGGAGTGGGAATAAAATTCACCATCCAGACAGGTATAATCAGCAAGATATGCCCAACCTTGGAGTACAAGTGTGGAAAGAGGTGGGGAAGAAGTGATGAAGTTGTAAAGAGACATGAGAAGAGCATACTAGGGAAGTTGGGAGCTATATTGAAACTGGCAAAAGAAGAAATTGGCTCAAAATACCCCTTAAGATATATAAAGATCTCCCCCCTCCAATGCTCTTAAGCAAAGACAGCAACTTTGCTGCACTGTTGATCTCCCACTGCAAACTGCTGAGTGCACCAAGTATGGACATCTCAAACATAACCAACAACGAACAATCAGGATAACATTTACATTATTTCATGACATCACAGTACCACTCTGGGACACCATGGATTATGAAGCATCCTTAACCACTCCCACAACTAAGTAGGGATTTCATCTCCAGTAGACCTGTCGAATCTCTGCAAGAACCCATGGCGATTGCTGCTTGGAAGTACACCCCACAGAGCCAAGAGATATTGATCCTGGAGATGGACAATCAGTTTGGTGACATAACCAATCCTTCCAACGTGCAGGTCACATGGCGAACCAACTTCCCAGAGAGAAGCCCAGACTGGAGGATGATAAAATACAAGCAACACCACAACTGCCTTCAGGCTCTTCATTACTCCAGCTCGGTATAGAAGATTATCAATCCATATTGCTCTTCCCACCAGAGCGAGACCCAAGGAAGGAAGAAGCTGGGAGACCTTCAGCAACACTATCCTGAACTTCAGGAAATCCTAAACAATTCCAGAGATAGTGAGATGTTGCGGCAATCAACCCTGATCCCCAACCAATCACCTGGAGGTCCCAAGGTGGTAAATGGATACCTCAATCCTGCATGAGTCAACTGAAGTCACCAAGCTCAACTGTACATCCAAAGCCATCCAGTAGTATACTTCCAGAGACTCTTTGGAAGCTAACCTCCACTGGAAGAAGGAGTCAACTACAAAGCTATGGGTCTGAAATGGTACTGGGGGTTAGTAATGCCACTTAATAATTACTGTGGCATGGATGACCGCCATAATGCCAACCAACATCATACCATCACACCATCAGTATGTTCTGCCGACCATCGGATACCTGTACCACCTCCATCTGATGATTTGAGCAAGATGATTTCACCGCAAGCTCCAGGAGCCAAGGGAACGGAATTGTAAAAGGATAGATGTAACATTAGAAGGCTTTTGATAGAACTAGCCCAGGATTGTTCAGAGGATAGAACCAGCACTGCTGCCGATGGAGTGACTGGTGCATTCCTGCCAGCGCCCACTGAGAAAGAGGCCAGTATGAACCCACTAGCTTCCACTGAGAAACAGGCCAGTACAATCCAACCTGCACCTACTGAGAAGTGGCCATTCAATCCTGCCAGCTTCCACCGAAAACATGGCCAGTGCAACACCAGAGATTACTAAACATCCTCAGTAGAAGGGTATGCCAAAGTTCGACCAGCCTTCCACTCCCTGCAGGGAAAAAAGTTGTTCAGAAGATAACACTGAGGGTGAAGAATTCATCATCTGCTTTCGAGAATGGCTCGGCCTCACACCCGACTGCAAGAGAATGTTAGATGATCCAACACAGTCGTTGGCACACTACAACAGATCAATGGGGAACGAAGCCATAACCATCTTCCAACAAGCAGTAAACACGGACCGTGGGTTGGAAATCGAAGTCTGGGTTCATATCACAGTGGCCATATATGCAATGTTTTAGGCAATAGTTTCATTGGACACTCGGCTTGAAAACATCCCATGCTTTGCAACAGGTCAAGGGAGAAAGCGAGCAGATACGGAGGGTGGCAGAAGATGCAGGTATGCAAGGCATGAGAGTCCGTATGTTATTCCTCTAGGTTTACGGTTATCCTTCCAAGTTGTGTCTTTCCTTTGGGTTAAGGTGTTTCTTCGGGTTTGGGAGTTACCTTTTGGTCTACCTCTTTCGTTTGGGTTAATGTAATTCTTATGTTATTTCAGGTTTCGGTATAAGGATATATGAAAGTGATGAGGTGTGCTCCGCACAAATGCCCACGGAAGAGATTTGGCAGGATATTCGGTGTTTCACCACCACTACCGGCACTGACATCTGAAGAGGGAAGCCAGCCGGGGGCATCCAAAGATACAGCGATCCCAGGGATTGGCTGAGTCACTAGGGGCATTTGCGGAGATTCAGGTATCCTGGAGTTGGACCGAGCAACAGGGGTGGTGTGTGGTGATACAGGGGTAACAGAGATGGACTGAGCAATGGGGAGTTGATATTTGGCAAACCTCAGGGTAGATAGTCATCATCCTATCATCATACAATGAAATACACACTCTATCTTTCCCAGCTCTTGGTTCCACACATTCTTGTTGAGCATTCATAGATCCACACAATTGGTGTGCATCTACACGGCCTGGTAGCCAATCCTACAGCCATACATTCTCTGTATCATCCACATGCCTCGCACAAATATTCCCATGAATTCTCTTTGGATGGGGTGAGAGATGTGGTGCAGTGTTGATGATGGGGTCTCCGCCAACAAGCTTACAATGTTGAATGCAGCTGTGGCGGCTCAAGAAGTGTAGTAACAGAGTGAGCAGGTATGTTAGACCACCTGGCCCTGAGGAACCACATAAATTGCATGTATTTATGAAAGCTTGGCAACAGTGCATCGTACCAGGAGCTAGCAATGATAGAGTGTGTATTTCATTGTATGGTAAGATGGTGTCTATCTACCCCAGGGTGTTCCAAATACACTACCCATCGATCAGTCTGTCTCTGTGATTCCTGCATTCTGGTATGCCCCCCACCAGCTTCCTCCGCATACTCTGAATAGCACATGACAGGAGAAAGGGTTTTCTCACCACAACTCCTCCTCTCCTGTTGTGCAAAGTACACATATTCTCTGTCATTCTACATAACTTTACACTGAAAACTAGAATATGATATAAATAACCTAAACACAAAAGCAAGACATAAACCTAAAGGAAAACTATAAATGCAAAGGAAAGACAACATAATGACTGTCACTCTTTGTTCACCTGCTTTGTCCTACCAACCTCTGTATAGGCCATCCTTTTTGTTTGACCTCTTGCAAAGTACCATCAGCAAAATGTAATTCGGTCCGGAAGCCACACGCAATCCTCCCAGACACTCCGGGCGACCTCACCAGTGCTTCTAAGTACTTCCAGACGCTCCCAGACCCCCTTGGAGCTAAGCAAAGTGCTCTCAGACTCTGCAAGAGCATTCTCAGGTGCTCCAGAAAGCACCTGCAGTTATGGAGGTGCATTCAGGATGCTCCATCTAGGATAGTCAAATTTCGGAGCTCCTGAGACCTCTGCGCAGATCTGCGGGAGACTTCGAGAGAAGCTGAGACCGCTGCGCAGCTCTGTGGGATACTTCGAGAGCAGCCGGGACTGCTGCGCAGCTCTGCGGGAGACTTGATGCCGTATTCTCACGGGAGACTTGATGCCGTATTCTCATAGCAGTGGTTCTTACATAACCACAAGGCATTTCCTCTTATCATATTCATCTTTGTTACAGTCACAAGATTCGCTACATCATAATTTGGCATGCATTATTTAAGTCTCTCTATATATACATACGGTCAA
>Ga0307515_10002271_pt1 | contig 42105 bp, 38 predicted proteins | sample 17_EM_MG_FD_194513 | JGI IMG/M metagenome (GOLD analysis project Ga0307515, IMG submission 194513) | Populus trichocarpa ectomycorrhiza microbial communities from riparian zone in the Pacific Northwest, United States - 17_EM | ecosystem: Host-associated > Plants > Roots > Unclassified | place... | reverse complement strand
GATGTTCCGGAACATTTCTGCCTCATTCCGGAACGAGTCATCCTTATTCCAGAATGAGTCGTGTATCGCTTTAATCGGCTCTATTCCAGATTGCTTGCCTTATTCCGGAAAAGATCTTTAAAGGTTAGGCTAATTACTAGGTGGTACAGTAGGTAGAGGCTCGCCAACGGCCACACGTATACCACGAGTCGTGAAGTTCTTTAAAATAGATGCATTTTATGCCTTCATTTTTCTTCGTTTCTAGATTTAATTGGTAAATAGTTATTACATAGGGTCTAGAATAACCTTAAATTATGCTAACTACGCCTATATAATGTCGCTAAAAGATCTACTTAATAAGTGTATATTTGGTGGTCGAATAATATTTTATAATAAAGCGTGAGGCATTTTGCAGAGCTCTTGTAAGCTCTTATAAGCTCCTTTATAGTATTAATTTTACTTAATAATCGCCTAATTAGGCTTAGCGCAGGGGCTATCGCAAACTTTAAAATTTTTTTATTAATTCTTTCTTACCTACTACCTCTACGTATAACTTAATTAGATCTATAATATACGCACCTTTTCTATAAGTTCTAAATATATATTTAACTCTACTGCCAGCTTAAATCTAACACCAGCAACAGCAATATTATCCTCCGCGCCCGCACCTAATGCGGCTCCCTTACCTTCTACCAATACTCCTTCCGCAAGCCTAGCTATTATAGGTATAATTAAGGATATAGCAATCAACGGTGTAGCTGTTAAAAAGGAAATATAGAGTGTTCTTTCTACTGCTATAGAGGAAAGCCTTGTACAAATTAGCCAACGGAGGACTCCCCAGGCGAGCCTCTAGCAAGAGCTTATAGAAGGCTTACTAGTACTTAGATTAACTCTTAAATAAAGGGGACTCTGCTATAAAGTTCTATATAACCTCAATTAATAACAGTAAATAAGGAAGGTAATTAATTAACCCTATTGGCGAAGCTGCGCAAGCTAAAGGAAAGGAGAATAACAGCGAGTAAAATTGGTGCAGCTAGGAGAAATCTAAATCGCAATCGCGCTAAACCTAATTAGGTAATTAGTCTATGGCTAGTAGAACGTTAGAGAGCCCGGCTTTTAACAGATCTTAGTAGGTTTAAAGCTTTACGCAATTTATAAATTTTAGTATTAGGGAACGCGATTAACTACCCCCTACCTAATTAGTTTCTACTACTTATAGACTATATCTATAACGTGGAAAAGCCTTTAAATACACCTACAAATTGCAGCGTAACCTAGTTTAGATGGAATCTAATAGTATTATGGTGGTTTAGGGGTGGTAAAATTTAATCTCTAGAGTAATAGAAAATCTTATTAGAAAATTAAGATCTTATATTTTTATACCAGAGATCGCGACTCTACTCTGCTAAATAATAGATTATAATATCTAAGATATATAACCACTTATTTTACAGTTAAAATTAACTTAATTATATATTGGTCCTTATTTATAATCATTAAGAAATAGCTAAAATCTATATATTCACTAAAAAGTCAAAAAAGCTCTATTAAATCTCAATATAGCTTCAATCTTAATATAATTTTAAATCTTTTCCAGAATAAGGCAACCTCTTTTCCGGAATAAGGCAAGCAATCTGGAATAGAGCCGATTAAAGCGATACACGACTCATTCTGGAACAAGGACGACTCGTTCCGGAATGAGGCAGAAATGTTCCGGAACATCGTATGTACCGGTATCAGTCGGAACAACTATAGCGCCTACTAGGTATTACAATAACTTTAAGTAGTAGATATCTATATATCTATATAGTTTTATTAATATTAGCAGACTATTTAATAAGATATAATATGTGCTTAGGCTTTTAATAATATGTTTTTTAACTTTAATAAAATTAATATTAGGACTAAGCAATAGCCGTATTATAAAATTTATACTATTTAAAAGCCCTAAGTCTTAAAAATAATGTATAGACTTTTGGTAATAATAACGCGTTATATAAATAAATAAATTAGATATCCGCAATCTCCGTTTTACGGATTTTGCTTAGGATTTTAATAAAACTCGCTAAACCCTCTCAGACGTGATTTTGCAATTCGGAAGACGGCGTAGGTTATTCCGATGCTAGCTAAAAAATCGCGTCTGAGCTCGCTGAGGTAATCGACTACGGTTCGTTGCTCTGTTCGCGTCCTTCGACACCATCCTATGATTAATTCCACTAACTCATTGGTTTACAACCAACCCCTTTATTTACCACACCTATGTCGACGATGGAACGCCCTACGAAACGACTTCGGATGGCCATGCCAGACGACCGCGAAGGCATGTCTGAGCTTGAGCGCGACCGCCGATATAATGATCTTCGGCTCAAAGGTACATTTGAAGATATTTTCATGAAGTACGCGAAAGATTTCACTGATGTGGGGGACGAGATTGATCTTGAAACTGGCGAGATCGTCGTAAACAATGGCCATATCTCGCGGATGCGCGACGAGCAAGATATTGGGGATAGGGATGCTGGTCGGATGCTGAGGGTATTCACGGAGGACATGGTCAAGAACTTCAGCGATGGTGATGCCGACGAACTGGCAGATGAGGTCGGCCACTCAGACGGTACTATTACAAATGTATGTCCATAACTTTTCCTGTGATTTATGGTTATCTAACGCTGGTTAATATGTTTGTATATTTGTGCTCACATAGCCATAGGATACTAGTGAATTCGAGGCTTGTGAAGGTGATGTCATCATTGGAAACATCACTAAAGCCAATGTTAATGGCGACCTTAATATTATCGAGGACACTCATAAGTCACATGTCGGAACAAACATCAACTTGAATGAAATGAACGGGGGGCAACTGCGCCTGACTGACCCCACAAACAAACGTCTAGGAAGAAGACCTGATGCTGCTACTTTTGAAGCCTTAGGCCAAAGTATTGCATTGCAGATTGCACGGTTCATGGGTCAATGGCGTGAAGATGCATTTATCACCGATTCTGAATGGTCAGCCCCTCAATTGCCAGTTCGAACGCCTACCCGGCGCTTTTTACCCGAATCACGATCCGTCCCATTGGCACGTTCGCCGTATTCCCCGCCTGGGAGCATTTGGGCTCTACCAGAAGCGTCCACATCATTTCAGCCTGCACATCCGGCCGCTAGACAACTTCTCATGGATCATGGCGCGTCTTCAGCGATTACAGAAACCCCTCAGAAAGATAGCTGCGGCGTGGATGACAATTATGGTGACAACATATCTGAAAGCAACGCCGATGACGCCGATGCATCTAGTGAACAAATATTGCCGAGTTACCTGGATAGATCTCACCACACTTACCCCGCTAATACATCCGCTAAAAGGGTGGGAAGTGGTCGGAAGTCTCGGTTTACGTTTTCTGAGGCAGACGACAATCTTCTAATCAAGCTGAAAGAAGAACACCAATACACCTGGGCAACGATTTGTTCAAATTGGCCAGACATCCCTCCTTATACAGTCCAGTTTCATTACCATAAGCATTTGAAGAATAAAACCCGGCAAACACTAGAGTCTACTCATGACGACGTCAACATAGAGGAAAATCAATCGCACTACGAACCAAGCATTTCAAGAGAAAAATCGAATACACCTAAGTTTAACTCTCCCAATCTTCACCATCAACGCTCGGAATTTAGTTTAACATCAAAGACTACGAGCTCTCCAATAAAAGCAGGATGTATTTTACCAATGAATAAGAGTAATCGAAGAGCAATCGGGACGTCTCAAATGAGCATCACTCCGCACTCAGCTGAACGGCCGAAAGCACGAAATCCCACTGCTTCCGTGGAAACTCCGGACATAAGAGAAAATAGTGCCGTACCGGAAATTCCGGACACATCAGAAACCAGATCCCTGCCCAAAATCATAGAGCTAATCGAACCTGGCTCTTTAACAAATGTTCAGAAGACAACAAAAGTAGGCCCTGTACCCAACTTTCGGAAGACAAAGGAGCCAAGTCCTTCACATGAGAGTGTGAAGACTGTGAATTCTGATCAAGAAAGCTTGCACTCTACGAAGTTCTTGAGTATAAGCGAGGTTATAGTCTCTCAAGCTCCCACACATCGAAACCGACGAACTTTAGGTCGCAAAAAAACAAACGGCGTGTTGAAGAATGGGTTACTCCGACATGAAACGACACTTCCGCCCCAGACACAATGCACACTGAGTAAACTTACACAAAAACGCAAGTTTCAAACAGATGAATCAGATTCCGGCGATGAACTAGCGCTCTGATGCTCTACGGGAGAATCGCTCACGGCTCAAGACACAATAGCTGGTAGCTATTTATTGCCCTCTCGCCCTTTTTGCCAAGCAATAAAACTACATGAGATTCATAAAATCCCGTTCTAGCTTCAATCAGAAAGATCAACAAAGTCATTCAACTTTTAGATTCATATCAATTACTGTCGCTTTTTGATACTGTTGTGAAACGCGCGAGAATATATACATAAAAGTAGAAGCTTTTTAGATCGTGTCCCATAACGCGAAAATTTACAAAGGCTTTCCACCAATAAACGCACTCCAAGGGCGCACTTCGCTCGGGATTCCTTCTTTACGAGGTAATTTCTCACTCATACATTGAGCAAACAGCACCGCAGTCTGAAATTCAGTTAGAAAGATTCAATATGAACTATTCCTTTGACTTACCTTAGGCTCCATAAATAGGGGTACTCCGAAATCAACGGCGTTCCTCCGCATCACGTAATCCTCGTCAACTAGTGAGGAAGCCCTTGCTTTGGCTAGGTTGAAGACGCCGCGGATGTCATACTTTTCGAAAACCTCGCGCAACGCTCTCTTGTCTTCCTTAGGAAACTCTATAACTTCCACCTCCACACTCCCATCTTGGGATGCATCTTCTAAATATTTCTTGACTTCCTTGTTCGCGGCGTACATCCTATAGCCAAGTGGATTTAGGTAATCCACGATTTTGACTAATTCATTCCTTGAAGTATCGCCGCCAAAGAGAAGCCCCTCACCCGGCTGCGGAAGGCGGAAATTCATTGTTGACTGCATTGATGTCCAGTATGCTTCTACTAGGTCCTTGCCGAAACAAGCCATCTCTCCAGTACTCGCCATCTCCACGCCAAGGTAGGGGTCCGCCCCCGCGAGACGGGTCCACGAGAACTGCGGTACTTTCGTTGCAAGGTAGTCCCTTTTGACTGACATGAGATCAACTGGCTCTGGTACCTCTCTACCAACAAGGGCTTTGGTAGCAACGTCGATGAAGTTGGTTCCAAGAACCTTGCTGACAAAAGGGAAGGATCTTGAAGCGCGGAGATTGCACTCGATAACCTTCAGCTTTGGTTCTCCACCTTCAGGATCATCTACTTTGATAATTTGCATATTAAAAGGACCCGTTATGTTCCATGCGTTGGCGACCTTCTTGGCGATTTCCTTCACCCTCCCAATGGTTTGCTTGTCGAGATTTACGGGCGGCAGTACTAACGTCGCATCTCCAGAATGGACACCAGCGTTTTCAACGTGCTCGCTGACAGCGTGGACAAGCAGATTTCCGCAAGACGCCACAGCGTCTACATCGATTTCCTGCGCGCCTTCAATGTATTTCGTGATGACAACCGGATGGTCTGGTGAAACGTCACTCGCTGCGAGTAGCTTATCTTTGAGTTCGCTCTCTGTATATATAACGGTCATAGCAGCTCCAGATAGAACGTAGCTTGGTCGAACCAGTACAGGATATCCGACGGATCGAGCAAACTTCTCTGCTTCTTCAACAGATGTTAATTCTTTCCAAGCCGGTTGATCGACACCAATCGAGTCAAGGATCTGGGAGAATTTATGGCGGTCTTCAGCTTTGTCGATGTCGTTAGGATCTGTGCCAAGTACTTTTGCTTTGCCGGACTCCTGGAGCTTCAATGCAATGTTTTGGGGGAGCTGGCCCCCCACAGAAACAACCACCCCACTGGCAGACTCCAGTTCGTATATGTCCATAACTCTCTCATAGCTCAACTCTTCAAAGTAGAGTTTATCGGCCACGTCGAAATCAGTTGAGTACGTTTCTGGATTATAGTTGATCATCACAGTCTTTTTGCCGAGTTTATTTAATGAAAGCGTGGCGTTAACTGCACACCAGTCAAATTCCACCGAGCTACCTATACGGTAGACGCCACTTCCAAGGACAACAACTCCATGATCGTCAAACTTCACGTCGTGTGAAGAAGCGTTGTACGTCGTGTAGAGATAATTAGTGTCAGCTGGGAATTCTGCAGCTAGAGTGTCGATCTTCTTGACCCATGGCCTAATGCCAAAGCTCTTTCTCCGTGCCCGTACCTCGTCTTCAGTACTGTTCACTGCTTTTGCAATCTGCTTGTCGGAGAATCCTAACTTTTTGGCCTTCATAATCATTTCCTTCTTTAGTCCATACAGACTACCAATATCCTCGAGCTCGTGTGTACAGTCGACGATGTTTTGCAGCTTGTATAGGAACCACTTGTCGATCTTTGTTAAATCGTGTACTTTATCCACTGAATAACCTTCGTGCATCATAGCTTGGCCAATAGCGAGCCAGCGTCTATCTGTCGGGTTCTTCAGTGCGTCATCCAGGTCTTCAAATTTGCCACCTTGAAAGCCTAGAAACTTCGGATCAACTTGTCGACAGGCTTTTTGAAAAGATTCTTCAAACGTCCGACCAATCGCCATTACTTCACCGACAGACTTCATAGAGCTCCCAATGTCTCTCTTGACATTTTGGAACTTACCCAAGTCCCATCGAGGTATCTTAGTGACAATGTAATCTAAACTGGGCTCGAAGTTTGCCGTTGTAGTCTTCGTGACAGCGTTTGGAAGCTCAGGGAGAGTATGCCCAAGTCCAATCTTTGCGGCCGTATACGCAAGGGGGTAGCCAGTGGCTTTTGAAGCAAGCGCCGAAGACCTAGATAATCGAGCATTGACTTCGATCACCCTGTAGTCCAAACCGTCAGGTTGAAGAGCATACTGAACGTTACACTCGCCCACAACTCCTAAATGACGAACGATCTTAATTGAGGCCGAGCGAAGCATATGGTACTCCTCGTCGCTGAATGTTTGACTTGGGGATACAACAATGCTATCACCCGTGTGAACCCCAAGGGGATCGAAGTTTTCCATATTGCAGACCGTAACGCAATTGTCACTTGCATCCCGCACAACTTCATATTCGGCCTCCTTCCATCCCTTCAGCGATTTCTCAACCAATATCTGAGGCGAAAGAGTTAGGGACCTTGCAGACAAATCCCTGAGCTCATCTGGATTGTTTGCAAAACCTGATCCTAACCCACCTAAGGCATACGCAGCTCGGACGATAATTGGATAACCAATTTTGTCTGCAGCGTCGAGAGCTTCATCCACTGTGCCAACAGCGATGGATTTGGCGATAGGAATGTTGATTTCATCTAATGCCTTTGCAAATAGATCACGGTCCTCACTTGTCTCCAAGGTCTTGATGCTTGTGCCCAGAACTTTTACGCCGTATTTCTCGAAAATGCCCTTTTTATTCATGTTCACTCCGAGATTGAGAGCGGTCTGACCACCAAAGCTGAGGAATATTCCATCAGGGCGCTCCTTCTGGATCACGTATTCCACATACTCGGGCGTGACGGGAAGATAGTATATTTCGTCTGCAAGAACGTGGGAAGTTTGGATGGTAGCAATGTTTGGGTTAACGAGAACCGATCGCACGCCCGCCTCTTTTAAGGCTTTAAGAGCTTGTGATCCTAGTGCGGGGCAAAAACACAGAAGTAAGCTTATAAATAATACACTGGGGAAAGGTAGCAGAACGGTAAATTACCAGAATAATCAAATTCTCCTGCTTGGCCGATGCTAAGACCTCCGCTCCCGATGACAAGCACCTTTGTCACATCAACTAGATTTCGTCCGCCTAGAATATGACCACTGTTCAAGTAGGCTTGAGCGTTTGGAGCCTCTTGACTCGCAATTCTGGAGGCAGCGACTTTCGAGAAGGTTCGTAGCTGACGATATGTTGTTGACTTATGCCCGTTCCGTACTGTGAGTAGCGGAAGTGAGGCACAGGTAGTAAGAGTGCGCGAGGGCGTCGAAGCAGCAGGAAAGCGGCATTGGCGAAGCAGGGCCGGCGTGCGGCGTGCCAGACGCCCGCAAGCGGCCATTGCAGATGTTTTGCAGTAGAGTTTCAGGGCTTCAGAGCTTGTAGAGCTCAATTCAGCCTCGACAGTGTTGAGAAAGTTTGTCTGTAGAGGTCGACAGGCTTGTAGAAAATGTTAAGAATCGTGGACAGGTTAGCAGAGTGCAATTGAGGCGCTGGGGCCCAATTTGAAGCTTTGCACTTCTGTCGCGGGGCTTTATGAAGCTGGAGGAAATTTCTGCCGTGAGACTGCTTGCGACCGCACAGCTCGCTTCTGAGCGGTGATACGCTCTGAGTGCTTGGCACCACACGACAAAAGCCTTGCAGTTGAGCGTTGCAATTGAGGGGCACAAGCGAACGGGGAGCTGAGCGAGGGAGGGCGCCTGGGTGTTTAGGTGCCTAGTAGCAGAGCAGGCCGCGAGGAAATAGTTATCAGAGCAGAGGAGAGGCAAGGGCGAGACGTCGGGGCTTTGACGAGCCTTTGTGGGGAAGAAGGCAGAGCGCCCGGTCATCGGACATGATCTTCGAAATTTTTTTTGCATTTTGCATGGAATATTGCATCACTCACAACCTAGCCGGATTGGCAGTCTCTGCTTCTGCTCAGTTTCTGCTCAGTCACAAGGGCTCCCCAACTTGTCTGAGCTCTCCTAACCCACTGCCATCACCCTGCACGAGTCTTTTGCTCCTGTGGCCCATTTACCAAACCCTCCTTCCGCTCCTGCTTCCACTACATATGTCTAATTTGCTTGCACAGTTTCACTGCTGCCTGCGTCAACGAGCCTTCTTCTTGCCCTCAGTTTCTAGACCCGTAGCAGCCATCCGCGTTTTATATTCCCTTGGGCTCTCAAGTTCCCTGCCCTTTTCTCCCCGTAACCGTGCCCATAGCGATGGTTGTGACCACATACCAACTCTATCGCTCTTAGCCTTCCTCTCAACTTGTCGATACCGCTTCTCAAAACCCCCGAATTCAGATCCGGTCTTAGCTTCATAAACTGTTGCCAATCCTTTCTTAAGCATTTCTAGACCCACATCCCGCTTGAACAGCCGTTTTCGGACGAAAACTATGGCTACAACGCGGTCATACTGGTCCCGTCTGTAGATGTAGGCACGCACACGGCGATGGAGGATATAATTGGAGAGCCATTTGTAGGCTTCCGCTGAAAATGGCTGTGCCGGGCGCCCAAAATGTGCTAACTCGGGTGCATCGACGCCAGCAATTCGAATATGAATCTGAGACACCATCTATTAGTGCCTGTTCAAATGAAGAACAATTTCCAGCCTTGATTTCTTTCCGAGCAGTGACCTACAGTTTTAGCAGCAAGATCTTCCTTCTTACTCGGTACTATCTTCCATGGTAACCAACCCCATCCCGCCAACCTTCCGCCTGGAGTATGAAATAACCGAAAATTATCTGCGTCACCAACACTCGTTACCTTTCCGAAAAGGCTTCGCCGTCGGAAAAGATCCGGTTTGATATGGTTGACACTCGGTATGCGTCGTAGGTAGGATTTGTAGACGCGGATGAGGGCGAGGGTGGCGACAGTAAGTAACAGCGACGGGACAACGGTACGTGCTTCGGCGTACTCCGACCAACCGGTCGCATCTAGGTTGTCAGACCATGGGAAGAGACGAGAATTTTCGTCGATGTCTTCCTTTTGAGACTCTTTTGTTGACCAAGGCCATCTCATCGTTAACGCTGCGTTGTGTGTTGTCGCTTTACCTCATCTGAGCAGGCCGAACGGGTACACCCGCCAGATCGAGCAATCAAAGGAAAATCAAATGCGGCGTACACAAAATTATCGCCACCAGTACCCACTGAAGACAATAAAAATGAAGGACAAATCAGCTCGGCTGCTCTATTTTCTGACATAATACTGAGGTGCTGAGAAGACCTTGTTTAACTTCATAGTCACAATCTCATTCGTCAGCATACACCGCATGGGCTTAGCTGGAACTGAAGTACATATTTCTTCCTCGTTGCCTGGTACTTCCACTCTATCCGCTCCCTTGTAACACAAAACTAGAGGGTCTGTCATGCGTATCACTCCAAACCCGACTTCTCTCGCGAGTTTGTCAAGCGCACATCTAGATCGAGCCCCGCTCAAGTCTGCACCTTAAATGTACGGCCACTGGCAGTTTTCCGTTCTTTCTCATCACCCTCTGGTCTTGCTCTTCGCAGAACTATTCACATTGTCAGCTTCTACTTATATTGAGAAAGGGATTTCAGGACCTTGCAGGAAATCAGCTGTTCGCCTTCTCATCCTGGAGTGGATGTAGGCCTGCCATATTTTACGTTAGCAATAATTTTATATCACACTTAGAAATAACCCTCTGACCTTTGATGCTTTGATATGATAATGGAAGTAGTCCCGGAAAGTCTGAATATGAGATATGACCTCGTCTCGCTGCTGTCTTGTCAAATGTCGCGGAAATAATACTGAAAACGTTAGTACAGCTGCGCATAATATGGGTTGAATAGGCAAACCGAAGGTGATGTAACCAATCTCGCCAGCCCCGGAAGCGGAAAGGCCGGGAACATTTTGGAGCTCGAGTGGAGGGTCGTTACGAAAAAGTACTTGGGGGGCATTCTGAATAGCTCTCCTGCGAGCGTCCACAAATTCCTGTAAAAGCAGGCAATCAGAGAAATACCACTAACGTTAACGTTTCCTAGAATGTAATGAAATACCTGGAGGAAAACTTTACCAAATATCCTGTCCGTCTCTTCCCGAAACACGGTGCTGAAGATCACCGTGACTCTATCATGACTAGCTTTGATGTATATGGCCTCTTCCTCCCGGTAATGTATGGCACGGACTTCGCCGCCCTCTCGAACTCCTTGAGGAGCCTGTTCGGAAGTGAATTTGGATGCTTGCTCCTGTAATTCAGTAAACTCGTCAAATGCTTGTTCAAATGGCGCTGCCATGGCGTTACGCTTGAGTAGGGAGATACGGCGGATTAAGTCATCTCGTGCGCCTGGAGGCACAGTAAGTAAGCAGTCGTATTACGCTTAGGTGAACGCACCAACCTTGATCTTCTGGGAGGTTTTCAAGGTCTACTTGAACAGAGAAATCGAAGCCTTGCTCCGCAGGTACTATATAAGGACCATATTCGCGTTCAAGCACTCCTCGAGCGCCATATTTGACCAATTCCTGATAACATTTGACTGATATGGAGACGAGTATCTTGGTCTTTGATTCCGGGGTAGAAATATGAAATGTCACACCGTCAAAGTCGGATACCACTTGATCAATTGATACGGGTGATGCTCTGTGCAACAGTTAGCTATTGAGGTTAGACTCAAGCAGGCAGCGGGGTAAAACATGCCCCGAAAAGCGGTCTCTCAGCAAAGACTCTATGAGCACGTTTTGGTAATCGAGGAGGAGCATGGCTAGGTCTCTAAGAGGAGATGTGGCTAGAGGGATTTGTGATGTGGCAGAAAAAGTAGAAGGGGAGCGCACAACGATATGCAGGACAATGCCCGCGGGTACTTCCAGGGTTCATCGAAGCAAGTGTGGTCAGACGCTGTGGCGTCCGTGGCTTGTATGTGGCTTGCCCGTGGGGTTCTTTACTCGACAAGGAAAAAAAAGTTTCGAGACACGGCCAAACTGCATCTCTACAGCCCGGCCATACAACCCACCCTATGAGCAGTCTCCTAAGGGCAAAATAACGACGCTCAAGTATACTCAGCCTGTCTGTTTGAGTTACACCTCTAAAAATTCAGAGAAGCTCGCTTGAAATCTTTGAAAGCAAAAAATGGTCAAGTCCTACAGGTGATTCACGTATAATGATCATGGCCTAGAGCTAGCACTAACCTCGGTAGCAAGTATGAGCAATCACAAACATTCGCTGTTGTAAACTCAGCCTCTTCAAACCTAGTCTGGGCAACTAACGGCTTTATCCCAAACGCCTCAAAGCGCCCTTCAGGTGCCGGTCACGCCTATGTTGGCGCTAACGAAGAGGTCCTCTGTTGGGACGTAAAAAAAGGCGAGCTTCTGAGCAGGTGGCGCGATGCTGCTTGTAATGCTGAAGTTACTTCCGTTACTCGTAGCGGAGCAGATCCAGATATCTTTGCCGTTGGGTGGGTAACGCTTCAAACTGAACAGTACTAGGAGATACAACGCTTACCATGACATGTGCCGATCTAGTTATGGCGATGGCAGCATTCGAATTTGGGACTCCCAAATAGCAACCGTAATAATCAGCTTCAATGGTCACAGGTCCGCTATCACGACCTTGACCTTTAATGCCTCGGGCGTGCTTTTGGCAAGTGGTTCAAGAGACACGAACATCATCTTATGGGACTTGGTAGCTGAAATCGGCTTGTTTAAGCTTCGGGGACACAAGGCACAGATTACCGCTCTTCATTTCATAAATCTAGATGAAGTGGAAGGCGCCGAGACTCACGGTTCGAATACCATCCCTAAGGGCACGACTACCGACCAAGTCTATCTTATTTCCACGAGCAAAGATGCACTAATTAAGATATGGGATGTTACAGCGCAACATTGCATTGAAACTCACGTGGCACAAACGAACGGCGAATGCTGGGCCTTAGGGGTCTCCCCTGATGGGAGCGGATGCATCACTGCTGGAAATGACGGTGAACTGAGAGTGTGGTCCATCGATATCCGGGGCTTGCGGGAATCTGCGTCCCAAATAGGAGATGTCATCGAGCGCCGTTACTTGCGCGAACAAGGAACTCTATACCGCCGAGGCAAGGACAAGACTACTGATGTTATCTTCCACGATCGAGCAGATTATATCGCTGTCCACGGCTCAGAAAAGGCCATAGAAATATGGCGAATCCGAAGTGAAGGGGAGATTCAGAAAACTTTAACGCGGAAGCGCAAGAGAAGGAGAGAGAAAGCTGTCACTGCGACTAGAATCAAAGATGTGAACGCGGAGATACAGACTGACGACGTCGATGAGAAGAAAGGCCTAGGGGATGCAGAAGTTAGTGATGTGTTTGTGCCTTACGTGACTGTGCGTACTGGTGGGAAGGTAAGGGCAATGACGTGGGCATACATCAAAGGCCACAAGACGTTGCAACTGCTGGCAACTACCGGCAACAATATGATTGAGGTTTATGACATTCCTTACAAAGAGAAAGCGAAGATGGCCGAGATCGAAGAACCACCAGAATATAACAAAGTATATTCTGTTGACCTACCAGGCCATAGAACAGATATCCGCGCCCTTGCCCTCAGCTCAGACGACCGGATGCTAGCATCTGTGTCTAGCGGGAGTCTCAAAGTCTGGAACGTTCGAACTCAAAGTTGCCTACGGACACTGGAGTGTGGTTATGCACTTTGCTGCTCCTTTCTACCTGGTGATAAAGTAGCTATTGTCGGTACCAAGGACGGCGAGATAGAGATATTCGATATTGCTTCATCTACACTGATTGACCGAATCAAAGCTCACGATGGCTCGATATGGACCCTGAATGTTCATCCCGACGGGCGCTCCGTAGCGACTGGGAGTGCCGACAAGTCTGTAAAATTTTGGAATTTCGAGATCGTACACGAAGATATCCCAGGCACGAAACGCACTACTCCACGCCTCAAGCTTGTTCACTCTCGAACCCTCAAAGTCGATGACGATGTTTTGAGCGTGTGCTTCTCTCCCGATTCCCGCCTGCTGGCCGTTTCAACTCTGGACAACACAGTCAAAGTGTTCTTTGTAGACTCTCTCAAACTATTCCTCAACCTATACGGGCACAAATTACCAGTACTCAATATGTCAGTATCATCCGATAGCTCTCTCATTGCAACATGCAGCGCGGATAAGAACATCCGCCTATGGGGCCTCGATTTCGGCGATTGCCACAAGGCGTTCTTTGCCCACAGCGATAGTATTATGCAAGTCTCATTCATACCACACCCGGTGTCAAAAGACGAAAGTCATCTGTTTTTCAGTGCTTCTAAGGACTGCACCATCAAAAGTTGGGATGGCGACAAGTTTGAGCAGATTCAAAAGCTTCAAGGTCACCATGGAGAAATATGGGCCATGGCAGTAAGCCGAACGGGCGATTTTATCGTGACTGCCTCTCATGACAAAAGTATCAGGATATGGTCGCAAACCGACGAGCCAATATTTTTAGAGGAAGAACGGGAGAGGGAACTGGAGGAATTATATGAATCGACCTTAACAACATCAATAGAAACTGGAATGGACCAACCGGAAGGGGAGCAGGATGAAGTCGTCGCGGCATCTAAACAAACTATGTTGACTTTGACAGGGGGTGAAAGGATCACAGAGGCCTTGGAGCTAAGCATGGCAGACTTGGAGCTCGTAAGAGCCTGGAGGTTGCAGAAGTCAATCGCACCAAATATAGCGCCGCCTCAGCGAGAACCCCTCTTCATTGCACTTGGGAATATCAGTGCCGAGCGGCATGTGCTTAACACTCTGTCCAAAATCCCCGCAGCCCAGCTGCACGACACCCTCTTAGTGCTACCATTCTCAGCCTTGCCGGCTCTATTCACTTTTATCGCCATTTGGGTGCGCAACCGGTGGCATGTATCTCTAGCATGCCGGGTGTTGTTTTTCATGCTCAAAACACATCAGAAACAGATTGTAGCGAGTCGTGAACTCAAAAGCTTGCTGGAAACTATGCGAGTAGACCTAAGAGACACATTAGGAGGATTAAAGGACGTCCTTGGCTTTAATCACGCTGCTCTCAAATTCCTGCATGACCAAGTCAGGGAGAATGGAACCACAAGGCTAGAAGAAGTGGAAATAGAAGAGGCAAAAGGGAAAAGGAAAAGAGTGTTCGTAGATGTTGCTTGAAGAAATATGATAGAAGGTTTTGGGTTTCATACCTATGAAAGGAACGTAATCGAATTGTTCATATGGATTTTCTAATTGCCTATCTCGGCAGGCATGAGTAGTCCCACAAGTTATGCTACATCACGGAAGTGAGAGTCATGTGGGGTAATTGTAAGTAGTAATGTAAACCCAAAACTTTGGGCGAGGAACCGGGCTAAGGTAGCCGTCAAGAGGTCGAACCAAAGCATATTACGCGGCTGGAATGTAGGACCAAATGCAGAAGTAACAGAAAACTGTAGAAAAACCAGCAGTATGATCCATGGAGTGACGATTGGCAAACTATTTTCAACTCCTCCCCGATTTGAAACGCCAGCGCCATCGCTGCACCACCCCAACACCACAGAAACCATAACCTAAAATAAGCTGACAAATGTCATGCAGCCAAGTGTGACATTAACACATCTTATTCAAGAAAATTTCCACCGGTTGCCACAATTGGTGCACTCGCAAAACGTCGTCATCGGCTCATCAGCACTCCTCGTTTGCGCTTGACTGTAGCTGACTTTCTTCTGGTGACACTTTCCGCAGGTCAAACTCGCGCTGATGCTCTTCTCCACTTGTGCTACCATAGCCTGATTCATATTCTCTTTCTCTAGTCGCGCATCCTCGGCTCGGCGCTCAGCCGACTTCAATTCTTCATGAGTCATTATGACAAACCTTTTGGGAGTGATTTCGCCAGAAAGGACTCGCCGCCGCAGTTTTGGGTTTGATTTGTTTTTTAGATTTTGGTACAAGGAACGCATTTTCGTTTTGTACTGGTCGGAGGTTTCGGACTGGTAGGTATTGTATGCGGCGAGCTCGACATCTCGAGCAATGCGAAGCACATCACCAGGAACTGTGCAGAAACCACATTTAGCAGGTTAAAATCAAGCAGGGCCGCGCCTATTTAATTGGGGGTCTTACGCTCTTCTGACATGTGCGCCAAACCGTTGTACATGAGCTTCACGCAGTTATCTCGAACGTCATTTTCAGTGACTTTCCAATTCACCTTATCGGTCTTGTCGTTGCGGCTTTCTGGCGGAACGTTATGCTTTGCCTTAGGCTTTAAAGGTGCCGGGGATGGGGCAGCAGCTGGCGCTGGCGATGCGGTTCCGTTAGAAGTCTTCGGTGTAGACGTTCCTGCGCCTGCCTTCCTAACGTCAGACCTCCACTTTATTACCAGCTCGTTTGCCTGGCTGGCGACTGCGGGGTCTTTGTGCTGGCGCAGCTTGTTCACTGTAACTCCAATGCGGGTCGAACGTAGCAAATCCTCTGTAGCACGCACTCCCTTGCGAAGCTCACTCAACAAGCCCTGAAGAACAGTGGAAGGCTCGCCGCCAGCGTAGGCCTTGGTAATGGCCTTGCCGCGAAGCTCGACCTCTTTGGCATCCATGGAAATATAGATTAGGGAAATGTAGGGAATTCAGAGAGATATTGCAACGTAGAGAGCTGCACGATGATTGGTGAGCGTCACAAGCGGCGAGAGTTGTTGGGATCGAAAAGTATGGTGATTTTGATAATGAATGCGGTTGTGATAGAGTTGGTATGGGGTTGCCTTGACGAGCGCCGTTTACGTTTGCGTTTGCGTGCTCTTTGACTTGTCACGGAAGGCGGTGGCAGAATTGGCGCAGATCGTTGCATAGTTCGAGGCTCTGGAACAACCACCACCACCACAGACACATCCCCGACTTCCGTCAGCAGTCAGCGCATACCAACACCCGACGTGTTCCTGCTTCCGCATAAATGTCTGAGAATGCGCCTCCCGTAGGAAATGCGCCGAATGCTAGCCAAGATGCCTCGCGCGGCATGCCCTACTACGAGAAGCTTCGTCGCGACCTTCGAGAGACGCTCCAGAAGAAACGCTTATTAGACCAAAACATGGTTTGTGTACCATATGTCCAAATGGTCGGGGACCATGCGCTGATGTTCCAGGCTGGTCTCGAAGAGGCCATCTACAAAGTCGAGACTTCGTACTTAGAGGAGACAACCGCAGGGAATATTATAAAGGGTTTTGATAACTACATAAAGGGCTCAACGGGCACTGCTGCAACAGGAGGTTCTGGCCCAGGGACTTCGACACGTCGTAAAGCCGCTATTAGTGATGCCGATAGAATCTTCAGCAGGAGTTCGGCAAGTTTTATGCAGGTATGTCCCCAGTTTGCGCTCATCACATGTTCTTCTGGCTGCCTCTCTTGAAAACGCGCTAAAAGTGTTCCTTAATTTTTTTAATTCTTTTTGACAGGATTCCCCCACTCCAAATTCCACACAAACAACTCCGTCCCATGCACCTACGCCAACTTCATCCTTCCCTAGCGCCCGCGAGAGCAGTCACCCGACACCCAGTAGCAGCACGACCAGCAAAGCTGTAGCAAGTAAAAAGAAGAAAGCTGCGGATAGGGAGGACGATGAAACTGATGGCAAGCCAGCAAAACGGGGAAAGATTACCTATGGCAGAGACTGAAATAGAATGCTTGTGCTTTTCTATTTCTGTTGAGATCCATGAACATTCTCTTCAACGCGTAAAGGAGCAGGCTCGATGAGTAGCCCCATAAGGAATATTGGTACATTCTAAATACCCTGTATTAACAAGATAACGAGAACATGCATCCTATCGGCGGAGCTTGCGGCCACTCTTAGTTGGGTTGATCTCAAAGTTAACTCAGTCTGGTTTCCAGACAACAGTGGCCTGCTTCTGCAGGTTTGGACGTTCCCGAGAGTTATCCAAGAGTTTATTACTGTATCCTGATAATATTTAGGGTTGCAGTTCCTTGCACAAACTTTACAACTTTCGTGGACCTAGAACAATCCTGTATATCATTTAGAATCTAGAAGCCTAGACGCTCTGGGAATATAGAGAATCGTATGCGAGGCTTCAACAGAAGTATACTGTACAGGAAATTAGTTGTAGAATGATAGTTATCCTAGGCAAACTCCGAAAAAAAATTCGCAAGGAGGAATTGAGTGTATATTCGTCATCCACGTACTGGGTGCGATATGATTAAATCTTTGTTCATTCAGAAAGATAACCATACCCACTGTAAATCTAACCGTGAGGTAGATATTGTCATACGGGAACGCAGGTGTGTGGCGGTGTGTAGACTCCATAAAGGTGGAGTCGTCACGAAGAACGAATCTGCAAGGGGGTGACATGAATGGGTCAGACGCCCCCGCTAGTACAGTACACAAAATAACCTGGTCCCGCTATGTCACTTTGGACTCGCTTGTTTCTTGACCTTTACTAGCAGGGGGGCGTCTGACGCATTGATGTTACCCCCTTGTATATACTAACGAGGCTATCACGTGATCGCAGGAAGCTCCTGCGAATGTCTGTCTACCTCCTGTAATAGTCAGCAAGTGGTCAAAAGGTATTTCGTTATTGCAAACCCACCAGTGTGATCCCAGCAAGCTCATCCCCTGTTTTGTAACTAGCGACTCCAACACATGCAGGTATGCACAGCTCACGCTTACTGCGCCGCTGTCGAACCTATCAGCGGCGAGCAAGGAGCGGAGAGGGAGTGAACTGCCCCTTTTCCGGAAGCAAAGAGCCACAACTTTAGATAGATAGCCTCGCTCTGCCCTTTCTTCCAAGACCTCTCCTAGTGTTGGTCGGGTTAACAAGCCGCTCACCACTTTTCGCAGGCCGAACCGAAGCCGACCGCTCCAATGTAACGTAAGGTAACGTTACACTGCCCCCTGCCCCCTGCCCCCTGCCCCCCCTGCTCAGCGGATGAAGAGTAAATAAGAGCGGCGATCAGGGTCTGCGCTAGACAGGGCTTGCAGAGTGTGATGGCGTCGGCGGCTTTTTCTTTGGCTTATTGGCATTCCTTAGCTACGGTGCTTGTTGGCACCGTGGACACGACTTCACTTGAGACCTTCCATGGCCCATTACAGTCTCATGACGACGATGATGACATTGCACCAAAATGGGGCCGCATACTGTGCTGTACGTGATATGGACTCTATTTTTCCCAAAACGAATTCCAAGAACCTGTCCTCTATTTGTCAAACGAGTGACAGCTAATCTCCCCTCCCCTCACGCCTAATGCCTTTATGGCCTTGGTATCTAAAAAATCCGCCCCAAGCCAGCCTATTGTACAAAATGTGTGCACTCTCGCAAAAATACGATTAGGGCGCCAAAGAGAGTCTAAAACATTAAAAGGGTATAATGAATGAGCGTGCCCGGACCGATCAGCCGAAATTTGGCTGGTAACGTATGAGAAGACAACGCAACATCAGATGTTGGTACACGTAGAAAATATGAGAAAACGATAGCAGACCAACTCAAACGCCTTTTCCCACCCCAACTCCTTTCACCTCTAGTCGTAAGGTTATTGTGCCCAATAACCGAGGTAAGGGGTTGGGTAGCGACCGACATTAAGTCAAAAAGGCTCAGACGTGTTATTTTCGTCAATACCCATTCTAGCAAACCCAAGACAAACAGACCAGACTTGCGATACAACGGAAACGCAGAGGATATCTCAAAGCGAAATGGTAAGCATCGGAAATTTCCGGAACATCGGAACGGGTCTGCGATCTCAAATACAGATAGAAGTAGAACGGACGTATAGATTGCACAATTTCAATGTCGATTACGTATCTTCCGGGGAGGGGTGGTCATGATCGCGTTCGCCTTTATGCACTTTTCGATGTCTCCTCAGATTAGAAACTACTGAAAAGTGACGGCCGCAACCTTCTACCTCACAGGCAAACGCTAAAGAAAAATCGTCAGCTAAAAATATCAGCTTAGTCTCAAATGATTTTACTTACGCTTTTCACCAGTATGACTATACATATGCGTCTGCAGCGAACTAGGACGAGTGAACCGTTTGTCACAGATTTTGCACTTATGCTTCTTCTGCGAGCTAGACGAAACTTTTGAGCTGAACTGTCCCATCATCGATTGTGGTGCCGGTGGTAGGTTGGTCCCAATCAGGGCTGATGGGCGGGGAAGAGTCCGCGAAGTCATGGGCTCCACAGACTCGGATGCGGAACTATAATCGGTAACAGAAGAGTCGGCCACGGAGCTATTATAGTAGGACGGATAGGTGCTGGCTGAGGAGATAGATGAATGCGCAGAGTGGGTTGATGGGAAGCCGTAAGAATCGGAAGAGCTTCTGCTGGATCCCTGATTGCCATAGATATTCCTGGGAGTGATGTCCTGGCTCATCGCAACCATTCCTCTGCTTGCATCGAGAGCGTCACTGAAGCTGTTACGTTGCGACTGTTGTGAATTCATTCTGCTGAAGTCAACTAATGAACTCTGACGCTGCCTTTGAGATTCGGCTGGGTTTTCTAGGAATGCAGCGGAGGATACTGACGGGTGTGAAGAGCGTCGGGCTGTGTCTTGCTGGTATGCGTACGGGCTTCTGGTACTATTTGAGTAATCCATAGAATACTGTGGCGCCGACGTTGGAGCGTAGCTGTTTGTGTTTGGAGAGGCGGACGAAGAATATCCACTTGGATAGGTCCTCGACGGGTTGAGTAGATCTTGGGAAGCGCCAAGTAAGTTCTGTGACTCGTATGCTCCGTCTGAGAGACTAATACCTGATCCTAGGGGCGGCGCCGTGACAGGGAGGCCATGATACGGTATTGACAGACTGGTAGGCCTGGCGATGTGCTGCTGGCCGGCGTGGTCGAATTTGTCGAGTCCCGAAGCATTCGATGCCAGAGAAGTAGGATACAGTTGGGATGACGGGGCCGCAGGCGCCGAGACCCAGGGATTGGTAAAATGCGGCGCGGGATAACGCAGATGGTCGTAGCCCATGGTGTTCAGCTGGGGCTGCTGCCTGTTGTCGACTGCCATGGCCATTGCGAAAGACAAAGATTGAAGCTGAAGATAGAGAACACAAAGGTATCGTGAGAAACGTGAGAAGAGTGAGAAGCGCAAGTCTGATGGAGGATCTGAAGCTGAAACACGACGGTTCAAGGGTCCAGACGATCACTGGCACACAGTCGTGGGATCTGCGAACCTTTTGAACTTCTCGAAAACCTGTGCTGGGAACTCTCGTGCTGGCAGGTTACCAAATACGAGCAGCGATGTACACGTAGGGAAGGACGATCGCTGGGCGATTCCGAGCAGTTTGAGCCGTGGCAATGAGCGAGCTGGGATTAAGTTTTATCGAAAAGATGACGGAGTAGCAGCGGTACCAAGCCAGTCGAGCGCTGCAACGGGCAACGGCGAGTGTGGAGAAGGCGCAGGCACGAAGAGCGTATTTCACCACCCACGTAGTGGTCTCAAGGGGCTGACGGCGAGGATGCGGCCAAGGACAAAAGCAAGTGATAGGAACGGACTTGGATTGAAGCAGCGAAGATTGTCAGACTGAGGGATACTAGTAGCGCAACGGCTTGGAGTTGATGAAGCATTTAGAGGTAGAAGGTGCTGATCAGTAGACCCTAGATGGGGGGCTGCCTGTAGATAAATTCGGCTCGCTGTGTGATGATGGAGGTGGTGTCCAGCCCGGAAGCTTTACGTCGTTGCGGCCATCATAGGCGGCCCAAGCGAGAAATGGGAGCAGATGGCTCGACGGCCTCAAAAGCCACTTGGGGGACTTGGGCTATCGCTGGCAGCAACCCTGGCTGCAGGAGGACGCCCGACCAGGATTAGGGCTGACCTTTTGTGTGGGGAGGGAGGGCAGCAGAAAGGGCTTGCAATGGCTTGCCATGGCTGCCATGGCTGCCACCAGGTGCCATTAGAGCCAGAGGTGTCATTGGAGCCAGAGGTGCCATTGGAGCCAGAGGAGCCATTAGATCCCTCAGAGCCACCAGTTACTACCCCACTCCCACCCCCCAGAGCCCCTAGGGCCCCATCAAGTGCCGTGGCGGACAACAAAGAAACCCGGTTCGTCATATCAATCAGCTGGCCAACCGGGCCCCCGCTGCCTGCCCGCCGCCCGAAAGGAGGAGCCCACACCCGCTGCACCAAAGGGCAAATCAGCGCCAAGGGGTAGATGCTGGCGTCTCCTTTGCAGCATAGCGCTATCTCAAGATGCCTCTTTTGGGACGACATTCCTTGGCTAGCTTTCCGCAAAACTGCAAGTGCAGTGCCGCCAGAAATGCCAGCTAGCCTTTCTTGGTCGACAGAGGGGTGCTGGGCCGCCTCTTCTTAATTCTCCGCGCTGGTCAGATCAGAGGTCAGGGTACCAGGACAGTCTCCCGCGGAATGCCCTTTTCTCATCGGCGATGTAGGAACGCCCGCCGCGGCAGCAACTACCACAGCAGCACCAGCAGCACCGGCACCGGCACCAGCGCCGGGACCCAGCACCAGCATCCGTCCCCCACCGCCCACTGTGAGTCTTCGCATCTCGCATCTCGCATCTCGCATTTGGCGGTTCACGCAGAGTAGATGAGCGGCGACCGTTGGCCGACGGTGGGAGCGCGCGTACGAGTCGGCGGGTAGCAAGGACCTATTTCACCGTCCGCCTCATCGCCCATTGCGTGTTGCTGCGGTGCGCACTTGCCAGGTGCATTTTCTTACTCTGCGACCTGGATGTCTGGGACATGACCGCTCAGAACAGCAGCAAATCCCGCGCCTTGATCGGGCGCATCGAACATCACGGCAGCCCAAATCTAATTAGCCCCCCCTGATGGTCCCGCCAGCCTTCGTTTGGCGCACTCGGCAGCGTTTGATCGCCGTGCTTCGTGCCCCATGCAGGAATTCCTCTTTCTCAACGAAATTACCATCGTTCGTCGCACTGGTCACGAGCTGGCAAAAACGACTGTAATCTCAGCGTTGCAAGGGTGGCGCGTAACAATGGCCTTCTGGAATAACCCCCCTTCACACCCAATCGTCTGTCGCTGCGCCAACTGGGACGCAAGAACCCTTCAGAACCCTTCATGTCCTTTGCCTCGTCGAGATGGTGGGCTGCCCTCGTACTGTACCTGCTTTCCAAACCGTTCCTGTCGCCTGTTGGTCTGTTAGCCTGTTTGCCTGTTAGCCTGTTGGTTTTTGCGGCCCGCCCTTGAACTCCGCCCTGGGCGGTGTGTGGTTAGCAAGTCCCGCCGGCCAATGGCATGCCTTGGCTCGACGAACAAGCAGGATTCCGTACTCTCCCCGAGGCGTAATTGCGCTGGTTATCTCTGCGTTTGCCCATGGCAGTCGCTGGGAGGGCAGCACGAGAAACGCGACGGCATCCGACGACGACGACTAGCATCGTGCGCGCCGTGTCCGTAGTCCGCACGAAAGCGGCCAGTCAGTGGAAGCATCTTGTCCCCAGATTGCTGACGAGCTTTAGCTCTGCAGCCTTAGGGCTCGAGATGATGGTGCCAAGCCGGCTCATGCTGACTCGGCGATATCGCTGCAACGGGACAGGTGCGATGCGGGTGCTCGAACCTGGGCGAATCACGGCCGCGAGCTGCAGGCGGTGTCCAGCGGTGAGAGGCACAGAGTCGCCCTAGGGTACAAAAGGGTACATCTTGAGGGACGCCGGTTCGGAGGACGCTCTCCCGGCACACTACACCCTGAAAAACCAATGGCGTCATCCTGCATATTCTCAAATCCGGGAGAACGGTGCGCTCGTCAATCTTGTCTTTTGAGCTGTCAAGTGCGGCACGAACGCCCAAGCAGCAGCGCTGTCTGCCAATGCCTGCTGAATGCCTGCCAGCTACCTGCCAATGCTTGCCAAATACCCTGACAATGCCATCCAATGCCATCCAGTGCCCTGCAATGCCCTGCGGCCTTTTGACGGCTCGCAGGGAAGCTGCGCCAAGCACGGAGTCGGCTGGCCTGCCCGATGGGGGCCTCTACGGGCTCCATTTCGTCATTTCACGGAGTTGGCCTCCTCTTTTTGACGCAGGGCAGCTTTCGAGGGCCTGTCAGGCTGGCAGGCGCGCAAGCTCGCAGGCCGGCAGTACATGTATGTCAGTGTGTCGGGCTCGCAGATTGCCACCGCCTCTCAGAACACCACCAATACACCATCACGGCTATCGCAGGCTGAGAGCCCTGCCAATGGCCGGGTTTTGTGCGATGTGCGAGCGTTCTGCCTGCTACTCGGCGGTCATTCCTGAGCCTTGGCCGGCACCCATTTTTGAGCCTTGGCCGGCACCTATGGCGTCAACGCGGTCGTTTTTAAGTCTTCCTTAGCGTGATCAAGCGTGCGACTAAGGCGGCGTCGTAAGCCCTGCGATGAAAAAATGTGGCCGCTTGAGACGGGATGGCTGCGTCCAACCAGGGCTTATTCTGAGCCTAGGGAAGCCACTCGCATTTGCTGTGGACCCTGCGTCCCGCCCGCGGAGGTGCAGATGAAGGTACGTAGTCGAACCATTGCTTTTTGCGCCCTCGCACTATTTTGCGCCCACACCTTGACAACCGCCTCTGCAAGCCTGAGCAAGGCGGGGGAGGGAGGGAGGGAGAGCGATAAGCTCCGCTGGACCCTTATTCCCGAGTCATTAGCGCCGCTGCACGGGAGACGCTCCGACTGTGCACCTGTGTCTCTGCCTCTGCCTGTGCCTCTCAACCACCTGCGCCTGTGGCTCACGTTGACTGGCCGCGAATGTCATGTGAGCGGCCTATCCCGAGGCAGCAGCACACCCGGGCACCGGGTTTCCTGCCAGGCATCAAGCAATCAATCAATAATCAGTCACTCACTTAGTTACCGAGCCTATAGCCGGCCATGTTTCGGTACACGAGCCCGCATTGTTCCCGAGATAATTGCTTCCCCTCTTCTTCTGTCGCCCCTTGGTTGGCCTCCCCCTCCGCTTGGCACCCTTCGTCACCGCAATTTACCTTTCGATTTTTCTGCATAGGTGCCAACTGCAAAGCCTGCCGTCATGTGATAGATCTGCAGCTATTGAGTGTGAATACCACCACCGTAAGTCGTGTCTCTATTGCACCGCCGCATGGGCATTCCCATCAATATTTTCTATGTGATGTTGCATTTACGGCGGTCCCCCACGTGTTGCATGGGATGCTACCTGGTACTTAGGTACTGCCCGCACGACCCGCTTTTGGGCCTAGACATTGGATTTTTGCCGCTTTAGGAACACTCCTGTCCGCTTTCGTAAAATAACAGACTAGGAATTACTTTGGCCGATCGATCCCCAATAGTGTCCTGCACTATCATCACGACATTGTGAATATTGTCGACTGTCTCCACGAAATTAGGATTAATACTCGCTGTGTCTCTCTTCCCCGCTCGCACTATTTGCTCTTCCTATGTTACATTATTGAGTATTTTCATGGTTGCCTCGTCGTATTTAGTCCAAGCAAAGTCTACAAGCACATACAACACAAACAGCCAAGCAAAAATTTGAATTCCTGCATCTAGGTTGCGTTGCATGCACCGAAAATCAGCACTCCTTCTTCCATTCCTGTTTGATACATCCACTCCATGCTACCTGTCGCCCGAAACGCCTTACCCGCCCTATAAGCCATCTGAATTGTGAGCCTCCCCACCACAAGGCCAGAAATTCCTAGCATCACATCATATCGTTGTACTCATGGCCTTCAATCTAGACCCGTTCATCGATCATGTTCATTGTTTTTAGCGTGATTATTCTCTCACTATCGTATGCTCTTTCGTTTTTCATCGAGGGTCGTGACAAGAATAATCTCTTCTTAATTTTACTTTCGCTCCTAAAGTGAGCGATAGGGTTATGACGGTCGGCACGGTTTTGACGGTTTGGAACATCAAAACTACGCACAGACGAAATTGGTCACAACTATACCGACCGTCATAACCCTATCGCTCACATTACTTCGAGATTAATTTGCGACATCAGAACCCGTCTCTGGCTCTCTGGCCCTTCTCTCTTGGTAAAGATTTCCATCTTGCTCGGCCACGAGTTTGCTGATGTTGCCCCACGTAAGGGCATGCGTTGGCACTACTTGTGTTGAACGGACGATCAGGAATGAGAACTCTGTTTATTAAAGAGGGCTCTAGAAGCTCTCTTATATACATCAGGTAGGTCCAAATACAATGACGACGACGTCGTCATGTAGTAGGTCATAGTTAAGAGAAACAGGTAATGAGACGTTCGATGAGACATCCGAGCTCAAGATACGAGACAACTGAGACATAGTTCGTATAGACGATCTAGGTCGTCAGACAGTATTACGATGGTAGTAAGGAACTTCGATTCAGGTCGACAACTTGCCTCTCAGCAAGCTCTACGCTCTCGCGACATCCAGCTCGACGAGCTTGCATGTTTTCACCCGACCAAACCAACATATCATTACGAAAGCTAGACGTTTTCCTTTCCGCTTTAACCCGTCGCAGAATACCGTCACCGTCACCTTCAGACGATTGTAGTAACGCCGCGATTCTTTCAAACCCGACTTGACCGAGCTGAATGGTAAACGACTGGGGACGGGAAATTGATGAGGATTCCTTTGGCGCCGCTGTTTCAGGATAGATAGGCAATGGGTTAGAGTATTGTGTATGATGGGTCTTAGGGAAGATCGTGCCGTGATGCTTCCTCGACGACAAAGATTCGGCTTGCAGATCATCTTTTTGAGCGAACTCCCGTTTAGGTTTGCCTTCAATGGCACATTTGACCAGCATCTTCTCCAACAATTCTCCTCTGGCTGGCTTGGTAAGGTATTCTATCCCGGCTCTTTGGCAATTTTGTCGGTGTCCCTGAATTGCGGACGCGGTCATTGCGACAATGGGAGTATTTCGTATCCACGCCAAATTTTCGAACCGCTCATGAGTCCTAATCGTACGCGTTGCGTGGTAGCCGTTCATCACAGACATCTAGACGTCCATTAGGATTATATCAGGTCGTGAATGCTCAGTAGAAGGCTCCTCGAGTAGATAATCCAAAGCCTCTTGCCCGTTCCACACCGCGCCTGCGGAGAAATGGAGTTTACCGACATTTTTGAGTGCGATTTGCTTGTTTATTGCACTAGAACTTGTGCTTAGATATGTTAGCTTCCCAAGGTAGCATGTCACGTGCACGAGTGCTTGGACAAACTTTCCTCCGGTGACCAGCGCCCAAGGGTTCCCGCGTTTGGAGCGGTGCAGCATTGACATAACAGCCTTTTCTCAAGCCGCCACCGAACTACAGCATAACCCGGACGTGGCACTTCAACAATATGGCGGTAAGCCTTCTAGTCTTCTCGAACGCGCAGGCGTGACTGATGACTTTTCTCCCCCAGCCTAGAGAAACCATAATCATAGATCCACCATCTTACTCATCTCCGGGCTACGGCGCCATCGAAGTACACCATCATCATCACGTAGCGCCTGAGTGCAGGAGTGCAAGGCGCACATCTCCATGCTGTAGAGCAACACTCCTTGCCTTCGTTTTCCTCTTCTTTATCGGCTGCTTTGGTGCGTTGGGTTTTGTGGCTTGGAACTTCTACAATTTATCTGAGTGCGAGAAGAAGCGTATGCCGTGGGAACCACCATGCAAGGACTGGCTAGGCCGTGATAGCCATCAATAGAAGTTCGCTTTCCACTTTGTTATAGAGTAATGGCGATTCGGGACCTGGCAAACATGATTATATTGTATTACTAAGGAAGCCTTAGATTAGTAGGCTGGTGTACAATGAATAACGTGTTTTACCACTCAACGCCGCACCCCGCTTTCTGCGGCTTTTTATTAACTTGGAAATTAATTCTTTTAAAAGGCCTGCTTTACAATAAGTATTTTAGCCTCTTTCTAAAATATTCAAGCGTTTGGTGTTGATGTTATAATTACTTTTATACGAACACTTGGTGGGGCGGCGTTGAGTAGTAAAACATATTACTAATAGCTAATGCGTAAAGATAAGCCAAATTTATACCTCAATATATTTACCTATATCCTACGGTTATTATTAATAGGATTAAGGCTTTATAATTAAATCCAGGACTCCATGAAATCGACCTCTGCACCTCCACGCGGCGGAGCCCGAGAACCTGACAGTTATCTATCGATATCCCATCAGGACTGCCGCAGTAGACTGCCAGAGCAAACGCAGACGTGCGTACGGCTGCGCAGCGCCGGCGCTGCGGCGTGATGGCGTGAAGAATTTTCACCCAAAGCTATACCCTTTGCTTATCCGTCTTCTACAATAGGAACATGGAATTTTCTCAATCGGCTTCTGACAAGGTTAGGTGATGTTCTGGGATCGCCCGTTTTGTGGTCGGGATGTGTTCTGGAACACCTCCGAGCATTCACCTCCCTGTTACTCTTACGTAGAGGGGGAGTAAGAGGTGGATTGACACAACCATCAGAGTTGCCGTGTGAAACTGACACATCTGACTACAGCTGTACGGGAATTGGTGCAGGATTAATCATGAAGGAACCGTCGTCTTAGTATTAGGCCTTGTGAAAGGGTATCCAGAAAGATACCTCAGTTCCCTGTCCAAGACCAATACCGTCACGCATAAACTAAACCAACTATCACGTAGTTAGTCCTACTTACATTCTATATCACGGTATAAAACTATTTGACTCACGTTCCTACTGACTGTTAACCCCAGTCCAGTGCCACCGAATCGGCGTGCCGGACGAGTCCGCTTGACTAAAAGGTTTAAACAACCTCTTGCGTACCTCCTCCTCGATCCCAATTCCGGTATCTTCGACAACGAATTGTATAGTAACGGTTTTACCAGGTGCCTCAAGCCTCACGTAACCTTCTGAGGTGAATTTGATGCTGTTAACTAAAATGGTAGTCAAAATCTGTCGCTGTCGACCAGGATCGCCTATGGCTCTTAGATCTTTTTCTATTCCCTGCTCTATGTCGCTTTGATATGCAACGTTCTTCCTCTGGGCAGTAAAAGACATCATTTTTTGTACGTCGCAATGACAACTGAAAGGCTGAACTGGACTTCTTCAGCGTCAAGCCCTCCGGATTCAACCTTAGAAATGCCGAGAATATCATTAATAATCGTGAGAAGGCCATTCGCCGATATTTAAATATTCTCGGTGCAGTCTCGCTGCTCTTCGTTGAGATCTGTGTCGAGAAGCAGTTCGCTCATGCCAATGACACTAGCAATTGGCGTACGAATCTCGTGAGACATTTCTATAAGGTTAATAAAAGAGATTGAAAAGCTGATTGGCACCCATGTTATCTAGGAATTGGCTCTTCGGCCGACTAGCTTCTTTCGCAGCAACAGCATTAGCCAGCAGTCTTGGATTCTCTTTCTCCTGATTCTTAAGTTCCCGATCACGCTCACGCAGCTATTAGCAACCGTGTCAGCCGGCACTTTCATTTCCTCTGAGCACCATGCATGCCTGTAACATGCATGCCTGTAACATGCATGCTCACACCTATAACTTCATCAACAAATGATTGTTTGGGCAACCGAAATACCACAACAAACCAAACTTTCACAAAAGACGAAACGGACTAAGCAGGCATTTTCAAGGATTCCGACAGCATTCTGCTTTTCTACGTAGTAGCGGATCGCGTGGATACACAGCTGTAAAAATGCACAGGAGAATCTGCGCTTAGAAGATAGATGAATATATTCACCGTATCCCTCGCTTACTTCAACATATTGCCTCATACCATTGTCGGCTGTTGACTAGCCCTTGAGTTTGGGCACTCCGGTGTCTTTGGTCATTTTGATGGCGCTAGACTTTAACCAGGTAGGCTTGAACGGGGCTTCTAGAGACTTGTGATTTCTTTTGGGAAAGTACGCGGATCCGGGCTCATAACCTGTTGGAGCTTCACGGCAGCATTATCGCAGGACTCGTTTTTTATTCTGAGTGAGAACTATCTAAGCTACATGTACTGCATCGCGAGTATCCTTCTGGAAGGTGCTGGCACCTTCTTTTTGATGGCGATTATTGCTAATTGTCATGTACTTGTACCTTGGTTACGGCAGTGGCTGATCTTTATGTTGTAGTTCCTTGAGGCAACAAGATTGTATTTCCCCCAACATGTAAAACCAATCACACTATACGCACATCAACCCTTTCTCTCGATACATAGTTTGCATGGATCATACCAACCCCGATTCTTTCGTACTCATCTCCCATAATTCTCGGCTTGACGACCAGTATGTAATACTCTCCACGCCTCCTTCCAACAACAACATACCGGTGGAAATGAATATCTGCGCCACCCTCCACATCATATTATAGTTCCCTCGGAGTCTAAGATGGCACATTGTGTCGCCTTCTGTTTCATTCTACAATTCCAAAACCGACCTACTTCAGTAACCAATGCATTTTTTCGCATTTCATCAAATCGGAGGTGTTTTATCCATCCAGCCGTAAAGAAAGGAATGTCCACGAACTTCAATCCTCCATTATATGCCATCCATGACCACGACGGCACATCCTGAATTTTGTAATCAATCCGCTCCATTTTTTCCTTACCAGAGGACTGCCATAGGAGGGTTTGGTGAAGGAAGCGCTCAAAAATACCATATCTTTTTTCACATTTTAAGGTCCTCGCAATACGGGCTTCCAACGCAGATATTGCAACAACTTTGTCAGTCTTGTAAGTAAGGCCACGCTTTGAATAGTGCTCAAAAGGAAGGTGAATGAAGTCGGCAGTACGTCGATAACATGATTGAAGGAGACGGTCCGGAAATTCGGGATCCAGGAGAAAATACCGCTTATACCCTAAGCTGGGACTTGAGATATTTAAGTTAGAAAAGAAATAACCCTACAAAAATCTTGACCTAGGCCTCACCTTTCCAGCCTAGTAAGGTTTTCGCAGTGCACGCCTTCACCACATTCCCAATATGTCTGGTTCTTGCTGAGGTGGATAGTCCGGCGTGATAAGACTCGTTCTCGTAATACCCATCCACGCGTTTTAAGCACAGCATTCTCCACATCATTATCAAAATCCTCCACATCTTCGCAGACATATAGCATTTTGCCAGGGCCATCTTGAACCTGGATAAACCGACTCTCTGAATGCCGTTCAAGAAATCCTCCAGAAGAATTAGTAGCTGAAGTTGCAGCCATTGTGCAGTAAGCCGAAGCGAAGACGTCTTCCATGCGCGGGACTTCGGGTTCCCAATCTTTCTTGTCTTTATCTTGAAGTATGCAGAGTGAGTCAATCCAGAGGAATTGCACACCAAGATTTTGGGTTACTCGGACGGCATCCTGTAAAGTTTCGGTAACTCCTTGATACTAGAACTTTTCGGTCGGTGGTGAAGGTTTTGTGAATTTGTGCAAAATCTGTTCTCGGCTCCTGACTCAAGGTTTCCCCAACAGTAGGAGAGAGCAATGTAGCGTCTATCGGATGAAGCATCCAATTCCGCCGAACAACGAAGAACCAAGATGTCTGGATTTGGATCTCCAACGTAGATGACCCTCGTTGGTAATGTTGTGTTGGTCCCTTCCTTACACTTGCTGCAATTATGGGACTGGTCACACCGACCCAACCACGCGCCGAGTAATTCGAAATATGATGAATTTGCCATTTGAGGTAATACCGGTAATCCGGGCTGAATATTGTCGCTGTCATCATCATCGTCGTTATCGCGATTATCATCTGAAGCTCCTAGACCAGAACATAACCTAAGGATGCGAGGTCCGTCTTTTATCTGCAAGGCTGATCCTCTCCTGACAATATCGATTTCCTCTTGATCACTTTTGTAGCATTATCCAATGTTGTGAAGTAGAAGTTCGCACAGCTGATAATCGGTTGCATTACTGCGTAATTCAGGAAGACTAACCCGGTCACCGAAGTGCAACATATCTTCACATGCGACACAACACTGGTAGGAGACAAGCTGCTGCGATGGTTCGTTCCAAGTCGAAGTTTTAAATAAATTCTTAACAAAATCGTTGTATACTTCCATTCGTCAATTAGCAAATCATCATGTCAAAGAAGGGTTCTAAAATCGTCGAAATCAGAAAATCCAGTTCCAAAAGGAGACTAGCGATGAATAAAATATAGTTAGTAATAGTCGCCCGTCCTTAACGCTACGTAGATCCACTAACACGAAATTCAGTAGATCCAGAAGAAGTCTATAGCGACGAATAAGATATAGTTAGTAGCAGTTGCACATCCTTAGCATTATGTAGGCCCACTGGCCCTAACTTCAGAAAGATATTCCTTTTCAAAGTCATTGTCTTCCCAGAAGTCCTGTCTTGTCGGAATAGACACGCGATTTCCTTGGTATGTCTCAGGAGCTTCTGTTTGTCGCTTTCTTTTTCGGTCCAGCAGATCGGTCGGCATTTTGTATAAAGTCGTACATAAGCTAAATATGTTTCAGGATTTGAGACCACTTGACGTTCGGAAAGAATGGTAATCTAGAACTACGGCGGACGACGTCGCACATCTGGTCCTGGCGGCGCGGTGGTTATACTGTATCTGCGGGTATGCCTAATAATCTATGCGCGGAGAGAGTGGAGGATTGACTAAAAAGCTGCTAGGAAACCAAATGTGGGGTTGAGAAGAGCCTTAGTCATTGCTAGATAGTTGCTTATGTGGGTGAAGGAAGAGCGAGGGAAAGTGTATGCTTTTTTGACATAGTCATTATTAAGTCCACCCATGTAGGTCAGTCAGGCCCATGTAGAAGCGTAATTTATGTCTACGCAGGGTTTTACATATCTGGACGTGTTGGATGCGTTTCTCAATAGAGAGCAGAGGTTTTGAGCGTAAGGCCGATTTCAGGGAAAGCGCCTGATCACGTGATGCAACCTAGAGACAGTGGAAGCAAGCTGGCCCTTTTGGCCTTCACTTCGTATCTTAATAACATAACCTTCGCTCGACCGTCTACGACTCGCAATACCTCATACAACCGTCATTACGCCATATCCATCTCATCATGGTTTTCTTCGGTCTCGGTGGTCTCGTCTATGGTAATTCTATCTCATTGTTCGTCTTAATTTCAGCTAACAATCATTCCTCTAGTGTCTGTCCTCCTCGTAAATGCTATTGCCATACTTTCTGAAGATCGCTTCCTCGCCAGAAGTAAGACCGCTCTTACTCGTGCTCTGGTTGTCGAGTAGCTCGCTGATTTGTTCGCTCTATAGTCGGGTGGACGAATTCCTCTGATCCAGGTTTTGGAGGCGTGCAGGATAACGGTAGTGTCAAGGCCAAAATGGTCAATCTGGTGGCCTCGGTACGAACCTTGATGAGGAGTAAGTCGCTTTGACCCGCTCGCTGTTGCTCTTATGGGCTGTATTGTGCTAACCGACGTATACTGCTGCAGTTCCCTTAATTGCAATAAACACCCTCATTATATTCTACGAATTGATCCTAGGATGACACATCTTTATGATTCAAGCAAATACTATCCTTGAATCCATGCATAATACCCGACGCAGGGCTAGTATACGACTTCTAAGCTCATGTCGGGAATATGGATATTTGAGGAGAAATTGTGAGAGAGTGGTCAGTCACTTTAATATATTCGGTTTGATGAATGATGGACATGTTCTACATAACGAGCAGGATACCATCGGAGTGGGCCAGAGTGGATACAATGGTTAAACACAGTGCACTTAGCAGTTGAGGAAAAGCAGCAGTCCCAACTACCTCAGTTGCAGACCTGCTCTACCACCTCTGCACGCGTGTGAAGTTTGACCTAGACTTGGTTGGGGATCTTTCAAAGCTGATAGTACAAGCTTGGAGACGGAGAAGATAAGTTGCACTTGACAAACACGTACTCAGTAATGCAGAATGATTTGTAGACACCATTATTAAAAACTTTCCGGGAGGAATGCCAAAGCGTTATGTATTTTGAAACAGCGTGGCAAAGTTCTAAGTGATTCGTCAGAAGACAAACCTCCCAAGGAGCGCGCAGACATAAGTGATAACTGCTCCAGCACCACTTTAGAGCTTTGGCGCCAATGACCTACTAAAATCGGATTTCCTTCCTTTCTCAAATAGAGAATGCCTTTTGAAGGAATTTAGATTAAACATATATCACCAGGACAATATACAATGTAGGATGATTTGCCTCACACCCCCTTCAGAGCCTGTTAAAGATGTTGAAAGAGGTTCTAGTGTAGCATGCTAGACTTCTTTCGGCCCAAACTGAACCGATTCTTGCCTTTCTCTGGTTTGTCAGATGTGTTCAATGGTGCCGTGTTATTACTATCAGCTTCGATGGAGGGTGTCACTGTCGGATTTTGGATATTCGTTGCATCCTTTAGCTCTTGCTCGTGCTTCTCCTTTGCTGGCCAGAACTTCGGCTTGTGTCTTAGACTCATGTTGCTGTGCCTGAAACGGTTGAGGCCCCCACTCATGATCCCGTGTCCGTTCTCCCTGTCCTTCCCACCAGCATTCTCATCCCCTGGGTTGCCCATACGTTTATCCTCCTCGGCTTTCGTCGTCTTGCTCAAGGCAAGCGCTGCTTTGAGGTCATCCTCTTGTTTCTTGTAATCCTCGCGACGTTTAGTCTCCATTTCTTTGCGCTTTTGCTTCGCTTGCTTCTCCAGTTCCTTCTCTGCTGCCTTCTTCTCCTTCTCCTCCTTTGCTCGTTCTTTCTTTGACTGTAAATTGCTCTTCTTCGAGTTCAGGGTTGGAAGACTCGGAGATGTTATAGTGTTTTCAAGTGGACGATGTTCCGGAAAATGCGGTAATAGAGGTACCGTCGCAGCATGGTCGAGGTTGACAAACTGCTCGATGTCTTCCGTTACTGGCGCGTTGGCTTGGTAGAGGGGGTGTTGCCCATTGTGTATATTTCCGTTCTGCTTTGTCACCACCCCTAGAGCTTCCTTTTCGCTTTCAAACGCCCTCTTCGCTGCTGCCAACCCTTCTGCTTCTTGCTCTTTCTGCATGGCTTCTAGCGTTGTTTCCTGATAGAAGAGCACATAGGCACAGGCGAGAACATTCTCCCCGCCAAAGAAATTGCGTACGTAGCTTTTGTCAACTGGCTCGACCATTTCATCGTCAAATAATAGCCACCCTCGATCCTGAGTTTTAATAATGGATACGTAATGCCCATGATAAGGCCCGCCACCAATATGAACAACAACAGCATAAAGCTCGTATAGCCGATCTGGATCTTCCGCATCGTCTGTAGTATTAAACAGTCGAAGATAATATGGATATACCACTCGATGGAAAAGCTTTTGCAATCGCTGTAAATCCTCTGTGTACTTGAATCTCTTCAAGTGCAGAGCGAGTATCCGTGGTAGCCTTTTGATTTTCATCCTCTTCTCAGCCTCCTGTAGCCCCCCGCATTTGTCGCAATGAAACTTGTTCCGCTCACAAAGCATCTCTTCTTCAGAAAACTTTCGAAGGCAGGAAGTGACAGAGGAGTGTTGCTCGAGGTCGACAGACAGATCAAGAAAGGCTTCATCTCGCTGGGAAGTGTTTTCACAGGTCAAACATCGTGTTTCTGATGTGAGGGTGCCTTCAAAAAGCTCGTGAACCCAGCCGGTATTGGTCGCAGAGGCGTTGGGCGCAACAGTGGCGGAAACTACAGAAGAAAGAGCATTGTTTAAGCCTGCATCCGACCTACTATTTAAACCTTCCGATTTTGAACCTAGCTGCTTGGAAAACTGCTCAACATTCTCGACCACCTCGTTGAGCAGCAGATTTAAAAATTCATGTGCATCTTGATGCATAGCTGTGCGAAACATCTCATTCTCTCTCCGAAGTATTTCAAGGAATTTGTTCGGGCTTACTACGCCAATGCGAGACCGGTGGGCGATGACGGCTTCGAAGATGTCCTTCAACGAAGTGAATAAAGACTCCGCCATGCCGTAGCTGTGGGAGTTTTCATAGTCCATATTTAAGACTGGCCCCGCAGCCAGTGCCAGCTTCTTCTTATATTCCGGAGAGTCCTTATTATCCTCTGGCCTGGTTCCAGGCGAGTTGGTAGTACCACCGGGAGTTGTTACTGGTTTGCGGGGCGAAGGCTGGTTCGGACTCGAGATCGAAGTCCTTGCTTTTAATGGAGACATGGCTGCGCTCTGGCCATTCGCATCCAAGGCCAGATCGGTATTTATTCGTGGCAAGGATGTTGATAATATGTTGAGTGTTTCTTGAGGTGACCGTGCTGGGAAGTTGATGACCTGTTCCCGGAAGGGTACAGAATAGTAGAGACATTGTATTATGGAATTGCAGTAACTAATAGATACTATTAGTTCCTTGTAACAGCTGAATTGTCATAGTGTCTGTACCAAGTGCTTCCAAACTACGGACCACTCTTAGTTAGCCATCACGTGCGCTCTTGTTAGTTAAAAAGAGACATACGTTCTCAAACCCAAAGAACTTGTCGCTCCCATCTGCTCTTATCGGCCCTGCATCCGCCAGCAGCTTTTCAAGAGGAGTGGGCAACGGCGCGTGGGGATCCTTCTTGGTTGGAGTGTTGCCGGAAGCTGGGCTTGATGGACCCTGAGTAAATCGCCGGATTAGCTATTGCATGATGTAGTTTGCGGAGTAAGGCACAACTGCTACTGACTGTGTTGGGTTTGAATCTCCCAAAGAAGGAGGACATGTTGCTGTTGGGCGACTTGCGAATACCAAAGTGTGGACGGCGGAGACGTCTGAGAGCAATAGTAGGCTACCCAGATGAAGCCGGCGAGATTGGGAAAGCGACGGTGTGCGCTGGGCCACTCCCCGAGAATTGCGACTTGGTATGGCAGAACATGGAGGTGAGGTTAGATGGAGGAGTCGCAGAGGATGCAGAGGCTTGCTAATAATACAGCGGTTGCGGCGCAGACCTTACCGAGAGGACGGCGTGGCTAACAGCTGGAAGCGGCAGGTCATGCAGAGCAACCCAAAGCTGGATGACGGGCATCGCGCTTGACCACAAACACGCCAACCACACGTGCGTCCAACTACCGCTGCCATGGTCCGCTAGCCCACCCAGCCGTAATGCGGGTTTGTTTGGGTGAGTTCCTGGATTTGGGGAGCTTCGGCGGTTTCTTGGGCGGGCTTGTGTGATGCCCCACAGAATGCCGACCCGCTGATCTCAGAGCATAAAGACCAGCGCCTTAAAGACTAGCGACTTAGGGACTAGCAGCGCCTTTGGCTGCCCCGGACGAAGGCAGCCGGACTAGATGGATTTAATGGCTAAATGCAGCCGCCGTTCGGGCATACCTAGATTAGGTCAATTTAGGCCGGGCGCCCGCATCAAGTTCAACGATTTCTCCCGAACGGAGCATCGCTCAACTGGTAACAGTGCCATCTTGTGACCATAAGGTGCGCGCTGGACACGTTGGACATGGTGAACATGCTCTACGCTGGGAACCATGTTGCCTAAATTCTCTGGCAATTCGACAGCCGCCGAAGAGACTACCACCTTCTGGAACGAAGACAAACTGCTGCACCCTTACATGTAAATCGCCCAGAGAGCTTACCTCGCCAGAAATGCAGACAAATACGCAATACAGTACCCCACTCCATGTTTGACCACACAAACAGATATCTCTATGCTAGTGTACAGCCGCCAACGCCGGCCCAAACACCGACAGGATCACGATGTTATTTTCCGCATTCTTCTCCCGCCTCCGTACTCAATGGCCGTTCTGCCAGTGAACATTCCGCCATTGCTTCCTGGCGGGGGTTTGTTTTGAATGTACTCTTGTCTGATCCTCGCGGCCTCACGGTCCCAGTTTGCAACCCTCTCTTTGAACTCAGCCGTACTAGCAGCTGTCATCTCCCTGGCATTCTGCGTCTGAGTGAGATATGGTTCCTTGATTTCAGCGCTTGCATTACGCCACATCTGGCCTAGCGCTGTTCGGATCTCTGTTTTCGACGCTCTTGCATTGAGATCACCGGTTGCTCTTTTGCGGACCTTGTCGCATTCCGCTTTGCATGTATGCCAAAAATCTTTAGTATATAAGAGGAACGGGTTGACACCGGCTCGGCCAGGCTTGATGGGACGTTCACCAATCTCATTAAGGATTGCTCCGATGACCGAAGCCTCGTAATCTTCATTTCGGACTTGTCGAACGTTTCTTGCTTGTTGCTGAACCATATCATCTTCAAGCTTGTGCTTACCGCCAGAGCTTGAAGGTGTAAGTATTGGTTCCGATTTCATTTTTCGCTCCACAAGAGGGTGGGGCACTTTGATGGGCCCAATTATTGAATCCACCACTTCCGAAGCAGCGCGAAGGCCGGAAAGATAGGCACCGTGGACTGTGGCAGGATGTGTTCCGCAAGTAGCCTCGCCAGCAAAGTGAAGTGGACCGTGTGGTTGGGCCATGACATCGTAGTCACCGGGTTGAGTGAGTGGTCCAATGTATGAGTAACTTCCACGAGCAAAGGGGTCATTCTTCCACCTGGTAATGATTGTCTCTGAAGGGAGGGGAATAGTAGTGGGAGCAAACATCTTTGCCAGTCTGCCGGTCACTTCCTGTATGAGGGTATCATCGTCACTCAGTTCTGTTTGGGAAGCAGCGTTGCCTGCCATGAGAGCGACCAGCATTGGGCGCCCACTGGTCTTGATGCAATTCCAGAATAAATAGAAGCGGCCTCTTCGAGACGTATAATCTTTCTGATCGAGACTTTCGCTCAGTTCTGCTTCGTTGAGTAGGCCAAACATGTCTCGGTGTGTCTCCCAGAAAGGTGTTTCATAAACGAGAACAATCTGATGTACAAGTCAACGCTGTGAGGATTTTGAATGCTCCTAGTTCAAACTTACCTTGTTCAGAAGGCCAAAGCCGAGCCGTTCGATGGCTCCAATCTTCCAGGCTGGCAAAGGAGGATCAAAGGTGATAGATCCTTCTTTTAAGACTCCCAGAGGTGTTGTGATGACTAGCCTGTCGGCTTCAAATACTTCGCCATTTTTACATTGTATACTGACAGGTTTTGTATGATCTTCGCTGCCTAAATTGTAGCGGACGGATTCAACTACGCAGTTGAACCGCACATCTAGCTTCGTAGGACATTGCCAAAGTCCCCGTGGGATTTGCTGATAGCCGCCAATGATCTCCGAATGTTCTCCTTCAAACTCGTTTCCAATGTCCTGATCCCAACCACTAAGACTGAGTTGATTCACAGTAGTTGCATTAGCATACTCGAGATTTGCGTGATGCCAGTTCAGTAGGCGCATGTCCCTCGGCGTTAGGTTGAGAATATCCTGATACTGTCTGATAGCCTCGTCCATCGTCTCCCCTAGTGTTGGATGGTCAGAAGCTAACGCAATTGGGTCTAAATCGAGTGACTGTGTTTCTGTAGTGTTTGTTTTGAGCTCCCAGCCCATTGCCTTCGCTGCCTCTGCGGCCGGCATATTGGAGTTTAGGCCAGAGGTGAGAAGATATGCTCGACCCGCCAGCTTTTCTACTCCAGAGGATGGCTTGTCCTCCGTGGCGGTCTTAATGTTGATGCCAATCGCCATTATCGGCGCACCGGAATCTTCGAGAGTAGATATCATTGCTCCTCCCTCGCCACTAGGATCTCGTCCAAATCCTATCAAACCTCGATCACCTTCAACGGTTCGGAGTGGCATAGGTTTATTTCGATATACGCTGGCCCGCTCGAGGATATCATTATACAGCTTCTCAACGAGTATGTCCCGGCTCTTCTCCACAATTTCACCATCATGATCATAGAGTACTGTGTTGTCTCTTAGAGCGTGATATGGTATGGCAAGCTGCCCGCGAATGATTGCGTTCATAGGATTGCCATGCTCAAAGCCAGTTACGATTTGAGCACCCATTTCTGCCGTGCACCGTAATCCATATGGGAGAGTGCCATCAGCCTGGTTTCGCAATGGATGGGAATACACTCGCCCTCCAACACGGCTTCGCCCTTCCAGTACAATAAGTTTTGGCGGTCTCTCTCCTTCGTTCGTCCATCTATCACCAAATTGGGCGAAAAGCCCTTCCAGCTGTCTAGCACAACCAAGTCCTGACATTCCTGCCCCAATAATAACGACCGTGCGTCGTTTACCTCCCTTTGCCTTCATGCGAGGAATCGATCCCGCAGTACTTGAAACCTCGACGCATCCAAAATTGACATAGCCGTTCCTCATTAACCAATAATAGGCAACTTTGGCCATGTTGAAGAACCTAGTTTCTTTTGCACATCCTACAGCTTCTTCCACTGTAACGCTCACCAGGGGATTCCTCGTCCACAGTCGTAGGATTGCGTTGCGAATGTTTAGGTATATTGTGATTTGGGAGTAGGATATATGCTCTCTCAGAAGTTTGTATTCTCCAGGATGCAAAGCAAAAGGATTAAGTCTGGAGCTGTAAGCGGCTAGGATACCTTGACGCGCGAATTCCTCAGGCGCAAGAGAAGATGGTATCGATGATCTTGCTCGAAACTCCAGTACCTTTTTTTTTGTCGGGCTGTTATGTGACGTACGTGTATTATTAAATGATGATTCCTGTGATTGAGACAACTCTGGAGTGGTGGATAAATGTGGTCCATAAAGGACGAGTCGAGGCGATTTTTTGGACGAAGAAAGAGGGCTTCCTACGCCGTCCAGCTGGGGATTAGGCTTGATAGGTGAGTTAATCTTGTTCAAACAACCTATTACTGGAGCAGAATTGCCCCTTGGCTGTTCGGAAGCTGGGCTGCTTCCATTGAATTTCACCTGCCGATTTGCTTCCGTCCTCATGTTAAGACCTTCATGATGATAAGTGCGCCTTCCATTAGGGTGAGATTGTGAAGATGGTGTGTGGCTGTATTGGAAGCCATTGGTATACCCATTTGATGTGGAGGTAGAACCGTCGCCTTCATCTTTGCTACTTATGTGACTGCCTCCCATCTCGGAAACATCGTTGAGATCACCATATTGCACAGATGATGGCCCTGATTCGTTGTACTGCTCGTATACGAGATGATCGAAGCTCGAGAAAGGGATGACATTAGCACTAGCCGCCTTCAAGTCGAGCGTCGAATCCGCATTTTCGGTTGGCAAGGGTATCGAGAGTAGGTCATGGTGGGCGGAAGTGAATATAAAGGAGTGGTCGTCGAGAGCATCGGTGTCAGCCGCAGTATCAGCTGAATCGATAGTGAACATGGCGTTCTCCCAGGGAAAGCATCGACCCGCACAAGACGGCAAGGGATTTAGTAGGGCCCGCAATGAATCAAATGAAGCGATATGGCGGCATCTCAAAGCCAGAGGGGAATCATGCAGGATGAAAGGGACACGGAATTATTTCATTCTCTGGGGGGTTATAGTTGTGGTTTTGCCCAACCGCCCCTCAAGCTTTTTAGATGGCCGTCTAGGTTTGAAGCGAGCTAGGCCATGCAGCTCATGACCTCCGTGTTATCCCCATTTTGCCGTCCAAGCAGTGCTGCTGCCGACACAGCAAGACTCCTGCTGAGCCGCGCAATTACGGCTCTACCGCTTATGGCAAAATAATTCCTGAGAAATATGACAGCCTCGCAGCAGCCCGCGTGAGCTGGCATGGCGACGGACTGGAAGCATCCACTTCCTATCCAGTTAACAAGCAGATGGTGCAGCAAGCTGTTTTCGCCGCTCTAATGGCTGTACGTCTACACTATCCCCTTGCAGTCTTGTTCGTTCTCCCTGTTCGTTCCCAGTCATCGTAGCTTTCAACATCCATCAGACTCCGAATGCATCTGTTGACGGGTTCGGCGTGATCTCGATAACTAATAGTGCGACATAGCCCCATCGCATAAACCAACATGATACCGAGTACTAGACTGAACGGTTGGCTCTGGACGGTTGCGCTTTTCAATGCTGGCGAGCTTGGTCTCTTCTCTGCCTCAGGCAAAGAGCGGATGCCTGCTCTCGATGGCACGGTCAACATCAGCGCTCATCTCACAACTTCTGAGCTATCGCCACTGAGGCAAATCACAATATCTCAATGGTGATGAATACCTAGCTACAATGCGAAGTTATTGCCAAGCACCCCCGGGCTGTCTACCTACAAATGAATAGTCGAAGTATGTCAACCCCAGAGTCTGTTCGGTCGTGCACACCTGGACTACTTAGGACAACGATGGAAGAGTAGTGAAGGTTCGAAAACGAAGCTGACGATGGTGGACTATAGAGATATTACTAGGATTATGGTTAGAAGAAAACATGAAACCCCAAGGGCACCGAAGGAGTATTAGAATAGCAATAGAATCCGAGCCCCGAAAGCCAGACACTTAGTGCGTACAAAACGAGTTTTTGCGGGTGTGAAGGAGAAGATTAATGCAACTCATGTAGAGCATTCCAAGATTTGAAGTTTGTACAAGCGTTCGGCTTTGAAACTTTTACTTGACCAATGAAAGCTAGAGGGACGCCTGTTATCAGCATGAAGTAGAAGGAATTGACTCGCGGGTTGGTCCAGTCCTTAACACCTAAATCGCAAAGCCAGCTCTTCTTGTTTCTAAGTGTGGAAATCCGATCTTCGAGGTTTTTTAATGTCTGCAATTGTTGTATTTACCCAAATTTCTCTCCTAACGAGCGCCCGCAGCGCTTTGGCGCTC